>Ga0187874_10001701_pt1 | contig 18824 bp, 19 predicted proteins | sample June2016WEW_16_1_3_FD_132993 | JGI IMG/M metagenome (GOLD analysis project Ga0187874, IMG submission 132993) | Peatland microbial communities from SPRUCE experiment site at the Marcell Experimental Forest, Minnesota, USA - June2016WEW_16_150 | ecosystem: Environmental > Terrestrial > Soil >... | reverse complement strand
TGGCGACCTGGCCGGCGCCATCGGTTCGCAATGGAGGTGAGGCCGTCGCCTTGGCCGAGCAGGCCAACCAGTTTTCCAAGGGTAAAGACCCGGTAATTCTTCGCGCTCTGGCAGCGGCTTATGCGGAAACGGGGCGATTTCCCGAAGCGGTATTGACCGCAAAACAGGCGTTGGTATTGGCGGTGGCTCAACCCAACACGGGATTGACAAATGAATTACAGACGGAGATTGGACTTTATCAAACTAATTCCCCTTGCCGTTCCACAAACAATTAAATGTTTCCCATCTCCCGCGTTTTGATGGGATTATGCCCTACCGACTCAGTTCATAATCCCAATTTGCTTCCGGTTCCCATTCCAAGTGTGTGAGCCATGTTGTGTCTCGGTCACTGCCCGTGACGCGGTGCGCATAGGGGCAGGCGGGCGCGACGTGGCGGCGGTCGTAAAAATCATGGCCGGGCTGGTTGCGGCTGGCTTGGCTGAACGGCACACACCAGAGCAACCCAAAGGCGGACGGCCAACCAGCTACTTTCGGCTAAAGCCTGTCATCCCGAACCGCGAAACTGACGAAACCCCGCCCAAAGTTTGAAAAGGCTCAATTTCGCTTCGGGTTTGTTTATGTTATGACTTTGCGCGAAACCCTGACAAAACCATGCGAAACTCACGAGGGTTCGACGCCTAATCTTTACCAGCTCACCGGCACGGTCATCTTTTTGCCGAAGCGATTGTGATAATGCAGTTGCTTGTGGCGCTGGCCGTATTCGTGGACGAGTTTCGTCAGCTTCACGTCGTAACAACAATACTCGGCGATTTCCGCGAGCCGGCCGTCCTTGAACCAGCGGATGGCCTGCATGCCTTCGGCCGTCTTTTCCACGCCGAACGTCGCCGTGGCGATGGCATCCAGCGAGAGCCGGTGCTGCAATTTGTTTTGCAGGTCCACCATCAGGTCCAGCGTCGGCAGTTGGCGCAGGTCAAACGGCGTGTAACCGTGCAACACCTCGTAGTCGAACCGCAAAATGTTGAAACCCACCACGAGGTCGGCGCGCTGCAAATCCGCCAGCAAATCGGCGATTTGTTTCTCGCCGTAAATTTTGTAATCACCGCGCGCGGTGCTGAACGTCACCCCCACGCTCATGCCCATGCGGGCGATGTGGTTCCAGCCGCCCACCTCATCGGCGGATTTCTGGGTTTCCAGATCGAAATAGACGATGTTTTTCACGCGTCGAATCATAATGAAAACCGGACTTTCGCCCGGAAACAAATCCAAAGTTGGAGTTCAAGCTTCAGCTTGTTCCACGGGCGCAGGCTGAAGCCTGAACTCCAACATTTCGCCGCTTGCGAAATTCCCCGCGCCGTTCCACATTTCGCGCATGGCATTGACACCATCCACCATGCTGCCGCTCGGCACGACAGCGCCCGATTTCAAATTGCCGGACACGAACGGAAAGACCGTCGCGCTCGCGGATTTCAAGGACCAGCCCGCGTTGCTGGTTTTGTTCATCTGCAATCATTGTCCTTACGTGAAGCACATCCGCGCCGGACTCGCCCAACTGGCGCGCGATTACCTGCCGCGCGGCGTTGCCATTGTCGGCATCAACTCGAACGACGTGGCGAATTATCCCGATGACAGCCCGGCCCGGATGAAGGAAGAGATCAAAGCCGCCGGATATTTGTTCCCGTATCTTTACGACGAATCGCAGGCCGCGGCCAAGGCCTACCGCGCCGCCTGCACGCCGGACATTTATCTCTTCGACAAAAACCGCAAGCTCGTCTATCGCGGCCAGTTCGACGACAGCCGTCCCGGCACTGGCGTTCCAGTGACCGGAAAGGATTTACGCGCCGCGCTGGACGCCGTGCTGGCCGGCAAACCCGTTTCGCCAAACCAAAAGGCCAGCATGGGCTGCAATATCAAATGGAAAGCCGGCAACGAGCCGGATTATTTTTAATCCGCCAATTTCGCGAACGGGCGCGCATGAAAACCTTTTTTTGATCCAATTCGTAAAAATTCGCGCAATTCACGGATTTTATTTTTTTGGCAACTTTTCTTCGACCATTTCGCACAGCACATGGAAGAGCAATTTTTGCCCTTCTTGAATGCGCGTCGTCACGGTTCCCGGCACGAGTAAATCGAGCGTGGCCGCGCCCCTGGTGAACCCGCCGTCGCGGCCCAAAAAGCAAATGCTTTCCAGACCACGGCGTCTGGCTTCTTCGAGAGCGCGCAGGACGTTTTTCGATTTGCCGCTGGTCGTGAACGCAATGAGCACGTCGCCCTTTTCGCCCAGGCCCCACACCTGCCGGGCGAAAACCTCGTCGAAGGTGTAATCATTGCAGATGGCGGTCATGAGTTCGCCGTTGGCCGTGAGCGAAATGGCCGGGTAAGGCCGGCGGTCGTGGACATAGCGGCAGAGAAATTCCGTGGCCAGATGCGTGGCGTCCGACGCGCTGCCGCCATTACCGCAGACCAGCAGCTTGTGGCCGGAAGCCAGACAGCTCAGGACCATCTGCGCCGCCCGATTCAATGGCGCTTCGAATAACGCCAGTGCGCGCAGGGTTGCGACGGAATCTTCAATTGCCTGTTGCAGGAGAGTCATGCGGGAAAGATTAATTGTTGGCCATTGAAAGAAAAGACGAAATGGGATATTGCTTTCATGTGTTGCCGCAGCGCCGAAACGAATACTCAGCATTCACCCTGGTTGAACTTCTGACGCTTATTGCCATTGTCGGAATTTTGGCCGGGCTTTTGCTGGCGGCAATCGTTCGCGGCAAAGGGCCGGCACAACGAATCCAATGCGCCAACAATTTGCGCCAGCTCGGAATCGGATTGCAGTCATTCCTGACCGAAAACCATTCGTATCCTTTGCTCATAGACCCGCCACATGGTGACTGGATGGCCCTGCTGCAACGCAGTGAACTTTCGGTGCCGGGCAATCCCACAAATCATATCCCGTTTTACAAATGGTCAGGCCAGGGTGTTTGGAGATGTCCTGCCGCCGACAGGCCATTCAACTGGCCGACCAACAGAGGTTATTTGAGCTACGGCTACAACTGGTATGGCATGAGCGCACAAACCGATATAAAGTCACTTGGCCTCGGCGGGCATTATGTTTACAGCGCGTCGTGTCTGCCCCTTCCGCCCGTGCAGGAATCGGAAGTCGCCAGTCCGAGCGAGATGATAGCGATGGGCGATGGATTTGTCGGCGGAAACGGCGTTATTGTGGATGGCACGGAGGTACTATGGCGGACTCACGGCCTGACCGATAATTTGGGCAGCACCAAAAGGGCGGACCTGCGCCATCAAGGCAAAGCCAACGTGGTCTTTTGCGACGGCCACGTCGAATCGCCGCCGCTGCAATCTCTCTTTGCAGACACCAACGACGCGGCCTTGGTCCGCTGGAACCGCGACCATTTGCCGCATCGCGAAAAACTCGCGCCTTGAGATTCAAGCCGCGCCGGTTATTTTATCCTTATGCCGATTTACGAATTCCATTGCGAGAAATGCGGGCGCGACAGCGAAATCCTGGTTCGCTCGACCGATTGGAAGGGCACTACCTGTCCGCATTGCGGCTCGGCGAAACTGGCCAAGAAACTTTCCGTTTTCGCCTCCGCCAACGCCGGCGGCAACCCTGCGCCGTCAGGAAACAGCGGCGGCGGTCATTGTTGCAGCGGCGGTTGTCACTGCCATGGATCCCACCGCTGAATCGTTACCTCGTTGAACCGTTGAATCGGGAAGCATAGCGCCAGAACTGAAACCGGTACAACGATTCAACAATTCACGATTCAACGATTTCCCTGGCGCTGACCTGCGTCAAATCTTTCACCGCCCAATCAGGGCGTTGCCGTTTTAATTCGTCCAGGGTCGCGCCGCCGGTGGCGACGGCCAGGGTTTTGGCACCGATGAATTTACCGCAGCGGATGTCATGCGGCGTGTCGCCTACCACGACGATTTCCTCCGGCTGCAAATCTTTTCCGAGCACACGGCGGCCGCGTTCGAGCGCGGCCACGGCGATCTGGTTGCGGTCCTCGCTGTCGTCGGCAAACGCGCCGGTCTCAAAAACGTCCCAGAGATGGAAGCGGCGCAGCTTGATTTCCGCGCAGAGGCGGATATTGCCGGTGAGGATGCCGAGCAACGGCCGCCGGGGCAACGCCCGCAGACCGTCGAGAAATTCCAACGCGCCTTCACACGGTCCGCCGTGGCTTTGCGCGATGATCTGGTCAAGCCAGAAGACATAACGCTCGAAGAACCGCTCGAAATTTTCCCGCGTGGCCGGGATGCCGTGGAGACTGAAAAATTCGCGGACGAGGTTTTTGTCGGTACGGCCGGGGAAATGGATTTTTTCGACGCCGTTGGGCGCGTTGAACTCGGTGGCGAAGGTTTTGGCAAAGGCCTGTGTTCCGGCACGGCCCGTGTGAACGAGCGTGCCGTCAACGTCGAATAGAACCAGCCGAACCATGTGAAAAAAATACCAGAACTGGAGGCTCCGGCGAGCAAAAGTAACGCGACACTCGCCCGTTTAAGAAAAACTTTGCCAATCGCCCGGCCAGGGTGTTAACTCGTCCGGGCTTCAGAAATGACGGGCTTCTGGGCTTCAGAAACGGTGGGCTGAATGAAAGCGGCGCGGGGACTTACCTTGTTGGAACTGCTGGTGGTGATGGCGGTCATCGCCATCCTGGCCGCGCTATTGCTGTCCACGCTCCACCGCGCCAAAGCTTCGGCGCGGGCGATGGCGTGCCGGAACAATCTCCGGCAATGGGGAACCGCCACGCTGTTGTTTGCAGCGGACAATGGTGATCGCCTGCCCAAAGATGGATCGGCCAGCGGTACAGGCACCAACGATGGCTGGTATATTGATTTGCCCCGCATCTTGGGGTTGCCTCCCTACTGTGAAATGCCGTGGCGCACCAACGCCAGCATCGATCCGGGACGATGCATCTGGATTTGTCCGGCCAACTCCCGGCGCAGCAACGGCAAACTTCTTTTTCATTACTGCCTCAATCGACACGTAAACAGCACCGGCGCCGGCAACCAAGCCAGGCTTGGTTCCATTCCCAACCCCACGGCCACCATTTGGCTCTTTGATAACGGCGGGAGTCTTCCGGTTGCGCAGTGGAACAATGTTCACACCAATCTACATAGCAATGGCGCGCAGTTCGTCTTTCTTGATGGTCATGTTGCACTCTTTCGGAACACGAAGTATTGGAATTTCACCGCCAACGAGGGAATCACCAACAACCCGGAACTGGTTTGGCTTCCTTGAGACCGCGCTCACGGTGTGCGATAGACACGGAAGAATTCCACGCTGCCCGGCACGTTTGTCGCGAACGTAAAATCGGCACCTGTCGCAGCGAGGTTGGTGACCAGCGGCGTCCACGTGGCGAGATTCGATGAAACCTCCACATTGTATTGCTGGTTGCTGGCGGTTTCCCACTTCAACGAGAGGATTTGATTTGTCAGACCGATAGACAGCAGGTGAAACGGCGTGTTGAACGGGTTGGCAAATACCATGAATACGGGCAGATGGTCGGACGCGATTTTGTCGTCGTTGCTGTATATGTTGGGTGGGACCGGAGTCAGCAGGTCCGTCCGGAAAATTTGGCTGCTGACGATGTTGGAGGACAACATCGCGCAGGGCAGAATGTAATCGTAGCGCCTGGTCGGGCCGTCGTTGGTGTCCTGAATGGACCAGGTCAGTTCGCTGTTGGTGAACGGATTGACGGCGGTGGTCAGGTGCAATCCGGTCGGCGTGCTGACCAGGCGCTGGATGGACTGCGGGTTGCTCGCTGGCGGCCGGAGGATGTCTTCGTTCATGTCGCCGCTCAACACATAAGGTTGCCCGCCGTTGGCCGGCAGATAGACCGTGGCAAAAAAATTGGAAACCGCGCCGGCCTCCGCCGACCGTTTCGCCGACGGACCTGCGTCCTGTCCCGATTTCAAATGTGCCGTGAACACGTGCAGGGGCTGGGGAAAGCCGGGCACGGAAATTTGCGCTTCGAACAAATCACGAGTAAAATACGGGGCGGGGTCGGCATTCGTATAGCCGTAAGGCCCGAGATAGATGTCGTGCAGCCAACTGGTCGAGGAAATCATGGGAAAGCGGCTGAGGATGACACTTCGGATGAACCCGTCGTCCGTGGAATTGGTGACGAGGTAATAGCCCGGGCGGAAGGCCGTGACAAAATCCGCCATCTGCGCCGTGCAATTGTTGGTGACCGGGATTTCGTTGAAGGTGATGATGTCGGGATCGAGGTATTGCATTTGCCGGCCAATGGCCTGCAAGTGCCACATGTTCGTGCTCCAATTGGTCAGGCCGTTGCCATGCACATTGTAAGTGAGCAATGAAAATGACCGGGCTGAAGCGCACCAGACATTCAAGGCGACCGGGTCACTGATGGTCGAACCGGCGGCGTTGGTCACCACGGCGGCGTAAAAGCCGGCTTGGGCGAAGGTCACGCCCGTCAACATGAGATTGGAGCTCGTCGCTCCCGTAAGATTTGTGCCAGAAATCCCGACATCAGATGTTGGGGTGAACTGCCACTGATAGGCCAGCGGCGGCGTGCCGCTGGCGCTCACGCTGAAAGTGACACTGGCGCCGTTCGTCACAGTCTGGTTTTGCGGCTGGGATGTGATGGCCGGCGGTTGTCCCGACCCACCGGAGACCACATCGGCAAACGACGTGCCGACGCGCAAATTGTCAATGCTCAACGCTCCCTCGCCGCCGCTCTCGCGGAACGCATAGCTGACCACGGTGAAGGTGGAAGCATTTTCACTCGTCGAAACGCTGGCATCACTTTCCGAAACCGGATTGATCCAAAGTGTGCCGACCGAGTTGGTGTTCACCAGGCGGGTTACGACGGTGTAATCCGTGTTGAGGCTCAAATCCGTGGAGTTCGTGGCGCTGGCAACCAAGTTGTTGGTCGAAGAAATTCCCAGCCGAAATTTGCCCGGCACGGCGCCGCCGGTCAGCGCCCAGATGCGCGCCCGAAAACCGGTGGACGAATCTCTGAAATGCGCGAAGTAAGCGCCGCCACTACCCGGAAGCGAGGTGAATTTGACCGTGAAACTCGCGTAGAACACATTGGTCGCGCCAAAAGAAGGGTAAGGCTGGCCGGCCAGAAGCGCATTGACATCTTCACTGTTGGCTTCATTCAGCAGCACCCGGCCAGACACAACCGCCGCTTGGCCGGTGACCGAACCGCTGTGATGCACCCACACGTTGCTGCTCACGGTTACCAAGGGACCGTCGGGGTAATTGAATGCATCGTTCAGAAGAAGGGTCGCTCCGGCCAGAGTGGCGGAAAGCAGAAGTGCCGCGCCGCAAAGTGCAATTTTTTTCACAGTGATTGCGGTGCCGCCGGCACAACCCATTCCGCCCGCCCGCTCGCGCCCAGAATCTCATGCCGGTCAAAATTGTAAATGCCTAACGTTTCTGATTATGGGCCGGCTGCGAATATTTCTGCCCGGCCAGAAATTCCGCCCGCTGCCGCAGCATCTCATCCGGCTCAAATCCCGACCACTCAATCTCCAACTCCAAGCGCCCCACGTCGCATATGGCCTTTTGCCAATCAGCTCGGGCGATTGATATCGGCGGGGGCTGCACCGAGCCTTGAATCAGCAGGCCCAGTTTGTTGCGCCGTTGCGCCGCGCCGGCGATTTTTTTCCCGTTCCAGAGCACATCGAATTTTTCATGGCCGACGAAACATCCCATTTCGGAGTTCGGAGTTCGCCCGCCTTCTCCCGCCATCGCAGGATTCGGCGCGGCAAGGAGTTCGGAGTTCGGCGAAGCGGCGGATGCCAGTTTGGTTTCGATGCCGAGCCTGCCGAACGCCGCCCGGATCCATTCATGGACGCGGCGGTAACTTGCTTCGGCCTTGAGCGAATGCCATGCGTGGCCCGGCGGAAACGCGAGGCTGTAGGTCCAGTCTGCGTCGTGCGGCACGATGCCGCCGCCGGTGGGCCGGCGGATAAGCGGTTGCAGTGCCGTTGCTCGTTCAACGTCCGCATATTTCTGGAAATAGCCGAATGTGGCCGCCGGTTCCGTCCAGCCGTAGAGCCGCAGCACCGGCCTGCCCAGACGCGCCATTGCTTCCAGCAGCGCCTCGTCCAGCGCCATGTTGAAGGCGGGGTTGCCGGGACCGGAGTTGAGCAGTAGCCAAGTCTGCGGAGCCAAGGAACATCGAACACGCAACTTCGAACGCTGAACACCGAAGGGGTTCTCGCGCTTGCCTGGCAAATTCGATGTTCGATTTTCAGTGTTCAATGTTCGATGTTTTTTCCACACTTTTCACCCTGATTTGCGGGCACAGCTTTTTGATTTCGCAATGGTCACAGTCCGGCTTGCGCGAGGCACAACGGCGGCGACCATGCCAGATAAGCCAGTGACTGAACTGCGTCCATTGTTTTTGCGGCACCAGCGCCATCAACTCCCGCTCGATTTTCCCCGGGTCGGTCTGCTGCGTCAGCCCGAGCCGCTGGGACAGCCGTGCAACGTGCGTGTCCACCACCAAGCCGGCGTTGATACCGAAGGCGTTGCCCAAGACGACGTTGGCCGTCTTGCGTCCGACGCCGTCGAGGTGTGTCAATTCCTCCATCGTGTGGGGCACCTGGCCATCGTGGCGTTCGACGAGTTTGCGGCAACACGCTTGAATGTTCTTCGCCTTGTTGCGGAAGAAACCGGTCGTCTTGATGACTTGTTCAAGCTCCGCGAGCGGGGTGTTCGCGTAATCCGCCGCCGAACGATATTTTTTGAACAAATCCTTCGTGACGATATTGACGCGCTTGTCAGTGCATTGCGCGGAAAGGATGGTGGCGACGAGCAATTCCAGCGGGTCAGCATGATTCAACTCGCAGTGCGCCTCGGGATAAGTCTTCCGCAAATCGGCGAGAATTTTTTTGACCCGGCTGGTTTTGACGGCTGTGCTTTCGCGTGGCATCAGTTGCATCTTGTCAGCCTTGTGGGAAAATAAAAAGCCCGGACTCCGGTCCGGGCTGGGAGTGTTCGGGAAATTTATTTTGCCGGTGCATTGGTTGGTGCTGCTACTGCACTTGCGTCAGGCGCTGTTTTGCCCTTAACTTCGGCACCCTTTTTTTCAGCAGCTTTCGCATCAAGAGCTTTCTGCACCTCGACCGGTGTCTTGCCATATTTTCCATCCGTCCAACGGTAGAGCCGGCCTTGGCTGTCATTGAGAAACGCCCAGACGAACCAGACCACAAACGCGACGAGCAGCAGTTTGGGCCAGATGGCAGGTTTCTCGGCATATTCATCCGCCGCCCCAAACGTTGCTCCCGGTGGCAACGCGGCCACGCCCGTCAAGGCGCCACCGAACGGCACGTTCATTTTGGCCTTGGCATTCACCGCCCAGCCGTTGGCGTCGAGGATCGGGCCGAGGTTGCGCTTGCGCAATTTCAACCAGGCGATGGCCATGGACGGAGCGGAAATGACCAGCATGATGCCGATGATGACCAGCGGCACCTGCCACGCTTCAAATTTACCGAGGAAACCTAAAAGACCCGCAAACGCAGCCGCCAAAGTACCCAGAGCCAAACTGATCAAGGCGATGACGCTGGGATCAAACGCCAGCTTTTGTGGCGCCGCCGGAGCGGATGGAGTGCCGGTAGTTTGAGCAGTGGCAGTCAGCTGGGCATTGACATCTGCATCAGCCGCCGCAGCCTGTTTGGCGGCGCGTTCCTCAATCATCCTGACCAGCTTTTTGTACGGCGACCAGAACGCCTGCCGGACACTGATCGGATTGTCCAGGAGCTTGGTGATGGTGGCGTCGTAATCGAGTCCCTTGCGGTCGTAGAAAATACCGTTGCGGCCCACCATGAGGTTGTCCGAGTCGCCACCGGTGAACGCGGCGACGATGGACAATTTTTCTCCACTGCCTTTGCGCACGCAATCGCAGTAGGCGAGATAGGTGCCGGCCATGCCCGCCATGGCGGCGTGCTTGCCGGCGTCATCCACCGTGAGGCACAGGTCGCAACTGCGCTGATCCAGATACAGTGTGCCGGCCTGGAAGATGGCCTTGTCCTTGCGCCCGTAAAAATCGCGGAACGAAACGAAGTTGTTGCACAACTTGAACAGGTCGCGGTGATAACGCACCAGGCGCTCAACGTTGGCAATCGCGTTGGCCTCCGGTTCGAGCGCCTTGTCCTTCGCAATCAGCGCCATGATGGCTTCCCGGCTTTTGCCGGTCAGGATTTCCCGGACCCGTTTCAGGCCGAGCTTCTCGACCGCCATGCCCACTTTGCCGGCGGTCCAACATTCATACGGCCCCAGCCTGGCGGTGAGCGCGGCCCAGTCACTTTCCGACAGCGATGACCGGTCTCCTAACAGAGGTTTAACCGCGTCAGACTGCAAGGTGGCGAGCAAGGCGGCCCAGGCGGGATTGACTCCTTCCTTCAGAGGCAACGGTTTGTTTGCTTCGATGCGTGCCAGCGGCAGACCGGCGATTTCCGCAGCCGTGATGGTGAGGTCCTTGGCGGCAAACGCCACATATTCCTTCTCTTCCCGGTTTAATGCCCCGGTGGCGCGGGGGTCAAAAGCAGCAAGGCGGCACCGCGCAAAATAGTCGTCCACCTTGGCTTTGACCGCTTTAACGGCGGCGACAGCGGCAGGGGTTTTTTCGCCCAGCGGCAAAACATTTTTGTCGCCTTCAGCCTTCTTCCACCAGTCCGAATAGGCCTGTGCCTCGGCAAAGAACTGGTCCACCCTGGCTTGGCTGACGCCCGGTTTGCCGCTCCGGTCGGTTTCGGGGCCGAGGCAGGCGATGATGTCGGCGATGACGGCCCTGGTGGCGGCGTCGCCCGCGGCATCGGCAGGCACGATGCCGTCGCCGTTGAAATTCGTCTGGGCAAAAATCTTTGTGGTGTCGGCGGTGTCTTCGACAGTGATGGCGGTAGCGTCCTGTTTGCCAAGGTTGGTGAGGATCTGTCGGGCGGAGGACAAAAGCTGTTTGCCGAACGGCGTGGCGTCCTTGATCGCGCTCAACGACAGTGCCGGCGATGGCTTCAACAGGTCATCAGGATTTTTCAGGCAACTGCAGGCCCATTGGGCGGCGGCAATCAACTCCGGCGCGCGGATGCGACCGTCCTTGTCCGTGTCAATCAGCTCGAGGGTCTTGGCGTCGAACTCCAGCCCGGTGGTGGGGCAGGCCAGCGCGACCCACAACTTCTGGTCGAGTTGGTCGAGGTTCGCAAGGTCGCTGCCGGATTGGAGTTTGACCTGGTCAAATCCACCGGCGCGGAAGAATTTCCATTGATGATTCATATTGGTCGAATGTCCGAATTTGCGGGAAGGTTAATCACGAAGGCGCAGAGATACCAAGGAAACTTTGCACCTGGGAAACCGGCGATGTGACAGGTTCACTGAAGCGCGGCGATGATTTTTTTCAGGCGCGCGGATTTGACTTGGGCAGTTTCACGTGGCATTCCTCTGAAAATTTAACCACGAAGACACAAAGACACGAAGAGAAATTTTCCGACTTGTAGTCAGTTTGATGAAGCGGCTGATTTTGAGTTTTTGTAAAAAACGAACCACGCAATGTAAAGAATGTTGACAATCAACATTGAAATCAACGCTGGAACAGAAGTGAAAACAAATTTGACGCAAGCCAAGATAAAAGAAGTATTGCACCTAAATCACTATCTGTGTTTTGTGGCGAAGCTCCCGCTGCTTGACTACCGACACCAGTAATAATCCCAATCAAAATTTCAGTGGGCATATATTTAACTACAATTGCCAACATCAATAGCACATATTCCACCATCAGCCAAACGTTGCATGAAATCTCGGACACGATCAAAGGCGTTTATCGCCTGTGGCCCGGTGTAATCACTGCGACCGTGCATTACGTCATTCCTTAATTCTTTGAAGAACTTAAATTCGGCCAATAAACCATTGTAGAACTTGCGTGCCTCTGCCTGTTGTTTTTTATCTCCGGGCGGTCTGACCGTTTTCTGTTTCAGTTTCTTTTCAAGTTTATCAATCATCGTTTGCCACTCTGCATATTCCAGCGGTGTTTTTTTGATTATCACCCGCAAGTGACGCGCGAGCGAAATCAGCCCCAAATTAACGACGCACATAAGGTAATAAATTGCTGCGGCGTGTAAATCCGTTGCCAGACAATTGCCCGCATTTTCAATGTCGGGTGCCGCTGACGGAAAACTTGCCCAAACCGCCTGTCCAAACAACATGTCCCGGCAAAAATACTTCGCTTTGCCGGGCGGTATAAAGGCATATACACGGGAATGAAGTTCCTGCCTGAAAGTTTCCAGCACGGTTTCCAATTGTGACACCTTTTCTGAATAATTTTGAGGCCATCGGAATGCTGGCTTTTGTTTGAGGATGTTGATTTGGCGAAGGGACTCATGTAGTTCCAGCTTGTGACAGAACTTTTCCAGAGGCGGAAGCCGATTTAACAATTCAACATTTTCATCGTCTTTGACAATTCCCGCAGCGTCTTTTCCCTTCAACATTTTAAAGCCCAAAAGGGCAATATCAAGCGAAGATAAAACCGTTTCTTCTTGCCTTACGAATTGAATCATATCCCAAAGGCTGATAAGCTTTCGGGGACAAAGAAAGCCGGAAATGCTTACTTTGTCAAAGGGCTAAACGCCAAAATATTTTAGCATTTTTTCCGATAAAAAGCGTACCATCTCCCGCCTAATAATTGCATACTTTTCCCCTGTAGCGGGCCAGAGAAACACGGAACCGTCTTTGTTCCACCAAGCCGTGTAAAAACATTCGGGTTCACCACCGATATTTTTGGCCCAATCTGCTATTCGGATGAGGGCCGCGAGTTTTTTGTCGTGATGTAAACTGGTTTTCATGCTACTAAGAACAAAATGAGTGGATTGCTTCAAACCGAAATCAAACTTGAGTTTGTCCGCGTTCGTACGCCATGAAAACATTCACCTTTGCCATTAGTCGTTCCCTGACAGAGGACGAAAACCAAAGTGTTTTTGATTGGTTGGTTGAGCACGGCCAGTTCGTTAAAATTTTTCCGACTTTTTGGATGTTCCAATCGCCACTGCCGACTGAGCAATTGCACGCCCATTTTTTGCAGCTTTTGCCGCCGGACGTGAAAGCCGTAGTCTGCAACGCAGGCGAGTATCCAGAGTTTGTCGGGATTGAGCCACGCGATGTCCTGTGGCTCTGGAGGCGTCCATGATTTGCCAGCCAATGATTGTCAGCAACACTGCGACATGAGATGCTAAGGCCAAGGGATAAAGATGAAGCCAGAGATCAGTTACAAATTTACGCATTTTCTCGCCAGCATTCTTATCAACGGCAGCTTGATTCTTTTCGCTCTGTGGTTGGGCAAAGGCCAGATTGCATTCCTTCTATTCTCGGCAGTTTTCATGTATTTCGGCAGGAAGTTAGGTTGGTTGCTTTCCAAAGCTTCCCTTTATACAGCCCCGCTGCCGGTAGTTTTGGTTGAGTGCATCATTTGGGGCGGCTTGGTCGCCTATTTGATACACGCTCTGATTACTTGGCAGCAGCCGCACTGGATTCTAAAGTGGGTTTTTGGTTTTGGTGCAGGCTCTTACGTTTCTAGTCCGAACATTGGCCTGCTGGCAGAGTCTTCGATTCCCGACCATGCCTACGCTCGGCACTTCACGATTACTAATCTGCCATTTTTGGCTTTTATTCTTTGCTCACTTTTATTTGCATACGTGTTATGACCGTGCCGCCTAATCCATTATCTGCGTCCGTTGCCGATTAGCTGCCGGTAGGTCAACCGTCAACCGGCCACTCCGTTCACCGCCTTTAAGAATCGGCTGCCGTCATCTTTTTCCCGGTTGTTGAACCGGAACGCTTCTTCATCCAGATACCGAAACAGGTGGAACGGTTCGACGCTGACGTAGGTGCCCTTGAAGTAGCGTTTGAGCAGGCACCAGAAGTTTTCCAGCCCGTTCGTGTGACCGATCAAGCCGTGGCATTAGGGAGCAGGTGGTTCAGCAACAATCTGTTCACACACGACCGATTTTTTCAGTCGTGAGGTTTTTCCCTTTTGGGTGATTTCCCTACTAATATGAACAGCACCAATAACGGCCCAAAACTACAGAAATCTGCACGAAAGTGCGGAAACATTGGGAAAACACGAGAAAAAACATCTGATTAAAAATCAGTTGGTCTGGAAATTATTCAGAAAATTTGAGCTTAATGGGTTGACTCGTAAAATTTCTCGGCTGTAAATCGAGTTGGCGGGAGAGAAAGGGACAACGTGGATGCAGCATGAGCACACGTTTGCTCGGAGCATTACCTTTCTCTCCCTACCAATGCTTCATTAAATTCTTTTGCTGGAAAGAACGTCAAGCGTTAAACCAACTGCGGCTCTTCAATTTCTTTTGGCGGCTGGACGAGAGGAGTACCATCCTCAGCTTCGGGATACTCAAAAATTTTGCCTTCGTAGTTGCGCAGCACGACGCGATCGGGGTTGTGGCTCAAAACGTAGTCGGGATTGATGGGCACTTTGCCGCCGCCACCGGGCGCGTCAATGACGTATTGCGGCGCGGCGTAACCGGTCGTGTGGCCGCGCAGTTGCGTCATGATTTCAATGCCCTGCCGGACGCTGGCGCGCAGGTGCGCCGAGCCGGAAATCAAATCGCACTGGTAAAGGTAATACGGCTTCACGCGGCACATGAGCAGTTTTTGCACGTGCGCCTTCATCACTTCGGTATCGTCGTTGACATGTTTGAGGAGGACGGACTGGTTGCCGAGCGGAATGCCGGCGTCAGCGAGGCGGCCCAGCGCGTCACGGACTTCCGTGGTCAACTCGCGCGGGTGGTTCGAGTGGATGCTCATGAAGAGCGGATGAAATCTTTTCAACATCGCGCAGAGTCCGGGCGTGATGCGTTGGGGCAAAAACGTGGGGATGCGCGAGCCAATCCGCAAAAATTCAAGGTGCGGAATCGCCCGCAGCCGGCCCAGGAGATTTTCCAGTTTTTCGTCGCTTAACAACAACGGGTCGCCGCCGCTCAACAGCACATCGCGCACTTCGGTGTGTTTTTCGATGTAGGCGATTTGCCGATCGAATTCGGGATGAAAATCGTAGCCGCTGGCGTTGCTGACGAGCCGCGAGCGCGTGCAGTAACGGCAATACGCGGCGCAGCGATCGGTGACGAGGAACAGCACCCGGTCGGGATACCGATGCACGAGGCCGGGCACGGGCGAGTGCGAATCCTCGCCACAGGGGTCGGTCATCTCCCACGGTGCGGTGTGGATTTCCTCGACGCGCGGGACAACCTGCCGCCGAATCGGACAGCGTTCATCCGCCGGATCAATCAAATTGAAAAAATATGGCGTGATGGCAAGCGCCAGCTTGTGGTTCGCCAGTTTTGCGCCGGCGAATTCCTCCGGGGTGAGCGTGGGCATCAGCCGCTGCAATTGTTCCGGCGTGGTGATGCGATGTTTGAGCTGCCAGCGCCAGTCGTTCCAATCGGCATCGGAGACGTTGCGCCAGAAACCGCGACCGGCGGAAAGAAATTTCTTCAGCGCCTGGAAACGGTGGCCTGATGGCGGTTCCTCGCCGCTGGTCTGTGAACTGTCATCCTTCATTTTAAATGGAAACTATAAGTTTGAATTGCGTTCTGTCAAGTTGACCACTGCCGGCGCCGCCGCGTTCAAGCTTCAGGGCTTCCAATTGTCTGGTTTAATGGCTGATTCAATGGTCCGCCGCCGGGCGTCGAGCGCGTCCAGTTTTTTCAACGTGGCTTTCGCGCTCGTTTTTTGCGGCAGGGGATGTTTGCTCCAGGGCGGCTGGCGGCTTTCCTTGTTTTGGCCGAGGTACCCGGCCAGGGCCTGGCGGTATTCGGCGGTCAAGGCGGCCAGGGGCGCGGCCATGCGGAGTTGTGCCAATTCGAGGTCGCGCAATTTGGTTTGGAGGATCGCCGTCTGGCGTGGCGGCTCAAAATTGCGGATGAAGGCCTGCAAGGACACTTCCGTGCGCACGGGCAGGGCATTTGATGCAGTCCAAACTTCCACCGGCACGCTCAAAATCCCGTCCAGTCTTTCGCGGCTGACGGCGGGTGTCCACCATGGACCGGGATCGTACGCGGCAAAGCTCACGACTTGCAGCGCCCACCATTTTTCCACGTCGAGCGGCTGCGGAAAATTTTCGCGGAACGCGGTTTGGAACGCGGTTTGCCAGTTGTAACAGCCCGGCAGAGCCGCCAGCATCGCGCGCAAATGCACCGGGCCGTTTTTTAAGTCCAGCAGTTCGCTTACGAACATTTGCGCGCTGGCAAGATAAGTACCGCCGTCTGTGCCCCTCAATTGGGCATCGGTCGGCCAGCTCAACTGCGCGAACGTCAGCGCGGCATGGTCGCGCAATACACGGCGCGCGCCAGCGAGCGGGTCCAATCCGCGCCGGGTGGCGACCGTCCGGCTCTGCGGCAGGCCGTTCACAAGTTTGCGGGGGGCGGACAGAACCACTTCCGGCAAACCGGCGTCGGAGAGCTGTTGTGACAAGCCATCGGCGAGCCAGGCGGGGATTTCCGCCGCGCGTGCGGCGGTGGCATTGCGGTTGGCCAGTTCCAGCAGCAGGACACCGGTCATCGCGCGCAGGAAACGGGCTTGCGGCAGAACATCCGGGAGTTCCACCCGGTAATTCCAGCCGCCCAGAAGCGGTTGAGAGACAATGGTGACGTCTTCATCGGGCGATTGCGCCGGATGGAGCGCCAGGAAAATTTTTCCCTGGAACGGGGCGTTGGGTTCGATGCCGAGTTCGTGCCACAATGATTGTTTGATGCGCTCGGCGGAAACCGACAGCAATGCCGGTTCGAGCCGGACCAGATTGGCATTGGTCGTCCCCACCGGCAAATAAGTTGGCGGGGAAGACGGCGCGGGGCCGATCACGATGAATTGGCCCGAAGCACTGTGCACGGAATTCATATCCGGCGGAAGCAGTTGTCCGCGGGCGAATGCCGGCAGGAACAGCGCGCCTCCGGCGAGCAGGCTTTGAACCGTCGAACGGTTGAACCGTTGAATCGCCAATGGGCCGGACCGACGCAACGATGCAGCAATGCAACGTTGGAGCGTTTGAATCATTTCTTGACCGCCCCGGTTGTGGCCTGGGTGGGTGCGGATTTGGCATCACCGCCGGAAGTTTTCGGGGGGGCGGAATCTTTTTTCGCCGCCTGTTTGTAGCCTTCGCTGCGGTAATCGGTGGTGTAGAAGCCGCTGCCTTTGAAAAGCAGGCCGGCCCCGGCGCCGATTTTGCGTTTTACGCGCCCGCGCCCCCATTCCTTCCGGGCGCATTGTCTTTCCGGGCAAATGCGCAGCGGTTTGGCGGAGATGGATTGAAAGGCTTCAAACTCGTGCCCGCACTTTTCGCAAAGGTATTCGTAGGTCGGCATCGGCAATTTGCGAATAAATCCTCGCGGCGCGCCGGCCGGTTAACGCGCCGGCGTAATCATCGCCGCATTGGTCAGCGGTGGAATGATGTGGACAGAGCCGTCGGAACCGACTTCGACGTTCAAATCGTAATGCGGCGGCAGCGTGGCGGAGGCGACGTTGGTGGCCGCCGTGCGCGGCGCAATCAGCAGTTGGGCGCCTTTTTGTTCGGTGGCGCCGGCGCGCATTAACCGCAAACGGCGGGAAACGAACAGCTCGTCGCGCAATTTTTTGATCTGGGCGCGGATCTCATTGACATCATCGAACTTGCGTTGCAATTCGGCTCTTTGCGCAATTTGCTGCTGCAATTCCTTTTCCAGGAATACATTGTTGGTTTCGGAGTTGGCGAGTTTTTGTTCGGTGTCGGCGATTTGCGCGTTGAACGCGGCGATGGTGTCGGTCAACGTGGTGGCGCGGTCATCCAGCACCTTGTTTTGTGCTTCCAGGTCGGTGATGCGGCCGTTCAGGTTGACGATTTGTTCCTGGGCGCCCTGGAGCGTCGCTTTGGCCGTGGCCAGCACGCCGGAGGCTTCGTTCAGATTGTTGGAAAGCCGGGACGCCTGCTGTTGAACGACGGCGAGGTCATTGGTCAACCGGAGATTGACTTGGCGCAATTCGTCAAGATTTTCACTGGCGGTCACCAACTGGTTGGAAAAGTCGAGAATGGCGGCGGAGTTGTTTTTCAACTGGTCGCTGGTTGCGTATTTTGACGCAACCAAGGCGACTGCCAGTCCCGCGCAAATCACGGCGACCGCGACAATGACAATTTTCATTTTCATAACTTCTCCGAACATGGCTGGACGTGGCGCTTTTGGCAAGCCCGCGTCATTTCTCCGGGGTCATGGCGGGCGAGTTGGAGGCGGCTGCTTCCACCGCCGTTTCCAAGGCCTTCAGCTTCGGATCCAGGATTTCCACGCCAGATGCCTTTCTCATTTTTTCCAGATAATCCGGGGCAAGCCGCCCGACTTTCTGCTGGATCAACGCTTCCTTGAGATCGTCGGCCACAGTTGCGTAATCCAGTTTTTTGGCCGGAATCTTCTCCAGGAGCTTGACGATATAATAGCCGAAAGGCATTTCGATGACGTCACTGATCTGGTTATTGGTCAGTGAAAATATCGGTCCGGCCAACGCCGGACTCATCTGGTCGCGTGAGAGGGGCGGCAGTTCACCGCCGTTGTCCTTCGAGTTGGGATCCTCGGAATACTGCACCGCCAGATTCGAGAAACTCTCGCCGCTGCGGGCGCGCTTGAGTAATTCATCCATCCGCTTGCGTTTGGCCTGTTGCTGGTCCGCGGATAGGGGCGTATGGGTGGTCGGAGTGACGGTCAGAAGCAGAATGTCACAAAAACGGACTTTTTCCGGTTCTTCAAAATCCGCCGGATGGTTGGTATAGTATTCTTTGGCTTCAGCGTCGGTCACACTGACATTTAAT
>Ga0187874_10001697_pt1 | contig 18853 bp, 17 predicted proteins | sample June2016WEW_16_1_3_FD_132993 | JGI IMG/M metagenome (GOLD analysis project Ga0187874, IMG submission 132993) | Peatland microbial communities from SPRUCE experiment site at the Marcell Experimental Forest, Minnesota, USA - June2016WEW_16_150 | ecosystem: Environmental > Terrestrial > Soil >... | reverse complement strand
TGGGTGATGGTGGAAGCCGCTCAGACGCATATGCATAAATATGATACTTCCATAACTTGGGCGTATCAGGGAATAGCGCAGAGAAGGGGAAAGAGAGCTGCTACAGTGGCGGCTGCTCGTAAGTTGTTGCTGTGTTGTTATTCGGTGTTGAAGAACAAACGCCAGTATTATGATCAGGCATAAACTTTCCTCGTTTTTCATACTGTCCCCTTTGGTGGACAAGAGAGTGATTGAGGATGCCTGGATGCGTAGCCATATTGCCTCTTTAGTGTGGGCGAATAGGTATATGCCTCAATCAACTGAAAAATTGGGAATTGAGTGGAAGCGCGCGCTGGAAGGACGTTGTGGCGTTGGGAACACGCTGAGGTGCTGGATGAGATAAGGGAGAGGATGCTTCGTGAGCCTGAGAAGATGGCTTTGAGGAAGAGGCTTGTGGAGCATCCGTTTGGGACCATGAAACGAGCTTTCAATCAAGGTTATCTTCTGCTCAAGGGACTTAGGAAAGTGAGCGGAGAAGTGGGCTACACTATGCTGGCTTACAATATGAAGCGGATCCTGAACATTCTCGGACCCGGGTTCATGCGGGTTTTCTGGTAAAGTCAGGGAAGAATGGGAGTGGAAGGGTAGAGAAACAGGGTTTTTAGCACGTTTGGAGCTCCCGACGCACATGGCAAACAGTGAATTTTCACACGGTCTCAACAGCCATAAGCGCCTCAATTTTTAATAAAGCCAGCGTATTATTACGCTATCGCAAACTTTTTGAAGTAGTTTGGAAAGCCTGTTGATTAATTGTCAGAAATCATTTTAATGCCATTGAAATGTTGCTAGTAAGAATTTAAGCATAACAAGTAATTGTTGACATGACATACTTTCGCCAACAAAAGATGGCGATAATTGCAATGTCATTTTTAAAAAAGAAACAAAATCCTTCAACTATAACAAGTTGCTAATCTTGAGGCCACAAAATCAATCGTTGTTACCATGCAATCTGTATAAGCAACAAAAACACAGAAGTCAACAAAAAACTAAAAACTTTGTGCTTTTCAACAATGGCGCTTTAGTAAAGGCTATTTTGTAAGAAACAGCTTTAAAAATTTTAACGAAAGTCAATATCGCCAAAAATTTTTATTTTAGTACAAAAATAATTGTTTGCGCCGATTTCATTCATTTATAGGCTAAAATACGAAAAAAAGCGAAAGTTGAGTTCCTCTTCCATTTAAGCCTTTATAGCTGGCTTGGTTATTTTGTTGTTATTGTATATTTGCATCCTAGTGGGTTAAGAGCCTCGTCTATTTGAGATATTAGTTTTTCCAGTTGCACTCGAGTAGGATCCGTGTACCATTCATAAAAGAAGTCATATTCGCCCAAATCCTCTTTTGATTTACTGATCAAGGCTTCGCATTCTTGGACAGCACCGCCAGGAGATAGGTTGGCAACAATAAAATGCATTATGCAAACTTCCGGATTATCTACCGCCAGATTCTCCAACACTTTAAGCGCCTTTACTATTGGTGGACCATATAATTTTATAAAACTTTTTTTCAAAACAAACACGCTCCTAAAAATTTCTTAGTGTTTCCAATATTTATAATTTTTTTCTATTGACGTGTGCGCGCCCCACCTTATTGGTTTTTCATTTTCTTGTTTAATTTCACTCATAAATTTATCCCCTTTTCTTTTTATATGGCCTGATTTTCTTTTATAAAATATTGTATGTATGCGAACTTACAGTTAAATTTCAGAGGTAATCAGAATTTTTGTGTGTATTTAGCTCATTGCAAACTAGCTTAGTGGAAAGCTTTAAAGTATATACTTTGTATAAACTATCTCATGACCGCGAAACAAAAGCTGACAGAGCAAACAAGCCTAAGAGTCAACGGCATAACAGGGTTCTTTGAAGGCAAAGTTACACCAATAGGCAACGGCGCCAAAATAGGATACCCCAAAGAATACGTCGGACGACGAGTCTATGTTGTAGTTCTCAAAGAATAGCACCAAAGCAAAAAGCTGACAATAGGTGACCTGCATAGTCACTGAAAACTGCCAAACCTGCCAGAAAATCCAGCAACTAACAGAGCAGAACAACGCTCTTAGAGCTGAAATCAACAATCTCAAACGCAGCCTAATGCGCTATGAAAATCCACACACACCACCCTCAATGCGAATGTACCCAACTCGAAACGGGGATCACAAAAGAAGCCAAAAACGCTTCCCAGGCAGACCCCAAGGACACAAAGGCACAACAAGGCCCAAACCCAAAATTCCAGATATAATGAAAGCGCCTCAAAAGAAACAAACATGCGACCACTGCGGAGCACAACTATCAGAGCCAGCTCATGTTGGTCATCACTTTGTTGAAGAAGTATCAAACCCACATCCAAGACAAGTTGTCGACTTTTTGCAGTTCGAGTACAAATGCACTTCATGCAATGGCTACTCTTTGGCAAGGCATCCAGACTGCCCTCCGGACCATATATTTGGAAAAAATGCTTTAACCCAGACAACACTAAAGTTCGAGCAAAGGCTGCCTTTTGAGAAAGTATCGCAGCAGATGGAAAGCCAGTTTGGCCTGCCAATGTCCTCTGCTTCAGCACTTGATGTTACCAGAAGAGTCAGCGAATACCTCAGACCAGAATATGAAGCCATCTTAGATCGAGTCAGACATGCAAAAGTGGTTAATGTTGATGAGACAAGCGAGAAGGTTGATGGAGTGAATTATTGGCTTGGGTCTTTACAACTGAAACTGACACGTTCTTTGCCATTAGGAAGAGCAGAGGCAAGAAGGCGCTTGATGACAAATACAACAAACGATTAACGCTCGCTATGAACTAATTCACGAAAAGTCTACAACTTGGGGAGAATGCATCAATGTAACTGATAGTTACAGAAAGAACAACCTAATCTTAAATAATTGGATTGCTAAATTCACCCATACAATCATACTTGATAAGGAGCGGTGCTAACGTCAGCAGTTAACAAAGTTAATGCGAAACCTGTGCTGGTTTTGAGAGAGGGAGCAGGAGACAAGGAGAATTCTCTACTCAATAGCATACAGGCAGCTAGAACAGTATCTGAGGTACTGAAAAGTTCTTTAGGACCTAAAGGCATGGACAAAATGCTGATTAACAATTTTGGCGACATAATCATAACGAATGACGGGCGAACTATGCTGCAGGAAATGGATCTACAACACCCAGTAGCCAGAATGATGGTTGATGTAGCGAAAACAATTGACAACGAGGTCGGTGATGGCACCACTTCCAGCGTTGTTGTTGCGGGCGAATTACTCGGTAAAGCTGAACAGCTAATCAAAAAGGGAATTCATCCCACCCTTATCGCAGACGGTTATGAGAAAGCATCTGAAAAAGCTTTGGAAACGCTTGACAACATCGCCATCACAATATCTCTTGAGAACAAGAATGAATTAAAGAAGATAGCAGCAACATCCTTGGCTAGCAAAATCATTTCAAACCTTAAAGAGCCATTGTCTGAAGTTGTTGTGTCAGCGATTTTCAGCGTAATAAGAGAGGTTGACGGCAAGAACATTGTTGACTTGGACGACGTTATGGTGGAGAAAAAACTGGGCGAATCCTTAGCTAGCACCAATCTAGTCAAAGGCGTAATAATCAACAAAGAAATAATTCACCCCGCCATGCCAAAGCGAGTCGAAGAAGCTAGAATTGCCTTGATTGACAAAGCATTGGACCTTGAAAAGGCACAATTTGATTCCAAAATACGGATTGACAACCCCGAGCAAATTGAAGAATTTATCAAACAAGAAGATGCATTAATCGGAAAGTTAGTTGACAAAATCGCCAGTACAGGTGCTAACGTGCTTATTTTACAGGAAGATCTTAACAAACTGGCAAATTATTTGCTAGCTAAAAAGGGAATACTGACAATTCGCCGCGTTAACCAGTCCATAATGAAAAAAGTCGCAAAAGCCACCGGCGGACACATCATAAACAACTTTGATGCCTTAACGGAAAAAGATTTGGGCTTTGCTGAAGTTGTAGAAGAACGCACCATCGGCGGTTCAAAGCTGCTTTTTGTTGAAAACTGCAGAAACCCTCATTCAGTCGCGATATTGATTCGTGGGGCTAACAAGAGAATTGTCGATGAGGCTGAAAGGTCAATTCACGATGCATTGTGCGTTGTGCGAGATGTAGTTCAGGAACAGAAAATCGTGGCTGGAGGCGGAGCACCAGAAATTGAAGTAGCAAGATCACTAAGGAAGTATGCAGTTACACTAGTGGGAAAAGAACAGCTTGCCGTGAACGCTTACGCAGACGCCCTCGAAATAGTGCCAGCTACTCTGTCAGAAAACGCTGGTTTGAACTCGATTGACACGCTGCCAGAACTCAGAAGTTGCCATGAAAAAGGTGAAGTGTGGGCCGGAGTCAACGTTTATGTGGGAAAAATTCAAGACATGAAATCACTTGAAGTCTATGAACCATTATCGGTAAAAAAACAGATTATTAAATCTGCAACCGAAGCAGCTATAATGATACTGAAAGTTGACGAGATAGTTTCCACGAAAAAACAAATAAGGCGAGAGGAACAGCCAAAGAAAAGCCCAGAAGAAGATAGACGAGAGCGCATGGAAAAGCTGCAATACATGATGTAACTGAGTGATAATGAAATTATGGTCACGAAAGTCAGAGTTGATCCAGGAATATGCAAATTCGTAACCGTTGTAAAAGCTGAAAAGAAACATAATCAAGAAATTGAAATAAGCATTGCAAGCGCGTGCCCGAACTTGAGCCATTTTAAGGACGCTGTGAAGACAGTAAAAATGCATGATGCTGTAAATCTGCCTAAAGCAAACTTCATATTGCAAAAAGCGGCTGAATCAATACCGCATTCTGGCTGCGCCATTCCCATCGGAATCATAAAAGCATGCGAAGCAGAAATTAAATTTGCACTTAAGAGAGAAGTAAAAATAGAATTCGTAACTGAAGATATGAAGGAAAAGTCAGGCTAGCGACTTCCTATTCAAGTCTAAGAATAACCTTCTTACAGGTTTTTTTCCCAAGGCTGTTTATACCCCTCTGCTGTAGTTTCCAAAACTTTAGGTACCATATCTTGCTCAATCTTTTCGATTTCTTCATCAGTCTTGGGCTCTTCAGGCTTTGTTTCACCCGACGATTTTGCAGCGAGCGAATAGTCAATTCTTAAGATCACTTCAACAGTTTCAAAAGCTGAATTCAAAGCCTGCAACTTAATGCGCACGGGTTCAAGAACACCAAGTTTCTCCATATCATCGAGAATTTTCTTGTAGGGTTCAATTCCGATTGTTTTTTCACCGTTCTCATGTCTTAGTTTCAGTTCAGAAATCATATCAAGTGGATCGACGCCTGCGTTCTTGCACAGTATTTTGCATAGCTCTTCAAGCGCTTCTGCAAAAGCTGTTATGGCAAGCTGCTCTTTCGTACGAATCTCGTTGGCGAATTTTTTGAGTTGAGAAGCAACCTCAATTTCTAAAGCGCCACCGCCGTAGACAGCACGAGGATCTTTGTAGATTTCTCTGATAGCTGACAAACCATCCTTTATTCCGCGGGCGGCTTCATCAACAAATAGTTTTGAACCCCCATGCAAAATTATCGCTTTGGCTCGAGAATCATATTTGCCGGTGAAAAAAACGTATTCTTTTTCATACATCTTTTGCGTGTACACTAGTTCACTTGATCCCAAGAATTCTGAGGTTAACTCATCCAAGTTATCAGTTAAGATACCGCCGGTTACCTTCTGTATTCCCATCAGATCAGGCATAAGGATTCGTTTAAAAGCTAAGACGCCTCTTTTTGAGAAGTATTCAAAGGCAACGTCATTAATATTCCAATTTGAGATTACCACATTGGCTCCAGAAGCAACAATTTTTTGAGCCATTTTTTGCGCTATTTCTTTTTCTTTTTCGGCGAACCCATCAATGTTCTCTTTTTTCGTAACGTCTATCTTGATGAAGTCGCCGTATTTTGAGTATTGACCCATTGAGAAAGCTTCCATAGGGCGCGTAATAAATGCGACTTGAGCGTTTTCTATGCGTTCGGGCATTTCGAAGCGGCTCATTGGAAAGGAAACAACCCAACCGTCAAAAAGGTAACTTTCTGATAAGAGCCCATTTTCTATTTTTTCAACTTTAATGTTTGCTATGTCAAGTTTTCGGTCTTTTTCTTGTTCTTCGGAGGCTTCTTCAGCCGCCTTGGTTATTAGATCAATCATGTGTTGAATAGAATTGTGAGGAATTTTGTTTCTCATCGCCGTCGAAGCAATTTTTCTAATAGAAGCATTGTCATGAATGTTGCATAGAACAGTTTCGTTAGTAACTATTTCAACTGCTTTCTGGCACGCTTTCTGGTAGCCGTCAATTATTGTTCTTGGATGCAAGCCATTATCTAGTAATTTTTGAGCTTTGTCCAAGAGCTTGCCGATTAGGATGATTGTTGTCTTCACTCCGCCTCCGACTTCGTCACTAACGGCTTTGGCTGTCTCGGCGAACATTTGGCCAACTGGGTTTGTGAAGTTTGCTCCGTTAATGATTGTGTACCCGTCGCTTGTTAGATCATTTATGTCTGGAGCCCAACCGAGCTCATCTTGAACAACCGTCATAAGTTTCTTTGAACCTTGAGGCCCAAATCCCGGTTCTAACATTTCACCTATAACAGATGACAAAGCGATATTAGTCACTCGTACTTCTTTTGCGCCAGTCTTATCTGAATCATTCAGTTGTCTACTTGGAGCAAAGCCGCCTTTTTGTTTTGCATTAGGGATGTTTTTCAAAGCCTATTCATCTCATATTTGATTTGGGTGTAGAGCTAGTATCGTCGCTATATATTATTTGTTTGATAACTTATTTTTTCATGTTATATTAGGCTTCATAATAAGGTTTGCATTTTATTAGCGTTGATCTTGTCTTTTTGTAACTAACTGACCTTATGATTTTGCCTTCTAAACCCTTAAAGTCATTTATTCTAAAGCGCTTCCTTATTGTTCTATTTACTTTAGCGAGAAAAAATTACTTATTATCAATCTTCGATTAAGAATTGTTTCAGAGCAATGGTTGCAAAGAGTGTGCGCAATGGCTCCAGAAGCGCCTCTAACCACGATGGAGGTCGTATGTCAAGTTGCATCTGAGAACCTTGGTTGTAACGGTATTTTAGGACACGCAGAGTCGCCGCCTATTGAGGAGTGGTACAAAATGACCCGAAAATTCGATAACGTAGTAGCACTATGTGGACCTGACGTGAAAACTATTTTGGATGGTCCTAAAAAGAAGATTCTTGAAATGTGGAAACGGCAGGCAAAAATATTTGCACAGTATCCCACACAAGGATTTAGAACTAAACATGCATTAGGCTTTGATCCTACCACACCACTGGAAAACATGGAATATACAGTCAAGGCATATCTTGAAACCTTTAAGATACCGCTACCAGCGTAAATCAGAAAAAATACAATCAAGAATTTTTTTCCTTTTTTATTGTAAACTTCTCGTACCTTAGTGTGGCGCGCTTAAGCTCTAACCAAAACAAAAAGAAAAAAAGGCGCTTGATCATGGCTGTTGGATCGCTTTTAGAGTGTTTAGTGTATCCTCAAGGATGGTTAGTACACCGTTAAAGCCGATTAACGGTCGAAAAGTCAAACTGACTTGATCATAGTAGGGGTATGTGAATGGGATGAAACCGAATTTAGCGTCAGGAACCCCTCTTGATACTCGATCTTCAACATTGCTTCCATAAATCAGGTCAGGCTTCTTATCGGACAGTGCTTCGCGTATGTCGTATTGATCTGGGCTATAAAGTATGGTTGTATCTAAAGAGTTTTCAGCAATGTATTGGTTTAGCAGTTTCTGGTTCTCGGGTCCAACTTCTCTTAAGCCAATGACATCAGGGTACAACCCCAAGTACTTATGAAGGAAAGATATCAACGGCACAGCTGTGGAGGAGTCACCAAAGTAGCCAAATCTTATACCTCGCAGACCACCCATCAAAACAGATATCCGGTCAAGTGTACGATAACACTTCATCTTCACCTTATTAGATTCCTCATTAATCATTGTTTTGGGCAAATTGAAAAAATCTGCAATCTTTCCGAACCAGATCTCAGAGGAAACGAAACCGTAAGGTGAAGACTCTTTAATGCCCATGTATGGGGTGCCATAGTCATGTTCAAGTTGCTGTGCTATTGTGTTGCCATATTCCTCGTATAGGACAACGTTGAGCTCGGCTCTATTTGCCATTTTAAGGTTCTCAAGGGTTTCTCCAGCGCATATTTTGGAGATGACTTTTATGCCTATTAGTTCAAGTGTTCTTTTGATTTCGGCAGTGTCGCTTTCCCAGTTGTACTGAAAAATGTTCGCTCCGATCAAGTTCACACTTTTGGGGATTTTTGGGCCATCATTTTCTATTACTGCTTTCAGTATTTCGTTCGATGCTCTCTTAAAGCCATCAACGAAGGTTCCCGTGAAACAGGAGCTTTCAATCGGAACGGTCTTGTATTTGGGAGAAGATTTTTTTAGGATAGCAATGAGATCGTCCCCGATTAAAGAAGTTCCGGGAGAGTTAATTATGCCTACGAGGTCATAATCGAAATTTGATATCTGATTAATTGCGGTTGTAAGTTTTTCTTCTGCACTGTTAACATAATCATATTCATCCAGAAAGGTACTGGGCACTCGCTGAAAATAGATGTCAGTGAAATATTTATCCAATCCAAGCGGTGTAGTCTGGGCATCCTGTATTCCCGTAAGATAAGAAAGATAAGTTCTGCAGCCATTAGGACCATTAACTAACGCGGCGGAGTTCTTTATGCCTTCAAACGCTGTAACCGCTCCAGCGAGAGAGTCAGGTCTATGCATTGAGATTGAAAAGTTTTCGGTCATATTTCCAGCCTTCACTAAAGGGTACTTTAAGTCTCGTTGTCCATTTGCGGACGTATTCCATTCCACTCAAGAAGCCGTAGGATGGACAGAACGGAAAGACATCGTGAATGATCTTGGTATTTGTCAGGTTTTTAGGCATGAAATTGTACAGAACTAGGTCTGGCTGATGTTCCAGAATGTCTTTTTCTCGGTTATCAAAAGGGTAATCGTTGACCACTTGCACTTTATCCGCAAATCGTGAGCAAAAGTTCTCGGTCTCATAATAAAATTTTGATACACACACCTTTTGCACGTTTGCATGCAGATCAAGCAGGGTCGCAATTAACCAGTCTATGTATATGACGAAGCCGAAGATCATTACTTTTTTAGCTTCCCAGAAGGGTTGGTAATGAGCGATCTGAGCATCATACTTAAGTCTGGCTTGATTGATTAACGTTTCAGCTTCGCTTTCCCGGTGGAACATCTTTCCCAATGCCCTTGTAAACTCTACTGTTTGCTCAAAAGCCAATGGAAGTGGAGCCTTCAAGTATGGAACGTTGAAATCCTTATCAAAGTAATCTAAAAGATTTTGAACAACTATTTCGTTGGTCGCGGGGATATTTACGGTTGCTAATTTAAAGTTCTTGATCGATTGCACAGTTGTTTTTCTGATGAACCTGCAGTTAATCGTGAGCTCGAGAGCGTTAAGAACGTTTGTTAATTCGTTAAAGTTCTTATCGGCAACCGTGGAAAGCCCTTGTTCACCGATGATGTTTATCATGTCGCCGCTAGGAGTTAGGTTTCTGTTGATAAAATGTTCAGCAATAATTTTGTAAGAATTTTGGACACCCGCATTGAAGTCACCGCTCATAGCACCGTCGCTTTTAAGATCAACAACGTCCAAGCCTTCTTTTCGCAGCTGCTCAATTATGTGGGCTGAGTCTTCTCCGATTATGCCTGAGGGACAAGAAGTAATCACAAAGGTGACAGCTGGCGAGACACGTTTGTTCGCGTCCAAGATTACCTGTTTTAGTTTTTTTTCAGCGCCAAAGATCACTTCTTTCTCGCGCATATCGGTGCAAACTAGGTTCGGCAGGATCGTTTTTTCAGATGGTTGAGGAGTATTCAACGTGGTGTAAAAAGTATTGAATGCACAAGCTATAGGCGAATCCATAACGGCTACTGCATCCTCGATTTGGCTGACAACAGCATAAGCCCCAGCCAGTGAGCAGCCATAAAGAAGCGCCCTCGGTTTTAAGGAAGTAACCTTTGCGCTGGCCCAATCAATACTGGTCTCTTTAGCATCTTTCACCGGATCGCATGTCTGGCAATCAGCCGTTTTCAAATTTTTTTTGACGCTATAGGTATTGGGAAAATTTTTTCTTACGGGTTTTTTGCAGTAGCAGAATTCGCTGATGAAGTCTTCAAGCGCTGAATCCTCCATAGGCGTTGGAACAACAGGAGTCTTGTTTTGTTCGATTTTCTGGGCTAATGACCGATAAATTCCTGCCAACTCAGAGTTAGGCGCATATTCAATAACGGTTTGCGATTCAAGCTCAGCCTGTTGAACAATTTCGCTTCGAGGGATAAAAGCAACCATTTCTGTTCCGAGTTTTTGTGCAAAAGCCGCGATTAGTTCACGCTCTTTTTTGGTACCCCTTTCATTGCCGATTATGCCAGCCAGTTTGCCTTTGACTGAAGAATGACTTCTTAAGCCTTTAGCAATATTATTAGCAGCGTATAAGGAAGCTAATTCGCCTGAAGTTACAATGTATATGGATTGAGCAAAACCTTCGCGCATGGGAACGGCAAAACCGCCACAAACCACATCGCCTAAAACATCAAAAAACACGTACTCAAAATCAGACATGTTTAAACCTTGATTATTGAGCAGGTTAATCATCTGGATAATGCCTCTTCCGGCACAGCCAACACCAGGTTCTGGACCTCCGGCTTCAATGCATTTGGTGCCTTTGTACCCAGTTAACATAACATCAGCAAGTTTTACCGTATCAGAATGATTTAATTGTTCAAGAACAGTAGCTTGCTGAAAACCGCCTAGCAGTAATCGTGTAGAATCATGCTTAGGGTCACAACCTATCTGCAGTACTTTGTATCCTTTCTCCGCTAAGGCAGCAGAAACATTTGAGATTGCAGTAGATTTTCCGATACCTCCTTTACCGTAGAAGGCAATTTTAACCATATCGCTCATTCCTTTTCTCTGATTATTCTATGTTTGTGATATTGTGAACCTGAGGGCAACAGACAGGGGGAATTATGCAGGGCTGATTATTCTGCTCATCAATTCTGGAAAATCCAAAATGTTGTCAACAGTAACCATTTGACATCCTGAATCAGCCAGCAGTTTACTCCCGTCTTTATAATAATGTTCGAATGGTTTAAACCTGAGAAAGGTTATCCGAACATCCATATTCTGCATTTTAGTGATTTCGTCCAGTGATGCCTCGACATCTTCTGTTTCAAAGCCCATGTCAGAGAAAATTAGGCAAAAGTTGGCTTGATTACAACCTCCTTGACTGAATTCTGTTCTCGCCCATTTGACCGCTTGGTGAAGGTTTGTGCCTCCCGAAGACTCCATTGATAGTAGCTTATCAGTTATTTTCATTATGTCTTCTTTGACGCCAAATCTTTTGATTACATCAAGTTTATCTGAAAAAAGGGAAATAGCGCTTTGATCGTCTCTTGGCAAGCCATGTACAAGAATTGATCCACAGACCGCGCTGGAAACAAGTACTCGATAATCGAAACTAGCGCTCATATCTTGAAGATATAAGACGTTTCTTCGTTGTCTTCTGACTTCCCGGGTAAGAAAGTCCTCGTACGAGAGCTGACGCAGGTCTTTTCCATCGGCCATTGCGTTTTCCAGGGATAGCTCAAAATCAATTGCTGAAGAATCATCATTACCCGGCATGTACTGACGAACTGAGTAGCCTTTTTCCGGACCGGTACCGGAAACGTAGAAATTGTTAATGAAGTGGCGAGCATAATACATCCCTGTTTTAGCCAAAGCTTGTCTCGCTCTGGCTAACAAAGCCTTCTTTTCTTCTTCGTCGTACTCATCTCGATTTTTAAACCAATCATTGAGCACTTTTTCGTCGCCGTCCTTACCAGTTATGGCTTCGACTAGCTGAACTATTACATCCTTAAATTTTTCTTCACGTGTATAAGCGAGGTAACTATAAGTTTGAACTGCCAAGGATTCCGCTTCAGATCTTATTTCTATATGTGATGTGACAACTGCGGCTTCAACGTAATCTTGTTGGTTCAAAATACTCTTTTGTCTCATCTGCTTTGCCATTAATAGTTTTGCGATCGCAATTGGTTGCCGTGAGCTAGGTTTGAAAGCTTCAGGAATAATTTGTGAACTGCGAATTGCGCCGCAGAATTCGCCGGCAAACTCTACTGGATCAACATTTTTGCTTGAACTCAATTTTTCTCTCACGTTAGTTAGATGTATTTTGTTTGGCCAATTTTCTAATGGTGTCTTTGGCAATTTCTTCTGCAATTTTTTGAACTCGGGGGTAGGATGTCACAACGGCAGCATCTACAAAGTCAGCTTCGAGTAGCTCACGGTTTTTGATGTATTTTGCTGAAAGAAGCCTCGCAATTGCAATGGATTGTCTGGTGCTTGGAGCAGCAATTTCTTTAACTTTCTCGAGCTCACGAAAGCTCGCCACAAAATCTGCCGCGAATTGCCCAATTAAAGCATGTGTGTCTACTTGCACGTTAAACTCTTCCTTATAAGACCTTTGAGTTTATTTTCCTTCCATCGGGCATTACGTTCAGTTACGGATCCAAGAAGTGATTGATATGCGATGTCGACAAGAACAGAATCAGTTAGGAGATCCATCTCGGCATAACGCGACGCTATTCGAGCAATCGAAATGCCAGTTCTTACAGAAACAAGCTTTGAGAATTCTTCGCTTTGCCTGGACTGATCAATAATGTTGTAAATTTTCTGCATCGTCTCAGGATCAAGCTTGTTTTCGGGGGTGTTAGCGGCGATGATTTTGAGTTCAGTTTCTTTGGTAGGATATGATAAGCTTATCCAAACATGAAGACGGTCCCTTAAAGCTTCAGAGATTCTGTGAGCACCAGAGAATTCGTAGGGATTGGCCACAGCTATGAAAACGAAGTTATCGTTTGCCCTAATTTTGCCAAGTCTGGGAATATACAGCGTCTTCTCTTCAAGAGGCTCCAAGAAACTATTTTGGCAAAACTCAGAGGCTCTGTTTAGTTCTTGTGCAACAAAAACTCCGCCGCCAACCATCGCAAGCAATAAAGGCCCGGGCTCGAATGCCTCCATACAGTAGCCTTTGCTAACCAGAACTGCAGGGTTAAAGGTCCCTATGAGATGACTTGGACTCATGAGTTCATCAAAAAATAATTCATAAAATGGACGCTGAGTATCATATGCGAATTTCCTAGCCAAAAGCGATTTGCCCACACCGGGTGGACCAACAATTATTGGAGTTAGTCTTGCTGAAACTGCATCATCTAAAAGTTCATAAGCTTTCTTGTATTGCCCGTCTAAAACAATTTTTACTTCAGAAGGTCTGGAAGCTATTTGGCGAGCAAATTGTTCTTTGAACTCTCTGGTGCTGTCGCATTGATTTTCTGTCAATCCATTTTCCCTCATGTCTTTACTATGTTTTTGTTCGTTGCAGTGTGTTTAGGGGTAAAGTTTCTTTTTAATTAGATAGCTTTGCGTTTTTTTAAGTATCTCGCCCTTATCGATTACGCATTTTTCTTTATCAGGGCAGCCGTCACATATTGTTGTATCAGTTGTCACCTCAAAAAGTCGCACACCGCTCATTGTTAATGAATTGTCTGAGGGTATTACGCTTGTGGCTATGTTAATGCCATAGCACATGTTGATTTCTTTGCCGTTTAAACCGTAGACTTTTCCAAGTTCTTTCAATCTCTCTTCTCCCTCACTTTAGTAATGAGGATATCTTTCGTCACTTTATTTACCACGCTTTCTTCCATGGAGCAAACTCTAAATCGTCAAATCGAAATACTTTTGCAGGACAGGTCGACTCACATTTTCTGCAAACTTGGCCAGTGCAGCTCTCACTAGATACTCGTATCAGATGTTGTCCACTGTTTTCTTCAACCCTGAGTGCCTGTGACATACAATTCTTTTCGCATATTCCACACCCTGTGCATCCTTCAAAAGTTGCATTCAAAATAATGCCGGCATGCTCGGTTATGTGTAAACCCTTTGGCCCAAAGTCCGCGATATCTCTGATAACTACTTTATGCACCTTAGCCTCGGTTCTTTGCTCAGGATAACTTGGAACCCTAAATCTCTTTGCAACAAACATTCTTTTTTCAGGCGTTAAACCATGTTCCCAATGGTCCATTTCAATAATGTATGCTTTCTTGAAAGTTTCGTCTTGGATGAAGGCAAAATATGTTGGCTTCATTGAATCAGCCATTTCCTGCATTTTGTCAAGGCATTCTGGATCCACAGCGCAGTCGTTTGCCATAGCTAGGGAAGTGTTTCCAACTTGGTATATGTCGCTGACTGTAGGCAATGCTAGACCCATTTTTTGCGCTTTCACAGCATCCACATATGTTCCGCTTGCCCCACAAAGATACATGGATTTAATGTCTTCGAATGCTACTCCGCTTTTCTCAACTAATGCTGTATGTCCAGCTTTGAAAGCGGCAAAGCAACGGGTCGAATTTAAGTAGTCTTTTGGTGTGAAAACAATGTTTTGGTTTTTAGTTATGTGAAGGCAATGATCTGGCGTCTTTATATATGGAGGTAAACGTTGTAGCAAACCAGAATCGAAGCCTGTAGCCATTGTTGCAATGGTTCCTGTCCCAGTTATTCCTCTTGGTTCAAAATAAGTCGAAAGTTTCTCTTGCACTTCGCCCGTCTGAGAATTTGCAGTGAAGCTGTCTTGAGAAATCATGTCGTCGTTAAGAACTTGCATTTTCCAGTTGCCATTTTCCAATAGTGTTATATCGGAAATCGCCCCAGGCGATGCTAAGACACCTTTGTCTATTTCGCCACCTTCAATGGCAGGCCCCGCTGCACATGAACCGGTATATAGTGTATCTCCGACTTTAAGTCCAATTTCAGCGTTTGTTCCGTAATCAGTGACCATACACGGCTTTTTTTGATCAAGAATTCCTGATTTGATGATCATTGCTAATGCGTCTGCGCCAATTTGCTGTTGAATAGTTGGAGGAATAAATACTTCAGCTTCAGGATTAATGGCTAAACCTAAGGAGCCGGCATCCATAACAGTAACTCTTCTATCGAGCCTTTTAACGCCAAGTCTCCGAAGCATATTGTCTCCGCCAAAAACTAGATCGCGAACTTCCATGCCTTGAAAAATTGACATTTGCGTTGGGTTTCCGCATAGAGCCATACGTTTTACAGCTTTAAGGTCAATTTCCAAAGAGTTTAGCAAAGTATTTATTGTGTCTGTAATGATGCCATGAGCTACCGCCGAGCCTGCTTTGACTGCAAAGTGCAGATGGTCAATAACATTACTTCCAGGAAGAGGATTATGCAGAGATATGGCTGTTGATATTATTTTCTTGGTCTCGGCATCCAGAGCTTGTAGCCGGACGCCGCTGGTTCCGATATCTAAGCCAATTACTAACTCCGTAATTATTCCCTTCAGTCCGGCTTGATTGTTACTTCCGTTTTCAATTCTATTTTTGTCCCTGCCTGCAGGGCGCGCAAGGCGAAACTGTATGACTTAACAAAGTTTCCGCAGCGAATGGCTTTCTCCTTGTTCGCTTCGCTATTTGTTGTAACGTAAATTATTGCATTAACATTGTCTAAGGAGTATCCGCCGACCATAGATGATTTAACTTCCGCCTCAATATTTACTTTTAAGTCGCTTATTTCAAGACGCATACGTTCTTTAGCGTACAAGAATGTAGTTAGAATGCAGCCGCCAAAGCCATTAAAGAAAATTGAACAAGGACTTGGCAAATCTCCTTTTCCTCCAAATTCCGTGGGCTTATCCAGACTTAGAGTATATTTCAAGCCTTGAACAGAATCTCCGAAACGACAGTTTCCACCGGTTTTTTTGTCCCAAGCCACTTCTGCAAGATATTTTAAATCGCTCGGAACGGCACTTTGAATTTTAGCATTCATTTTTTACCCACTTCATTTTTGCCTTGTTTTATCGTCGGATGAGATTCACGATTTTTTGATCAGAGTCGTAAACATGGATTTCAAGAGGCATCTGCCCCACAGCAAAATGCGTCGCACAACCAAAACAAGGGTCATATGCCCTAAAAGCCATCTCAATCTTGTTCAACACGCCTTGGTCGTAGCTACCCTTGTGAATGAGCCCTTTAGCTGCATCACGAATAGACATGCAGATGGCAGGGTAGTTGTTGGTTGTCGCCACAATCATGTTTACACTTTTAATCAACGCATCTTTGTCTAAAGTGTAGTGATGGAATAAGGTTCCTCTTGCAGCTTCTACCACACCAACGCCTTCTCCAGGTTCACCTGGTTTTGCGCGCAAGTTAGTGCTCGTTATCTCGGAATCCTTAGATAGCTCCAAAGTCCGCTCTGTAGCATAAAGTAGCTCGATCAGTCTAGCCCAGTGGAAAGCAAGCGTACTGTGGACAGGTTTGCCACCTAACGTCTTATACATGACCTCGTATTCTGATTGGGCTAACGGAGTAGCCATGCCGCTAGAAGCATTTAGTCGCGCAAGTGGACCCACTCGGTAAATGCCGCTTCCAAGGCCAGCTGTCAACCCTTTCCAACCAACCTTTTTCAGGTACGGGAATTTCGCGTATGACCATTCCTCAACGTGCTCACCTATCTGATTCGCATAATCGCTTCCTGCAAATTTTAAGAGCTCCTGACCTAATGGGTCTACAACGCGGATTTTTCCGTCGTAAAAATTAACCTTGTTGTTGCTGTCAACCATGCCCATGTAATAGGTTTTCTCGGTGAACGCGTCGCTCATAATCATGTCAACATATTTGCTGTTTCCAAGCACAATGTCATGGAATATCTTCAGTGTAAATTGAGCGAAGCCAATTGAAGACTCTGCCATGCGCTCGATTTCTTTCCTATTTTCCTCACTTAGTGCTTTAGAAATTCCACCAGGTAATCCGCATACAGGATGAGTTGCCTTTCCACCGATGATTTCAGTTATTTTTTGGCCGTAAGCTCGGTGTTTGATTACTTCCTTTGCCACATCTAAGCCAGCCTTCTCAATTACACCCAGAATATTGCGTTTTTCTGGCGGAGCATCAGGACCAACTATGAAGTCTGGGCCGCCTAGGAAGTAGAAATGTAATGTGTGATCATAAATGTAATATGCAGAATTCATTAGTTCTCGAAGTTTCTTCGCAGCAGACGGCGGCTCTACATTAAAAGCCTGATCTAAGGCCTTCACTGAAGCAAAATGGTGAGCAACCGGGCAGACTCCGCAGATTCTTGTCGTAAGCTGAGGCATAAGTTCAGCTCTTCTTCCAACACAGAACTGTTCAAAACCGCGAAGTTCTGGAACTTTGAGGTAGGCGTTTTCAACTTCGCCTGCGTCATCGAGGAATATAGAGATGTTTCCGTGACCTTCAAGTCGTGTGATTGGGTCTATCACTATTTCCTTCATTGTTTAGTCACCTTTCGTCTTAAGATTGAGCTTGGTAGCGAATACATATAGAACGTTCCAAGTGGATCTTTGATTTGATCCATAAGCTTGTCCACGTCGTCTTGAGTGTAATGTTTCTGCTCATCATTTAGGTCAAAGATAGATGCCAATGCACTCATCATCGCTGCTCCTTGCTCCAATACGTTTGGACAAGGACCTCCGCAGCCCGTGCAGGGCATGTCAACAGTTAAACATTGAGCGCCACAGCCACTTCTAGTAGCTACACCCATGCAGAGTATTCCCTGCTCGAGCAGACATTTCTCCGGCTCTGGAGCTTTTTCGTAAACCCGATAAATCTTGTCTACGCTCTTGTTTTCTTTCTTCCGCGGGCATTCAAAGCAAACTGACTCCAAAGGAGCCAAGACTGAACCTTTGGGCGGCAACTGGTTCTTCGCTATCGCATCGACTGCTTTTAGGATCAGTTTAACGGGTGGAGGACAACCAGGCAGATAATAGTCCACATCAACTGTTTGACCCAAAGTCTTTACAGTATCGTACAGTTCTGGGAGTTTTAAGGTGCCCTCTTTCGCCTTAAAAGAGGTCAAAGGGACCACACCAGTTTGATTTAATGTGGATGGATTCTTTAGGTAAACTGTTTCAAAGATTTCTTGCCGAGTGTGCAAGTTAGCCAGACCTGGTATGTCTCCTTCATGAGCGCAAGAACCGAATGCTATAAGTGTTTTAGACTTCTGTCTCATCAGTTTGGCCATGTGCTCTTGCTCTTCGCTGCGGATTGAACCGTTGAAAAAGCAAACATCGATGTATTTGTCAGGCATTGCTTCCACGGCTTTATACTTGATGTCCATTGCTACTGGCCAAAACACTATGTCCGCAATTCCTACGAAATCAAGAATTTTTTCATTCATGTCCAAAACGGCTATTTCGCATCCGCCACAACTTGCAGCCCAGTAAAACGCCACTTTGAGCTTTTGTGCACTCATTTTCAATTCACCTTATTTAAGTCGCCGCCATTTTTTAGAGGGCTTGGACCTAGTTTCCTAATCTGTTCTGTAATTTCGATCATGGTCTTAGCAAAGCGATCTCCTTCAGAAGCTGAAATCCACTCTATTCTGAGCCGTTCAGGCTCTAAGCCAAACTGAGCCAAAACTTTCTTCAGAAGAGCGATTCTTCGCTGTGCCTTGAAATTTCCGGAAATGTAGTGACAGTCAGAGGGTAAATGACATCCTGCTATCAACACTCCATCCGCGCCGCTTTTGAAAGCTTCAAGCACAAAAGCTGGATCAACCCGCCCGCTACACATAACGCGGATTATTCGTACGTTTGTCGGGTACTGCATTCTGCTAATTCCTGCGAGGTCTGCACC
>Ga0187874_10001695_pt1 | contig 18882 bp, 14 predicted proteins | sample June2016WEW_16_1_3_FD_132993 | JGI IMG/M metagenome (GOLD analysis project Ga0187874, IMG submission 132993) | Peatland microbial communities from SPRUCE experiment site at the Marcell Experimental Forest, Minnesota, USA - June2016WEW_16_150 | ecosystem: Environmental > Terrestrial > Soil >... | reverse complement strand
GTCGCGACTCCCCACGTCCGCGACATGGGGACCATCGGCGGCAACATCGCCCAACTGCACCGCTGCTGGTACTTCCGCAAACCCGAAAACCGCTTCGAATGCCTCCGCAAGGGCGGAAAGACCTGCTTTGCCATGATGGGGGACAACCGCTACCACTCGATTTTCGGCAACGTCAACATGTGCATCGCGGTCCATCCCAGCGACATCGCTCCTGCCCTCCTTGCTCTCAATGCCACCATCGTGACGAATGCGCGCAAGATCAATGCCGAGAATTTCTGGGACGTTAAAGTTGCAAGCAATACGGTGCTCAACCCCGGCGAGATCATCACCGAAATTCAGGTGCCTGCGCCCCCGGCCGGGGCAAAGAGCGCGTTCCTGAAATTCGCCATCCGCAAATCGATCGATTTCCCGATTGTGAACTGCGCGGTGATGGTCGGAGGAGGCGCCCCACGCATCGCTCTGAACGCCGTTGCGCCCAAGCCATATCGCGCAACCAAAGCGGAAGCGGCCATCGCGGGCAAGCCGATCAATGAAGCGAATGCGGAAGCGGCCGGCGCCGCAGCGGTGGAAGATGCCAAGCCGCTGCCGGCAACCAAGTACAAAGTGCAGATCGCCAAAACCCTCGTCAAACGAGCCCTTCTGACTATAGCCTAAGAAGAAAAAAACGCCACAGATTCCACGGATTTCACGGATTCTGATCCGTGGAACCTGTGGAATCTGTGGCGTATTGTTTTTTAGGGGTTACATGAAACCGGAAAATATTTTGGAGTTGGCGCAGAATTTTATGGAGTGCAGAATCCTGCACACGGCAGCCGAGCTGAATATCTTTACTGTCCTTGCGGAGAAGCCGCGGTCTGCCCGGGAGGTTGCGGACAAAATCGGATCGGACGTTCGCGCGACGGGTTTTCTGCTGGATGCAGTCGCAGCAATCGGCTTGCTTAAAAAACATAATCAGACTTACATCTGCGAAAACTCCAGTTCGCATTTATTATCAGCCGACTCTCCCGACACCATCCTTCCCATGGTGCTTCATATGTCCCATTTGTACAGTCGATGGTCCCATCTTCCTGAAATCGTGAAGGGTGGAACTTCCGTAAGAGAGGAATTTGATTTTTCCCGCAATGGCCAGGAATTGCGGGCATTCATTGGAGCCATGCACTCGATTGGGGGGCCGCTCGCCAGACAAATCGTTGCGTCAGTCGGTGCGGAGGCTTCAAGGAATCTGCTTGATATCGGAGGCGGTTCAGGAACATACACCATCGCTTTTCTGCGCGCGGTTCCGGAAATGCGGGCAACCATATTCGACCTGCCCGAAGTGATCGAAATGGCGCGCGAACGCTTGAAAAAGGAGGGCCTGCTCGATCGCACGACTCTTGTCCCTGGAAGTTTCTATGAGGATGAATTACCTCAAGGGCATGACCTCGTTTTGGTTTCCGCGATCGTTCATTCGAACAGCCTCGAAGAAAATCTGGATCTCTACAAAAAGGCGTTCCGGGCGCTAAATTCCGGCGGAAGAATTCTGATCCGGGATCACGTCATGGAACCCGACCGAGTCCAGCCAAAAGACGGAGCAGTTTTCGCCATAAACATGCTGGTCGGGACTTCAGGGGGCGGCTGCTATACGTACGAAGAAATTGAAGCCGGTCTCCTTCAGGTCGGCTTCACACGGATACGGCTGTTGCGGAAAGGCGAACACATGGACGCTGTGGTCGAAGCATTTAGGCCCTAACTCCGTAGCGGATTGGCGATTCCGATGCCGATTCAAACAATGCAAATGCGCGGATCGGGAGATCTGAGTGCCGCATTGTTCCTCATTTATTGTGGGCTGTTTTCAGTTTTAATTTCAGCCTAATTTCCTCCCCATTTCCAAGTTGGACCTCTGTGGGGGTTTCGGTCTGAAAACCGCGCCATTCCGCGCTTACTTTGTATGATCCTGGCGGGATTTTAGAAAAACTGTAGATTCCCGCACTGTCGGTTATCGCAATTAAAGAGGTGCCGGTGCGCAGGTTTGTTGCCGTGACGACCGTTCCAGGCACGACGGCGTCCGAAGCATCTGTGACGGGCCCGCTTATTGCACTGTTATTCAATTGACCGGAAAGCTGGGTCTGAGGCGGGCGTTGAAGGCTGAAATACTGTTCCATTCGCGAAAAAGGGTTATCCTTGGCGCTCGCCAACGCGATCTGGACTACACACAACGAGGATACAGGAGTGGATCCTCGGAGTCCGGGGGTAATGACGCGCAATTGAGACAACTTACTCTCGATATCGGGAATATTGGGACCCTGAACACGCATAAAATTTTTTGTTTCGCCCACCTCGTTAACAACGAACATATAGGAAAGTGGCATGCTTTTCGCCACATCGGCAGGCCATCCCGCTTCCGCCATTTTATGCCACTGTTGAAAGAGCTCCAGAGTCATTGCCAACTCCGGGCGGCGAAAGGACTCTGTGTTTGAAGAAGGGGGTCCCTTTTCATTAATAGGAGTAGCCCTGAAAATAACATGCCCGCCCAACCCGTCCTGCAGGATAACATCGACTGCTCCGTCAAATCGAGCAATGCTCGGGCCAAGGTCGACCGGCCCCGCAGGTGGCGGAGGAACACCGTCTATGGCAAAAACGACCGTAACCGTTGCAATGACAGGCACGGGTTCGCCATTCAAGAGGGTCGGGCTATATTGCCACTGCTTGACAGCAGTAATTGCCGCTTCGTTGAGCATTGGGTGACCTGAGGTAACCTGGACGTCTGAAACAAATCCGGCTTCGTTCACTGTTATCAACAGTATCACTGTTCCGGAGATCCGGGCTTTAAGTGCTTGCTCCGGATAGATGGGTTCAACCTTATGAATGAGCTTCGACTCCTGTACATTGCCGCCGACTTTGATTGGATCCCGCTGCGGCGGGGCAACCTGTGCGCTGGCAACCGCTTCTTCCTTGGGCTCCCGACCGCCGGCCTTTGCCGGATGCGGCGCGGGCGCAACAGCAGGTTGTGCATTAGCGGCCATTTTTATCCCAGATTCTGGAGTGGCTGCTTTGACAGAATTATGTACAACCGAAATATTCTCGGGTATCACGGGTTGTTGCTGAACAATTTCCGGCGCTCCGGTCAAGGGAAACCATCCGGCGGCAAGGCGGATCGTTCCCGTCAGCAGCACGGCAATTCCGGTCAGGCTGACAGCCAATCGTAACCGGTTCATTGAAACCTCCTTTATTAATAGCGCCACGCGTTGCACCAGGTGGCGCTCTCTCAAGAAAAGCGGCGCCGGAACCGCCTTCGGCCGCCCACGCGACCGCGCGATTTCCAGCAATGAATCCAGGTAGGGCTGTCTGCGGCCCGTCAGCAGCACGACTTCGCGATCGACCGACTGCTCGCGAGCCAGGTGGATTCTACCCAGCAGCCACCAGACAGCAGGGTGAAACCAGTAGATCGAGCGAACGATCTCTTCGACGACTATCAGAGCCCAATCGCGCCTGCGCACATGCAGCAGTTCGTGGCAAACGATCGCTTCACGGCAGGGTTCACTCATCCCGGGAAATGAGCCGGGCAGAATCACCATCGGCGAAAAAATGCCGACCGTCGCAGGGCTGTCGATCTCGTTGGAAACAAAGAAGCGAGCACGAGCTCCGATTCGGGAAAACAGGTTTTGGTCGACGGGCATTGCGCTGGTCAGGGGTTGTGAATTGCGCAAAAAAAGCCGCAGCCGGAGAAATCCCAGAGCCAGCCATATCAATCTCAGGCATACTCCAGCTCCAAGCGCCATGCCAATCATTTCTGGTGTCGTGAGAAACGGATGCTTTGGATTTAAAGCCAAAGTCGTGCTTGGAGTGATGTAAAACACAGGCTCGAATGTCGCGAATGCCCTGAATTGAGCAGGATGTTTCCAATTCTGCATGGCCGGGACAAACAAGCAGGCAAGCAGAAGGATTTGCCAGTAAACGAGCGATACTCGCGGCAAGCGCAGGCGAAACAGATACGCCAGCAGCGTGCCGGCGGAAGCCAATATGGCTATTTGGAGGCTGTAAGCGATCAGGTTGGCCATCCAGACGGGAAGTGCCATCGCGCCCTCAATAGAATGGGTTTAATGCTGTTTCCCCTTTTCTCGAATCATTTTGCCGATCTCTTCGAGGTCTTTTTCCGACAATCGCCGCTCTTCAACCAAATGCGCCAGCAGCGGCTCCGTGGAGCCATTGAACACCCGGTCGATGAAATCGCGGACAATTCGGCGGAGCATTCGGCTTTCGGGGATAGAGGCGGCATACACAAAGGCCCGACCTTCGGTCCGTTTTCTCAAATGTCCCCGGGCTTCCATGTTTTTCATGGTCGTCATCACGGTAGTATACGCAACCGGGCGCCGGATGCGCAGATCCTCATAGACGTCACGCACGGTCGCCTCGCCCAGGCGCCAGACCACCTTCATAATTTCAAGCTGCGGTCCACTCAGCAAAATTGTTTTCGGTCTCATAGTACTATTATTTAGTACTATAACATGCAGACTGTCAAGCATTTTTTTGGCGCGCGATATTTTTGCATCCAGTCCGGCAGGGGCGCTTCATCTTGATTCTTTTTCACGCGGAGTGGCGGAGCGCGCGGAGAACCGGTTCCTATCTCCGCGTTCTCCGCGTCTCCTCGTGATCATTTCGGGTGGATCGAAACAAAATCCAGGGCGGCGTGCTCCTCTTTGTCCGGAATTCCTTTGATGCGGATTTCATCCCCCGGGCGGAGCGCCAGCCCGCGAATGCGCCGGCGGCTCGACGAATCTCCCCCAGGCTTCCTTGCGGGCAGATGGTTGTTCGCGATCCATTCATCAACAATTTGATCGTTCACTAAGACGCGGAACCTCGATTCACCGTTGTTCTGGTCAAAATATTCGACATCCATGTCGTACCATCCGGGGCTGCGATCAAACCGGAAACTGGCGCTGCATCCCGTCGGCACGGTGCATTCGATTCCTTTTCCGCCGGAAGCGTTCTCCCACGGAACAATATTGATCGGCGTGTATCCTTGAAGTTGCATCGCTTCGGCTTCGATGCGGTCGGGATAAATTCCGACGCGGTTGCCCGCATCCGGTATCCCGGAGATCTTGTGAAAGTAATTGCATATGGCATCCCGCCACACGCGCGCATGTCCCGCCTGGAATTCGAGCCGCTCCAAAACCTGGAGGTATCGGAGTTCGTCAATCAAGCCCTCAAGCGATTTCCACTGGTCGACGTAATCCTCCGCCTTTTGAGCTCCTTCGTAATGCGAGTCGTAGATATGCTGGATGACCGTTTTGCCTGAATGCAACCGATAGGTGTATGGAACGTGATGAAACCAAAGGAGCAGGTTATCTGGAGTGGTCTGCAGCGATTCATAGACGGTTGCCACCGGTGTCGGATATTGCCCGACAAAACCGGTGCCGGTCGCAGCCGTGCGGTCCATGCCGATCCCCTTCTCATCCGCGCGGTGCCATTGTCCCCAGCCGTTCCGCTCGGATGCCTGTACATTTGGGCCGAAGTGACTGCCGGTAATATCGGTGAGGGTCTGGGCGCCAAGAGGCCCGGTGTAATTTTCATAGGTCTCCCAGGAGCTGAGCAGCATGCTTTTGATGGTCTGAACGACTTTGAGTTCCGTGCCGAATGTCAGACGCGTCCACTCGTCGGCTATGGATTCAGCACCCAAGTTAGGATCCCAGGCGAGCCGACCGAATCCATAAAGATTCGCCATTCCCATCGGGTGCCCGAGCCAGTTCGCTTCCATGCCCACATTGACCACTGCAACGTAGCCATCCTTGCTCCCCGCAAGGATGTTTGAAACAGGCGTGTTCGGACGCAGATCAAAGTCCAGAACGTTTTTCCAGTATGGCATCAGAAAACATAGATGCCTCTGCTGGCCCGTGTATTCCTGCATCACAGGAAACTCAATAGCCTTCCTGGTATTCGGCAAACCTGCAAAGAGTGGAGATACCGGCTCGCGCACCTGAAAATCGATGGGTCCGTGCTTGATCTGGATGATGACATTCTCGTCGAACTTGCCGTCGAGCGGTTGGAAGATGTCATAGGCGGCTCTGGCCCGGTCGTTCTTGGGATTCCGCCAATCCAGATTGTGGTCGTATACAAATGCCCGGTAGAAGAGAATGCCGCCGTGCGGCTTCAGTGCCCGGGCAAGCATATTGGCAGCGTCGGTCGGGGTGCGGCCATAGGAAGACGGGCCGACACGACCTTCGGAATCCGCCTTGACCGTGAAACCGCCAAAATCGGGAATATAGCGATAAATCTCGTCGACTCTCTTCTGCCACCATTCGGCTACCTGTGGATCCAGGGGATCAAAAGTTTTCAGCCCTCCGATTTTCTGAGGGCTGCCCAGGTCGACCGAAACTCCTATCTGGATGCCCCAGGGGCGAAATGCATCGGCAATGCAAGCCAGCTGCGGCAGAAATTCGTCCTGGATTACACGGGGATTGGCATTGACATTGTTTATAATAATTCCGTTAATTCCAATCGAGGCCAGCAGGCGCCCGTATTCGCCCACGCGGGTAAGATCGCTTCGGACGTTGTCATTTTCAAAAAAGATCGATGGGCCGGCGTAGCCGCGTTCGATCGTGCCGTTCAGGTTGTCCCAGTGATCCACCCACCGGATCTGGGCATGGGGCGACTGCACTTCGTTGAGCCCCAAGGCTTCCTCTCCGAGCGCGATTTTTCTGAGAAAAGCAAAGACTCCATAAAGCACTCCGCGATCGCTGGGAGAGGTTATTAGAATGCACCGCTCATACTGATCGATCTTCTGCTCGGAAATCCAAAATCCATCCTTTGCTGATCTCGGAAATATACTGTCCATCGTGCCGTCGCGGATTCTACCTAGAGAGGTGGGAGTGGTTCCCAGAACAATTGCTCTTTCTTTAACGGATTCTCTTTCGGCCCGTAGCGTCCTCCCCAGCATTCCGCGAATGCCGCGAATCAATTCCTCTTGCGCTTTCATCAGAACAGCGGAATCACCCAGAACCACGACGCTGGCCGGAAGGGATGCATATTTGGCGCGTGCTGTCTGACTCAGCGGCGCGTAGGGCAGCCAGGCTTCATGCCCGTCTTCGGCATGCAACATGCCAAGTGTCATCCAGACACAAATAACTGAGAGGTATTTTTTCATATTGAGCCTTGGAGTCTTTGAGTCTTCGAGTTTAACTCTAAGTCTCTAAGTCTCCAAGTATTAGAAGATGCCTTTTGCGATGAGGACGATGGGGGTCAACACAAGGGCAGTTACCGCCAGGACAGCCAGAACAGGCACAACGGCTACGCCCACGACTGCAAGCACGATCAGCAGCGGAATCCCGATCAAAAGGCCGATCGCAAGTTTGATCAGGCCAAATCCAAGTCTTAATGGAAGGACAAACAGACTGACCACGAGTTTGATCAGGAGGAGGACGATTCCAACGATCAGAAAAGCTCCGAAAAGCAATCCCAACATAAAATCCCCCTTTCGCTTTCTAAAGAGCTAATACGAAGCAGGGAATTTGAAAGTTCATGAAAAGAGAAGCCGGGAGCCAGAATGGAAGAACTATTCCATTCGTCAATCGTAAATCGTCAATGCTTTTTGGCGGCCAGGTCTCTCTTGCGAAGGCGGATGGATTTGGGCGTAACCTCCACCAGCTCATTTTCATTGATGAATTCCAGCGCCTGTTCGAGTGACAGATCGCGAAAAGGGACGAGACGGATCGCCTCATCGGCCGTTGAAGCCCGCATGTTCGTCTGCTTCTTCTCTTTAATGACGTTCACATCCAGATCAACACTGCGTGCGTTTTCCCCGATGACCATCCCTTCATAGACCTCCGTTCCCGGTCTAACGAAAAGCTCGCCCCGTTCCTGCAGATTGTAAAGCGCGTAACTCGTAGCCATCCCGGCCCGGTCCGCCACAAGCGCTCCTGTTAGCCTGTTCGTAATCTCACCCGACCACGGGCCCCAGCGCAAAAAAATGGAGTTGAAAAGACCGGTGCCCTTGGTGTCGGTTAAAAATTCGGAGCGGAAGCCGATCAGCCCTCTGGATGGAACCTCAAAGTCCATCCGGACGCGTCCCGCCCCGTGATCAACGATTTTTGCCATCTTTCCTTTGCGACGGCCTAAAGCCTCGGTCACGACACCGATAAAATTTGCCGGGCAGTCAATCACAACCTGTTCAATCGGCTCCATGATGCATCCGTCTATCGTTCGCGTGATGACCTCAGGTTTGGACACCTGCATCTCATAATCTTCGCGGCGCATCATCTCAATCAGAATTGCCAGCTGAAGTTCGCCGCGCCCGGAAACCTTGAAGCTGTCCATTTCTTCGGTCTCCTCGATCCGGATGGCCACGTTGGCCAGCGCTTCCTTTTCAAGCCGTGCCCGGATATGTCGCGAGGTAACGTATTTCCCATCCCGCCCGGAGAGCGGTGAGGTATTGGCGTGAAAGATCATCGAGATTGTTGGTTCGTCGACGTGGATGGGGGGCAGCGGTTTAGGGTCCTCCGCGTCGCCGACAGTTTCACCGATGTAAATGCCCTCAATGCCCGCGAGAGCTATAATTTCTCCGGCGCTCGCCTCCTGGACCGGCTGCTGCTTCAGTCCCTCGAACGTAAACAGCCTGGTAATCCGCGTTCTTTCCAGGGAACCGTCGAGCTTGCAGACTGAGACCGTGTCCCCCACAGCAATTCTGCCTGAAAAAATTCTGCCGATTGCGATCCGTCCGACGTAATCGTTGTAATCGAGAGTGGTTACCAGAATCTGGAGTTTATCCTGAAGGATCGGCTCGGGAGCGGGAATGGTCTCGAGTATCTGCTCGAAAAGCGGACGCAGATCTCCGGAATCGTCACTGAGGTTTTTCTTTGCTATCCCTTGCCTGCTGACGGCGTACAGAATTGGGAAGTTGATCTGCTCCTCGCCGGCATCCAGATCGATGAAAAGATCGTAAATCTCGTTGACTACCTCCTGCGGCCTGGCATCGGAACGGTCAATTTTGTTCACTACGACAATGGCCGGAAGCTTCTCTTCCAAAGCTTTCCTCAGCACAAAGCGGGTTTGCGGCAGGGGTCCTTCCGAGGCATCCACCAACAGCATAACGCCGTCAACCATTTTAAGCACGCGCTCGACTTCGCCGCCGAAATCGGAGTGGCCGGGCGTATCCACGATATTGATTTTGACGGACCGGTAATGAATGGCTGTGTTCTTGGCCATTATCGTGATGCCGCGTTCCCTTTCGAGATCAAGGTTGTCCATAACCCGTTCCGTGATCCGTTCATTATCGCGAAAGGTTCCACTCTGCTTCAGCATGGCATCGACCAGAGTCGTCTTGCCGTGGTCCACGTGAGCAATAATGGCAATGTTGCGAATATCTTCCCGTCTCATGAGCCCTCGAAAAAACCCCTGGGAACGTGGCCGTCCCGGCCGCATGCGGGCGGGTCGCCCGCGCTCCCAGGGGACATTAACTGTACCGCTAATGCTCCAAGACTCCAAGACTCAAATAGCCAATTGAAATTGCTTGCCAATCTCACCCCTTTCGATATAGAAAATAATTTGGTATCTTTATAGGTTCGTTCCAGTTGTTCAGGAAAGAAGGTAACGGAGCTTTAGGAATAATACCGAGCTTTTTAAGAGTCGCGCGCAGGCAATGGCAATGACAATGTAAGCTTCACGTCCCCAAGAAATCCTCGGACTATCCTCGAAGATCCTCACAGATTAGAACTGGAGTAAACGATGGATGCGAGAGAGCAGGCAATAAATAACAATGTGCCCCTGCTGTCTGAAGTTGTTCAGAAGAGCGGAGAGAAGATTCAGAACTGTTATCAGTGCCAGAAGTGTTCGGCCGGGTGCCCACTGAACTTTGCGATGGATATCCTGCCCAACCAGGTGTTCCGGCACCTGCAGTACGGCCATCGGGATAAGGTGCTTTCCTCGAAGACTATATGGCTGTGCGCTTCCTGTTATACCTGCAGCACCCGGTGCCCCAACAGCATTGATATCGCAAAGGTTATGGATACTTTGCGGAGCATCTCCGCTCGATCTGGCGCCGTCTCCGGAGAGAAAAACATCTCCATGTTCCATAAATTTTTCCTGACCCTTACCAAATATACGGGCCGGACGTGGGAACCGGGTTTTTCACTGTACGAACTGAAAAGCGGAGGTTTGGGCGGATTCATGGGATGGGGAATGAAGGCGTTTTTCAAAGGGAGGCTGGGGCTTTTTCCCACCTTCAAGGGTGGGAAAGAGTTCAGACGGCTCTTTAACGAGCCGAAAGGAGGAGCACGATGAAGGAATTCTCCTATTTCCCCGGATGCTCCCTGCACGGCACATCCAAAGAGTTTGACGAATCGATCCGGGGAGTCCTGAATCAGCTCAGTATCAAAATCCACGAATTGGAAGACTGGACGTGCTGCGGCGCAACGTCCGCTCACTGCCTGGACGAAACGCTGGCCGTCGAAATGCCTGCCCGGAATCTCGCGATCGCAGAAAAAAGCAGTCGTGACCTGTTGGTCCCCTGTGCAAGCTGTTACAGCCGGTTCAAGGGAGCCGAATACGAGGTCAAAGAACACGGGAAGAAGGTCAGCTTTCCGTACAAAGGGAACGTCCCCATTCGGTTTGCCATGGACTATCTGTGCGACAAACCGGTTGTGGAAGAAGTAAAGAAAAAGATGGTCAAGCCGCTATCCGGGCTTAAGGCGGTCTGCTACTACGGGTGCCTTCCCGTCCGGCCGCCAAAGCTGACGGGGATCAAGGACTATGAAAACCCGATGCATATGGACCGGCTGCTCAAACAGCTTGGCGTAGAGCCGATTCAATGGTCCTATAAGACCGACTGCTGCGGCGCCAGCCTGATGTTTACCCGCATGGATGTTTTCAAGCAGCTGATCGGCAAGATTCTCGTGAAGGCGAAGGAGACCGGAGCGGATTGCGTGGTCGCCGGCTGTTCGATGTGCCAAATGAATCTGGATACTCGACAGGAAGACGTCGAAAAAGACCTCGGGAAAAAACTGGATATTCCTGTTCTGTATTATACGGAACTGATGGGATTGGCAATGGGGCATCGGGATGCCGGGAAGTGGTTCAAGCGGCATTTCAAAAACCCCATTCCGATGTTGAGTGCAAAAGGTTTGATGTGATCGGCGTTCCCCGTTCTCCGTTTTCCGTTCCCCGTTAACGACTTGAATTTGACGGGGAGCGGGAAACGGGGAACGGAGGACGGGAAACACAAGATTGTGAGGAACAATGGCTGACAAGGTTGGGGCCGTAATGGTTGTGGGCGGCGGGATTGCCGGGATTCAGGCATCCATTGACTTGGCGGAATCGGGTTATTACGTCCACATGGTGGAAACCTCGCCCGCGATCGGCGGCGTAATGGCCCAGCTGGACAAGACCTTTCCCACCAATGATTGCTCCATGTGCGTGATATCGCCGAAACTGGTGGAAGCAGGGTGTAATCTGAACATCAATATCCTGACTGCCACCGACATCGAGGGCATTTCGGGGGAACCGGGCAACTTCACGGTTCGGGTTCGCAAACGCGCTCGATTCGTGGATACGAACAAATGTACCGCCTGCGGAGACTGCGCGACGGCTTGTCCCATTGCCCGTCCGAATGAATTCAACGCCCTGCTGAACAATCGCAAAGCCATTTACAAGAGATACCCTCAGGCGATCCCGAACGCCTATGCCATCGAAAAGCGCGGCGAAGCCCCCTGCCGCAATGCATGCCCGATCGAACAACGAGCCATGGGGTATGTGGCGCTGATCCGCGAGAAGAGATTCGCCGACGCTTACCGCACCATTAAGGAAGATAATCCATTCCCTTCCGTTTGCGGCCGCGTCTGTAATCACAAGTGCGAGGAAGCCTGCACTCGCGGCGAAAACGGGCACGAAGCGGTCAACATCATGCATCTGAAGCGCTTTGTGACCGACTGGGCGTTCGCTCATCCTGAAGAGGTCGAAAAAGCCTACGCAGCCGGAATCCAGAAGTCTCCGGATACAACGGGATTGGGCAAGAAAGTCGCCATCATTGGCTCCGGTCCGGCGGGGATGACGGCGGCAAACGACCTGATCGCCAAGAATTTCTCCGTCACGGTATTTGAGGCGTTGCCCGCGCCAGGCGGAATGATGCGTGTAGGCATTCCGGAATATCGCCTGCCCTACAATTTGGTCCAGAAGGAAATCGATCAGATCGTCGCCAGAGGGGTGGAACTGAAACTGAACAGCCGGGTTGACGATGCCGCCGCGCTGCTGGGCGAGTATCAGGCGGTCTTCGTCGCCACCGGCGCTCATGTCGGCCTCAAAACCGGGATCCCCGGAAATGATCTGCCGGATGTCCAGGTCGCAACGGACTTCCTGCGATCCGTAAGTCTCAAAGACTCGTCCGGCGAACCGCCCGAGGTCAAGGGCAAGCGTGTTCTGGTTCTGGGCGGCGGCAACGTCGCGGTGGATGCGGCCATGTCTTCCGTGAGGCTTGGCGCGAGCTGGGTTGGGATGACTTGCCTTGAAGGCGAGGGGAAAATGCTCGCCCACGACTGGGAAGTCCGCGATTGCCGTGACGAAGGGATCGAGGTCATGCCCGGCAGGAATTTCCTGGCAATCACGAACGAGAACGGCAAGGTAACCGGCGTGCGGACCGTCAACGTGAATTTCCGCGGCTTCGTCGATGGGAAAATCGACCTCGACGTAATCCCCGGAACCGAAACCGTCGTTCCCTGCGATATCGTTGTCTATGCTATCAGCCAACGGCCGGACTTGGCCCTTCTGAAGGACAAAGTGGAAACCGCGCGTGGCCGTGTCGTTGTGGATAAGAACACACTCGCAACCAACGTTCCGGGCATTTTCGCCGGCGGTGATGCGGTTACCGGAACGACATGGGTTGTCGAAACCATCGATGCCGGCCATAAAGCAGCCAAGGCGATTGCAGCCTATCTGAATGACGAAACTGCCAAGGCATGGCCTCCTGTAATACCTGTTCTCGAGAGGCTGCCGGAAGCCACGATTGCTCCTGAACAAAAGGAGCAGCTGATTGAAATCTCCTCCCAGGCCTCCCGTTTTGAACCTCCAAAGCGCGAAGCTTCCGAGCGCAAGCACGATTTCAGCGAAGTGGAAGCGGCGCTCAGCGAAGAGGACGTGATCGAAGCGGCCGCACGATGTCTCGAATGCGGCATCTGCTCCGAATGCAACCAGTGCGTCTATGCCTGCCGCGCCGGCGCTGTCAATCATGATGACCGCGACCAGGTGGTGGACCTTAACGTGGGCGCCGTCATTCTCACGCCGGGATTCAAAACGGTAGACGGCAATATCCGCCCCGAATTGGGTTATGGACAATATCCCAATGTGGTGACCAGCCTTGAATTCGAGCGCATCCTGAGCGCGAGCGGTCCCTTTGCAGGTGTTGTCCAGCGCCGTTCAGACGGGAAGCACCCGAAAAAAATCGCCTTCATCCAGTGCGTGGGAAGCCGCGACACCTCGCGCGGCAACGACTACTGTTCTTCCGTCTGCTGCATGTACGCAACCAAGGAAGCCATCATTGCCAAGGAGCATGACAACAACATCGAACCCACGATCTTCTACATGGATATCCGGGCTTTCGGCAAGAACTTCGAAACCTACTACGAAAGAGCGAAAACCGAATCCGGCGTCCGTTATATCAAATGCGCAGTTTCCAGGGTTCGCGAGGACTTCAATACGAAGAACCTGCTGATCGCCTACATCGATGAAGCGGGAAAGATTGTCGAAGAAGAATTCGAGATGGTAGTGCTGTCCGTGGGCCTCGAACCGGCCAAGCACACCGTTGCGATGGCCAGGCGGCTCGGCGTCGAAGTGGACAAATACGGATTCGCCAGCACCAATTCTTTCAAACCTCATTCGACCTCAAAAGACGGCATTTACGTTTGCGGCGTCTATCAGGGCCCGAAGGATATTCCCGAAACTGTCGCGCAGGCCAGCGGAGCAGTAGCCGATGCCATGGGGCCGCTCACTCTGGCGCGAGGAACGATGCTCGTCAAACGAGAGTATCCTCCTGAGATTGACGTCAAAGACGAGGAACCCCGGATTGGCGTATTCGTCTGCAACTGCGGGATCAATATTGGCGGCGTCGTCAACGTGCCCAAGGTCAGGGAATATGCAAAGACGCTGGCAAATGTCGTCCACGTCGAGGACAACCTCTATACCTGCTCGCAGGACACTCAGGCAAAGATCAAGGATGCGATCAAGGAGCACAAGCTGAACCGGGTGATCGTGGCGTCCTGTTCTCCGAGAACCCACGAACCGATGTTCCGAGAAACGGTGCGGCAAGCCGGATTGAACAAGTACCTGTTCGAAATGGCAAACATTCGCGACCAGTGCTCATGGGTTCACATGAAGCAGAAGGCCGAAGCAACGGAGAAGGCGGAGGACTTGGTCCGGATGGCAGTCGCCAATGCGCGGCTGATCCAGCCTCTCGGTGAAGTCGCGTTGCCGGTGATTCACAAAGCGATTGTGATCGGAGGCGGCATCGCCGGCATGACCTCTGCTCTGAAAATTGCCGACCAGGGCTATGAGGTGTATCTCCTCGAAAAAGAAGACAGGCTCGGAGGCAACCTCTGGAACCTCCACTACACCCTGGATGGCCAGGATGTTGGCGCATTGCTTCAAAGCACCATGGAGCGGGTTAAAAATCATCCGCTCATCCACGTCATGATGAATGCCCGTGTCGTGGATTCCAGCGGCTCCAAGGGCAACTTCACCACGGGCGTAAAAGTTGGGCCGAATGGGGACTATCAAAAGATCCAGCACGGCGTCGCGGTCCTCGCAACCGGCGCTTATGAATGGAAACCGAACGAGTTCCTTTACGGCCAGGATCCGAGGGTCGTCACCCAGCTCGAATTAGAAGACAGAATTTTCGGCAGGTCCACCGACATCGCCAAGGCCAACAAGATCGTGATGATTCAATGCGTAGGATCCAGAAACAAGGAACGGCCGAATTGCAGCCGGACCTGTTGCGCAACGGCCGTCAAGAACGCTCTGAAAATCAAGGAACTGAATCCCAGCGCGGAGATCACGGTCCTCTACCGGGATGTTCGGACTTACGGGCTGGCAGAGCCTTATTACGCCAAGGCGCGCGAAAAAGGCGTTCTGTTCGTCCGATATGAGCCCGAAGAACCGCCTGAAGTCAAAAAGGACGGGCAAGACCTGACAGTGTCCTTCCTGGACAAAGTCATCCGGGAGCGGATGAGTGTAACGCCGGATCTACTGGTTCTCTCGGCTGCAACGCTTCCAAGGGACAACGAAGATATCGCCTCAGTCCTGAAGCTTCCGCGCACTCTGGAAGGGTTCTTCCTGGAAGCCCATATGAAGCTGCGGCCGGTTGATTTTGCGTCGGACGGAATGTATCTTGCCGGCGGCGCCCACGGGCCGAAGCTGATCACCGAGACGATCTCCCAGGCAAGCGCTGCGGCAGCCCGGGCATGCACCATCCTGTCGAAAGAAAAGATGATGGTTGGCGGGATTGTTGCGGTGGTAGACGGCGAACGCTGTGCGGCCTGCCTGACGTGCGTGCGAGTATGCCCCTATGACGTTCCGGTCATCAACATCGAGGGGGCGGCGGAGATCGATGTGGCAAAATGCAAGGGCTGCGGCAGTTGCGCGGCCGAGTGCCCGGCTATGGCCATCGAGCTGATGCACTTCAGGGAGGCTCAGCTTTGGGCAAAGGCCAAAGCGATGGCAATCTCCCGAGGCGCAGCGTAGAGCTTGACATGTGGGGACGGCTCTCCAGAGCCGTCCCACCCCGGCAGGAATGTGAAAAGCCCGACGGGTCTGGAGACCCGCCGGCACATGGAGACAAGGATGGAAGCGGTACAACAAACGGCAGAGGGAAAAGCAAAAGCGTCAGAATTCGAACCCGAGATCGTGGCGTTCTGCTGCGAGCATTGAGCGTACAGCGCTGCGGACCTGGCAGGTTCGATGAGGCTCAGCTACCCGACGAGCGTTAAAGTCGTGAAGGTCCCCTGTACTGGCAGAGTGGACGTCCTTACAATGCTCAAGGCTTTTGAATCCGGAGCGGATGGAATCTACATCGCAGGATGTCTCGAGGGAGAATGCCACTTCCTGAAAGGCAACTTAAGGGCCAGGAAACGGATGCTGTATCTGAGAAAGTTACTGGCGGAGGTGGGGATAGAACCCGAACGGGCTGATATGTATAACTTGAGCTCCGCTCAGGGACAAAGATTCGCTGCGATCGCGACAGAAATGACTGAAAAAGTACGCGCCTTGGGACCGAGTCCGATAAAAAAGGGGCAGAGCGCATTCAAGGCATAATATGGGTTCCCCGTTCCCCGTTTTCGGTTCCCCGATGAAAACTACTCGGGGGAACGGCGAACGGCAAACGGGGAAAGGAGAACGTGTTTAGGAGGAATCAATGATAGTAGGGAACAGGAAGTCGATGGAAGAAATCCTGGAAATGGTCAAGCCCTATAAGAAAGTACTGCTCCTCGGTTGCAGGGAGTGCATCACTGTCTGTGCCGCGGGAGGTGAGCGGGAAGTCGGGGTGTTGGCATCGGAATTGAAATTGTCCCGGGCAAAAGACGGTCAGGAGATCGAGATCAAAGAGTTCACTCTGGAACGGCAGTGCGATTTCGAGTACATCGACCAGATCAAGCCGTTTGTGGATGAGTATGAAGTAATTGTCTCGATGGCATGCGGAGCGGGAATCCAGTATACAGCCGAGCGTTTTCCCAAAAAGCCAGTGTTCCCTGCTATCAACACGACTTTCCTGGGGGTGACGCTCGAGCAGGGCCTATGGGCGGAGCGGTGCCAGGGATGCGGCGAATGCATCCTGCACTTGACCGGCGGTGTGTGTCCTGTCGCCCGCTGCGCCAAAAGCCTGTTCAACGGTCCCTGCGGAGGATCTTCCGGCGGAAAGTGCGAAGTGAGCAAGGAAACCGATTGTGCGTGGCAAATGATCATCGATAAGCTGAAGGGGCTCGGCCAGCTGGAGAAGTATGAAGAGATCATCGGGGTGAAAGACTGGTCGACATCCAGAGATGGCGGCCCCCGCAAGAGAGTACGAGAAGACCTGCGGTTACAGTAGCAGCGCATTGACGATTTACGATTGACGATTGACGATTAAACTGCAGATTTGCAATCGTCAATCGTAAATCGTCAATTTACTAATGGAGGATTTGTGGCGGTGAAGACGAAATCAAATATTGAGCGTCTCTTGGAAAAGGGTGTTTTTGTCGTGACATCGGAGTGCGGTCCGCCGAGAGGGGCGGATCCGGAATCGATCCGGAAGAAGGGGAGTTTGCTCAAGGGAGTGGTGGACGCGGTAAACGTCACCGATAATCAGACCTCCATTGTAAGGATGAGTTCTCTTTCCTCCTGCCTTATTCTCAAAGAGATGGGATTTGATCCCATTTGGCAACTGGTGTGCCGGGATCGCAACCGCATAGCAATCCAGAGCGACATACTGGGCGCAGCGGCTCTGGGGATTAACAACATCCTGTGCCTGTCCGGCGATCATCAGATTTTTGGAGACAATCCAAAAGCGAAGAACGTCTACGATATCGATTCCATTCAGCTGATCAACACGGTCAAAACACTCCGAGACGATGGCAAGTTTCTTGGCGGTGACGAGGTAAAGGGCAAGCCTGAGCTTTTCATTGGCTGTGCAGAGAACCCGTTTGGCGATCCTTTTGAAATCCGGGCCATGAGGCTGGGGAAAAAGGTAAAGGCGGGTTGTGACTTCGTTCAGACGCAGGGCATTTACAACCTTGAGAAGTTTGCGAAATGGATGGAGATGGTAAGGGATCGGGGCCTGCACGAGCGCTGTGCAATTCTGGCCGGAGTGATTCCCCTGAAGTCCGCGGGGATGGCGAAGCACATGAAGAAAAATGTTCCAGGAATGGACGTGCCGGATGCACTAATCGATCGGCTAAGCGGCGTGCCCAAAGAGAAGCAGGCGGAAGAAGGAATCAAGATTTGCGTGGAAATGATCCAGCAGATCAAGGAAATCAAGGGAGTGCGTGGCGTACACATCATGGCCATTGAATGGGAGCAGAAGGTGGCTGAGATTGCAAAAGCCGCCGGCTTATCCCCCAGGCCTCAGGCGTAGAGCGCATCAGGAAAAAAACCAAAACGCCACGGATTCCACGGATTTCACGGATCTTAAAACGCTGTCTCAACAAATTGTAAAACATGTGCGGACGGGTCTGGAGACCCGTCCGGATTTTCAGTCCTATAATCGCTTGGGCGGGACGGCTCTGGAGAGCCGTCCCCACATGTTTAAATAGTTGGGAAATCCGTGGCGTTTTTCTTTGGCTATGGTCCAGATCCTTGTAATTGATGATGACCGGCATATGAGAACGGCCTGTTCCCGCGTTCTTTCGAAGGCGGGATGGACGGTCATCTGCGCCGAAACGGGAGAGGAAGGACTCAAGGAGCTCCGCAGCGGCGCGCAGAAAATCGATGTAGTTCTGGTCGATCAACTGATGCCCGGGCTGAGCGGCGAGGATGTCTTGGCTCGGATACACACTCTCGATCCCAACCTGCCCGTAGTCATCATGACAGGTTCCGCTACAGACGAATCCACAATTGAGCAAAAACGACAGGGCGCCTTCGATTGCCTGGGGAAACCGTTCACCCCGGACCAGCTCCGGGATGTAATAACGAAGGCGGTGGGAAAACCGTCAAATAACCAATAGCTTCTTCCTGGGAGCGCGGCCGTCCCGGCCGCATAGACTGCCCACAGGCAAGATCCTTTGAAAACCCAAGAGGCACGGTCTTCAGATCGACGGGCGGAGACGGGAACGCAGGGTTTTGGGTCAAGCCGGTAATAATCGTCGCCGCAGTAGCGACGAGTTGTTCGGCGGACTGGGTCGTCAGCCGATCCGCAATTCGGACGTGCGGAGACATAATCGTATCCTCCTTATAGTGAGT
>Ga0187874_10001691_pt1 | contig 18909 bp, 17 predicted proteins | sample June2016WEW_16_1_3_FD_132993 | JGI IMG/M metagenome (GOLD analysis project Ga0187874, IMG submission 132993) | Peatland microbial communities from SPRUCE experiment site at the Marcell Experimental Forest, Minnesota, USA - June2016WEW_16_150 | ecosystem: Environmental > Terrestrial > Soil >... | reverse complement strand
GAGAATGGATTTCGCAACGCCCGCGCAGGCTGGCCAAGCGCTGATGGAGATTGGCCAAGCCGTTGCCCTCAAAGTGCGCTGCAGGATCGAACCCGCGTCCATTATCGGTGATGCAGATATGCAATTCATTCCCCGGCAGATTGATTCGGAAGACCACTTCGCTGGCCTGGGCGTGGCGGACTGCGTTATTGAGGGCCTCTTTGACTTCCAAGAAGAGATGATGCCGGACCTGGGCGGAGAGGGGGCTTTCCGGGACGGCGGTGGCCAGCTCCACACGGCAAGCGAGTCCGGCGGCAGTCACATATTCCTCGGCGTAACCGGCCAGGTAACGGATCAGGGCCGGCAGCGTGTCTTTGTTGGGATCAACGGCCCAAACGATCTCATCGAGGGTCCACACAAGGGTTTGGGTCCGGCCCAAGATACGATCAAAGCGTTTCCGCAGATCTACGGCCGGGGCCGGCTGATCGCGGCCGGTTTCCGCCAGCATGCTGATTTCGGTGAGGGTGGAGCCAAGGTCATCATGCAGGTCGCGGGCGATGCGGGAGCGTTCTTCTTCGAGGGTGTGCCGATATTCAGCGCGTTCGCATTCCTGAATCTCTTGTTTCAGTTGAGCGGCGCGCTGCTCGACTTGACGGCGGAGCAGGGTAATCCAGACCAACGCCAGCGCCAGCAGCCCCGCCAGGACACCCACAATGGCCAGCAGGCGCTCCAGCGTCCACCAGGGAGGCTGCGCCAGGATGCGGAGGTCCGATGGGGAATTGAGCAAAAGCTCGAAGGAATCAGTGTCGCGGCCAATCTCCCGATTCCCGCTCTGGGCGGCATAGACCCCGGTCAACTGTAGCCGGCTGCCGATGGGTATGGCCGAGGCGGACCAGGGTTTGGCCTTCAACCGCGCGACAAACTTGCGCATCCCGGCCTGCAGCTCCAGAACCTGCCCGGCGCCGTTATTGGCCAGATTGAGCAACAATCCTTCGACGCACACCAGGGTCGAATCGTAATCGTTGCGAAACAGATTATCGGGCGTCAGCGTTTTGGGGGCCGGCAAAGGGGCTTGGCCGAGCTTGCGCACCACAGCCTCGCGCAGCACGGGCGAAGGGCCACCGAGTTCTGGAAAACCGACGACTTCCACCAAGTCAGCCACTTGCAGCTCCGCCATCTCCTTGGGAATGAACCGCAGGCCGTTGGTGCCATCCATCAGATAGCCTGTTTCGTCCCGCATCTGGACGATTTGACCGGCGACTCTGACCCTTTGAAATGCTCCGGCTTCCGGGTCAAAGAGCAAGAGGTCGGCAACCCGCTTTAATGGCGTGGCGAACAGGTCCGCCGGCGCGGGTTTGACGACGCTAATGGACGGATTATGAATCTCAATTTCGCCCAGTTTGACCTGTAGTGAGATTTTTTCGTCCTCATGCTTCGCGAAGAGACAACCACGCAGACTGACGAGGGCGCCTTCATCGTGTTGGATGTCCTCGGGTTTCAAGCCAGGCAAGTGAACTCTAATTTTGCCTCCGCGAGTGAGCAGCATCACTTCTCCGGGCTGAACGGCCGTAACGATTCCCTGCAATTCCATATATTGGCTATCTAGGCTGCCATTCATGAGTTGATCCCAGGTGGGATGCACAGGCTCCGGCAAGAGTCCCTTACCCAACCGGGTTACCCGTTGGGGACGGATCATCGGTGCGAAACCGGCGTCGGTGACCCCTTCGACTTCCCAATCCTCACCCACCTGCGCGGGGACGGAATCCTGGAACGAGCAGTTTTTCACGTAAATTCCCAGCGTGGAATCCTGGATGACCATGGCTTGACATTCCGGCTGGATGCAGGTAACCACGCCACGTATTTTGACCGGATAGCCGCGCAAAGCTTCCTCCCGTTTCAGACGCCTGATTTCTCCGGCGTTGGTGAGAACCAGCAGTGACGCCGCGCCATTAGGGGTGGAAACGGTCAGATTCTGCGCCGCAGTCTGGAGGGGAAGCATTACCGCCAGTATTAAGGCGAAGATCCCTACCCAACAAACAAACCGATAGCGATTTGTGGAAAGATGCTTTGGCCCTCTGCTTCGGCCAGCCGGCTTTTGATGCTGATGACAGCCGCTCATGCCCGCAGAATACTCCGTTGCCCTGGAGTTTCAAAACTCTTTTTTGCGAAACATGCAACAACATTTTGTAAATACTTTATCAGGACGGATTTGGCTGCACAATGACACATATGTGTTATTCTGCACGGTGGGAGGATTTGCTAGCGTAAGGGAATGATGGATCGTCGCCGCTTTGCCGTAGTGTCAGCGCTCATGTTGCAGATTGGAATGAGCGGAGCTGCTGCAGGATCGCTTTCGCCGACGAATGATGTCTTCGTCCGCGTCAGCCCGCGCGATTCGCGCTATTTCGAGTTGTCCGATGGCCGACCTTACATTCCCATAGGGTTGAACATGATTGCGCCTCCGGCCGGCGAAGGGTTGTCCGGCATGGAAACTTGGATGAAGTATCTTGAAGCGAACGGCGGCAGCTTCATTTGCGTTTGGCTGTTGAAGTTTAGCAAATCGATCACAATGCGCCCAGTGATCTGCCAACCTGCCGAATGAAACACCAAACTTCCCTCAAGTTCTTGTGCGCTGCCCTTGGCGTGTTTGCGCTCGCAGGCAGGTCTTTTGCGGCGACCGACACATTCCATGCCGCCTCCGCCGTTCCAAGTATGCGCCTTGATGCGGACGGCGCCACGGTGGATGTTTGGGCCGTGGAGAAAAGCGGGTTCGCGGGGAGCAAAGAGATTGATACAAAGGTGGCCGCGTTGCTCGCGAGGATGACGCTGGAGGAAAAAATCGGCCAACTGTCCCAGTTCTCTGATGGTCGTGCCACTGGCCCGGACAACGTCCGGATTGATCAACGCGAATTGGCCGCACGGGGCGGCATCGGTTCCATGCTCAACCTTTCCGGTGCAAACGCGTGCAATGAATTGCAGCGACAGGCCGTCGAGAAATCGCGGCTGAAAATCCCGATCCTCTTCGGCTTGGACGTGATCCACGGGTATCGCACGGTTTACCCGATCCCCTTTGGACTGTCGGCCTCTTGGAATCCTCGAATCGCTGAACGGTGTGCGCGGATGGCGGCGGTCGAGGCGACTGCAGAAGGCATTCGCTGGACGTTCTCGCCCATGGTGGATGTCGCTCGTGATGCGCGCTGGGGAAGGATCACGGAAGGCAGCGGCGAAGATCCTTACTTGGGAGAAGTCATGGCCGCCGCTTGGGTTCGTGGTTATCAAGGGAATGATTTGTCCGATCCCGCCTCGATGCTGGCTTGCGCCAAACACTTCGTTGCCTACGGCGGGGCCGAGGGGGGACGAGACTACAACCTCGTCGATGTGTCCGAGCGAGTTCTGCGAGAAACCTATTTGCCACCCTTCAAGGCCGCTGTGGACGCGGGTGTGGGCACTTTCATGAGCGCGTTCAACACCCTGCAAGGCGTGCCGGCTTCCGCCAACCGCCATACGCTGACCGACATTCTGCGAACGGAATGGGGCTTTCGCGGCTTCGTGGTGAGCGACTGGAATTCCATCGGTGAGTTGATCCCGCAGGGGGTTGCGCTCAATGGCAGCGGCGCGGCGCTGAAGGCGCTGACTGCGGGTGTGGACATGGATATGCAGGGCAATCTCTACAACACGAAGCTTCCCGCCCTCGTTCAGAGCGGCAAGGTGAAGACAGAAACCATTGATGAGGCCGTCACCCGCGTCTTACGCCTCAAATTCGCTCTCGGCTTGTTCGACCAGCCCTATGCCGACGAGAAGTTGAGCGACTCGGCCATGATCAAACCGGAGCACCTTGCAGTAGCCCGGCAGGCCGCCGAAGAATCGTTCGTGTTGCTAAAGAACGACCCGTTCAAAGGCACGCCGATACTTCCACTGCCCGACGACAAGATCGTGGCTCTCATCGGCCAGCTTGCCGACAACAGAGCGGATATGCTGGGCGCGTGGACTTTACGGGGCAGATGGCAGGATGTCGTGCCGCTCCGGCAGTCGTTATCCGAGCGTCTGAAGGGAAAGCTCATCTACGCCGAGGGCATTCATGCGGGGGAGGAGTCCGAGGCTGGATTTGCCGAAGCACTCGCGGCGGCAAACAAAGCCGACGTGGTGTTAATAGCCTTGGGCGAACCCGGCAACATGACCGGTGAAGCCTCCTCACGCTCGCGATTGGATTTGCCCGGCAAACAGCTCAAGCTTTTGCAGGCGGTGGCCGCCACCGGCAAGCCGGTCGTGCTCGTGCTGTTCAACGGACGCCCACTTGCTCTCCCATGGGAAGCCGAACACGTTTCGGCGATTCTGGAGGCATGGTTTCCCGGCGTGCAAACAGGACCAGCCCTCGTGCGGACCTTGTATGGGGAAGTGAATCCCGCCGGCAAGCTCACGGCGAGTTTCCCGCGATCTGTCGGCCAGATGCCGCTGTATTACAATACCCTCAACACCGGTCGCCCCTCGCTCGAAACAAATCCCGGCGACAGATTCACCACGGGCTACACCGACGAGCGTAACACACCCTTGTTTCCATTCGGCTGGGGACTGTCTTATACCAAGTTCGATTATTCAACCACCCGGATCACAACACCCAGGATCAGTGCTGCGGAGTTGAACAAAGATGGCGGGATCACAGTTGAAGCCACGGTGAAGAACTCCGGGCCGCGCGCAGGTTCGGAAGTCGTACAGATCTACGTTAACCAGCGTGGCACCAGCGTCGCCCGCCCGGTCCGCGAATTGAAAGGATTCCAGAAAGTCACGCTTTCCCCCGGTGAAGCGCGCCGCGTTCGATTCGTGCTGGCCAAAAAGGAACTTGTTTTTTGGAATATTGACATGCACCAAATGGTCGAACCGGGCGAACTGACGGTGTGGGTGGCTCCCCATTCGCAGGGTGGACAGGCGGCGAAAATATTGATTGATCCGTAAAATGGACCGGATGAACCCAATTGAATTTCCCGGATTGTTTGATCTCCAGGTCAACGGCTTTGGCGGCGTGGACTTCAACAACCATTTCGCCACGCCGGAAGATGTGTTGCGCGCGATTGAGAAAATGCGCATGACGGGGGTGACGCGTTTTCTGCCGACGCTCATCACGTCATCTTTTGAATGCTTTGCCAAGTGCGCAAAGACACTAACCCGGACACAGCATGCCGCGATTGTTGGCCTTCATATGGAGGGGCCGTATATCTCCTCCGAAGATGGCGCGCGCGGGGCGCATCCGCGCAAGCATGTCGTTGCCGCTTCAATTGATGACTTTTTGCGGCGACAGGAAGCTGCTGCAGGGCAGATAAAATTGGTGACATTGGCGCCTGAAGCACATGGAGCGATCGAGTTAATCGAGCATCTCGTGGGTTTGGGTGTTCGCGCGGCCATCGGACACACGGCAGGTTCGCCCGAACAGATTCGCGAGGCGGTAAAGGCGGGGGCAACGCTTTCGACGCACTTGGGCAACGGTTGTAAGAATCAGTTGCCAAGACACCCGAATCTTATCTGGGAACAACTCGCGACCGATGATTTATTTGCCAGTTTTATTGTGGACGGGCATCACCTGCCGCCAGCGACTGTCAAAGCAATGGTCCGCGCAAAAACGCCTCAACGCACTTTATTGGTGACCGATGCGGTGGCGGCAGCCGGATGTGTTCCCGGCATTTACGAACTGAATGGAGAGCAGGTGGTGTTGAGTGAAGACGGACGGGTTTCCCGTCCGGGCACACTACGGCTGGCGGGATCAGCGATAACTTTGGACCGGACTGTGGCCAACACTGTAAAATTCACCGGTTTGCCGCTGGAGGAAATCCTGCCGATGGCCTCCAGCCAGCCGGCGAAGTATCTCGGGGTTCAAACATCCGGCCGGGTAACTGCGGATTGGAATGCGGCTGACTACAGGCTGAGCAACCTCAAGGTCTTTGACGCGTGACTTCGATCGCGAAACCACCCATCCAGCATTTGCTATGGCACATCGTTATCCTTCACCGGAGCGCCAATCGTAATCTCCCAAGGCCGGTGGGAGTCGGCTGTGATTGCCCTTGGGAAAGTGCGGCTGCGCAAAAAAGTGCGGCTGCGCAAAAATGTGAATTGCAACCAGAACCCTGACTACAGACGCAGAAAGATCCTTCTGCGGTAGAGGAAATGGACGAACCAAAAGGACAGAACCATCTCCACCAGGGCCGCCAAAAGGTCTCCGCTGCCGATAAGATGATGGTTGAACCACGCGCTGATGTCCCCGCCAACAAACCAGGCGGCCAGCTTGCCGAATCCTCCCAGGATGTTGTCGGTCATATAGATGGTGATCGAGTTCATTCCCATCCACACAAACGGCTGGCACCACTTCTGGCATTTCCACATATCGACCACGAGGTAAAACACCGCCAACAGCACCGCGCTATAGCCGCCCGCGACCAGGACATACGAGGACGTCCATATTTTCTTGATTACGGGGAATTGCGCGCCCCAGGCCCATCCCAGGGCCGCGAGCACCAATCCGCCCGCCAGAAGACAGACGACCTTTTGCGGATCGTTGCTCGAAGGATTGAGCAACAGCAACCCCGCGAAAACGCCGAACAGACACGTGACAATCGCCGGCAACGTGCTTAGGCACCCCACAGCATCAAAATAGGTTTCCCGTTTCAACCCGGGCAGGTACTGAAAGTCGATGTGGTTGGGAAGATTCAATCCGGGTTCGAAACGGCCGGTGACCCGCTCCGTCGTGCTTTGGAACAGCGCCTGCGGATCATCCGCCACGCCGCGTTTGGCCGCCAATTGCTCCAAGGCCTCCTTCTGCAATTGAATGTTCCGAATCGGAACAAACGTGGCCAATGCCCAGTAGCCGATCAACAACCCCGTGGCAATCGCGATCATCGTTCGCAGATTGCAGAAACAGAAAATCAGGCCGGCGAACAGATAGCACAGGCCGATCCGTTGCAGCACCCCCAACAACCGGATATGCGGCCATGGGTTCGAGAAGCCGCCGTAGTAAAAAATCCCGAGAATGTAGAGCAAGATTCCGCGCCGGAGGACACGCCGAACCGCCGCCGCGCGGCCCTCCCGCTCAATGGTCTTCCTTAGCGAGAAAACAATCGACATTCCCGCCATAAACATGAAGAGCGGAAAAATCAGGTCTTCGAAATGAAACCCCTCCCATTCCGCGTGGCACAATTCGTATGCCACCAGGCCGATGAACGAGAATCCGCCGCTGTGCCCGCCGGCATGAGCCATCTTGTTGAGGGCGGCGACCAGCGGGTCGGCGGCGATGATCCAAAACATGTCGAAACCGCGCAGAGCGTCCAGGGAGATCAAGCGTTTCGGGATCGGTTGGTTGGGAGACGTCGACAGGCTGGCGGCTTCGTTCACGCTGGCATTGTCTTTGAAATGCCCCTGAGCGCAATAGCACATTTGTGCTATTGCACTGATATCAGAGCAAAGGTGGCCAATGGAAGGACGAGGCGGCATATGCTCCGTGTTCCGCCTTCGGTCGCACGGCAGAGCATCTGGCCCAAAAGCATCGGGGCGATCCCGTTCTGGCAACCGGTCGCCTGCGAACGGAAACGTGGGAACAGGATGGGGCGAACCATTCCCGGCTTGTTTTGATCGCCGAGTCCGTTCACTTCATCCTGCCAGCATCCAAGCCAAACGGCGCTGGACCGAATGAATCTGCCACGCCGGACCCGGAGGAAGCCCGAAAGGCCGTTCCATTCTAACCGTTTTCACCGCCATGATTCAACTGCCATGCTACGAGCCTGCGGGGCGCGTTTTGGAGTTAAGCCCGGACGACTTGACCCGCCACGTCATCGCGTTCGGTTCCACGGGGAGCCGTGACGCAGTTTATGCGGATGTGCGCGGATGTGAATGCGGCAATGGAGAACGGTTCTGCAATGGTGCCATTGCGCACGTCTGGCAGATACAAGCCTTGTTGATAAAGGCGGGCGGAATCTGCATCAAACGACGAATTGGGATTTGGACATGCCGACACCAGCAGTCAGTGAGGCCCTGGGCAAAACCGCAGTGATTCGGTTCGGCGCATAATGGACACGTCAACGGATTGAGTTCGTTCATCAACATCAAAGACAGTCTATGGTGTCCATTGATTCAAAGGATTATGTTCAACGCACTGAACGCCTGACCCGAAGCCAAAGCAGAACGTAACGAAGCCGGGGAAGCAAGGGGGCGGCGTGAAGTGGAGCGTGGCTGAGGCTCAGGCGTTGAGTGCGGAACCCGCATGGATGTTCGCTGTCACGGCGCTTTGTCTGCACGGTTTTCGAGGGCAGGAGGGGAAAGCCGGACAGTCAAAGCGCCGTGGATGAAATGAGCATGTGCCGAGGAATCCGCGCGGCTGGCAATGCCCCATCATTTATATGCAAATGATGAAGCGTTGCCAAAAGCGAATGGAGAATGCGTTAAGTCTTCTTGACTCTGTTCAAGATTTGAAGAATCGGGCCGAGAAGTTTTCTGTCCGGTTCCTGGCCCGTCGTCTTCATGTCTGCCAAGTAATCTTGAACCATACAAGCCATCAGGGAGGCATAAACCTGGGGATGTTGCAGGAACTGGCGCGACAAAAGTTTCACCGTTGCGGTTGAGGCTGCCGCTGCTTGAGGAGAATCGGTTGCCTTTAAGCAACGCCCCTTCAGCGACATGGCTCTCGCCCAATGCGGCTCAACAGCCTCCGGTCGGATTTTGGCCAGCCGCTCATAGATGAGGATCGCCGCCCCGATATTTTCCCAAGCTTGGTCCATCCGGCGCATTTCGTAGAGTTTTTCGCCGCGATTGCATAGCGACGCTGTGCGCAAGGGCGAGGGCGGCGTCGTCGTTGGCGTCAACTCCGAAAGCCCCCCTGTAACCGTCCCTGGGCCAGGTCATCATTAACCACCACCAGCCGCCCCGAATGGCGTCGTTGTCGATGTTTACGTTCTGGACGTCGATATCCTGACCTGCGGGGTCTGGCCATAGCAGGTCAATTGGCCCAGGGCGAGTAGCTTCCCGCCGGTTGGGACACGTTTTTACCCTCGCCATGCCTCAAAAACGGCGCACTTGCTGCCACCCTTCGTCAATGAAGAACACACGATCCAACACGGCGGATTTCTGCGTTCTGAGATTATAAATTCGCCATTTACAGAGCCCCAAACTATTTGGACGTGCGCCATTTGTATGGAGGGGACTCCGGTCCGCAAAACCCGGTTCGCGTCTCGGTTAACAGTTTTCTGATCTCGTTGGCCTCTTCCTCCTCATAATGGGGTGGCTCCCCTGGAGGGCGGAGGACCCTGAGCTTTCCCAGTTTAGCCAACATGTGGAGAATAACTGCCTCAGAGTGGGCTTCTTGCAGCGCTTCAGACATCATGCCATTTTGTTTGGCGCCTTTTGCAAAATTGATCAGGAAGCTCATCCTGTAGGATTAAGATCGCTTTGTTGGGGGACACGTAACCGCACTTGCGATAAAACTTGCTGCCAACAACCTACGTCGTTCTTGCATTTAACCAATGACCCCTGGCCGGTGACGACGGCGCACTGAGGTGGACCCCATCTGGGGCTTTGTCAAAGTTCGGGTGGTTCCGTGGTCGGCGATTAGGGGTTCGTCCCGGTTTCACCGCCGCGCATGTCGGCCGAAGCGACACGTTCCATTCTTGATTCTGTCTATTGCATGGTGACTTGCTTTGTGAGTTTAAAAAGCAGTATTGTACACCGCGACTTGATTAAAAGTGCTCCCCCACCCAAGGGTCAAAGAAAGAGAAGCACACTGAAAAACTGACTGACCATTCACGGGCGAGTTCCGGGCAAAGTCGCCTTGGAGGCCATCAAGGTCCAGGAAGCCATTATCCAAGGTTCGGCCATCGACCAATCGCGAGGGGTGAAAGGACAGTTTGACGACCAGATCGGCATGACTGCTGTCCAAACTAGCGATGGCGATCTTACAACAGGAGTTGAGTCACTTGCTCGGATTGCCCTCTGCCCTGGGAGGCAACGTGGTTTGCTGTTGTGCGTCTTTTTTGAGCAACTCCTTTTCTTTGCGCACGTTTTCCCAGCGCCGTAGCATACGATCCCGCATCGCAGCACGCCTTTCCGGAGTTCTGAGAGCCTTACGTATCGCTTCGAAGCGGCGTTGTTCTTGCTCCGGGGTCGAGGGTTTGGCAGCGCGAGTCGCTTTCCATCTGGCCAGGCGACGGCGCTCGCGATCCTCGGTCACGGCCGCCGCGAAATTCGCCCTCACCAAGTCTTTGTAAAGAATCGTTATATCACTCCAATCGAGCACCGCACCCCCCACCAGTGTCACTCGATAGCGTGCTAACATTTCCCCAGCCGGATCAAGGCGACCGAGGGTACTGCAGCGCATGTCAATCTCTATGCCTGCCACCACCATTTTGAGAGGGCCAATGAGCTTTCTGCGTTTCTCCTGATCCGAGAGTTGAGCCTGGAGCAGAGCAACTGCTTCCTTCACCTCTTTTAGTGTGCCAGGCTTTTGCCCGGTAAGTATTTTAACGACATCCGCCCACGCGGTTTCCGGGCCAATTTCTGCGGCAAGTTCAGCGATCCGTGCGCGAAGTCCCTTGATCTCTGCGTTGATGTCGTCAGCCCGCTTCTTGAGTTCGGCATCGCGCGATTCATCATCATTCTCGATATGGTATTGCTCCGCTTTGCGCAATTGCTTTTCGAGTCTGCCGATCTGAGCTTGTATTTCTGTCTGCTGTGCGCGACGTTCAACGTCTCGATTCGGGTCCAGTATCTCAGATGGTAGTTTTGTGAGAATCATGCCAAACAGGTCTAACTCGATCGCCTTAATCATAATGTTTCGCGTCTGGTCACAGACTGTTCCAGTCTTGGTGCAGTGGTCCCGATGACCCGTACATATATAGATGCGGCTTTCGAAATAGCCCGGGTGAGAAGACGACCTCATTGGCAGCCCACAGTGATAACAAAAGACTCGCCCCGGAAACAAACTTTGAATAAGGCTATTGGCCTTCCCTCCGCCGCCCTTCTTTTGCTTTATACCAAGCCGTGCTTGAATGGCATCCCATTTGGACTTGTCTTTGATCACTGGAGGAAGGTAGTTCTCAATCCTCACGCCTTTTATGATTAAGGTTCCAAGCAGGGCTTCGTTTCGCAACACATCATAAAGAGTGCAAGGTTGCCAGCATTTCGCGTTCTGCAAGGTGGGTTGGTGCTCATCATTCAAATCTTGGATGATCTGGAAGAGCACTTTGTGGCGGGCAGCTTCATTGCAGATGCGCTCAATGATTGGGAACAACTTCTCGTTGGGAACGTACCTTTCGAGTTGGGTATTCCACTGGACCCAATTCGGCACGTATCCACCGAAGCTAACCTGTTCACCAGCCAGGGCTGCCTTGATTCGTTCTTCGACAGATGACAGCACGTACTTGCTGCGGGTTGCCGATTCATTGTGCGCGCGATTAAGCTCACTCTCGAACGCATCTCGTTTTTCCGGGTTGTTACGATCCTCAGGACGGAGGAGCAGAGGCCGCGGGTGTAAAACCAGGATTGTAATGCCATGGCGCAAGAGCGTCATTCCCGCGTCAAAGGAGTCATCGATTTTCGCCCGACTGAACCGGTCTAAATTATCAACGATCATGAGCGTGCCGGCAGGAACTCCGCCACGCCTGGCGCGAGCAACGTACTTCCCAAGCTCTTTGTCCTCATCTAGACAGTGAGGAAGCCCCGTTTTTGCGGAATACTTAAAGGCGGAAGTTGCAAGGTCTCTGAGCCAGTTCGGTTTAATCCCCGGCCAGTACTTCTGAATTATGCTCTCAATGTTCGCGACCTGCCGAGCTTCTGAAGTGCCCTCCTGCTGCTTCACAGAACTGAACCGGACTGGAGCATCAATGTGGCTTGGAGCCCACTCGCCGAGTTCGGCCATCACCCGTTCAATAGCCTTGAAATCGAGGCTTATGAAGCCCGCTGCTGCTCCGTTCCTCTTACGATCCTTCCAACTCATAATGCGAACTCTTGTTTCGCCCAGTTCTTAATCGTAAGGATGCCAGACTGCTGCAGATTGTTATTACATCTGGGCGTAGTAACATTCTGCAACTACGTACAATGGGCACCCGCGGCGATTATCCTTTCCGGTTCGGGGAGCCGCCTTGCTTTATCGACTGGGTTTGCTGCAAGTCCCGCTCTCGGCTCGGGTATGGGGTCTCCCTTCCACTTTAGACTGATCTTGGGGTTTAACCGCGAGCACACCCATGAAACCTTCCCGCAGCGGGAAGATTGCACCCAAGACCCCGCCTCGGCTCCATGGGTGCCGCAGCCATCGCCGCCGTGGCCCTCAACACCGCCGACAGCGGCACCATGGCCCTCCGTACCATGGACATGGCCGACAGGGGTGGACATGGCTCTGATGGCGGCTGCGGCACCGAAGGCGTACCAGCCCATGGCGGGCGGAAGTGGATGGTCTGGACAGGCGGGATTCATACGCTGCCGCCCTCTTCCTCGGCAGATGCCTCCCAGCGGGACTTGCGACGGAATGCTTTCAGCGCCTCGTCACACTCGTGGGGATTGAATCGCACGACCGCGCCGCGTTGGTACACCGGAAGCGTTCCGTCTTGCACCCAATAACCGATCGTGCGCACGCTGACCTGGTACCGTGCCGCCATTTGGTGGCGCGTTTTCAGCAATTGCGGTTCAAGTGCAATGCTGTCGGATCCTCCCGGCTGGAGAAGTGCCCGCCCTTTCCGGGCCTTCGACCTGTAACTTTGGCGGTTCTTGCGCATAAAGCCGGACAATGAGTCCGTGCTTTCATTATCTTGTTTATGGGTGTATTGTCTTTTAATGACACATATAGAAATATTATAGTTCGTATGTTGATTTTTACGGCGCGGGGGTTAAGATAGGTTATGACACGACGAATTCGTTTACCGAGGGGATTAAGGCTGGAGGACATCGAGAGCGCAGATCTCCACGCGATGCCCTTGCAGTCCAAAAAGCTCGCCGCCGTTCGTCTTGCGTTGGAGAGGCAACTCAACGCCGCCCAAATCGCCCAGCGCGTTGGCATCAGCCGCCAACATTTCTTCACTTGGATGCGACATCTAAACCAAGAAGGCCTAACCGGCCTTTTAAGACGCCGCCACGGCGGCGGCAAAAAAACTGCCATCGAAGGTGAAATCCTGGCCGGCCTCAAGAAGCAATTTGCCGCCAACATGACAGCGAGTGAAGTGCAGGCTTGGCTGGCCCAAAAGGGGATTGGGCTGAGGAAATGCAACATTTACTATTGGCGCCGCCGGCTAGGGTTCGCCTGTCCGCGGCACGATCCCGGTAGCAAAGAAGAAACGCATGCGAACCATAACACGGAGAGCGTGCTGGCCCTCCAATTAGACGACCCGAAAGCGTGGCAAGAGGCGCGTGACAAGTCGCCATTTCTGGAGGTTGAGAAGAGATTGGACGCAATTCTGTGGCTGGACGAGCGCAGCCGGGCCTTGGAGGAAGGGCGCGGCGGGGACGTGAATCCTGATTATGAGATCAAAAACATCGCTGAGGCCTTGGGCTGCCCGGTAAAATCGCTGTACCGCTGGGTGGAACGATATCGCGAGGTGGAGGGCGACTTGAATCTTTTCACCGCCACGTCGATTAAATCAGAATTGTGGCAACCCGGGGTGTTTGATGCCCTGAAGGCGGCATTCGAAAGCGGCGAGGCGGACACGGGCCCCAAGGCGGTCGGCTGGTTCAATAAAAACCGGCACGTTGAGATTTCACTCAGCACCGCATACCGGTGGCTGGAAAAGTGCGGAAAAATCAGGAATATGCGCAACGAAGATGATTGAGGCGAGGAGGAAGGCGGAGATGACGGAAATTTCGGATGAAGACTCCGACGGCGTGCGCTGGCCGGAGCGGCGAATGCATAAGTCATCCCGGCTGGTGTGGTAACCGAGCCTCTCAATCTTTGGTCTTGGCGGCCAATGTAACCGCTGGAAATTTGGTTTTTGAAACCATATTCATGTGCTGCGGTGGCACATGACTTGCTTTAAAACTGAAGAATTCCATGTGATTTGGTTTCAAAAACCAAAGGGCCGACAATTAAACTGGCGGTCAGAACCAAGGAGTAAGAGCTGCGGCATTGTGAATTGAGCGCGCCCCTTTCAACCTACCCGTTAATAACATGGGAGCAAGAATCGAGAGGCTGACCAAATGTCTCGACGACGCAGAACTGATTTGTGGGACGATCTTTTTGAAATCCTGCGCTGGCTGTTTTCCGTGGTTCATCCGGCATGGTGCATCCCGGTTGCCATGGCAGTCTTCTTCATCCCTGTGATTTGGTTCCAGCGCGCCATCAATATTCCGAGCGTTCAGATGCTCGGGGCCCTGCTGAGTGCCCTTGCTGCCATTGTCAGCCTCGCTGCCGGTGTGGCTGGCTGGAAGCTCCGCCAGCAAAGGGTTGCCTTCCTACGGCAACATCTGGACATCGACTGGCTGAACAGGCTCAGTTGGCAAGACTTTGAACGGCAGGTTGCCGAGGTACATCGGCATCACGGGTATCGGGTGGCAGAAACCGGCGGAGGCGGCCCGGACGGCGGTGTTGACCTCCGACTTCAACGCGACGGCATGACTTCCATCGTCCAGTGTAAACGGTGGAAAACCTACCAGGTCGGTGTCAAGCCGGTCAGGGAGCTTTTCGGGGTAATGGCGGCGGAAAAAGCCGACCGGGCCATTTTTATCACCAGTGGCATTTGCACCGACGAGGCTGTACGATTCGCCCAGGGCAAACCAATCGAACTTGTGGATGGCGCACAACTGGCGGAAATGTTACGGCGGGTTCAATCAATGATGAAGCAGGCTTCAGCTCCATCTGAATCCACGACTTCAATGCCGACTCAAATATCGCTGCCTGACACTGCTCCGGCGCGGCCAAAATTCCCGCGCTGTGGCAGCGACATGGTGCTGCGACGGGCCAGGACGGGGCAACACGCCGGCCGAGAGTTTTGGGGTTGCTCGACGTTTGCGGAGACGAAATGTGCGGGCATCAGAGATGTCGAACTTCGATAGATCCAAGAGGAGATAGGGGCATTGGCCTTGGCCAAGTTTATGCACCAACAATCTTCTCCCCCAATTCGCCTTCGGCACAAACTTGCTGCTTGAGCGGTCCGGCAACCGGGCACGCGGGGGCCGCGATGTCGGTCACTCAGCCGGAAAGGCCCGGAGGGGAGCGGTCGCACATTTGTGGAGGCCGCTAACGTAGCCGTGAGATGGCCCTGGCCACCGCGAGAGCCGGGAATGACCCTGGGCTGGCCCCCAAAACGTGGCTGTTTTATAGATCGAAGGCGAGGGCCTCCTTGCAGAAAAAGACGACTGCATTAAGGGCTTGATTTTGGGTGGTGGTGACGACATGTTTGCAAATTAGAGGGGTCCGAAAGTGGCCAGGTTATTTGTACTCGGGAAATGAAATCCGCCGGATGGAGAAAAACGATGCAGGTCAGTCGGACGCCTGCGCCCGCTTTAGTTTACTGGCATAAACTGTCAAAGCCGCAATCCGTTTTACCGATGGGCTTGTCTTAAACCATCGCGCCGCGTCTTCGGGTGTCGTCAATTCCAGATAATCCTCCATGATCACCTCCTCCGAATTGCCGGTTTCCAGCGCGACCTTCTTGGAGTCAGAGGTTTGTGCGACCCGGTAGGAGATGTAGCTGTTGCGAAACCGGTTTGCACCCGCAGGGATATTCCGCTTCTTGGCAAAACGATCCCATGCCTGAAACACGCCCTGCGGCGTTGACCACTGCGCACAGATCCGCCCTGTTAAACCTTCGAAGGGATCAATCCATTTTCGGAGATTCGGCAGGATCGGCATGATACGGCGGCGCCTTTTCTTCGTGATTGATTTGGGAAGAATAATGTATCCCTTGCCTCGCCGGAAGTGGACGTGTTTCCATTCCATAAATGCGATTTCTTCTGTTCGCACCCCACTGAACGCTTTGATCGCCATGGAAGGGATCAAGTGCAGTGGCGCGAGCGACAGGAGTTCGTCAATCTGTTTCGGCAGGAAAATCTCATTCTCCCGTTTGTCTGCTTCCGAGACGCGGTTGACGCTGGAGGCTTCGGTGGATAAGTCTTTGGGCAGGTATCCGTGCTTCTTGGCGTAGTTGAATAATTCGACAATGGCATTCCGGTAATTGTTCCGTGACCGGCCCTTGAGCGCCCCTCCCCGGCGAGCACCCTTGGCCAGCGATTTCAACCCTCGCAGCCAGTTTTCGATTTGGTCCGTGACGATGTCGGTGATCTGGCAGGGAAAATCTGTGGCAAATCGGCCCAGGCGAACTTCCAAATCCCGAACGTGATAATCGCCACGCTTGTCCAACTCCAGATTCGTGATCATTTCTTTAACCAACTCGGGAACGGTAACGGGCTTGAGTTTGGTGCGCGCATACTTCTGGTAAAAGCCGGCCACGTTCCGAAGGTCGGCGTTTTTGGCGATCCGTTTGGCTTCCGCATATTCGCGGGCGGCCACATCCAACCGGATCTGCAAACCCTCCAACTGGGCCACGGCCGCCAGATAAATGCGACGGTCCTCACCCCGGAGTTCCAAGGCTTGCATGTCGCCATGGGCCAGCTTGGTGGCGGCTGCGTCGGCGCACGCCTTTGCCTTTCGCTCGGTGCTGCATCGTTCGCGAATCCGCTCACCGCGGAAGGAATATTCGACGATCCAAGATTCGTACCAGTAACGACCGATTTTCTGCGGGCTGAAGCGCACATGCACCCGCACGGAATCTCGCTTTACATCGAATGAAGGGCGCCTTGCCGGTTTGCGACGGGTTCCCTTCGGCTGTTGCATGGTTGCTGCCATAATTGAAAGTTTGGCACTAAACTGACACTAAAATCGAGGAAATATGCGTAAGTCCTTGTGGTTGTTGGAGCGGGTGAAGGGAATCGAACCCTCGTCTCTTTGATGAACATAGAGCCATTATGTCTCGCTTGCGAATGGCGATCTCAATTGTTGTTCAACGAGATCTTAAAGACGACGGCCATGTTCGTCTCTGGAAAACTCGCCGGATCGCCCATCGGCACGGTGTCGGCTGGCAACGGGGCCGGAACAGCCGGCCTGGACGGCAAAACCGCAAGCGTGTAGGGGGCTGCTGAAACCGCCGCCGCGAGAAAAAGAATTCCGATGCTGAGTGGACACACCGGCAAGGCAGGCGGATCTGGACTCCGGCGCCAAGTCATCAGTTTTATCAAATCAAGAACTCTTCAACGTGATTTTGAAGACGATGGCGAAACTGTTCGGCCCGTGAACGGGCTGCTGCCGGCGAGTGCTCCTCCCAGGAACTCGCAGTGGGCGTCAGCAGCGTTTTAATCCGGCAAAACACCCAATCCGTGCGCCTTGGCCGCCTCACGCTCAAGAACATCGCGACCGGACTGCATCCAGAGAAGCTGCTGGCGGGAGAAGCAGGACTGTTGGGGGCTGGCTTGCTTTCGCAGTTCGCCAGCGTCACCATTGATGAGCCGGCTGGACAACTGGTCCTCGAAGGCCTTTTCAGCTACAGACTTTCCAGCCCCCAATTCTCCGGCCAGCGTAGATAAATATCGGATCCAGGTCTAGCCAGCGACTGAAACTGGACAGAAGATTTCGTGTTGGCCGTTCCACGCCAGGGGGTCCTGCACCGAAATGGCATCGATGACCCAGCCGCCGTCGGCCCAACCGATGCGAATCGCGCAGAGCACGCCCTTTTTATCCTTGGCGTAGAAGATATTGGCATAGCCGTTGGTCTGTAGAAACCCCGCCTCCCCGTCTCCCTGGCGTTGAAGGAGGGCCAGGGCCGCAGTAACCGTCCCTTCGACTTTGGCTTCGCCGCCGAGTTCCGCAATAATGGGGCCGTCTGGCGAGATGTGCAGCAGCTTGTATTTGCGGTAGGCCACTTGGGCAGCCGGGTTTTCGGTTTTGTCGAAGAACCGGGTCTTGAATTCGCCAAAAATTGTGGAGAATTTCACCCGGGTGTTCTTTTTGAAGAAATCCCGGATGACGACCGGCGTGGTGGTGGCGGGAACGACGGCGGTTTCAAGAGGTTGAAGAAGGGCTGTTTTGAGATCGACTTGGTCGGGCATGATCATTTTTCCTTTTACTGCGGGGCCGGCGCGTTGGCCGAGTCCGGCGTTGTGTCTGTGACGCTGCCACCGTGCTGGAGTTCGACGTTCCAGGTGGAATTGGTGTTGGGCGGCAGCACGACGACGGGATGAACCAATCTCTCGCCCCCTTTTTGATTAAAACTGGCATAGACGCCGCGACGAATCCAATCGCGTTGGCGGGCGGCGACGATCTCGGCTTTGACTTTGCGGAGTTGCTTGCGCACTGTGGCCAGGTCATTAAAGTCCTTTTCCAATGCGGCCTTTTTCGCCTGAAGCTGTTTCAATTCATTGGCCAGCAATTCCCGGTCACCGATGGCACCGGCCAGTTTCCTCTTGATGTCTTTGATTTGGGCATCGAGCTCCGTAATCGAATTGTGCAGGTCGGCGGATTGTGTGTCGAGATTCTGGTGGTGGGCTTCGAGGTCCTGTATTTGTTGGTCAAGCCGGGCCACTTGAGCCGCGGTGGCTTCAGCATTGGTTTTGGCGTCGGCCTCGACCTTGGCCAGTTGAGCGGCGGCGGCCTCGCGTCTGGCCTGGCTGGCGGCCATCCGCTGTTGTTCATCGGATCTGTGTTCAAGCACAATCCAAGCCGCGCCCAATCCGAGAACGACCAGCACCTGTAGGATCAGGACAGCTTTGTATTTCATAGAATGAGAAGAATCCGACGGCGGCGCGTTTCGCCGATCACGTTCAGTTCATGGTGCCTTTGGGTTCGGTGCGCTCACTGCCAGGCTGGACGGAAGAGTCCATCTTCAATCGGTACCCGACCCTTGCCTCGGTCAGCAGTAATTCCGGCTTGGCGGGGACGGCTTCGATTTTCTCGCGCAAATAAGTCATATAGACGTGAAGATAGTGGGT
>Ga0187874_10001688_pt1 | contig 18918 bp, 14 predicted proteins | sample June2016WEW_16_1_3_FD_132993 | JGI IMG/M metagenome (GOLD analysis project Ga0187874, IMG submission 132993) | Peatland microbial communities from SPRUCE experiment site at the Marcell Experimental Forest, Minnesota, USA - June2016WEW_16_150 | ecosystem: Environmental > Terrestrial > Soil >... | reverse complement strand
GGCCGTCCACGGTCTTTTGCGTGGCGGTGAAACTGTGTATCGTCGTCATCAAACCTTCTTCGACGCCGAACCCTTCCTTCAACAGCACAAAAACAACCGGCGCGAGGCAGTTCGTCGTGCAGGAGGCGTTGGAAATGACATGATGCTGCTTGGGATCGTATTTGTGTTCGTTCACGCCCATGACGACCGTGAGGCAATCGCCCTTGGCCGGCGCGGTGATGAGCACCTTCTTGGCACCTGCTGTGATGTGGCCCTGGGCCTTCTCGATGGCGGTGAATAGACCGGTGGATTCAATCACGAAGTCAACCCCCAGCGCCCGCCACGGCAATTCGGCCGGTGACTTGGCGCTGACGACCTTCATTTGGTTGCCGTTGACGATGAGGATGTCCGGATCGGCGTCCTCGGCCTTTTTGCCGGCAGCCTTGGCTTTGGCCACAGCTTCCGGGGAAGTTTTGCTGTCCACCTTGCCGTTGAAGCGGCCCTGGATGGAATCGTATTTGAGCAGATACGCGAGGTTGTCCGCCGGAACGATATCGCCGACGGCGACCACCTCGATGTCCCTGCCCACCATGCCTTGTTCGACCAGGGCGCGATACACCAGGCGCCCGATGCGGCCGAACCCGTTGATTGCAACTTTAACTGCCATAATTTTATCCGTTTCTAAAAAAAGTTTTGCAAAAACCGAACGCAAAGTTTACCGGCAACCGCCTCAGCGTCAATGCCGAATTCAGGAACGGAATTGACAAATAAGAACCGTTTTTTGCCCGCATCCCAGTCCAGCGGGAAATTCACGAAGGTGGGATGGCCTCGTTGTCCCTACCAGTCCGGTCCGGCGATGAGATGAAACCCGACTAACAGTATGGCTGTGAGCGCTTTTGGTTAAGCTTTCCTTTCGTCTGAATGCCAGTCCTGCAGACACAGTCGCGCTCTGGCGCAGGTCATCAGGTAAAGTAAGGATTTTTCACGCCACGCTCGGCGTAGTTCTTCAGGTTGACGAACAGGTGTCCCCAGGTGGTGTTGCAGTAATAACAATGATCGCCGCCGGATTTCCAGCCGCCGTGACAGAATTTCAGCAACACCTCGCCGTCGGCCTGCGGCTCGAGCCGGAACTCCTGCGTCGTGCCGATCCAGTCTGGCGAGGTGCTTTCGACGCATTTCCAGCGCACGAGTGATGACGGCGTCAATTGCTCGATGCGCATCTGAAATATCACCGAGTGGCTCTCGAAACCGAAGACGGCCTTGCCGCCGGCATGGGCGGCCATCTTCACGTCGGTGGTCCACCAGCTTTTGATGCCTTCCTTGGTGGTGATGGCGCGATAAATCTTTTCCGCCGGGGCGGTGATGCTAATGCGATGGATTAGGTCCATGAACATGATGGTCTCTCTAATACCAGTACCGCCTGAATTTGCAAGCACATCTACAAAAATTTTCCGCCGCCGGGCTATTTCGCTGCGGATTTCTTGAACGTGCTGCGGATCACAAATCGCCACCAACTCTTTTCCTGTTGATTGCGGACACGCAGGCCACGCAATCAACCGTCGAATCCCGGAAAAAGTGAATTTATGTATTAAAAGAATAGCCTAAGCCCCCTTGCCCGGCTAGAATCGCGCGCCCATGAAAATGTTGTTTATAGGGGGCACGGGTAAAATCAGCACAACCGTCAGCCAGCAAGCCATCGCCAGGGGGTTTGAGTTGTATCTGCTTAATCGCGGACAGCAGCAGACAAATCCGCCCGGCAGTCACAGCCTGACGGTGGACATCAACCAGCCGGACGCAGTCCGCGCCGCGCTGCGGGATTTGCAGTTCGACGCCGTCGTGGATTGGATTGCCTTCACGCCGAAACACATCGAACGCGACCTCGCGCTTTTCAAAGACCGGACAAAACAATTTGTCTTCATCAGCACCGCCTCGGTCTATGAAAAACCACCCACCCAACGACTGATTACCGAAGCCACGCCGTTGCGCAATCCGTTCTGGGAATATTCCCGGAACAAAATTGCCTGCGAGGAACTTTTGATGCGCGCTTATCGCGAAACCAATTTTCCCGTTACCGTCGTCCGTCCCTCATTTACCTACAACTACTATTTCCCCGTCGCCGTCGGCGGGTTCGGTTGTTATACGCTGGCCGACCGTCTGAAAAAAGGCCGGCCCGTCATCGTCCACGACGACGGCACGTCGCTTTGGGTGATGACGCACGCCGAGGATTTCGGGCGGGGGTTGCTGGGATTGATTGGCAATCCACGGGCCATCGGCCAGGCCTTTCATATCACCTCGGATGAAGTGCTGACGTGGGACCAGATTTACCAGACCATCGCCGAAGCGCTGGGCGTGAAGGCCGACATCGTGCATATCCCGTCCGATTTTATTGTGCGCGTGGCGCCGCAATTGACGGGTAATTTGCTGGGCGACAAAACCTGGAGCACCGTTTTCGACAATAGCAAAATCAAATCCGTCGTGCCTGATTTTCAGGCGGTCATCCCGTTCCAGGAAGGCATGCGGCGCACCGCCGCGTGGTTCGATGCCGATGAAAAACGCAAACGGGTGGACGAATCCGTGAACAACGAAATGGACCAAATTCTCAAGGCCTATCAGGGAAAAAGTCAGACCGGGTCGCCTCGTTAATAACGGACGCGCGGGCCGCGCGTTCCTACCTTTTCATTGCGGAGGGCTCGGCGAGCCATCCCTACCAATCACTTTGTTTACGCCAGTCGAGACAATCCCCAGTCGCTTGGCAATCACGTCCATGGGCACGTTAAAGGCGTTTTGGCCTCGACAAGATCGGTCCTTGAACCAAAACTGCCATGGCTTCCGAAAACGAGAACCTGGAAAACGGAAACATGAGAACGAAATTTCTTTGCGCCATCCTCATCACCTGCCTTGCTGTAATGAACTGCCCGGCGGAAGACATCACCACCCTGGACGGACATAAATACGAAAACGTCACCGGCCTGACAGTAAAACCGGACGGCATCTTTTTCATCGTCAACACCGAAGGCTCGCTCAAAGGCGTGAAGGTGCCGTTCAGCAATTTGCCCGACGACCTCAAGAAAAAATACAATTACGATCCCTACGAAGAGGGGCTTTACATCGCCCGGCAGAACAGGCCGATGAACCTGAAAATCAACAATGCGTACCGGTTGGCGAACCTGGAAGAGGCAAAAAAGAAGGCCCAAGCGGAACAAAAGATGATCGGTTTCATCATGGTCTGGGATGTGATGTTTCAACCCAGCGTACCCATGGGCAGCGGCGGCCCCAATGATCTGGCCGGCTTTTATGCGGCCTTTAACAAAGCCCTGGTGCTGGTATTTGTGCGGCATGAGAACGAATTGGACAAAGTCCCGGACGCGGTAAAAAAAGGCTTCTTCGGCCCCGACGAAGGCGGATTTGCGCCGAACATGGCCGTGGTCACTGAAGACTGCTCCCGGTTCATCTGCGAAATCCCGCTCGGCGGGAATAATTCCAATGGATATGTCAGGGAACAGATTTTCAGGAAGAAAATCGCGGAGATAAAAAAGTTTGTTGAAAACCGGGAAGCCGCCAAGGGCCAGACCAAATAAATTGCTTTCCTGCGCCCGGTTACTGGTTTTGCGCCGCGAGAAACCGTTCGGCGTCAATTGCCGCCGCGCAACCCGCGCCTGCTGCCGTCACCGCTTGACGATAAATGTGGTCCGCGCAATCGCCCGCCACAAATACACCCGCCACATTCGTCATCGTGCCTTTCTTGGGAATAATGTAGCCGTTCGCGTCCAGTTCAATCTGGCCTTTGAAAATTTCCGTGCTGGGCGAGTGCCCGATGGCGACAAACACGCCTGCGCAATTTAGAACAGATTCCGCGCCGGTCTTGACGTTCTTCAATTTCACGCCGGTCACTTTGTCCTGTTTGGGATCGAGCACCTCGGTCACGACGGAATCCCAAACCGGTTTGATCTTGGGATTCGACAATGCGCGCTCGGCCATGATTTTTGATGCGCGCAACTTGTCACGACGGTGAATCAAATGAATGACCGAGCCGAAGCGCATCAGGTAAAGCGCCTCTTCGCACGCGGAATCACCGCCACCGACCACTACAAGCGTCTGATTGCGGAAAACCGGCAGCGCGCCGTCGCAGGTGGCGCAATAAGTCACGCCCTTGGTTTCCAGCAAATCCTCGCCCGGCACGCCCAGATGCCGATGGCTCGCGCCAGTGGCGATGATGACGGTCTGCGCTTCGACCCGTTCGCCGTCAACGGTGAGGGCGAACGGGCGTTTAGATAAATCGGCTTTCTCCACCGTGCCGAAACTGGCGCGTGCGCCGAAACGTTCGGCTTGTTTCTGCATCCGCGTCATCAATTCGTAGCCGTCCACGCCTTCGGGAAAGCCGGGATAATTTTCGACGATGCTGGTGGTGGTGAGGAGGCCGCCGGGTTGTTTGCCGGTGAGCACGAGCGGCTGGAGATTGGCGCGCGCGGTGTATAGCGCCGCCGTCCAACCCGCGCATCCCGAACCGATGATGACCACTTTTTCCATAAGCCGCAAAAGGTAGTGCGTGAACCCAAAGGTTGCAAGCCGGGTGCAGATTGCCGATGGTTCAGTTTGAAATAATCGTCAAGCGATGTGGCCTTTGGATTGAAGAATCTGAACGTATTGGCCCACGGAAATGTTGCATTTTATGAATTCTCTACATTCCTTTTGGGAGATTTTCATTTCTTTTGGAATGTGCCCGTGTCCAAGCTCGCCCGAACCCCGACGAATCCCAAATTGAATTGCAAGGACTCCGTTGTGCCAGAACTTAACCAGAATATGCCTTCTCGCGCTGTTATCAACTTCAGCGTCGAGTTTTTTCTGTATAGCCCAAGCGTCAGATTGAACCAAATGTTTCAAGGCTTCTTCTGAATAAAAGCTTTTATCACAGCCAATTGTCGCTTCGGTTCTATCCCAAGCTTTTCGGCTGGTTCTTTGGAAAAACTATCATAATAATCCAAAATCAGACTTTTGAGGTTGCTAACTGCTGCTTCTTCGTTTTCCCCCGAGGTATGAATGTTGGCATCATACCAGCCAGCCTCAAATCCGCCTTCAACGGAGAATACAGATACAAGGATTGTCTTCAAAAGGTCGTAAGGTTCAGGGGCAAACGTATTGATTGGAACCACTTTTGTCTGGATTGACTCCAGTCTGTGGATTCTGCGTTCAAAGTCATTAACCACCGCGTTAAGCTCATGTAATCTTTTCTCTAAAACTAGGGATGAAAGCCTTGCTATCAAGGCTGGCACATCTTTGACCCAATCATCAGAATAATTATGAACTTGCGCCTTCTTGGCTTTTACCCCCCGAATGACGAAATGGGTTCCCTGAGGTTTGGTCTGCTCACAAGGCCACTGCTCCAAACCTGTAATTTCCCCGTGAGGCTCAAAAGAAGGAACCCCAACTGCGGGAACCATTAATAAATCACTGCGGTTCATTTTATGCCCTTCCTAATATAAAGACATTAAACCCCGATTCAAGTATTGTAAGAGCGTTTGTTATGTAGGTCTCAGAAATCTGAGCTTTTATCATGTGTGACTCAAAGACGACTCCAATCTCTTTTTTCGACTTCATCTGCCACGTAATTCTTTTAATCGGGGCACCTAATATGGCAAAACGCGCCCCAATCATCTTAATGCCGACATTGGCCATTTTTGTTTCAAAAAATAGTGTTCGTATCATTCCACTGGTTGGCAACTCGTCAAGTTTCACTTCAAATAATCCCCTCAACTCAACTTCCACCTCTTTGCCCATAAGGTGTTCTAGCTTTTCCTGAATCTGAGAGACTGTGCGTTTTGCCTTGGGAATGGATGCTTGGTCGAAAACGCTAGGGGTTCCCAAATCAATATGAATATGGTTTCCCGAATGACCACCAAACAAAACGCAAAAAAAAGTTCTGCCTAAGGCAGTTTTGAAAACTGAAATTGTGCGTCCTTCTTTCTTCAACCAATTCCTCAGGTCACGGTCAGCGGACTTAATATCGGCGCAAGCCGTGAGCGAAACACAATGAGTGTTTTTGAAATCTGGCAGCATTATTGGCATAACGAGGTCATCAGATTAAAGCTGATTCGCCCACCTTTCAACACCTAAAAGACCCTGATTTTACAAAGCTTAACCAACCGATTTCGACGATGTCACCGCCATTCGTGTTTGGGATATTTCCGCTGCAACTCGGATTTGATGCGCGGGTAATGCTCCTTCCAGAAACTGGCGAGGTCCTGGGTGATTTGGATCGGCTTCATGCCGGGCGTCAAAATGTGGACCACCACCGGCACGCGGCCCATCGCGATCTTCGGCGTCTGCGTCACACCGTAAAGTTCCTGAATCCGCAGCGCAATGTGTGGCGACTGGTTGTCTTCATAAACCACCTTTGGCGTGCGGCCATTCGGCAGTGACAACCGTTCCGGTGCGTGCTTGTCCAGCAATTCCCGTTGCGCCCCGGACAACCACGACATCACCAGCGGTTTCACTTCGCGTTCCTTGATGTCCTTGTAACTCACTGCGCCGTGACAAAGCTGTTCGATGATGTGTTTGCGGTCGTCTTCGGCAAACGGCGGGAGCTGGAGTTCGGGGCAATGCCGGCAAAGCAGGTTCAGCCGCGCGAGCCATTGCTCGACGGCATGGTCCCAGTTCGGTAACGGCAACCGGCCCGCGATGATTTCGTCTGCCAGCAATCGGGCCGCAGCATCCGCGGGCGGCGGCTCGATGCGCTTGGCGGACAATGCCAGTCCGCGAAAACGCACCAGCTCGGCGGCTTGCACGCGCCGCGCCGTGGGATCGAACTGGACATGCAACTCGGATTTTAAGTCGTCAGGGAAAAGTTCCCGCAACCAATCCGGTTCAATGGCCGTGGCCAGTGACAGAATCGTGTTCACCTCCCGGCCTTCGATCTCGCGAACTTCGGCGGCGACGAAAAGCGGGCTGTGTTGAACGGCGCTTTCGCGCGCCAGCACACCACGCCGATTGTGGACCAATTCGCAATGGAGCGTCCCCTGGTCCAACCGCCGCGCCACGCGGTCGCTGAATCCGATGAGAATGCATTTCTGCAACGCCTCGTCTTTGATTTCGCGCGGCTTGGTATCGAGTCCTTCATCTTTGGCGATGCGGAGGAATTGTTCCAACAACGGGCCGACCTGCCGCGCGGTGACGGCGTGGATGCCGAGTTTGCGGCAGGCATCGAGGCGGAATTGATTATTCGCGGCATAACTCCATGCCCGCATCAGAATCCAGAAATCGGATGACGCCTTTTCGCCAAGCAAATCTTCGCGGAGCGAAATCGTGTCGCGATCCACGTTGCGCAACAGCAAATCGCGTCCTTGCGTGAGTGCCGCGACGAGGCAGGCCTGATGGACACAGCCGTATTCCTGCGCCGCGAGCAACATGCGCGAGTAACGCGGATGCACCGGAAACGCGAGCATGTTGCGTCCGATGGGGGTGATTAAAGCAGGACAGGCGTCTCGCCTGTCTCCATCTTCTTGTCCCACTTTGGCGGTGTTTTGCTTTTGATCGGAGACAGGCAAGACGCCTGTCCTACGCTGCAGCGCTCCCAAATCCAGCAGCAATTCCTCGGCGTGCGTGAGTGAAATTTCGTCCGGTTTTTCCAGCCAGCGGAATTTTCTCAAATCCTCCACAACGGCAGCCTTGAGGGTCAAAACAACTTCGGCCAGGTCGAGACGTTTGATTTCCGGCAACTGTTGCGGAGCGCGTTCGTCGTGTTCCGGGCGCGACCAGAGCCGGATGCACCGGCCCGGCGCGGTCCGGCCCGCGCGACCGGCGCGTTGGTCGGCACTGGCCTGGCTAATGCGTTCAATCAACAGCGTGTTGATGCCCCGGTTGGCATCGTAACGGGGAATGCGCGCCAGACCGCTGTCAATCACCAGCCGCACGCCGTCAATGGTGATGGACGTCTCGGCGACATTGGTGGACACGACGACCTTGGGCTGGTCGTAGCGCGCCACGGCGGCGTCCTGGTCGCGCGGCTGCAACTCACCATGCAACGGCAGGAGGAGGTAGCCTTTCGATTCCGGCGTGTGGCGAATAGCCTCGATGGTCTGATTGATTTCAAAACCGCCGGGCATGAACACCAATACATCGCCGCGTTCACCGGAGCGGACGTGGTCGGCGAAAGCGTCTGCTGCCAATTCCCAAACCGGTGGCGGATTTGGTCCAAGCCGTCGCGGCAGATATTCAATTTCGACCGGAAACACGCGGCCTTCGGAAGAAAGAACGGCGCAGGAGAACGTAGGACAGGCGTCCCGCCTGTCTCCTTCTTCCTGTTCTGCTTGAGTGGGAAATTGATCGGGAACAGGCGGGACGCCAGTCTTACTTAAATATTCTTCCAACGCGCCCGCATCGAGCGTGGCCGACATGACGGCGATGAGCAGGTCGGGGCGGAGCGTTTCCTGAATGTCCAGCGCGCGGGCGAGCGTGATGTCGCCGTAAAGATGGCGTTCATGGAATTCGTCGAAAATGACCGCCTGCACGCCGCGCAGTGCCGTGTCTTGAATCAATTGCCGCAGCAAAATCCCTTCAGTCTCGAACTTGATGCGCGTGGCATCGCTGACGCAACTCTCAAAACGGACCTGATAACCGACCTCGCGGCCAAGTTCGACGCCCAGTTCCTTGGCGACGCGCGAGGCGAGCAAGCGTGCCGCCAGCCGGCGCGGCTGAAGAATCACGACCTGCCCGTTGCCGAGCAAACCGTGTTTGAGCAGCATTTGCGGGACTTGGGTGGATTTGCCGGAACCGGTCGGCGCTTGGAGGATGAGCCGCTTCGTCGCCTTGAGCGCGGCGACAATGCCGTGCTCAATTTCGTAAATGGGCAGCCGGTCAGGCATCAAAATTATTTTAGCGACGCAAGTATCCCAAGGCGAAAAGATTCTCCTAGTCCACCGCCTGAAGGCGAAACTCCAAGCGTGACAGGCGGGACGCCTGTGCTACGCGAGCACCCAGCCAGGTTCGATTTCGGAATCCAAGTCCGTAGCCGGCACCCCCTGAAGTAGTTTTCGTTCAGCCAGAATACCAATCATCGCCGCGTTGTCGGTGCACAGACTTGTTTCCGCGAGCCGCAGCGTAAAACCTTCACGTTGGCACGCCCGCTCCAATTCGCGGCGCAAGGCACGATTGCACGTCACGCCACCAGACGCCGTCACGCAACGCACATGGTTCCGTTTGGCCGCGCGGATGGTTTTGACGACAAGTACTTCAACAATCGCCGCCTGAATGCTGGCGCACAAGTCGCGCACGCGTTGCGCGTCATCCAACAGCTTCGGGTGGTCGCGCAAAAAATAGCGCACGGAGGTTTTCAGGCCGCTGAAGCTGAAATCGTCGCTCGCGTCGTGGAGCAGAGGACGCGGGAAGTCAAACGCCTTCGGATTCCCCTGCTCCGCCAGCCGGTCAATTTCCGGTCCGGCGGGATAGGCAAGGCCCATCAGCTTGCCGGTCTTGTCAAAACATTCGCCCGCGGCGTCATCCACGGTGGACCCGAGCACGCGATGTCTTAATTCCGATTCGACCAGGACGAGCAGCGTGTGCCCGCCGCTGACGATGAGTGAAACATTTGGTTGGAAAGTGGAAAAGTCGGCGACGAGGGCGTCGCCGCTGCGCGCTATCCACGGCGAATACAAATGCGCCTCGTGATGGTGAATGCCGACGAACGGTTTCCGCAAGGCGAAGGCGACGGCCTGTGCGGCCTTGAACCCAACCAGCAGCGCCGTCGGCAAACCGGGTCCCTGCGTGGCCGCCACGGCGTCGAGTTGTCCGGGTTCCACGCCAGCCTGGCTCAACGCGGTTCGCGCAACGGGCAGGAGATTTTTCAAGTGCTCGCGCGCGGCGAGTTCGGGCACGACACCGCCATATTCGGCGTGCAGCTTGATTTGCGAGGAAACGACGCCGGACAAAATCCGGCCATCGCGCACGACGGCAGCGCTGGTTTCGTCGCACGAAGTTTCAAATGCTAAAATCGTCATTCGTTGAATCTTTGAATCGTTAAATCGGCAAATCGGTTCAACGATTCAACAGTTTAACCGCTTAACGAATTTTATTTCGTCGTAACGTTTTCCGGTCCGGACAGCTCGTCGTAAAGCAAAATGCCCTTGAGCAAATCCTCGGCGCGGCTGAGTTGCAGGTCCTGAATTTTCGCGACCTGCGCACGATTGGTTTCACTGAGCGATTCAAATCCGCCCGGCGCGCGCTTGAACTGCAGCAGGGCCTCTTCATCGTCGCTCATCGGCACGATGATGTCCGGCGTGATGCCATGCTCGTGGATGACCCGGTGGCTGGGGGTGTAATACTTCGCCGTCGTGAGCTTGAGGGCGGAGCCGTCGTCGAGGGGAAAAATACTTTGCACCGAGCCTTTGCCGAAGGTCTTCTCGCCAAGGATGATGGCGCGATGCAAATCCTGCAAACAGCCGGCGACGATTTCCGACGCGCTGGCGCTGCTGAGGTTGACCAGCACCACCACGGGCATGCCGTGCAATTCATCGCCGCGCCCGGCTGCGCGCCGGACGGAATTTTGCGCCGGATCGCGGCCTTCGGTGGACACAATCAACTGGCCGCGCGGGAGAAACTTCTGACAAACACTGACCGCCTCGTCGAGCAACCCGCCGGGGTTCCAGCGCAAATCGAGAATCAACGCCTTCATGCCTTGCGCCTGAAGCTTCCGCAGCGCGGCTTCAAGTTCGTCGCCGGTTTTATCACCAAATTGCGTGATACAGACGTAGCCGATTTTGTTATCGCCAAGAGGGAATTCCTTATTGCCGTTGATGTCCTCAACCATTTTCATCTGGATGACGGCGCGGGTGAGGGTGTAATCCTTCACCACGCCGGACGAGGGGCGTTGAATGGTCACGGTCACCCGCGTGCCCGGCTCGCCGCGCAGTTTTTTCACCGCGTCCTCCAGCGGCATTTTCACCGCGTCTTCGCCGTTGATTTTGATGATGCGGTCGCCGGCCAGAATACCCGCGCGGAATCCCGGCGTGTCTTCCATCGGCGTGACGACGGTCACGTAATTGCTCCGCACGGTGACGACGAGGCCGAGCCCACCGAATTGTCCCTCGGTGTCGTCCTGCAAATCGTGATAAGCGGCGGAATCCATGAATTGGCTGTGCGGATCAAGCAACCTGACGATGCCTTTCACCGCCGCGTAAGTCAGGTCGTGATAGGTCAGGTTCTGACCGTCCACATATTCCGTGCGCACCCGTTCGAGCACTTCGGAAAGCAATTCCAGATTCGGATTGATGGCATCGTTCTTGCCCGCCGCCTGCGCGGAGCCCAAATAAATCCACGCACCGGCAAAGAAGTTTACTGCCAGCACCGCAATCACCAACCCGTAAATCAAACGACGTTTCATAAACGTTGGCACGATACCACAAAACCACCCAAAAACCGAAGAAAAAGGCAACCTCTTTGAGTCTCGCGGAAACAAGCAACGGAGCGCGGGCTTTAGCCCGCTTTCGCTTCCGACCGCGCAGACGCTTAAAAAATCAACGCTCGCTTTGCCTTCACACCTTAAAGCGGCCTGAAGGCCGCGCTCCGATTTCATTTGTTCGTGTCACGCATTTTGCGATCCTCGGTAATCCAACAAAAATCAAACCTGATTCCGCAACAGTGACTCGATGAACGGCAAATCAGCCGGCACGGTGACTTTGGGATTTGGCGCCGCGCTCGAAACCAGCCGGATCGGCTGGCCGATCAATTCGCACGCCGCCGTATCGTCGGTGAACACCAGTCGGCGCCTCCGCGCCTCCGCCAGGGCGCGGCGGATGACCTCCACGCGAAACGTCTGCGGCGTTTGCACCGACCACAGCCGCCAACGGTCGAGCGTACGTTCCACAAAACGGCCGTCGTTGGACTCCTTGATGGTGTCCGTCACCGGCTGGGCGGCGACGGCCGCGCCGGTTTCCTCGGCCAGCCTGAAAGTCGCCGCAATCAACTCCTCATTGACGCAGGGCCGGGCCGCGTCATGAATCGCCACGATTTCCATCGTTGCCGACAGCGCTCCCAGACCGTTCCAAACCGAGTCCTGCCTTTCCCGGCCGCCCACGACAACGCGGAAAGGCTTTTGAAATTTGGTTTTGGCCGCCAATTCCTCGAACGCCGGCTGCATTCCTTTGCGCACGACCAGGATGATTTCGTTGACGCACGGCGCGTCGTCGAAGCGCCGCCAAGTGTGCGCGACGAGGGGACGCCCGGCCACCTCCAGGAACAGTTTGTCCACCTTCCGCCCCATGCGGACGCCTTTGCCGGCGGCAACCAGAATCGCAGCGTTCATCGGAAATAACATCACGGTGATTTGGCCGGTTGCCAATCCAAAACTTTCAACTGCACCATGCGATTATCGTTGAACTCGTTTACCTGTGGCGCAAATGCCAGGTCAAATTTCCCGACCGGCAACGATCCACTGCCGCCGTTCCACCAAACAGCTTCGAGTGTGCCGGTGCCGTCCGTCACCCACATTTTCACGTGCTGCCGGTTCACGCCGATGCGCTGGAGAGGACGCTGGTGGGCCAGATTGCGGCTGCAAAATTGCACCGGCGGATTCCCCTGTCCCATCGGTTTCAAGCGCGCCAGTCCGCCGAGCGAATCCAGCGTGATTTCGTCCAAACCCACTTCCGCATCCAGGAGCAAAGACGGCTGCAGGTCTTCCGGCTTCAGCGCGCGGCGCGCGAGTTCATTCAAGCGCCGGCGCAGCAAATCAATCTTGTCCGGCTGAAGGCTCAAGCCCGCCGCCAGGGCGTGTCCGCCGTGCCGCAAAAGCAAATCGTCACACTCGCGCAACGCAGCGGCCAGATCGAAACCGGCAATGCTCCGGCCCGAACCACGCCATTCGCCACCTTCACCGCCGAGGATGATTGTAGGCCGGTAAAATTCCTGCAATACGCGCGACGCCACAATGCCCACGACGCCGATGTGCCAGAGCAATTGGCCTTCGACAATGACCAGGTCGGTTTGCGGATTGAACTTCGCGCGCACGGCGCCGATGACTTCCTCGACGATACCGCGTTCGATTTTCTGCCGTTCGCGGTTGTGCGCGTCGAGATGTTGCGCCAGCGGCAGGGCTTCGGCCAAATCGCGGGCCAACAACAGACGCAGTGATTGCTCGGCCGTTTCGAGCCGGCCGGCGGCATTCAGGCGCGGCGCGAGTTGAAAGCCGACTTCATACGTGCCGAGGGGCGCGGGCGATTCCGCGACCTGCTTCAAGGCAACCAGGCCGGGTCGTTGCGTCGCGTTCAGCCGTTCCAGTCCGGCAGCAACGAGAATGCGATTTTCGCCGGTGAGCGGCACGAGATCGGCAATCGTGCCCAGCGCAACCAAATCGAGCAGCGGTTTCAAATCGAATTCCGTGGCGCCGGGCAAACCGGTCTGGCGACCGCGCTTGAGCAGTGCGTGCGCCAGCTTGAAGGCCAGGCCGGCGGAACACAGTCCGGTGAAAGATGTGGCGGGTGACGAGTGACGAGTGACGGGAGGAGTGCCGTTTTCGTCACACGCCACACGACACTCGTCACGCAAAGCCAGTTGTGGATTCACCAACGCCACCGCCTCGGGCGCGGGCGAGGAAACCTGGTGGTGATCCAGCACGATGACATCCACGCCCTGTCTTTTCAGCCAGCGGACGGTGTCAACCGCGGTCGAGCCGCAGTCTACGGCGAGCAACAGCTTGACGGGGCTTGTCGCGCCGGAGGCGGAAAATTTCTTGAGGCAATTTTCGACGCCGTCGCGGCTGAGGCCATAGCCTTCGTCCAGGCGATGCGGCAGATAAAAATCCACCGTCCAGCCAAGCGGACGCAGCACTTCCAGCAGCAGCGCGGTGGAGGTAACACCGTCCACGTCGTAATCGCCAAAGATGACCAGCGGCTCGCCGCGTTCACGCGCCAGCAGAAGCCGATCAACGGCGGCGGCCATGTTCGGCAGCAGAAACGGGTCGGCGAGATTTTTCAGCCGCGGCTGGAGAAAATTCACGACGGCGGCCGGGTCGCTGAAACCGCGATTGAGCAGGCATTGGACCAGCAGCGGCGAAATTTTTAGTTGCGCCGCCAACCGGCCGGCCAGCAGGGGTTGCGGCGGCGCGAGCGACCAGCGAAATTTCATTTTGTTTCAACCACGGATGAACACAGATAAACACGGATAAAACAATCTAAAACTTGTCGGAAAACGGGTAAATATTTCCGTCAGAGCAAATTCTTCATCCGTGTCCATCCGTGTTTATCCGTGGTTTGATTTCTTTTCGCGTTGGGCGGCGGTGACGGACAGCGCGACGGAAATCAGAAAAATCCCGGCCACCACCAGCAGCGATACGCTTGTGGGAATTTCAATCTGGAACCATTTCGGCTCGTGCCCGTGGGGATCGAGCAGCATTTTCGCGCCGACGAAGACGAGCACCACGGAGAGCCCGGTTTTCAGATGGCGGAAGTAATTGATGGCGCCGACCAGCACGAAATACAGCGAACGCAGGCCGAGCATGGCAAAGACGTTGGACGTGAAGACGATGAACGGCTTGGTCGTCACGGCAAAAACCGCCGGGATGGAATCCGCCGCAAAAATCAGATCCGTGACTTCCACCAGCGCCAGCACGAGCAACAGCGGGTTGAGCGCGAAGCGTCCCAGGCGCCAGGAAATGAATTCCGCGCCGCCGGAACCGCCGTTGGCGGAAAAATACCTTCGCGCAAAGCGGATGGTGAAGCTGTCCTCGGGACGGGCCGCCTTGCTTCCCAAACAGAGCATCCGGACGCCGGTAAAAACGAGAAAGGCGCCCAGCACGTAAAGCACCCAGTCGAAACTCTGGATGAGCGTCACCCCCAGCGCGATCATCGCGCCGCGCATGACGAGCGCGCCGAGAATGCCCCAAAACAACAGGCGATGCCGGGCTGCCTCCGGCACCCGAAAATACGCAAAGATGAGGGCGATGACGAAGATGTTGTCCAGCGACAATGAAAATTCGATGACGTAGCCGGTGACAAACTCAACCGCCTCCTCGTGTCCACGCCAGTGACCCAATGCCACGGCGAACAGCAGCGACAACGCAATCCAAACCAGGCTCCACACCAATGCCTCCCCGAATTTGACGACGCGGGCGCGCCGGTGAAAGAGCCCCAGGTCCAGCGCCAGAAAGACAAGCACACAACTGATGAAACCGATCCAGTGCCAGGGTGTGATTGCCATCGGACTCATTTTCGATTTACGATTTACGATTTACGCGCCGGCGGCAAATCGAATCGTTTCGTAAATCGCCAGCCGCAGACCCGGTTTTCAGGCTTTTGCCGTTGCGACACCCGGCATCGTCACTGGCGACGCGCCGATGGTCGGGGGCTGGCCCTTATGCCACCACAACACGAAGGCGCTGGCGATAAAGATGCTCGAATACGTGCCGGTGAGGATGCCGATAAGGAAGGTGAAGGCGAAGTCGTTGATGACGCCGCCGCCCCAGATGAACAGGCAGAGCGTGGCAATCAACACCGTGCCGCTGGTGATGATGGTGCGGCTCAACGTCTGGTTCAGCGCCTGATTGATGACTTCGCGGAACGTGCCACGCACGCCGAGTCTCAAATTCTCGCGGATGCGGTCGAAGATAACGACCTTGTCGTTGAGCGAAAAGCCGATGATGGTCAGCACGGCGGCGACGACGGTGGCGTTGAACTGGCGCCCCGAAATGGCGTTGGCAATGCAGTAACAGCCGATGGTCAGCAACACGTCGTGAACCACCCCGACAATCGCGCCGACGGCAAAGGAGAATTCGTAGCGGAATGCCACATAAACCAGAATACCGAACATGGAGAGCAGGCAGGCCACCACGGCCGAGCGCCGGATTTCCGCTCCAACGGTCGCGCCGACGCTCTGCCTTTCGATGGCATTAAACTGTGCTTGCGGGAACTGTTGGGCGAGCACTTGTTTAACCTTCAGCCCCGAATCTTGAGAGGTCGTCACGCGCAGCGTATCACTGCCGCCCGTAACGTTTTTTTGATACTGGATTTGGGCGTCTTTCTCGCCAATCTGAGTCAAGGCGTTGCGGATTTGCTCCACGTCGAGCTTTTGGGCGAAGCTGAATACCATGCTGTCACCGCCTCGAAAGTCCACGCCAAAAAGTTTTTCGCCCCGGCCCAACCCGCCGTAACCGAGTGACAAAACCACAAACGCCCAAGTGATGATGAACAAGGGCGTGGCCGCCTTCATGAAATTGATCTTGGCACTGCGGATGATGTGCAGCATCGGCAGCGATTTGAGCCAGTTGCGGTCCAGCAGCCAGTTGAAGATCAGCCGCGTCACCACCAGCGCAGTGAACAGGCTCGCGGCCACACCAATGGTGAGCGTGACGCCAAAACCCTTGATTTCGCCCGTGCCCATGAAAATCAAAATGATGGACGAAATGAGCGTGGTGACGTGCGAGTCCAGAATCGTGCCGAACGCGCGCGCATAACCGGCGTCAATCGCGCCGCGCAGCGATTTGCCCTTGGCCAGTTCCTCGCGGATGCGCTCGTAAATCAGCACGTTGGCGTCCACCGCCATGCCGACGGTGAGCACGCCGCCCGCAATGCCCGGCAACGTGAACGTCGCGCCGACGGAACACATGACGCCGAGCAAAATGATGATGTTGGTGATGAGCGCGACGTTCGCCGCCAGGCCAGCGATGAAGTAATAAATCAACATGAATGCGGATACGAAAATGACGCCGTAGATGGACGCGTGGATGCCGCTGCTGATGGAGTCTTTGCCCAGCGTCGGGTCAACATCATAGGAAGAGTCAATTTTAAGCGGCGCCTTGAGGGGGTTCTGCAGGACATTCGCCAGGTTCTGCGCTTCTTCGATGGTGAAACTCCCGGTGATCTGAACGTTGCCGCCTTCAATCGCCGCTTGAATGACGGGAGCAGAATACAAGTCGCCGTCCAGAATGATGGCCAGTTGCCGGCCCACATTGTCGCGCGTGACCTCGCCGAACCTTTTCGCTGCCTCGCTGTTGAGCGTGAAATCAATCTGCGGCTCGCCCAGATTGCCGCGCACGACCATCGAACTTCTGACCATGTCGCCCGACAGGCCGTTTTCCGGCTTTTTCTTCACCACGGCCTGCTCGACCTTCGGCGGCTGGCCGTTGGGCTGCGGTTCAACGTGCTTGAGCAGTTCATATCCCGGCGGGATCGGCTCGTGATTTTCAATGTTTTCATGGCTGTCCTCCTTCACCAGCCGGAATTCGAGATACGCGGTCTTTTGAATTTGGGTTTTGGCGTTCTCCTTGTCGGAGGGGGACAAGCCCGGCAACTGAATGAGGATTTTGTTGCCGCCGGCGGACTGGATGACCGGCTCGGCCACGCCAAAACGGTCAATGCGTTTGCGCAGCACTTCCACCGCCTGCGACAGCGCCGCGCTCGTCATCTCCGACCGCGGCTGGATGTTGTTGGTGTCCGCCGCGAACAGGACGTTTGTGTCCATCTCGACGAGGAACGATGTGCCACCCTGCAGATCGAGGCCGAGCTTGATGCGCCCCGAAGCGTCGCGCTGAAGCTGGTTCAGGATGAACGTGTTCGGGTAAAGCTGGTCCTTCGCGCTGATAAACGGGAAATACGGCTGGAGGCTGTTGGTGCCGACGGCTTCCTGCAAACAGGCAAACTCGCTGTTCGTCCGGGCCTTCTGCAGCAACTCGGCGCGTGCCAGAATGTTCGTGAAGGTCGCGTTCTTGTTTTCCGCGCGCCGCGAAAATTCCCGCATCAAATCGCGCGAGGTGGGCGGATACGTTTCGTAAAGCGCCCAGAGGATGATGCAGAGGACGAGGATGAATCTCCCAAGATTGTTTCTTCTCATGGCGGTTCAGGATGCGGACGAGTTGCTGCTTTCAAGGATGTCGGTAACGGAAGATTTGGTCACTTCCATTTTGGCATCGGCGGAACGGAGCGAAACCGTTTTGTCCTTGACCGTGATGACGACGCCGACGATGCCGCTGGAGGTGACCACCTTGTCGCCGGACTTGAGGTTGGCGAGCATTTTGGCCTGCTGCTTGGTGCGCTGCTGCTGCGGACGGAACAGGAGGAAATAAATCATGATCCCCATTAAAACCAGCAGCGTGAGGGGATTGGCCAAAAGTGCCGGCAAACCGGTTGCTGGTGGTGGCTGCGCCGGCGCCGGGGCGGGTGCTTGCGCCAAAAGCGCGTTCAAAGCATTCAAATGCATAGTTGAAATGTGGCCGGATACTTTAGGCAAATTAACGGGATTGGCAAGTGTTATCGGTCACTTGCCCGTTCGCGTGGTGCTGCTTGACGGTATTCCCGGAGCGCCGGCCTCTGGCCCGGCCCACTGCGGACAATTTATCGTTTCACGCCGGATCGAAAACCGGCGCTCCTGGCTTGCGGTTTTGCATCGTAGCGCAGGCGTCCCGCCTGCAAAAGCCAACAAATTTACCGGCCAAGGAGCTTGTGCGGTCAAGCCAGCCGCGCCCGATGGTGTTGATGCTCGTTTCACTTTTTCCAGGCAATCATCCTGTGCTTGCCGTTGATACCGTATTGGTGTTAGCGTCGCGTCATCCCGGACGGTAGTGGAAATGCTATTATGAAAAAACTGGGAATTCTCATAAAAAGAAAATATCCACTTCCCAAATGCCTGCCTTTTGCTCTGGCGGCGCTGGCCCTCGTGGTGACGGGCTGTCCGCACAACCAGTACATTGTCCAACTCAAACCGCAGGGCAACACCATCGAGCGAACGCTGGTCTTTTACTGCGCGGACGGCGTGAACACAAACACTGGTGTTCCCAATTACCAGCCCTTTGGAGCGGGTGAACTTGCGGCCATCGCCTCTCTGTATCCGGCGAATGGCCTCACCAACGACGGCGCGCGCTACGTTGTGCGAGGTGAATTCACCAATAAACTGCCGGCGGATGTCGGCGGCGCGGGCGCTTATACCAACCTGACCACCAGCCTTGGAGCGGCGGGCTTCTACGTG
>Ga0187874_10001687_pt1 | contig 18932 bp, 15 predicted proteins | sample June2016WEW_16_1_3_FD_132993 | JGI IMG/M metagenome (GOLD analysis project Ga0187874, IMG submission 132993) | Peatland microbial communities from SPRUCE experiment site at the Marcell Experimental Forest, Minnesota, USA - June2016WEW_16_150 | ecosystem: Environmental > Terrestrial > Soil >... | reverse complement strand
CCGCCATCGCCGCTGTAACCCGGGTTTCCATTTCCAGCAACAGTGCTGATCACCCCACCGGGCGTCACCTTGCGGACGTTGCTGTTCCAAGAGTCAGCGATGAACAGGTTGCCCGCCGTATCCACCGCTACGCCTTCAGGGGCGGCGAGCATGGCAGAAGTCGCCGGGCCGCCATCGCCGCTGTAACCATAGGCTCCATCGCCAGCATACGTTGTAATAATCCCAGACTGAGCGAAGCCGCTTAGACTCAATTGAGTGAAAAATAAGGAAGCCAATGCGATTCGTTTTAGCGCCTTCATGGAAAAGCCCTCCATTGGTGCCCGCTAGCGTAAGTTTCTGGCAAACTCGACCGTTTCTAGTTTATAAGAAAATCGCTGCGGGAAAATAGATACAGCTCTGTTCGATAATATAGACGGACTTCATTGGTATGAATATTCCATATTGCTTCATCCGTGTGTTTAAAATTGCTCATAGGGGCAAAATCACATCGTTGTCTTACGCCGCCCTTGGACGCATCCGGTTACCCATATCAGGGAGCGTATTTATGCTCACCAGCGGTGTGGCTTGGATTCAAACTCCCAAGATACGGCGTTGTGGGAAGCGTCCATCCCGTCCTGGCTGGATCGTCTGACTGGGAAAGAATATGTCGTGCAATGAACATGGCGTCTATCCGAAAGCCTGGCAATGTTTCACAAACGGTCCCTTATGGGACATGCCGGGCGCGCTTGCCTACTGGCGAAAAATTCACTGGGCCATTTAAGATAAAATACTCACCGGTCTTTGAGGCGAGCCCCATCTACTCCAGGCTCAACGTACCGTCTGCCGCAACCCTATACACGCTGTTTTGAGGATAACTGGTGAAATAAAAACCTCCAACGCCATCGGTAGCAACGGAATTCGGGCTACCTATGGCCTGAGTGGTCGCCTGTGCGCCAGTTACTAGCTGCTGGGGACCGGCATATGTTGTGATGATTCCGTACTGTGCAAACCCGCACAATGCCAACTGAGAAAAAAGGAACAAAAGCAATCCTATTCGTTGGGAAACCTTCATAGTGGATCCCTTTCTCAGTGTTTGCTTCTCGCAACGCTGGAAATATATTGCAAAGTTTGATTAGCCTGAAATCTGCGTGAGCCTTTGTGTCCACGCTCCCGATTATCAAATAATAGGATGTTAGTTTTGAGGCTTTGGTTCAGAATAATCACCGGTTAAACTTCGCCGGGATCAAAGGCGTTATGTATACTTTCATGGATCTTCGAATGCGATTTCGTGGGCAACCAGAAGATGCCTCACTTTCCCGGTTAGCGCGGCAACCATTCCTTGAGCCTGCGAGGAGCCGATATCAAGATTCTTCCTGCTGCTCTAGCGCAGGATCCCGAACGGCCGGCGCGATTCTAGCGCGAAGCTGCTGGCGGCTCTCGATTATCCAAATATCGCGCACGTTTAGGGGGCGAGGAATCGGGCGGCGTCCGTGGGCTGGTGCTGCGGATGGTGCCTGGATCGCATCTTTAATAAGTGCCGATGCGGCTTCCGGCGATGCGCTGCGAAACACTTTGGTTGCGGCCCATGCGATTGCTGTATACTACTCCAACCCGAGAAGCCAAAATGGAAATCCTGGGTGAAGCCTTTACACATATCTACGCAAGCACAACGGAGACCATATGACCAGACGCTTACTGATCGCACTTGCAGTTCTCTTCGCAAGCAGCCTTGCCGCGCCCAGCATCGGGCACGCGCAAACGTTTAAGGTTGAAAAGTTTGATATCAAGGGTGACGGAGGTACGGACTATGTCGCCGTCGAAGCCGCCACAGGACGCGTGTTCGTTTCGCGTGGCAGCCACATGATGGTGGTCGAGGGCGCCACCGGCAAAGTACTAGGGGACATTCCGAACACGCCGGGCGTGCATGGCGCCGGCATCGCCACCAAGGCGGGTCACGGCTTTACGACCAATGGCGGCGACGAGACTGTCACCATGTTCGATTTGAAGACGCTGGCGGTGATCCAACAAATCAAGGTCGGCCCGGGTCTCGACGGCATCATGTACGATGAGCCCGATGACAAGATCATTCTGACGAATCACAGCCGCCCGATCGGCACTCTCACCGCGATCGATCCAAAGAGCGGCGACATCGTCGCTACCGTCGAGCTCGAAGACACCGCGCCCGAAGGCGCTGCGGCAGATGGCAAAGGACACATCTTCGTCAACAACGAACGCAAGAACACGATCCAGGTGATCGACGTCAAGACCTGGAAGGCGACCGCCTCGTGGCCGCTCGCGCCGTGTGAAGGACCAACAGGAATCGCGTATGACAAAGCGTCGAACCGTGTTTTCTCAGGCTGCAATAACACATCCGTCGTCGTTGATCCAGACACCGGCAAAATCGTGGCGACCATCAAGAATGGCACGCGCGTTGACGCTCTGGGATGGGATCCGTCGAAAAAGCTGATCTACATTCCGAATGGGGGCGAGGGCAACGTCACAGTCGTCCACCAGGATTCGCCCAACACGTACACGACGGTTGCCACGGTAGACACGTTCCGCGGCGCGAAAACGATAACGGTTGATCCAGTGACGCACAACGCATACCTCTTCCAGCCTGAGCGCGGTCCGGCTCCTGCCCCGCCCGCTGGCGAGGCGCCACCTGCGCCGGGAGGACGTGGCCGCGGTCCAATGGGTCCGATTGTTGCTGCATGGTTTATCGTGATCAAGCAGTAGCTATTGCAGTTGCTCACGACGTTGAGGTTGCGCGTTGTCGTGTGTGAAGGCTTTCAAGCTGACAGTCGACTGTTGAGATTCGTCCAGTTGCGGGGACGATTCCGCATTCATGGAATTTTGATCTTCATATTCCCATATTTGCCAGTACGGTACTAATGTAGTTGATGTCCCTCACCAGTCGTGGATGTGACACCTCAAAGTTTTTCACCGAAGCAGTCAAACCCGCGATGGAAAGTCTAAGCAACTCAGAATCCTTCTCTCGCCTCGTCGCTTCATGGGCTGAGCGTTCAACGAAGCCGGCAATGCTTTCTGCATGCTCTGACTGGGCTTTGGAAAGCGCGCTGATCTCCGATTCAAGCGCCGAGAGCAAAGTCAGCAGCTCGGTCTTCTTCCCGGCGGTGATGGAGGTTGTCGTCTGAATCTTGGTTTTGATTTTATTGAACGTTTCTTCGATCATTTTCTCATTTCCTGTATACCTGCACACTCTTGTCCAAACCAGACTTTTCGGATCAAACATCTTAGCCGGAGTTTGACCCGGCGTGCGAAGCAGGGAGACGGCTGGTGGCCTCTCTGGTATGCGAGTAGTCCGTGCGCACCCGGTTGTAAATGTCCCCTGAGGAGAACCACATGCAGTGCGTGCGCTTGTTCTCCGCCGCGACAACTATCTCGCGGCTGCGATTATAATCGACTAGGCTCAGACCTGCGTAGCTGAATCCGCAGCACTTGCGCAAGTGAGTCGGAAACGTCTTTGTATCAAGGGACGTTGAATATCACTGCAATTGCATTTTAGTATTTTTCTTGGGTTTGTCATAATTTAAAATCGTCCAGAAAATCCATAGGGAAATGGAAATTGAAAGACCAATAAAAGGCAAAAAGAATGAGAGGATGAAAGCAGCGAAATAAATGAAAAAACCAAGCCAATAAGCATTCCGGATTTTAATAATCAGAGCATCTGTAATCTCATCTTTTACTAATTTCCGCTTGTAAGCAGCTGCAAACCATAGAAGATTAAAAGCAACGTTGATTATTAACATTGAACCGCAATAGAAAGCCGAAGCAATATTGAATGCCTGCGTTTTAAAGTACTGTGCAAGGATAGCTGTGGGGAAATTTATAAAGGTTACCGTTAGCAAAAGGAATCCGTTGGCATACAAAAAGACTGCATCAACTTTCCTAAGGTATTTAAAAAAACCATGATGGTTAATCCACATTATTAAAACGGCCACAAAGCTAAGGATAAAAGCAAAATATGATGGCCAGAGGTTCACCAGTGAGCGATAAAGATTATCGCTAGACGCAGAATTATTAAGATCGGGAACTTTTATTCCAAGGATCAGCAAGGTTAAAGCAATGGCAAATACACCATCGCTGAAGGCTTCTACTCTTGAAGTTTCTTTTTCCATAATGATTTTATTTCATCAACAAAAAGTCAGGTTTGATATCAGCCCTAACAGAGAATTTGTGAGGATAGGAAGGTCAAACCGCATAGTCGCTCAATCCTCCGGTTCTTCTTTAGGCCGTACGGGAGGAATGCCGGAGCGTGTGGGATCCATCATGGAGTAGGTACTCAGATTCGAGCGATGGCAAATGCATCGGCCCCTCCCATGACCGCCATCCCGTTGTAGGAAAGAGGCGAGCGCGCACATCCGCGTTTCCCACTTGCCTTTTCCTTTCCGCTAGAGCCCGTCGCTTGCCGCCTCAAGTCGAGCGATCTCTTCAGCGTTCAGTTCCAACCGGGTCGCTTGCACCAGGTCAGCAAGCTGCTCCGCGTTGGTAGCGCTTGCAATCGGGGCCGTGATGCTCTTCCGCGCCGCCAACCACGCAATTGCAACGGTGCCGGGCTTCGACTGCCGATCCTGCGCAATCTCCTCCAGCCTCGCAAGCACATTCAACCCCTGAGGCGTCAGAAGCTGCTTCACTCCGCCGCCTCGCGGACTCTTCCCAAGATCCGCCTCCGAGCGGTATTTGCCGGTCAGAAAGCCCATCGCCAAAGAGAAATACGGGGTTACGGCCAGTCCTTCCGCCAGTGCAACAGGTTCGAGATCGGTCTCGTAGTCCTTTCGCTTCACCAGATTGTAATGCGGTTGCAGCCCTTCATATCGTGCCAGACGCATTTGCGCACTCACGCTCAGAGCCTCGCGCAGCCGCGCGCCTGAATAGTTTGAGGCGCCAATGACTCGCACCTTACCTGCGGTAATCAGGCTGCTGAATGCACTCAGAGACTCTTCAAGCGGTGTCTCGGGATCATCTCTATGCGCCCAGTACACGTCGATTACATCTGTCTGAAGCCGCTTCAGCGACTTATCTGCCGAGTCGAGGATGTGCTGTTTTTTCAGCGACACGGCGCCCTTCTCTATCATGCCCACCTTAGTTGCCAGCACCACCTTGTCCCGCTTTCCCGACTTTTTCAGCCAGTTACCGATCACCGTCTCCGACTCGCCGCCTACGTGACCCGGCACCCAGGCCGAATAAACATCGGCCGTGTCAATGAACTCCAGTCCGGCATCCACAAACCCATCAAGCAAACGGAAAGACGTTGCTTCATCCGCTGTCCAGCCAAAAACATTTCCACCCAGGCAAAGCGGAGATACCGCCAGCCCCGACCGTCCGAACGCACGCTTCTTCAATGCCATCACCCCTCCTCGTCGCAAAAGACTTAGGCATATGGATCTTCGTCCATAAGCCGAGATGCAAACAGACCTCAATATTGCACGAAGATGAACGCTGCGAAAACTATTTTCGTTGTGGCCGCCAACCTCCTTTTAGAGGGATTCCTTCCCCTCTCTGGCTATGTCCTTGCCAACCAGATACCCGAAGGTCACACAGGTGGCGCCCAGGTTGTGGCCCGGCGCTAAGAAGGTATAGATGTTGGAGTACATGTCACCAACGATTGTACCGACAGCGTACAGACCCGGAATGACCCGTTCGTTTTTGTCAAGTACTTGCATTTTGATGTTGGTTCGCAGCCCACCCAGGATGCAAAGCAGCTGAGGCGATTTGCTGGCCGCTCCGTAGAATGGAGCTGTCTCGACAGGGATGAGCAGAGCCGTGCGTTTGTGATATTCGGCGTCGATCCCCGTCTTGCAGAAACCGTTGTACCTTTTGGTTGTTGCTTTCAGCGGGGCAACCGGCAGCCCAAGCCTCTGAGCGAGCCCCTCAATAGTATCTGCCTTCGCCATCGCGCCGGCCTTCACGATAGCTTCCCATTCATCGACAACGGTCTGAACCGGTATCTGGGGAGGACCACCATAGTAGCTTCCAGCGGGAGTCCACGGCGCGGCCCGTTCCGCGTACTTGGAGTCCCAGATCGCGAATATTGTTGTATCCGGCTGCTGCATTTGGGCAATCCCTGCAAATGATCCCAGTCTGTCCTCGTTGCCGTAGCGCACGGCATTTTTGTTCACTAGCAAACCTGTGAAGGCTCTGTAGGGCTGCGTCTCGGGTCCCACTCGCCCCAGAATCACCGGCGCGTTAGGCACCGTCTTCTGCCATGCTGCGCCTGCCCACAAAGCCATCTTGTGCCCATCGCCGTCATAGACACCTCCGCCTGCTTTCACCAAAGGCAGCACCCAGGGGCAGTACTTCTCCACCATTTCCTCATCCTTGAAGTCGCCCGTGGCAAGAACGATGGCTTTTGTGCCGACGTACCTGGTGTGGGCGCCCTCCGGCGTTTTTGCGATAACGGCACTGACCCGCCCGGTGTTATTGTCTTCGCGAACGAGCTGCACGGCAGTTGTGTTGTAATAGATCTGCACGCCACGCGCCTCGGCGGTTTTGGCCAAAGTCTTCACGACTAGTTGTTGGCCTCTGCCCGCCGCTTTCATATTTTCCCCCAGCCACGAGTGTGAACCCGGATACATAGTCATAATGCCGTCAGGATCGGTATTGCCCATCTCGATGACCGACTGGTACCCAGCAGCTTCCATCTTGTCGATCAGCCAATCCATGGCTTCGCCACTTTTGTGAGCCCAAAGCCACCACTTGTCCTGGTCGATCCTGAAGGAATGGCACTTCATTTCATCCTTGAATTCCTTGGCTACGTCGGACTTGAGTCCAAGCTTGCGCATCAGCTTGCTGTTAAAAGCATGGTTGGATCCGCCTCGACTTACAGGGGTCGAACTCGAAGCGATCACCACAATCTTCGCGCCCTTTTCAACAGCTGCGTTTGCGCAAACCAAACCTGATGTTCCCGCGCCGATTATTACTACTTCCGTGGTTATCGTTTCTTTGATCTGGCCGGCTGAAATTGGGGGTGGAGGAATTTCGAAGGAATATGTCTTGGACTGAGCTGCTTGGGCTGCATCCGGGACTCCTGCAATCCATGCGCCAGTGGTCCCGACCATCGCTCCTGCGGCGGTTTCTTTCATAAACGTTCTGCGTGTAATCGCTTTTTTCATTTTGTTAGACATTTATCCTCTCAATCAGCACACTGCAAAATCCTTGGGAATAAACTTTGGACAACACCTCCACACCTGGGCTCCCCATAATTCGTCAAAGCTAGTAACTGACAACCCTATTGAATCCTTCGCGAACTCCTCGGGCAGGACTTTGATCGCCGCATCTCTTCCGAGCTTCTGGTCCTTCGCCTGATACACCTCTCCCATCCCGCCCTTGCCGAGCTGGCTGGTGATTCCATAGTGGCCAAGAATCTCCCCAATCATCGACACGCTCCCCAATCGAGGTTGCCTGCCCGCTACATAGTGGCACATGGTTGATCCGTGGAGCCAATTATAAGTAGCTAATGCCGGTGTCAAAAGGGGAATCCTAGAAAAACAGAGGCGGGACTGAAGGCTGAACTACTGAAGTTGCCGCCCTCCAGAAATGTTCGAATTCAAAGAGATGGATAAGCAAATGATCCACTTCCCGCCATTAGCTGAGTTTGCGGCCCATAAAAACGGCAATAGGGAAAGTTGGCACTCTGGACAGAGATCGCGTGCCTCCTGTGCGGGATTACTTCCCACAACGCGACTTCGGGACAACGTTACCGCTCCAAGACCTGGCTTTGCGCGGGTTTCGGTGAGAAGATCAGGGACCCTCACCTATTTCAAGCGTTTTCTTTGACCAACGGAATTGAAGAACATGAGGCGAAATCGGTGAGCGCCCACAGTCCCCCAACTGGGCTAATCACGCACATGTGACCGAATCCGTGGAGGCTACACGCGTGGCGATAAAGGAGCGGCGACGAGGAGGAAGCTGCTGTTCGCCGTACGACTTAGCCGTCCTGGTTGTGAACCCACATGAGTCAAGTCCAGCGCAAACAGCCGGAGTGTCAAAGAGCCGCACCTTGTGCACTTCTCGGCCACGCCGATAAAACTCGTCGACGCGCCGGAACGTCTCTATGTTTCTGACCAATGTCCGCTCCGACTGATTCTCCGTCGTCTCAACAATAACGGCCCAGTCCTCGCCCAAACTCCAAAACCGGCCCGCCAGAGAAGGCTCTCCGAGTTCAACCAAATCGAAGATGAAGATTCCTCCCGGAGGCAGAACCGACGCCACACGCCGAAAAAACTGACCCACCAAATGGTCGGCATCGGGATCATCATGATATGCGAGAGGTTCTCCTATCGCAATAACGGCCTCGCAAGTTGGGATCTTGGTCTCGTAGACAGAAGCATTGACGAACTGCGCAGTGGGACAGACAGCGTGCGCAATTTCGAGAAGCTCCAGAGAAGTATCTATCCCCGTCACCTCAAATCCTTCATCGACGAGTACCTTCGTCAAAAGTCCGGCGCCACAGCCTACGTCCACTACTCGTTCGATCCGTATCGCAGCACTTCTAAGGAGGCGTACGATCTCAGGAGCAGCGCCTTTTGCCAAACCTCCAAATCCCACGGCGTGAATATATGCGAGGTCTCGCTGGTATAACGATTCCATGATCAAATTATATCCTTTAAATGTGACGGATATCAGGTTTGTTCAATAGCCGCACAGGCAGATATACGAGTTTCTCGATGATCCGGTAATGCGATATGATATTGCCGATCATGGAGAATCCCCCACGGGCAATTCGCGCACTGCAGCGAAAGCCCCTGAATATGGGGCATTATAATTGGCGGGTGCGGCGGAGGGTAGCCGAATTTGCAAGATTTGCACGGGTGAGTCGGCCGCTGAAGACTGGTACTTGGTCCTAACGTATCTGAGGAGTTGAGAATCCACTTGTCCGGTTACGACTATTCAGCTATTGAAAAAACAGATCGTCTCGAATAATGCAGTCAATCGGAGCTATTCCAGCTTCAGAATCATTGATTGAAAATCGATCGTCACTATTTTCGCTTGGAATAGCAAATCCATACCAAGGCATCCGTGCTGCAAACTGTTTTCCTCTGGGAATACATTGGCGGGGCGAAGGACTGCATCAAATCCTCCGACATGGAACGTTAGTTCTGGAAGGATTAATGCGTCCCGTTCCTGAGAGCCCTGGAACTCGCTCCAACGCTTTTTGGCTTTGACCCCCTGTTCCCCGACCAGGGACGTGAATTCACGGGCAAATCGGCTCCAAAGCTGAGTCCCGGAACCATTGCCGGTATCGAGAATAAAGTCAAGGTCGATATTCTGGAACCGCATGCGCGTAACGGGCAAAATGTTATCGAAACAAATATTCTGGCGATCTCCTTCGTGCTTATTCAGATGGTAACCGATTGTCATATTTCCATCCTTATGCCAGCGGATTCCTCTGAGAGGCACTATCGCAGGTAATCCTAGAATTCCGCGTTTCCCAGGCGGCAGGATGTTCATTGGAGGTTGCGAGTCGGAGACCACCAAGAACACCACATTGCGGAGTTCCGAACGCCCTATTGCAACAGTCGCGGCTACTGCGGCCCGCATCTCAAACTGTCCCGACGATGGATCTCCCCCTTTTGCTCGCGCATCCTGGATTAAGAGGCCGAGCATTCTTGCTTCGGATTCACTTATCGTAGGAGTAGTAAACCCCGTATCCAGTATGTAGTTAACTGCTCTTCCATTGATCAACGCCGGTATTGTGATGCCACCCGCGCTAATCTCTGCACGGACAGTTGAAGATTTCAGATGGCTGATGGATTGATCCGGGAGAAGAGCAAAAAAATCCCGCAGACTCCTGAGATAAGGCTGATCGGGCTTTGCATTCAGCATTTCATCCCACTGCCGAACCAGGCTGCGGTATTTTCCAAGCCGCTGATAGAGGTTTGCTAAAATATAGCGCGCTTGGTCTGCTTCTTCAGATTTCGGTGCAGAGTGGATTATGCCTGTGAGGTCCTTCTCAGCTTCGCGAGTTTCGTTGAAAGCAGACGCGACAGCTCCGCGATATAACGATTGTGCCTTCGTCCGACCGATCGCTTCACGAAGCGCGAACCAGTGGTGCCCTTCATATAATTCCTTAAGCGTTGGTTCACTTCCATTTGGGTTTGGCGGGTGACCCCGGGCATTGGAAATCACAAACAAAAACAAACAAAGCCAGGGGAATCCAATTGATAGGGAAGCGGGAGACAAGAACCTGCGAATCATCTTCATTGAAAGTAGAATCCTGTCGTTTACTTCCAAATTCTAATCGGTTATCGGTATTGATGATACTTCTATTGCTATGGTTCACAAAAGCCATATAGGCGTTTTTGTTGTAGTCAGAAACTCGATCCAATTGACGTATTACGCGCTACTCGGGAAAGTGAAATCTCCCCTGACTCCCCCGAAGTCGCAATGTGGGAAGTAATGGTGTGCAGCGTAGTTGCTCAAAGATAACTATCGGAAACAAGCCTTATCACTCACAATAGACTCCTTACGGGAAGCCGAGGCTCAGCAGCCGATGTTATAGCCTCGTGGTGGTCTCGGGGAGGGCCAGCCTAGAGCGGCTACCGCCAGGCGATTTGTGGCGGCTTCTGCAAGCTCAAGAGTCGCTCCATGTTGGAAAACTCTTTGCCCACCTTAATATGATCTTTCAACGCCGGCCCAAGGATCTCGATTTTGCCTAAGTCTGCCTGCCTCAATCCTCGCTTGGGCGCAATATGTCAGGTGCCCGATCTTCCCAATCCCAAATCCCATCAATTCCGCACTCACGGTGTCAGCAGCAAGCCAGCCGGTACTCACGACACAGAAGCGATGGTCAACCGGTGTGCGCGCTCGGAGAAATTTGTCTGCAAAATCCTATGATATAGTATTCGCATCGGCGGAGATGTCGCAAGAGAAGGCACACGGAGTTGGCGTAATACCACCAATCAGAAGTTGTACAGGGAAAGCCCGTTTTGAAAGAGGAACATTCGTTATGAAAACTAAAATTGGCTGGAGTTTTTCGGTGTTGATGGCCGTCCTCGCGAATGCAATATTCGCGGGCGCTGCGGTAACCCTCACGCTGCTAAATCCTCGGGGCGAAATTATGCCTCCGCCCTTGATTGCACCTTCGGCGCGCATCCCCGATCTGGCAAACAGAAAAATCGCCATCTACTGGAATGGCAAAGAAGGCGGCGACAACTTCTGGAGCGATGTAGAAGCGTTGATAAGGCTTAGGCTTCCGAATACCACTGTCCTTAGATACAACGGGCCCTTTGATCTTGGCGATGCTCAAGCAGCGAAGATTGCCAAGGAAACCGATGCATTCCTTTATGGTGTGGGAGACTGAGGGTCCTGCACGTGGACCGGCGTGTCCGGTTATGCAAGGATTGAAAAACTTGGAAGACCTGGAGTCTATGTATGCACCGACAATTTTGCCAAGGATGCAACATCGGCAGCGGAAGACGTCGGTATGCCCAGAGCTCGCATGGTCACAGTCCGCGCATCGGACTATTACAGGCTGCGTGGAACTGCAGAAGGGGTGAGACCTGTTGCCGAGGCGGTGATAAAAAGCCTCATTGATGGACTAAGACGTCCGCTGACCGCACAGGAACAAAACACCACGCCCCAAAAGGAAACTCTGGCGCCAGTTACCGTCACCGCGGATACTTACGAACTTGCCATCCAGAAGTTCAATCAGGTTTTTCTCGATAATCACTGGGGCGATGGGCTGCCGATGCTGCCTCCCACCCAAGAAGCAGTCCAAACCATGCTGAAAGGCACCAGCCGTGCTCCAAAAGAAGTCATCGGTACGGTCGCGCCCAAGAACGGAATCGCGACGATCGAAAAGATCGCTATTAACGCCGTGATGGCCGGTGCCAAACCGGAATACCTGCCGGTGATCATTGCAGCCATGGAAGGGATTACGGATCCGGCTTATGATGACCTTCACATGTTGACATCCACGGGCGCTTTTAATTTCGCTATCATGGTCACAGGGCCCATTGCGAAAGAAATCAACATGAATTCAGGGATTGGTTTCCTTGGCCAGGGATGGCAGGCAAACAGTACTATCGGAAGGGCAGTAAGATTGTGCATGACCAACATGGGTCGCCTGTGGCCCGGCGAAAATGATATGGCCGTCACCGGAAGACCGTCCGGGCACACAGGCTACGTGTTTGCGGAAAATAACGATCTCAGCCCCTGGCCGCCTTTCCATGTGACGCAGGGATTCAAGGAGGATGACAGTTGTGTGACCGTCTCCACAGTTGGCAGTTCTCCCGGAACCACTTTTGGAGGAGGCGCCGTCGCCACCTGGACTGCTCAGGGTATGCTGGACAACATTGTAAGATCTCTTCTGAGTGCGCGCGGCGGGATGTTCGGCTGGAAGCGCGGCGGTCCGATCCCCAGTCCATCAAAATACATTCTCTTCTTCCAGCCGGAATTTGCCCTTGAACTGGACCGCATGGGATACCGGACGCGCGCCAGTGTGCAGAACTATCTCTACGAGCGTGCGACCATAGCCTACGAGCAGCTTACGCCCGCAGAAATCGCCACCATACAACCGAGGATTGATTCAGGAGAAATTCCGGCCGATCGAGTGCCTGTTTTCAAGGAAGCCCTCAAGCCGGGTGGCAAACTCCCGCTGCTTGATAGGCCCGAGGATCTTCGCATCGTCGTTGTCGGTGGCATACCCGGATACACCTTCTCCATGAGCTATTTCAGGGAGGGATTATATGCTCCCACTTCGGATCAGACGAAATTAATCCGGGGCGCGACTCTAACCAAAGCAGGTCATTAAGCGCGGGAATCCCAACACATTCTCTCTTGCGTGGGGACAGGCTACGCAATTCCCGATTAACATGAATGGACAGGGCGCTGGCGAAACAATATTTGTGATGCCGGATTCACGGGTGTGTTGAATTCGGGAATTACGTAGCCTGTCCCCATATTTTTCCCGCTTATTGCAGCGGCTGTGACCGACTTTATGCAGGCTTCTGATTTCGTTGGTCTGATTTTCGATTTTTGCTCGGGACAGGCTGTGGCGGACCCCGCCGTTTCAGCTGACGATAAACATTTTTACCGAGCTTCACGTTTTTGAATCCACCTTTGCCTTTGGCCATAGCTCTGTCACGCACCTCACTTTTTTTGCCGGAAAGAGCGTGGGTTAAAACAAAGCCAAAATTCGTCCGGCACAGGATTCCCGTATCAACGATTAAGACACTGGCCGGCGCCGGGCATCAAGCACAAATCGGGGGATAGGGTTTGCTCAGGTGCGCTCCTGATCGCGCTGCCAATGCCCTGCTGCGTAAATTAATCTGGAGCCGTGATTCCCTGACATCAGTCCCATCCCCGCGGCCATTGGCAGCTTCATGTGAGATGCGGGATTGCGCTTACAGGCAAACCGGAAGTTACTTTGCTTGCGAGTATCGCTGCAGCCGTGATGAACAGGCGGAAATTCGCGATCCTCATCCTATTCTTCGGCTATCGTGACACAAGTTCAAGGTCGGTCTGGGCCGTCGCTGTTTCGGCCGAGCTTGCATCAGTTATTTGGAATATAAGCTTGTATTTCCCGGGTTGCGCCGAAGGGAAATTCAAGATTAGTCCAACCACGGCTTCAGACTTGTCCACGATGGAGATCTGGCTACTGAGGTCAATCCCCGGCTGGATCAGTTCTTCCCCTTTTTCATTCACCAGCCTGGCCTTGCCTTGCAGCTTCCATTGACTGGAATCGCCGGTGCGTTTGTAAATTTTAAACAGAACGGGAATTGCCGAGCCGGCAAGCACTCTGTCATCCGCACTCGGGACAATCTGCATTCCTTTATAGAACAAGGGATCTCTGTCATCCAGCATTTGCGCCTGGATGTTCTGAACCAAATCCGGCAAAGCGGACATCCCAGCGGCCACAACCAGACTGCTGACCGCAAACCCATGCTCCGGTTCAGCCGGCACTTCCAGGGACTGTTCCGTCGATCCAAGACTGTCTGCCTCGTCGGAAACTGCAAGCTTCACACGGTATTTTCCCGGTTCCAGTTTGAAATAGTTGCGGTAGGAGACAGCTGTGTTCCGAAAATCCCGGTCCTTGTCAAATGTCAGATGCACGGGTTCGCTGAACCTGCCTGCAATGCTCCCATCTTCCGCGTAAGCCACGCCCACAATGTTCAGATCTCCTTCCATCTGGTCGCCCTTCCTCTTGAGCTGAACTTTTCCCAAACTTATTTTAGCGAAAACCAGCACCCTCGACATCCGGGGCGAGTCGTAGAAGTAAGCCGGGCGGAAAACAATCGGCAACTGTGTGACGGGTGTCGGAGATGCCAGAGCATCCAGAAGCTTTCCTTCCCGCTTGGAGCTGGCAAGCACATCCAGGGGACGCCGGTCCAGATAGGATGGCTGGTATCGTAATGTGACCCCCTTTTCATCGACTTTCACTTCGAGCTTGCGCAAATCACCGTTGCGCTTCGGATTGTTGGAGGTGAAGCCGAGAACATAATAATTGGTCAACTGCCCGTATACATTTGTGAGCTCACCGTCAAAATTGTTCGTATTGTATATGGACAATCCTCCGGAATCCGAAGCCAGGGCTTTCACAAGGCTCATGGTCTGACCGGGGGCCGATGCTCGGCTAAATGCTCCGCTTGATCCTCGAGAGCCGGCCTGAGCCGAAGTCGAATCATCAGAGCCAGACGAGGATCCCATCGAGCTCGTCTTTATCCCGCCGGGATCCGCTGTGTAGTACACTACATTCGCGCGCTTGGCGGAATTCAGCAGGTCCGTGTATACCTTTTGGGCGGTCTTCGGGTCGGTATAATCCGATTCGGAAAAAATGAGGACAGTCTTCCGCCCCCGTATTCTCTCTATCGATACATTGACCGCCTGTAGAGAACGGAGCAGGTTTTCCGCTTGATAGCGCACCGCCGCGTTTGCAGGATCCATGTCCTGCGGGCGGCCAAAACTCGGCAGTGATTCATCAGTTCCGCCGGGTGAGCTCGCGCGATTGCCCACAGACAATGCCGGCTGCGCTATCGCTTTCTCAATCTTGTCAGCGTCATCCGTGAAATTTTGCAGAAACTTCAGCCCGTATGAAAAAGAAGCTACTGCAAACAAATCTCCCGGTTTCATATGTTGTCTTACCAAAGCATCCGCAGAGTCACGCGCCCGTTTGAGATGATCGCTTCGGATAGTGCTGTCATCAAAGACGATCAACACAATCTTTCCATGATCCCGGTTCCCGTTGTCCACTACAGGCGCATTCAGGGAAGAAGGACTTCCGGGCGCTTCCGTCACTTCGTCGAAGCTCAATATTTCCTGCTTCTTTCCATCTTCATAGAGCTGAAAGTTCTCTTTCTTGAGGTTGTTGATCGACTTTCCCTTCTTGTCCAGTACGGACACCTGGATCATTACCAGATCGACATCGGCGCGCAGGTTGACGGATTGCCCTGACTGGGCCGCGGCGGCCGGCACAAAGCTCAAGTTCCGCAATGGCGAATAGATCGCAATTCCCAAAAGGCATAAACAACCGAAAAGAATACCTGCTGATCGGAGTCCACCTGCCTGTTCGACTGACATAGGCCACCTCTGAATAAGATTCGGTTCAGTCCCATTTTCATGGGACTTCGATCCCCTTGGTTAAAGAGCCCATCTTCCCTTGAACGCTTTCCCGCACCACCGTCTTGATTGTGTAACGGCCAAAGGGAAGCTTGAGTTCCACTCTGGATGAAAGTCCATGCCGGAGAACGTCGGCAAAACTTGAATCGAGCAATTTCAGGTCAACCGTTTTTTCCAGCCCATCGACAAAATGGCCGTTGTCGTCGTAAGCGGCCAGGACCAGGCTGATCAGGTTTTTGTGCCGGGCCTCCTCATCGAGGAAATGTAGTTTGCGGATATCGACATTCGTCAGGAAGGAAACGCCATACGTGGAGCTGTCACTCCGGTAGCAGTTATACGACAGGTTGACCGGAATCTCATTAAAATTCCCGAGACCCTTCAGCGCATCGATGATGTCCTCTCTTTTCCGTTTCTCAAAAGTCATCTCCTCCTTGGGTGAGTAATATCCCTTGCGATAGGAAATCTCAAGCCCAGGACGGGAGAGCTCTAATTTTATCCTGTGATAGGTGCCGTTTGCCTTTGGTGACGGACTGGCATACGTCAAAATGTAGTAACAAGGTTGCCGGCGAACAATCTGTTTGAGGCCTTTGTACAGGTCGTTATCGTTATGGAAGAACGAGCCTCCGGTGTCGCCAGCCATCTGCGCAAGCGGATCTTCCTGCGCCAATATGTCATCCAAGGCATCCGACATAGCCATGCCGTTTGGGTCGGAGCGTCTAGAAACATCTATTCCGCTTTCCAAACCCCGCAAGTTCACGGAATTCAGAACGACTCCGGAACTTAGCGCCAGATCGATCACTTCCTGGAGTTGATAAGGGGCCACACAATATGGGCATCCAATGTAAGACAAAAACCCGTCCGAGAAGACCACGATGCTTTTCTCAGCGTCGAAATGCTTCAAAGATCGTACATTTTGACGCAACTCGTCCAGCAGCCGGAGCACCCGATATTCGGATTCCTGGTCCTGCAATGTGGCAACCCGAAGCGCTTCCGCTTGCGCCTGGAGATTTGCAGCGTCTTGACCTGAAATTTGATCGCCACTGGACCCTAGGGTGGCCTGAATAATCTCCCCAAATTGAAAACATAGTCTTGTCTTTGCGACTGCCTTAGCCATCTCTGTCGGGTCTTGGAGAGCGTTAATCTTATACGCCTGCAGATCGGTAATTTCGGGGCAAGTCGCTCTGTCAGCCATGATCAAATTGATTTTTCCCAACAGCCCGGAGATTGTTTCCGAAAGCAGCTGTTTGTCGTCGGAAAATGGGAACTGCATCCGTCCGGAACCTAACAGAATGCCCACATGATCCTGGGGGCCCACATCGTTGGCCACATAATTCTGCAACACCTTGATCAGGCGCGGATAATAATCGATAGAATTCATTGTGAGGTCATCAATGAAGAGGGAAATCATCCGGGGCCGCGCGGTCTGCGCTGATGGCGGCAAGCGTGAAGGGGCTGCACCATGTGTTTCGGCGGTTTTGGAATCTCCCGCAGATCCTTGGTCCGGGAAGTCGGATTCCTCTGCGAATGTATTGATCGGTTGCAGCTTCCCGTCCTCATAAATTTTGAAATCGCTTTGCTTCAGGTCGGTAACAGGATTCCCTTTTTTGTCCGTTACAGTGGCGTTCACCATTACCACGTTCACCGGAAGCCTGAAAGTAGGTTGTATTTCTCCGTCCTTTCCCGATTTCTTGTCCTGAGACGCGATGAAGGACGAGGGGATCAGCAGCAAAAACAAAATAAGCACTTTGGCTGGCTTGAGCATAGCGTTTTTCCCATAAGCTTCAATTTTGCAATTTGTCCTATTATATATGTTGTAAGGTTGCTAACGAAAGTTCAATCAATGATGGTGTCACCGATCGATTATTGAACCGGGAGCACCGGAGTCTCGCCAGCGCTCCCTTCCGCGTGCGCGACGGCTATCGTCAATCGGCAATGGTTACGGTATAGTCATCACGGCCAGCTTTGAGGAGTAAGGATGCAGAGTGGTGTGGAAGTCGTGAAGCAAGCCGAGGCACTCCCGACATCCGAGCGTTTGTTTACAACGGCTTTCATTCTGGTGATCAGCGCAAATCTCGTCAACGCGCTCGGCGCGCAAATGGCTGGTGCAATTCTTCCGGTCTACGTGGTCTCGCGCGGAGGCAGCGATTTCCGCGCGGGACTGGTCACAGGAATGCTGGCCTTCACGGCGCTGCTCCTACGCCCGTTTGTCGGGTGGCTGGCCGACGCCTGGCGTCGCCGCCCGATGGTCCTGTTCGGAACAGGATGCTATACGATTGCCAATCTCATGTACGCCCTGTTCGGGTCCTTGCCGGTTCTGCTGATCAGCCGGGTTATCCACGGATACGGCCTTTCGAACTATTCCACCGGTTCCAGCGCCTTCCTGGCGGACATCGCGCCGCCGAGCCGGCGGGCCGAGGCGATGGGCTATTACTCGGTTGCAATGGACATCGGACTTCTGTGGGGCCCGGCCCTGGCATTTTTTCTGGCGAATTACACCGGGCTGCAGCCCATATTTTTTCTTACCGCGGCCCTCGCCTGCGTTGCTTTCCTTCTATCGGTTCCGGTGAAAGAGCACCGTCCGCCTCGCATCGGACCCATGCCTCCGTGGCGGCCGAGTACGGGGATCGTGTCGAAACCGGCGCTGCCGGCGGCCTGGATGGCCTTCTGCATGGGAATGGGTGTCGGGCCAATCACAGCCTTTATTGCGATTTTCGAACGGCAGAGAGGGGTCGGCAACCCCGGCCTGTATTTTACGGTTCAGGCATTGGCATTGATGCTGTCGCGAACCTTTTCGGGCCGTGTTTCCGACCGCCGGGGACGTGCCTTCGTGATTGTTCCGGGTCTGTTTAGCATGGCCGCGGGATTGCTGGTGCTTCCGTTTGCTCACACTCTCCTGCAAATGATGCTCTCGGCTGCATTGATCGGAATGGGATTCGGAAGCAGCCAGCCTGCGACAATGGCACTGACCGTGGATTCCGTTTCGCTGAATGAACGGGGAATGGCCGTCAGTACCTACTTTATTGGATTCGATTCCGGTATCTCTTTAGGATCGTTCGCCCTGGGCGCTATTGCAACGAGCTTCGGCTTTGGCGCGGCCTGGGTCGTAGCTGCCGCTTGCGTATTGTTGGGTCTGGCAGTCATAGCAAAGATTCCGGAAAAGAATCGGCACACGAATTAGTCAGGCGAAAAAGATAGGGCACGCGAGTTAGCAGGACAACCCCGGAGGGCATGCGCGTCGAGCTAAGCCGTAATCCCAAAGCGCTGAAAGCGCGGTGCAGCAAAGCCCAGGGTGGAGGAGCACGCACAGCGGGCTCCGGAACCCTGGGTTTCAGGATGGAATTAAGGTTCAGCCCTGAAAGGGCGACACAGGCTTT
>Ga0187874_10001674_pt1 | contig 19094 bp, 24 predicted proteins | sample June2016WEW_16_1_3_FD_132993 | JGI IMG/M metagenome (GOLD analysis project Ga0187874, IMG submission 132993) | Peatland microbial communities from SPRUCE experiment site at the Marcell Experimental Forest, Minnesota, USA - June2016WEW_16_150 | ecosystem: Environmental > Terrestrial > Soil >... | reverse complement strand
GGGCTATCTCAACAACGGGCTTCTCATTTGCCCATTGACGGATGATACGATGGATATCCCGATTCGTTAATTTGCTCACATCGCTATTTAGGGATGTTGTCAAATGATTTCGGGATACTACAGGATCATTTTCCCTCCAAAAAATTTTTAACGCCTTTAAAAATCTTTTTCCTTTTCCGTCATTTTTTCCGTCATTTTCTCTTTATTCTAGTAAAAGGAAAAAGGCTCTGTCAAGTCTTCGGGTGTTAGCGCTAAATCTACATCGAGCAAAATATGCCACCTTCTCCAGACTTAATAGGGCCCGCCAGCAGCAACCCAGGGAAGCCTGGGGAAGTCTAACGAAGTTTGCGCGCACTAACAATCGCAAACGATTATCCATCGTTTGCTTTCGACGATCCGGCCGGTTTGATCCGGTTTCCCGGTTTCGTTTCCGGCCAATCTGGAACCCGGATGTTTTCAAGGCTGCCTTTAAAATTCCCATGTATTTTCCCATGTATTTCCTTTTATACGAGTAAAAGGAAAGAAAAATTATACCATTTTCCAGAGCGAATACACCGGAAAATCCGGAGCCGGGATCCGGATCGCCGGGCCGGCCGGATCACAAAAAATAATTCCTGACATGACAAACATAAGGGGTGAATTCAATAATATTTCAATAAAAATATTCAACAATTCATTGTGTATTTCTTCAAAAAATGTCTGGCAAGGTTATCGATCTTTCCGGAAAATGTCCGGGAAGGTTATCGAACTTTTGCAAAAAAATCCGGCTCAATACCCCAACAGTTCAAAAAAATCCGGGCACAGAGGTACCTCTACTATAATTCCAGTGGTCCGGGCCGGATCGGATTACTCAGCATCCGGACGGGCGATCATAATGACGGGGGCTGATGCCCCCATACCTCCCGGCAAGCGAGGGTTACCGCCATCTCCGACGGCAAACAACCATTAAAATCACCACATCCCCCCATCCGGATACCCCTGTTTCCACCCAGTTAATACACGAGTGGCCGATCCAGGATAATTTTCCTGGAAAACCGGGTCATTTTTCCCCGGTAAGGAACCCCCTTTATTTTTCGTCCATAGCGGGGCTCCGGGCCCGGACAGGTTCCCGGATGGCCTGCAGACAACCGGTTTTTCGCGACCGGTGCAGGGCCGCTAAATTGGCCGGTTTTTTCCTGTTTAAAACGCCCTGTTTCAAAAATCACCTGATTAAAACAAAAATCGTGGAGAGGATTGGCACCATTTCCACTGGAACTTCCCGGACCCGGATCCGGCCTGGATACTCTCCGTCGGAGAAATGATCGTGGGGTAGGGACGGGCTGATCAGGCTGTTTCCTTGGGTAGGGTGGTATGCCTAGAGTGAGATGCTCCTTTGGGCCGTGCGATCCTGATGACGGGGGCTGATGCCCCCATACCCCCACCCCACGAGCGAGAAGTGTCTCCGCCCCCGGCAGGAAGCCCCCGCGGGGCGGCTGAGGGTGAAGATGCCCTGACTGTCACGTGCCCTACCGTGCCCCGAAGAGATCCCGTGGCTAAAAAGGGTTCGGTTACACCCGGAATGCCGGCCCTTTGTCGAAAAGCCCCTGATACAGCCGGGTGAAGAGGGCCGTGTACTCGGCCGCCCGGTCGGTGGCCCGGTAGGTTGATTTATCGCCGTCTTTCTCCAGGGCAAGGAACCCGCGGCCGACAAGGAACCCGAGGTATTCCTGCCCGGTTTTCGAGTTGAGATCGCACCGGCCGATGATGGCCGTGAAGGTCTTCGGGGTCCTAGAATTATTAGCACCCAGTTGACTGTGTGCTTTATTAATGGGAAAAATTTTAGCTCTGTAGAAGTCTTATTTTCGCCGCAAATGCTCTCGGATCCATCGCCAAATGCCCCATCTCTCGTATTAGGCCCCCAACCTTATGATAACACTTTGTAAAAGTGATAGGAATAACGAATGTAAATATGGTTTTCTAAATAGCTAAATCTTCAATACCTGAAATTTTGTCCTAAACCGGACTTTTAATTGTTATAAAAGGAAACGGGATTACGAAATAGTTATATCCAAATCCACGACAATATCATCAAAATTTTTCATTTTCGTACCCCTTGATACAATTCCAATTTTGCATAATATGGTCTTTGCATCGACAACATCAACAGAGTTCCAAATTGATATCGGAATTCTCCATTTGATTTTGTGAATTGTATTAATTTACTTCGATCTCTTTGAAATATTTTCAAACCTTTTTCACTTCAAATACGAGCAAGTTTTCATCAGTATCTCGATGGTGAATAACGATATCGGGTCGAACAGATCCAATATCTGGTAATCCCTTTCTGATCCGACCTTTCCGATTATATTCACAATCCACATCCCAATCAGGGAATTGCTTTTCCAGGTAAATCGCTATTCGGTGAGTCGCCGCTCGCTCGTCGGCTGTGAGATCAAGAAGAATGATATCCTTCTCCTTGAACTCATAAAGGGCGCTAGTGATTCGGTTCAGAATATCATGAGGAAACTCAAGTATTTGATTTGGAGTCATGCTTTTCAAGCCACTTGATCAGACTATTCACTCCATCGTATAAACCACCAGCCCATGTTCCTTTACATGTTTTTGTTTTCCCCCAACAATCGGCGTGGACATAAATGTAGCTCGCTTTGCCTTTTTCATTATAAACAATAGCTCGGATTGAAAATTCTCCAGCATGGTCTCCTTTGGAAGGTATGTGCGCATAGACCGTATATTTCGTTCCTTCTCTCGATTCAATCTGTGCTGGACCCTTGGTTTGCAAGATTCGATAGGCACGATCAAAGGAAATCATAAGTGTTCTCCTGAATAACGCTTCTCGCATTCACAATAACTCAGCAATTAATGTGATTATATACGAAGACATGTGGCTATCTGTCCATCGAATCGCTCCTGATCTTCCGGTCACATAATCGTTGTAATGTTGAGAGACAATTTCAAACTCAGGAAGTCGAATCTGATAGCTCATCGTGAGGTTGGATTCGTTTGGATGCTCTTTCGCTTTTTGGATCAATACCTTACTTTCATCAGATGATGCGCGGAACCACTTTTTTGGGGCGTTTTTCCGTGGGTGCATTGAGACGGTATGGAAATCTTTTCCATGAATAAGACCATTACAGATTTGTTTCCAAGCTGCAACATAATCCTCATCGGTCAATACCTTCTTTTCAGTTAAGACTTTGAAATCGTAATAATCGGTCATAATATAAGATTCGTATATCGAAACGCATAATCATTTTTATATATATTATCAATAGACGGGGCATAATCAAACACTTCAATGGGGCTGTTGCATCTACGGGTCTTTTAAATACGCTCTTCATAGAGATTTACGATGTCAATTTTTATTAAGTCGAGTAAGCGGGAGGGATTACTCCCTCCAACTCCTCCAAGAACCGTGCGTGAAACTTTCGCTTCACACGGCTCAAGCGCATCGCAACCCGGATTCCGGGCGTCAAACGCGTACTACGCGTTGGCTTTGCATTTCGGAATAACTGCCCGCTGGCATGATGGACCTGCTCATATGCCTTTCGCTGTTAAAGCGTAGTTGAGTGCAATATGTTCGCCGGTTAGTTTTCTTTCCTGCCGCGATTTGCCTGCCTCAAGTCAGTATTCTTTCGAATCAGGGCATAGCCCCTATCTCATCGATTAATAATGAGCATTCACTTTTTGAGGCTTCCTCTGCCCACTATGTCTTCGTCATCCCTTGCAGAATTTCTACCTTTTACAGGAACATATTGGGTTTACCATGTTCTATAACTCAGATAATTGTTGGCGGTTTAGGTGATATCTTTAGACCGGGGAAATTATGTCCGCTTGTTAGGATGCCGAGACGAACATCCTGACCTGTCCCTTACCTTTTGGTTCAAGTGTCAACAGCCTGCTTTCACTTGTCGCGTTTTATGATCCCTACGATATTTCAGCGTTAGCTTCACCATGCCGTCATTCCCCTGACAGGAACACTAAATCAGGCTTCCAGTGGTCTCCGCGTTGTCTCGTAGGCTTCACACGGTCCCGTTTACCAGTACTGCATGCTACGATAGGGGCATTTCAAGCGGATGAAATGGCATTTTGCAATCTGAGTTATAACTTTACATGTCGCACGTCACGATAACGCACCAGAACCGGCGAGGGTTACCTTGGCGGACAAAAGAAAGGGGGACTCTTCCCCCATCCTTCACCAAAACAGCGCCGCCCATATCTCGATTCCGTAAGAAAAAAGGTTGAAGGGGTGCGGGGGTGTGGGGATTTAGTAGGGCGGGGATTCATTCACGCCAAGGAAATTGAGCGTTGTCTCGCCGTATTCAACGGGCGCATACCGTGAACCGATGTGAGGGAGGTCCTTGAACTCCACGAGCCATGACCCGTTGATCTGGCCCGCGATCTGGTGCGTTACGTTCGGGGGGGTGAGGATGTCATCGGTACCAACCGCAAGCATCACGCTCTTGTTGATTCCCGACAGCTGGTCCCAGGTGCCATTCCATGCAAGGTTTGCCTCGGCCTCATTTTTCACTCCCGCAGATGCGATGGGATTGAGGGCAGTTGCTTCAATCAGTACGTAGAGCACCTTCGTATCGGGAATCCGTATGCTGTAGGTGACGGATTCAAGGACCAGCTTCCGGACCCGCTCGGGATGATCGATGACCAGCTGCTGGGCAATCGAGGACCCCATCGACGCCCCGTACACGTTCATGCTCGAATAGCCAAGCGCTGGCATCAGGGCAGCCGCATCGTCCGAGTACTGGGATATCGCCGGCGTCGCATTCGTATCGCTGCTGTACCCCATCCCCCGGTTGTCGTAGATGTACACATGGTACTGCGAGGCGAGGATCCCAAGGAAAGTCTCGTTCCACATGGTATCCATGGTGCCGTTGAACCCGCAGATCATCAGGAGCGGTTCGCCGGACCCGAACTCCCGGTACCCTATCCTGACCCCGTTGACATTGGCATACTGGACAGGAATGGATGTAACGTTTATTGCAGGGGCCGGGGTAACCGCCGGGGCCGCTGTTGGTGTGCTGGTCGTAGTGCTGCCCGTACACCCGGCGGCGAGGATCACAGAGAAAAGAATGGCAATTGCAAGGAAACAGGAGATTGGTTTCTTCATGAAGCACCACCCGATCGATGGAACGACTGGGATGGTGCATAATCGGAATAGGGAAATATGAACGTTGTTATTTTGAGATTATCGTGTGCGTTCCCGGGAAGGGAAGATGCAAACGCTCTAAGGTAAGAGGAGATCGCCGGTAAACATCCGGCAGGTCTGCAGGGACCGGCTGATGCCCCGGTTTCATTTCCGGACAATCTGGAATTTTGGTGTTTTCAAAGGCTTCATTTAGATTTCCCGTCCAGATTCCCGTGTATTTCCTTTTATACGAGTAAAAGGAAAGAAAAATTATACCATTTTCCAGAGCGAATACACCGGAAAATCCGGAGCCGGGATCCGGTTTCCGGATCCGGAAATGATCGAAGACAGGAAAACTAGCGCGCGGGGAAGGGAATACCCAAACTAATAATTCTAGAGATTCACAAATTCTAAAAAGAAGAATGGATTCTTTACTGCTTTTCTGAGCGCCCCGGCCGGAACTTTAGCTATGATAATATCAATAATAAAAACGCAGCGCCTCGAACCCCAAGGCAGAAAAAGTGCGCCGACCGGGACTCGAACCCGGGTTTAGGCGTTGGCAACGCCTAGTGATAACCACTACACTATCGGCGCAGTGTGCTCTAAAGTGTGGTCACTCATAGAATTTAAGTATATCGAACTCTGGGCATAATACGGGCGTATTTACCGGGCGCTGCCCCCGGAGCTCATGGGGGATTGGGTGCCCCCGTCCCGGATCCAAATGCCATATCTTAATGTAACGCAATCACTCTATCTATTGATCAATGATTCCTCTCTTCGTGGAGTGTGCGGGAAAACAGGTGGTCGTTTTCGGCGGGGGAGAGGTAGCGGCACGCAAAGCCGCATATTTCGCAAAAGAGGCGGAAGTCCTCATGGTCAGCAGGACGTTTTCCCCGGACAGCAGGGCGCTGCCGGTCCAGATCCAGACGCTCGATACCCGCACGGCGACGGATGCAGAGCTCGATCTGATCATCGCGCCCGCGTTCCTTGTCATCGGCGCCCTCTCCGACCTGGAAGAGAACAACCGGATCGGGGAGCTTTGCCGGGAGCACGGCGTGCTCTTCAACAGCGCGGACGGAAAGCCCGGCGATGTTATTATCCCGGCGATGACGATGGGGGCGCACTACACGATCGCCATAAGTACCGGGGGAGAAAGTCCGGCGGTCTCCCAGTTCCTCAGGCAGGAGATCGAGAAGAAGTACCCGGCGCTCGATGCGATGATTGCGCTCCAGCACCGCCTCAGGGAAGCGCTCAGGAGTCGCAAGACCACCCAGGCAGAGCGGCGCAGGATCCTATCAGCGGTACTCCGCGACAAACTTGTCTGGACGCTCCTTGGTGAGTCCCCGGAGCGTGCCTGGGAACGGGTACGCGAGAGGTATCTCCATGACTGAACCGGTAGCACGGATCGCCATCGCCGGCGTCAGTCACCACACGGCTGACGTAATGGCGCTCGAGGCCTTCCGGTTCGGCGACGAACCGGCATTCCTTGAAGCCGCCGGCAGGAGGTTTCGCGGCGTCCTCCTCCTCCAGACCTGCAACCGGGTCGAGGTGATCGTTGAAGGGGATGCCGGGGCGCTCCGGGACTTCCTTGTCTCGCAGGGCAGGTCCGGGTTCTTCCTGCTCGAAGGCCGTGACGCACTCCGCCACCTCCTCTCGCTTGCCGCCGGTATCGAATCGATGATTGTCGGTGAGGATCAGATCATCGGGCAGCTCAAAAAAGCGTTGGCCGACGGCGAGACAGCCGGCACCGCGAGCAGTTTTATTGAACTCTGCATCAACAAGGCCGTCCATGTGGGCATCGGCGTACGTAAAAATACGCAGATCAACCGGGGTGCCGTCTCGGTCGGGTCTGCCGCGGTGCTCCTTGCCGAGTCCAAACTCGGGACGCTCGAAGGCCGGCACATCCTTGTGATCGGAAGCGGAGAGATGGGGCTGCTCGTTGCGCAGGCGCTTGCGGCAAAGCAGCTGACCGCAATGTATGTCGCCAACCGCACGTACGGGCGTGCCGTCAAGCTCGCGGAGAAGATCGGAGGAAAGGCAGTCCGGCTCAACGAACTGTACCACTATATCACCCTCTCGGACGTGGTGATCTCGTGTACGTCGGCGCCGCACCCTGTCATCCACAAGGTGGATTTGAAAGAGGCGATGCAGGCCCGGTGCTGGCCGGTCGAAGGGCATCCCCGCCCGCTCATCCTGATCGATATCGCCCAGCCACGGGACGTCGAGGAGGGGGCAGGTACAATCGACGGCGTCCATCTCTTTACGATCGATGACCTGCGGGGAGTAAACGAGCAGACCATGAGCACCCGCAGGGCCGAGGCAGAGCGGGCCACGACGTTTGTTGACGAGGAACTGGACCTCTTCATCCGCCTGCTGCACCGGAAATCCGCCGATGACTGCATCGCCGCCCTGCATACCTGGGCAGAGGCTGTGCGGCTGCGCGAGCGGGACAAGGCGCTCTCCCGGCTGGGCGGGGCCGATGACAAGACCGCTGAGGTGATCGACGACCTGTCCCGGGTGCTCACTAAAAAGATCCTCACGGATGCGACGGCATCCATACGGGCATGTGCGGAAGAGGGTGATCGCAGCGCTGCCGAAGCGCTGGTGCAGGCCCTGACCCGGGGAACAACGGTCGTCGAACTCCCTGAAAGCAGGAACGTGCCGGAGTAGCAGGCCCGGCCGGGCCATACCATCAGCATAGGACATCCTTTATGCCGGCAACCTTAGCGCACGAATTCCTGATCAGGCCGTACCGGGACGAAGATTTTACGGAAGTGACCGGACTTGAGGCCGCTGACGTGCACGAGCGCTACCGTTCTGCGGTCTTTGTCCGCCAGCAGGCCGCGCTCTCTCCCGCAACATTTCTTGTTGCGCTGTCAGGTACTACAGTTGCCGGCTTTACGGCGGGAACTATAGTGCAGGACAATCCCGGTCAGGCCTGGATTCTCCGGATGATGGTGAGGGACGGGTTCCGGCACCGGGGGATCGGGACCGCGCTGCTCCGGGCCATCTGTGGTGTACTGCACGAGAGGTCGGTAAGAACGATTTACCTGACCGTCGCCCCCAAAAACGAAACTGCGATACGGCTGTACCGGCAGGTGGGATTCGTACAGGAATCCTTACAACCATCCTATTTTGGTGAAAGTGAAGATCGGTTCGTAATGAAGCGAACTGCCTGAACCGGTCAATTCCCGGATAAAAAGAAAACGAACGGGAATTTTCTGTGTTTTCGGTCATCCGAATTTTGCGTAGGCCGTCTCTGCAAGGGCTTTGAGCGTGTCGTACTGTGCACCGGGACCGCTCATCCGGATCACATCAAGGATATTGCCTCTGGCAAAAATCACCTCAACGTATCCTCCTGTCGGGGCGGACGTTCCGGAATCCTCTGCGAGCATAGCCATATTGCCACCAGTCGATGAGGATACAGGGGTCGCGTTTGCTACGGAAGCGGCATAAGCACGGGTATCAGGCCCGGTTGCGGGCACCGGCAGATCTGCAAAGACAAGTCCTTTCTGCTGGTGTTCGCCCGTATCCGCGAAAGAGACCAGACGGGACATATTCTGCCCGGAGTACTCGGTGACGGTCTGGGTAATCACTGATGAACCTCCCGTGCTATTCTCCGGTGTGGAATAGACCGTGATATATCCCTGCTGCCACCCGAGATCCCTTGCAAGCGAGCTGACTTCGTCGGCCGACTTCTGCCGGCTGGTCTGGAGTACAAAGCCTGCCGGTATATCAGCCGGGCCCAGTGCGAGCGGGGCAAGCGAAACGTTCGCAGTCGGGGCAGTCGCAATGGGGGCCGGTGCAGTTTGCGTGCCGGGTGCAGATGTGCATCCTGTACAAAGAAGAACGATACCTATAATCAGGGACAGTCCTATGAATAATGATCGTCGCATACATATCCGGTGAATCCCAAAACAGGAAATAAGTTACCGCAGGGTTCCTTGACGAAAGGGTACCTGCTCTCAATATTCCGGATGATATAACCATAACTATTTTTCCGGTACCGGATACTATTTGTTGTTATTTTGGCATCTTAAAGATATCGATTTGATATCAGAAAAAAAAACAATGTTTCAATCTCGATTTCGTAACACTTCTTTGTTAAGATTGAACCTGAAACTTACAATGAATCCTTAAATTTTTAGGTATTTAAAGGATTTTCCAAAAGAAAGTCAAAGTTAAAACCTCTAAACTTTATCTTTTTGTGTTAAAGTCTGAAAACACGTTTGACATTGTTACTTTTTCCTTTTTAATAACATGAATTAATAGATATCCAAGATATAGTTGAATACATGATGACTGAAACAAAAAACGGGGTCGTCGTATTTTTAGATGCATTGGGTGTTTCCGATTACGATCAGGATAAATGTAGAGATTTTATTGATAAAAAATATAAAATTAGAAATCGGCTTGAAGAAGCAACTACAAAATGGAAAATGCGAATTCAAAAAGACCTTAAAAAAACATTACTTGAGCCAAATATAGCAACATTCCAAGATTCTATCATATTGTGGTGGCCCAAACAAGAAGAGAATTCTTTACACTTTTTTTGCGGCGCATGCGATATCGTTAAAGCAATACTTCATCTGGCTTTCGAGGAACGAATTTTTTTACGAGGCGCCATTTCAGTAGGCGAATATATTTATGATGATTCACCAACGAACGTGACAATAATTGGTCAAGCTGTTACCGATGCCTATAAACATCACGATATTACTGATTGGATTGGAGTCATACAAACCCCCACGTTTGAGAGAGAATATCATTCATTGCTTGAATCTATCGCGAAAAAAAAGGGTTTACATCCAGAACAGGTTATTGAACATTGGGAAATGGAATATGTTCTTTGTAATATTCCCTTACACAAAGAAAAAAATAAATTTGAAACGTTATCAAGAAAGAAATTTTTTGCCGTATCATGGCCTCAATTAACTTATCAAATTGAAGAAAATTGGAATGACAATCCATACATACAAATTTTATTAGATGAGTCTATTCGTCCAGAAAACGCCAAATACAAATCTAAATACCTTAATTCTCTAGAATTTGCGAAATGGTATAAGAAGAGCGGCAAATATTATCCCAATCCCGATAAATGAGTGAAATAATTTATTATTTAAAATAACACACTGTTGACTGTAAAAATTGTAAAATTACATTACCAATCTTCAACTTCTTTCACATCAGCGTCATCTGAATAGAATGCAAAGAATCCTCGTATTGCATCATTAAGCGCCTCTTCTTTTGTCGATTGATTATGTAAACTTTGATAATAATCCGCGCAGTCTTTACCCTTCACTTTCAAATTAGATACTCCCATATATGGATTGTCACTTTCAGAAGAAACTATTTTTAAAACCTTAATTTTTAGTTTTTTATCTAAACCCGTTATCCAAATCTCATGTGTTCCGACAACTTCCCAAACTTCAGCAATTTTTGCATTGAGTCGTAAATATTTGTTTTCAACCATACCAATCAGATCCAGTATTTACGAGTAAGATAATAATGGTTATTATAGGCTAGATACGGAATTTACACATTTCGGCTCTGTGACTTATTCTATATGAGTCAAGGAAAGACTAATTTACCCTTTCACTGAATCTAATAACTATGGGAAACGGGGAATACGATATAGAACCGTTTTGGCTTCCAGAACGGGTTGGTCTGACAGCGCGTAGTTGGTCATTTCATATGGTTAATAGCGGAAAACCTATCAACTTGTCACTGTGTTCGATGGCAATTGAATTCCCAAATAAAACGGAGATTCCTTTGGATTTGAAGCAATTTGGCCCTTCAAATATTTGGGGAAAAGGCATTCAATTAGATTTCCACCCGCTAAATATTCCTCATTGGAAAGATGGTGTTCAGGTAGGAGAGAAAACAATTCTTCGATGTAAAATTGGTGGCGAAAATCCATCTGAAATCAAGAGAGACATCTTGTGGAAACATTAATTATCCCAAAAAATCTTCAAAATAATCATAAATATTGACCTATTTTTTAATTAGACGAAACATTAAACGTTTTTTTGTTGTTAACAAAGCAGTAATGCATATTAAAAAAGGTTCTATTTTTCGTGTAAAACTGCTATCATTTCCTCGCACATTTTTTTGGAAACGTGCATTTCATACCCGCATTTTTCACAGGTATAAATGGCTTCATCACCCACAATAACCCTTTTTACGGTACCAAGCGTGCCGCCCTCATAACCGCAATCAGAACCACAGCGCGGGCAGTCGTTATTATCGACAAAGTAGAAATCCCAAAAAAATTTCCGAAGGTCAGCATTTAATTTCGGCATGTTACACCCTTTTTAATTCGTTTTCTTGCCTTTCAGCGGCACTTTTTACGGGCTGAATCCAGCGACCCGCCCGCGCCGCCGCACGATGCTTTTTAAGGTCTTTGTCTGAAATGAAAATCTGTCCAAAGCACATAATTTTAACACCAGAGAAGAGAGGGAAAAATGAGGAAGGAGGGCAAACGGTGCAGAGGCCGTTTATAACTCCTTTTCCGTGGTCTTTTCTTCGGCAACACGGGCGCGGAGGAACTCTTTAACGTCGGGATTGTCGTTAATGACAAAGTAAATGCCGACAAGAGCGCGGGCGCTGATTTTTGATGCCCTGTCCATAGAGGGCGTTTTAATCTTTATACCGCCCTTAAACTCATGGGTCTTTTTGTTCTCATCCGTGAACACACCACCCTCATAGAAGGAAATCTTCGAGTCAAAGACGGGAAAACTCTTTGTTTTGCGTTCATCCACAGGGATTGTCACCTGTGCAGGCGTTTCATCCTTATGAAACGTCTTTGAGACATTCCGAGAGTCCACCATTTTAAGCCTCCGCTGGGGCCGGTCTGTTCAGATCTGCATATGTTTTCTGGGCATCAACAGAGCCTTTGGTCGCATAGCAACGGAACGAAGAAAAACGAAGCCCCTTTTTAATGAGGCCATCGGCCACATCCTTGATTGTCGTATCGTAATCGGATGCGATACGGCTCAAGATGTCGTAATTTTCACGCGATACACCAATAATCGATGTGTTGGGTTTTTCCTGAATTTACATCACCTTAATGACATCTATGTGATATCACTATGATATCATTAATCAGGAGAGTATTTAATAATTGCGAACTCTGTTAAATCAATTAGACTTATAATTAAAACAAATATAATTATTTTGAATGACACAATATGCGCGAATCAAATATAAAAGTATTTAAAGAATTATACGTATGGTATCATGGTGATGTCATGCCAACAGAAAAACACCGCTTCCCTTTGAGAATGTCAGATGAACTTTTTAACAATGTACAAAAAGAAGCTGAAAAAGAAATGCGAAGCGTTAACACCTTCATCTGTATCGCCTGTAGAGAGCACTTAAAACGGATTAAATCGATAGAAAACCCCGATTAAACCTTTTCTAGAGCCTCATAGAAGCGTTCTGTTGACAAAAGTCAAGGGTGATGGTAGTTTTTTCATGTTCCATACAATTAAGACACCAAATTGCTATGCCGCCACGGAACATTTTCGACTTGACCAACTCGCTGGGCAGATAACCGATTAACATAAGTTTCATCATAATCACATAATTTTAAAATCGCTAATTCTAAATACCACAGACTTAAGTCATAAGCCTCAACATAAAGACTGGAAAAAAATTCCTGATGTTTGTGTTTTGGGTGAACTATATTATTTCTAAAGTTTGTCAAAAAGTGAAAAGAATCATCAAATTTCAGGTTATTTTGTTTAGCAATCCCTTGAATTTTCAAAAATTCAGGAGGGCTTTCAATTGGTATATCTAAATTAGCATAAAGTAGACGTAACTCATCCGATGCTGATAATTTAGTAAAGCCGTCATCGGAAATCATTTTTTTGACATTTACCGCGTATTCATAAGAAAGTTTTTCCATCGCAATTTGTGACAGAACAATCGCTGTATCCATTCCAATTGCCCACACATTGTTACTCCGTGCATACCAATAGACAACCGAATTGAATGTTTCTTCCCATTGTTTGTCTTCAAGTTTTAACATAAAATTTGAAAACAACTGAACCATATGTTGTGGGGAAAGTGGATCACACCACGATTTTAAAAAATTTACTGCCGGTTTAAGGCTATTCCCCATTGCCCATACTAGTTTTTCTGGTTTTTCTTCCTCATTAAATCCAACAGGCAATAACGGATTACAAAAAGTCCCATGACAAAATGTTAAAAAGAGATCTAACTTTTCTAACATTTGTTGAGCTTCATATCCTTCAAATGTCGAACCATCTATCCGAGATAAACACCCAATATGAGTAAGAACAGGATAAAGTCCGTTTCGTTCAACCGATTGTCGAGCCGTTTGTAATTCAACTTTCCATTCAGTTGACATCAATTCGGTTACCCATACACTGTATCCCTGAGGTGCAAAATCAGGAGTTGTACCAATTTTATTTTTAAAATCAAAAATATGAAAGATTACCTTTGTCAATTTAGTTCGTTCATCCCCTTTAAATAAAAAGGTGCTTTTTAGAGGAGTAAATGTTATAGTCGCTCGTCCCAAATCTGAGACCGTTCCAAAATTATCTGACCCAAGGAAACTCAATATATGAACTTGTATATTTTTTCCATCCAGTTTAAAATCCATAGGTTTTAACATTGCTGATATATACGAATCATGATTCCGAATATCAAATTGAATTTCAGCTTTGATTTTTATAACACCCCGTGGTCCTAATATGATATCACATTGAGAATTGAAATTTTCGTCATTTAAAGGGAATGAACAAGGTAAACCAGTCTCAATCGTAATGTCATTATCAAGACTTTCAATATTGTAACAAGGCACTAAAACCATTGACTCCACTCATTCTGGCTTTTTATTTTATATTATTGATAAACCTTTTTAAAAAAATAATAAACTGTATTTGCTATACCATTTTTTTGATTTTCTCCAAAAACAACCAGGGGAATTTTGCTAAGACATCCCGCAGGCCCGCAGGCTGGGGAGCCTTCCCCAGTTTCAGGATCTCAATCCACGGAACACCCATCAACGGTTTATCATCCGGATTACGGAATTGATGCGTATCATACGAGCCAGCGACGTATTTATTGAAAATAAACGATTCCTTTGATGAAACGGCGTCCGGATTCTTTTGTGCCATATTCTCTTCAGTATCATATCCAATCATGGTAAACCAAAGAGGACGGTCGATAAAAGGTATGGCGTGTTTTTTCACGGCGAGAAATTCATTACACATCTCCCGGATAATTACGTCCACTCTCGCGGGATTTTGAGCGATGAGATAGACATTAAGGTCATTGTGTCGATTTGTTGCAAAAAAGGTATGGCAATCGACGCCGAAGTCCTTAAAGTTTCGGCTTGAATAATCGCGGTATGCTTCATCAATGATAATATCCGCATCGTGAATGCATTCGTAGATATATTTCGGTTTCCATTCAAGGGAGGAATATTTCCTGTCGGGTGAAACAATGGGATAATTTGAAAAAACGCGCCGCCCCCTTTTCATTTTTCGGAGTGCCAGCGCCGTCATGGAAAATGTCTTTCCATCTCCCGGTTTACCGTAAACGATAAAAATCATTGAAAAAGTGTGAGAGTATTAAATGAACCCCCCTCACGGGGTCGTGGTCATATGTTCCTTACGCATGCTTGGCAGCCTTTACGGCCCGCATCACGAACTTGTAGCCAACGCCCGCAAGGACGCAGCCGAGCCCGATTTCAAGAACGGGATTGGAGATAAACTCCTGTCCGATGGCGTCCATAGCACCCGTGACAATCGGGAGGATGGAGGTAACATCGGTTGCGAACGTGGTAATAGTCGCGGTTGTTCCTGACATTTTACGCTTTCCTGTAGAGGTCACCGATGTAATACAGCCAGTCGAATACTTCGGTGATTACTACCAGTAATAATATGGAACCCAATGTATATATAACTACCTCCCCGGCCAAAGTATTCGGTGTACCCAAAATTTCATCAAAAAGCATTACTTCCACCTCCTAGAAGCCCGCATGATGTAATAGAGTATGAACATCAATAATATAACTATTACTATTAGTAATTCTATTACAAGGTCGAGACCCGAAACTTCGCAGATGCAGGATACATAGCCATCTATCGGCGTTCCGTTGAGTGCAGCAGGACCAGACGCATCAAACATTAATTGCGTCTGATTCGGGTCAAAATACTGGACGTAATCAGTTATCATGTTGAATCACCGTCCTTCGATGAAGAGAAGCGAGCCAACCGTATTTTGGATGAATAATCATACAAATCGCCGGTATGAAAACCACCGATGCAAGCAGAACGCCCAAAAAGACGCCACTCCAAAATTCCTGAAGCTCTGTCATCATGATTATTTACCTCTCGGCGTCTGGATCCACCTGACAACATCGACGCAGAGGGCCAGCCAGCCGGACGCGACGATAAGATTCATCAATGAAAACTTCAAATCGGAAATGAGTATCCAATTTTGCATAAAAGTAAAAAAGGCACCCATCATCGACGTGATTATGGTTATTATTGCCATAACATCCGAAAGCATCATATTTTACACCCCAGTATCTCGACATCTTTGAGATAATGATAAATCACCAGTCCAATTTTTACCGAAAGAGCAGACATTAAAAGCAATGTATACGTCGATGGTAAAACCGTGGCAAAGGTTTGTCCCACAATCGAAACAGCCAGATTATAGACGAGAATAAAAAGATTGATGAGTAATTCAAACGGAATCAAAATACTGTTCGCTATGCTCTGAATAGCTTGCAAAAAGACGATTACCGGATAAATAACCGTCATCACGAGACTAATAAAGATAGAACCAATATAGGCCGCTAAATCAGCAAGCGTGAGAATCATTTTTAATCACTGTCCATTATCATTTTTACCGACGACCACGCAACACCCACAAACATTAATTGCTGAAGTTGTGAGGGAATAACCGCGAATATCTGACCGCCGAACGAGAGAATAACCTGTGAAAGAGAAATAAAAGAAGAAACAGCCCCCGCGATATACGTAATTATGTAAGTAAGACCCGGAATGATGTAATTTAACGGGAACATCAGGATAGACGTAACCGCCAAGCCAAACGCGGTCAGCATAGAGCCGATACTATCCGAGAAAGATAACGCAGGGGATAACGCAGAGCCAAGAGGCGACGAATTAAGAATATATTGTTCCCACTGGGAAGAATTGACAATAGTTATCCCGACAGGGTTAAGTGTGGCAATAGTTGTAACATTCGACGGGGAAATTGTGCCCGTTACGACAGGGAGAACTGGATTTTGTGTTACTATAGGTATAGTGGGAATTCTGGTCAAAGTAACATTAACAACAGGTGTTTGTGTAGGAGTAACCACCGCATCGCTAACCGTTATTGTCTGGGTGGACGTGCTAGACCCGTAAGCATTTGATGCCGTCAAGGAAAGAGAATAAACACCGTCACCTGTTAACCCGAAATTATAATTCCAGTTCTCGGTATTCTGATTAAGTCCGGTTGGCAGCAAATCCCACAGCCAGGTAGTAGGTTCGCCTGTCGAAGTGTCCAGAAACGAATAATCCCCATTGCCATTATCAATAGCCTGAAACGACGATACCGGAGCACTTCCATTATTAACCGTAATTACCGCCGTTTGGTTATTCCACGACGTTTTACCATTTAGCGAAACCTCGTGATTGACGTTATACGACCCCGGATAATTATAGGTGACAACAGGATTTTGAGCGTTTGAACACGTCCCTTGTGCACCGAAATCCCAATAATAGGACGATGGAGAGCCTAAACTTTCATCGGTAAACTGAACCGACAACGGCGCGTTACCCGAAGATGGAGAAGCCGACCACAACGACGTTAAAGCCGAGAGTGTTTGAACCTGAATATAATTTGGCTTTGAAATTGACCCCTCCCCATACTCGTTTGCCGCCGTCAAATTGACGGTAAAAGTCCCCGTGTTGTTATACGTGTGTGACGGGTTTTGAAGGGTTGATGTTGAACCATCACCGAAAGACCAAGCCCACGACGTAGGAGTATTTGAAGACTGGTCAGTGAAAGTAACGGTCAATGGGGCGGCTCCCGTTGTCGTCGAGGCCGTAAACGCAGCGACTGTAGCATTAGGAGCAACAGTTCCGTCGTAAAAAATGCACACTTCATAACCGCTACCGGTAGTTTGAGCAACAGCAACATATCCGTACCCCGTGGGCACAGTCCACGATGTAACAGCCGACGACTCAATCATATTTTTAAAATTAAATGTTGCACCGGTAAAGTAACAATTACCCCATACCTGAAACGAACCGCCAGTATCGACGATGGTACCGCCATTATAGGCGGGAATCGGATTGGTGTTTATAGGAATATTCGCCTCGTTCTGGCTGGTCGTTTGAACCTGCAAAACATAGCCAGCCATCGTTATAACCGATGCGCTCGCCGACGAGACAAGAAGTAATGCCGCAAGAAGAACACCACAAAGAAAAACGAGTTTTTCCAGATTCAAATATTTATTTCCCATAATCATAATTAACACTCTATATTATGACTATGAATCATAAGATCTTAAAGGTTACCCTGAACAAAAGACGGATTCACGTTAACAGGAATATTCAGGTATTCACCCGACAAGCCGCGATCCGTCGGGGACGTATTTAATCGTTTTTAGATAGTATATTATTATAAAACATCATTACGCGATATTATGTGCATACAATTCTTTAAAGATAAGAGTGCGGAAATATCAATTATCAGTATAGCCCTTTTCATAATATTTAGTTTCCTTATGGCATTCATTCCAACATTTCCCTTTGTCATTTTTTGGATTTTATCCATTATTTTCACCATTATTGGTATACTTTTTTTTATTCATTCTAGTGTAACTCAAGGTGAACCATGGGAACTTTTTTCTATCCTTATATTTATTACTGCAATAATTATCAGTTATTTGATGTTAACAAACGCACTTGATCCAAAAAACATGCAAACTCTTTTAAACACATATATTACAGTTGAAACTGCGATCCTCTCTGTTATATTTGCAATAATTGCAATAAAACCCCGTATTCCCCGAAATCTAAAAAATGCTGTCGATAATTCTATTATTCTGTCAGTAGGTTGTTTGTTATTCACGTTAATTATATACTGCACAAGTTTTGTCGCAAAACAATATGTCAATAATCCTCTAACCACCGTGACAATTATTTTTTGGCCTATAAATGAATTTAATATTCTATGGTCTGCATCAACCTTTTTAATTTTTATTCAAATTGTTAATTTTATGCTTTTAACAGTTCAAATTTTTAAAATTAGGGTAAGTGTTAATAGGAATATCTATAAATTTCCTTGAACAAAAGACGGATTCACGTTAACAGGAATATTCAGGTATTCACCCGACAAGCCGCGACCCATCAACGACGTTTTGAGCCAAACAAAATCATTTTCAATCTCATTATGCGGATTCATAGCCGCCGAGATATCCCGCGAGCACCCAAAGAACCGATAGCCATTTTCCCAAGCCACGGCGTTAAATACCAATTCCTGCGGCGTCCATTCGGGGATAGTGTCAATAAACGTTTTTGATAAGTATTTCATAAGGTAATTACGCAAAGATGAGATATCCCCCGCCCGATACTCTTTATCGACAGCAAAATCTAACCCGTGTTTGTAATCGCCCACGCCAAGAACCCGCGACCAGTGATTTTTTAATCGGTCACGCTCATATTCATCGAACGTCGTAAAATATCCCGCGTGGATATGCGGATATCCTGTTTCGGGTTGAGGTTCAACAACCCACAGATACGGCGATTTTTTAACGGCGTTTATCAGTTTTGACGCCGCACGAAAACCCGTTTTTAATTGCCCCCACGATTGCTCTATGGTGAGCACCTTTTTATTATAGGGGTTGTCATGATACGTCGTAAAAGTCAGCATTGTAAGGGGGAGCGGGTTTTGTTCCGCC
>Ga0187874_10001672_pt1 | contig 19105 bp, 15 predicted proteins | sample June2016WEW_16_1_3_FD_132993 | JGI IMG/M metagenome (GOLD analysis project Ga0187874, IMG submission 132993) | Peatland microbial communities from SPRUCE experiment site at the Marcell Experimental Forest, Minnesota, USA - June2016WEW_16_150 | ecosystem: Environmental > Terrestrial > Soil >... | reverse complement strand
CGCGGGAGCAGATGCAAGGCGGAGCGACGCAGGCGATGTGGTGGCATCGTCGAGGAGCGCCAACACAGCAGATGCTCCCGCGCCGCCGGAACCCGAAGGGCGCATGGGGGTTGCAGGCGATCTCTGCGTTGCTCGTCGTCAACGATGTCCCCGCATCGCCTCCTCCTCGCGCCTTGATCTCGCCTCGCAAGCCCCATGCGCGCGGCCTATTGTACTTTCACCACGGGCTGCTAGCCGACCCCATACCTGGAATTGTTAAATAATAGGATTTAATGCTTCCGCACAATAACCAATCCGCCTTTGCCAAAACGCACGGTTGGAGTGTTGACGGCTTCAAAAAGCTTTTCAACTGGCGCCCAATAAGGAACATACCAGGCGCGATCGACATCCATAATCAGGACGCGAGCCCTTTGTTTATCGTATGCGCCGATTATCGAGATATGTGGATACGGGCCGCCCTTTGCTCCTGTAAGAATGTCCTGAATGAAGTGAATCATGACAATGTCGTCTGCGCTCTTTTCATTTTCTTCCAGAATCATCTTGAGAACATTCAGTTCATTTTTTTCAAATTGCCTTAGTGCCACTTGATAGTTATTAAGGCCCGCGATCCCGAGCGCTTCCTTGGTCACACTCTGCAATTCCGCAATTGTCAAACCATGTTTGCCATTATGTCCCTTCTCGCCGACCAACTCTTCCCATGGCAGGCTCTTTACTTTTTTAATTATCTCCTGTTGTTTAAGGTTCTGAAATGATTCGACCGCATCCCTGTTATTGGCGGATAGAAGCGCATTCACAACGGCGACAACGCTGGCGGCGGAACAGGAGTAATCATTGAACTGGCCGACATAATGCGAGTTAATAAACCAGAAATCGGGCGCCGCGTTTTTCTGCAAATAGGCGTGATCTTTGTGCAGCGGAACAGTTCCTTCCGCATATTTCGGAGCTTCGCCTGCCAGAAGATTCATTGCAGCGCCACAGACCACGAGAAGACAAAGAAATTTATGCATATTAGTACTCCATTTTACTGCATATGAAAAAACGGCAGATTGTCAATCACGGTCACTTTAGTAGATCAAAAAAGGGATTTTGTTGAATCTCTTATATCTTCTTGAGAATTCCCCGTTTGCTTTTCAACTCTGTGGAATCCGCAGCTCTTTTTGTTGTTGCAGGCGAACCAAAATGAGCTGGGCAACTTCCTCAACCGTCAAATTCGAGGTATCCACTGACATGTCTGCCTGCGCATAAGCGGACGCCCGCTGTTCCATCAATGTACGGATCCGCTCGACCCGGTCACCCCGAAGCATCGGCCGATCTTCCCCGGAACCGGCCCGCGTCAGGATGGTCTGGATATCTGCGGTGAGATTGACAATGACGCCGCTAGCCTTGAGCTTTTCCAGGTTCTGCGGATTGACGATTGTTCCGCCTCCGGTTGCGATCACGCACTGCCTTCGTCTGGCGATCTTCTCCACCATCCGGGATTCGAGCGCTCGAAATGCCGCCTCGCCTCTTGAGGAAAAGATTTGCGGAATCGGCATGCCTTCTTCCGCCTCGATCGCGGCGTCCATGTCCAGAAAATCGTAGCCAATGATCGCGGCCAGCCGTTTCCCAACTGAAGATTTGCCTGTAGCCATGAATCCACACAAAATCACGTTTGATTTTTCTTCCCCAGCCACTGTCCACCTCGCTTGGCTTATCTTAATCGTCAATCGTCAATCGTCAATCCTCAATTAACCCGTGGTATGTTAGTAGCGATCTAGACATAGGAGGAGAGCCATGGAACCGTGGCGATCTGCAATCACCACATCGGATGAAAAAAACATATTCATTCGCGGCTATGACATTGCTTCATTGATGAAGCGGGCGTCTTTTACGGATACGATTTATCTTTTGCATCAGGGCCGTTTGCCGACACAGGCAGAGCGCCGGCTTCTGGACGCAATTCTGGTCGGCGTATCGGATCACGGTCCGGCTGCGCCTTCTGCAGCCGCAGCCAGGATGGTTGCCTCCGGAAACCGGCAATCCCTCGAGGCGTGTGTCGCGGCAGGCGTTCTTGCCATGGGGGACGCGCACGGCGGCGCGGCCTACGAATGCATGCAGATGATCGCCGAGGGGATTGAACTTGCGCGTCATGATTCCATATCCATTCAGGATGCCGCACAGCGTCTGGTCGCGCTGGCAAAATCAAAAAAGAAACGAATCCCGGGAATAGGACATCGAGTCCATACCGAGGATCCGCGAACACGGGTCCTCTTTGAAATGGCGCGCGAATGCAATCTGGCCGGCAAGGGGATTGAATTCATACAGGCGTTGGAAAAATCCGTTCGGGAACAAATCCGGCCATTGCCCGTCAATATCGATGGAGCGCTTTCGGCCGTTCTGCACGATTTGGGATTCGCGCCGCAAGTGGGCAAGCTGATCTTCATTATCGGACGGGTGGCAGGCGTGACCGCTCAAATCGTTGAGGAGTACGTGCGCGAAAAACCGATGCGGATCCACATTCCGGTAGAATACGACGGCCCGACTCCGCGCAAGTTGTAATTAGTTTTGTAATCATGTGCGGACGGGTCTCCAGACTCGTCCGCTGCAGATAATCCCCAAAAGCCGGACGGCTCTGGAGAGCCGTCCGCACATGAAAGAGGCGAAAAAAACGCCGATGAAAATCCTGGAAGGGGTCCGGGTATTGGATTTGACGATGGTCCTGGCGGGGCCGTTCACCACGCTTCATCTTGCGCTTTTGGGCGCAGACGTGATCAAGATCGAGCCTCCCGGGGCAGGCGATCTGGCGCGCAAGCTGGGGAATGTGCCCGAATTGAACGACAAGTTGATGGGAACAAGCTTCCTTGCCCAGAACGCAAACAAAAGATCTCTCACCCTGAATCTCAAAAAGGGAGAAGCACAGGAGATCTTCAAGAAGCTCGTGCGCCGCGCCGACGTTGTTGTGGAGAACTTCCGGCCGGGGGTGATGGATCGCTTCGGCCTTTCCTTTCCAGTGTTGCGGGACATAAATCCAAAGCTTATCTACTGCGCGATCTCCGGATTCGGCCAGACCGGCCCCGATGCGCAAAAACCGGCATACGACCAGATCATCCAGGGCTTGAGCGGAGTGATGGCAATTAACGGCGATGAAACCCTGAATCCGCTGCGCTGTGGGTTCCCTGTATGCGACACGGTAGGCGGGCTGAACGCCGCTTTTGCGATTATGGCTGCGCTGTTCTATCGCGAGAGAACAGGTCAAGGACAATTTTTGGATATTGCATTACTCGATTCCATCATGCCGCTCATGGGCTGGGTTGCAGCCAATCTCCTGATCGGAAAACAACAGCCCGTGCTGATGGGAAACGACAACTTTACGGCAGCACCCTCCGGCACTTTCGCCACAAAAGACGGCTACATCAATATCGCCGCGAACAGGCAAGAACAATGGAAATCTCTCGCCGACATTCTCGGGCTTCCGGAACTGAAAGAGGATCTTCGATTCCAGAAGCGGGATGCCCGCAAAAGAAACCGCAAGGCGCTCACGCCGCTGATCGAATCAAAGCTGAGAGAAAAGGAGACGGCCTATTGGATTAAGATCCTGAATGCCCGCGGCATTCCTGCCGGCACAATTCTGGGACTCGAGGATGCTCTGCGCCAGGAACAGATCGTTCATCGCGGAACTTTGCAAACAATTCCGGCCGAAGGGATAGGAAATCTGCAGCTGTTCAATTTAACGGCGAAATTTGAGAGGGCGACGGCGCGCGTCGAATCTCCTCCGCCAAAGCTGTCGGAACACACAAATGAAATACTGAGGGGGCTGGGATACTCCGAAGAACAAATCGATGCTCTCAGACGTTCCGGCGCCATTTGATTCGAGATTCGAAATTCGAGATTTGAGATTGAAAGGCAGCCGCTGATAAGCTTTGCTTACAATTTCGAATTTCGAATGTCGAATCTCGAATTACAGTCGTTCGATGATTGCGTTGGTCATCATTTCTGTGGACGCGGCCCCCTGGGCGAAAACGCCGGCCCCTCCTGTCAACCGGAGCATATCGTAAGTGCGTACTTTTCCCTCGGCGACCACGGCCGCAATGGCGGATCGAATCTTTTCCGCTTTTTCGGATTCCTCCAGATAATCCAGCATGAGGCACGCGCTCAAGATCATTGCTATGGGGTTTACGATGGATGGCTTGAGATTTTCATACTTGGGCGCAGATCCGTGGGTCGGCTCGAATATAGCGCAGGTCTCGCCGATATTGGCGCTGTTGGCGAATCCCAATCCGCCCACGAGTCCGGAAAAGGCATCACTGACGATATCTCCGAACATGTTGCTTGTTGCGATGACCCCGTAGTCCTCGGGATTCTTGTTCAGCCACATCAACTGCGCATCGATGTTCGTTTCCCAAAACTGGACTTCCGGAAACTGGGGAGCGATTTTTTTCGCTTCCTCCCGCATCATTCCGGATGTCTCCCGCAGAATATTCGGCTTTTCACAAAGAGTCACGCTTTTATACCCCCAGCGCCGCGCATATCGAAAAGCCTCGGTGATGATTCTCCGGCAGGCGTTGCGCGTGATTATTCTGCATGAGATTGCCAGGTCTTCCCCGGGCACGGACTGAAATGGCGCCATCTTGGAATGAGCGGCGAGCGCGGACCGGACACTTTCCGGAGGGTTTGTCCACTCAACACCGCTGTAAAGACCTTCCGTATTTTGTCGGAATACCACGACATTGATTTCGGGTTCGGCGATCCCGTTTCCGGAACGACGGATGTAATTGAGAGGATTTCCTTTGAGCGTCCTGCAGGGGCGGATGCAGATGTCGAGATTGAAATGTTGGCGCAATCCGACGATGGGGCTGTAATAAACAAAGCCCTTCTCTTTGAGCTCCGGACAGAGTTCCCGGTCGGCCTGATCCTTGGGCTTGGAAGTAATCGCTCCAAACAGGCCGATCCGATATTTTTCCAAAAGGTCCAACGTTCGCTTGGGCAACGCATTCCCCTCTCGGCGCCAGAACTCCCATCCGATATCTGCGGGGAAATAATCGGCTTGGAAGCCGGCTGCATCGAGAACTCGGAGTGCTTCAGGGAGAAGGGTTTTACCTATCCCGTCTCCGGGCATGATGACAATCTTGTGTCGATCCATGGGAGTGAATATATCCCGGAAGTTGCCAAAATGCGCGAAATTCTCGGCGGGAATGTGCTATAAGGGCCTGTCAATGAATTTTGGCGCGGCGCCCTTCGGGCTGCGGTCCGCAGGCCCGCGCGCTTTGTTGCTCGCACCTCACGCAATACTGGAATGCTTGTCGCTCGCGCCTCGCCAGCGGGCCTGGGGGCCGGCAGCAAAGTGTAAACGTTATTCATTGACGGGCCCTAAGTGCCGCGTCTCCAGGACTGTTCCTGAAACAAAATAGTGTCGGGACCGGCTGGCGCTGTAAACCAATGGATCTGGCCTTAATTCAGGAGCCGCAAACTTGATAAGACAACTGCAAAAAGTGCGCTGGCTTATTTTAAGCCTGTTGCTTGTGGCGACGACGATTAACTATCTGGACCGTGCGATACTGGCAGTGCTCCTGCCGGAGATTCGCAAGCAGATCCATATTGATTCAATCGCGTATGGAAACATCACCTTCTGGTTCCAGATCGCTTACGCGGTGGGATCGCTGATCGCCGGCAAACTTCTCGATAAGTACGGCACGCGGATCGGATACGGCATGGCTGCGGCGCTCTGGTCCGTTGCCGCAACATTGAATGCTTTTGCTGCAAACGCCCTCCACTTCGGATTGCTCCGGAGCATGTTGGGTCTGGGTGAATCCGCCAATTTCCCGGCCAGCAACAAGGCAGCCGCGGAGCTTTTCCCGCCCAGTCAGCGGGCCACCGTGATGGGGGTTGTGAATTTCGGCACGAATTTTGCCCAGATTATCGGCCCTCCGATTTTCATCTGGATTGCGCTGAAAGTGGGATGGCAGGCGTGCTTTGCCATCATCGGCGGCATCGGGTTTTTATGGTTGCCGGCGTGGTTCCTTGGATATCGCCTTCCGAAGCAATCCGATTCTCGCGTTGAGGAAACAAAAACAAGGCTTTCGATGAGAGCAGTACTGCGTTATCGGCAAGCCTGGGGATATGCCTTGGCCAAGTTTATGACTGACCCGGTGTGGTGGTTTTACCTGTTCTGGATACCTATTTATCTCAGCGATGTGCGACATCTTGCGGCGGCCCAACGGGCGACCGCCCTGACTGTCATCTACGCCATCTCCGGTGTTGGAGGACTTATTGGGGGAACCTCTTCGAGTTATCTGATCAAGCGCGGGTGGACTGTCAGCAAGGCCCGCAAAATTCCTATGCTCGTCTGTGCCATCATTATGCCTTTCTCTGCTTTGGGTGTGATTGCATCCAGTGCAACCGCGGCAGTCCTGCTGTTCGGGATAGGCTTGGGCGCCCATCAGGCCTGGATGGCAAGTCTCTTCACCACTCCGTCGGATGTGTTCCCTAAACAGGCTGTTGGAGTGGCAAATGGCTTGGGCGTATGCCTTGGCGCATTGGGAGGAGCTCTGTTTTCAGGCCTGATCCCCGGCCATATAATCCCCCTTGTAGGATATGTCCCGGTCCTCCTGACGATGAGCTTTTTCTATCTGATTGGCTTGGCAATTCTTCATAAGCTCATGGGCAATCTGGAACCGATCGCGCTGGAAGAAATTTCTGATTCCAGATTCCAGATTCCTGATTCCGGATCGGTTTGAAATCAGGGACCAGGAATTAGGAATTATACAGAAGGTCCTAAATAAATGTGCATGTCGCTTGAGGCCCGAAGGGCCGCCAATGAATAGCCCCGGCCGTCAGGCCGGGGTAAAGGATATGATGAAATTAAGCGCCGAAGGTGCGGCACGTGAAGCGCCAATGGTGTCGCGCCTTCAGCGCTCTATCGCTTCGTAAACCGATCCCGGCCTGACGGCCGGGCCTATTTCCTTTCGGCCCTTCGGGCCTTGCTACCCTATGAGCATTCATTTGTGACGCTCTGTATAGGAATCAGGAATCAGTGAGAAGCTAAGGACTGGGCTGCACCGCCTCTTCGCACCTTAACCATCTCGGCAATGATCGAAAGCGCAATTTCTTCGGGTGATTCTGCATTGATGTCCAGGCCTATCGGTGCGTAGACCCGTTTCAACAGTTCTTCCGGAATACCTTCCTCATCCCTGAATCGTATGAAGCAGGCTTTAACCCGCCTTTTGCTTCCGATCATTCCAATATACTTCGCGGGGCTGTGAATGACTTGCCGGAGGCAGGGTTCGTCAAACTGATGCCCCCGAGTAATAAGCACAATATAAGTTTGAGGCGTGATCTCGATTCCACTCAAGGTTTCCGCCATATCGCCGACCAGCACCTCGTCGACATCAGGAAAGCGTTCCCGGTTTGCGTACACGACACGGTCATCGATGACGGTGATATGGAAACCGAGGATTTTGGCAAACTTGACCAGCGGAATGGCCAGATGTCCTGCTCCGACGATAATCGCTTTTCGAATTGCAGGAATTACGTCAAAGAAGACCTCGGCCCTGCGTTCAGTTCCCGGCAAATTCAATGTCACCTGCCGGCATTCTTCTTTTTTCAGCCGGACTTCCGCTTCCTGGAGGACCGCTTCCTGCAAGTCGCGGTTTCGAATATTGCCGGCCCGGACAACACCCTCGCGGATAAGGCATTTTTCCCCCGGCGCCACATCGGCGCAATGCTCCGAAGTGAGTACTGTGGCCACGACTGCGGCAACACCCTCTTCATGGACCCGCAACAATTCGTCAGTCAAATTCAAGCATGTCCCCGTCTCCGGGTCCTTCCACCAGGGATCAACAAAAACATTTAAAATACCGCCGCAGACGGCGGGGCTGTCGGATTCGATATCATCGATAAGCTCGACCTTGACCATTGCAGGTTTGCGCGAACGAATCACCTGAACCGCCTCACGCCGGACCTCCGCTTCTCCACAGCCTCCCCCGACTGTTCCCAAAATCTCTCCGGAAGAGGTAATTACCATCTTGGCCCCGACTTCTCTGGGGGTTGAGCCGAGTGTGGAGACAATCGTAGCAATTGCCAGAGTATCATCTTGCTCTAAGAACTGCTTTACTTCGCGATACATCGTCTTTTCCTTTAGTACATCGCCGGCGATCAACAGCAGCAAGAATATAATCAATACCTTATTGGATGCCATTGAGCCAGAGAAAAAGAGTAGCCGCTTTTTCGAAAAGCGGCGAATGCTTTAATGCCCGGCAATTGTGACAAAACGCCACCGATTTCCAGATTCCAATCTGGGAAATCCGTGGAATCCGAAGCGTCTCAAGTTCTGCAGAAGCATACCCTGCGCGCAAAATCCGGTATTCGCATAATTCGTTGACTGCCGGGCGGTGCTGTGTCAGCATAAAACGTTTGTGCAGAATGGTTTTGGTTGCGTCTAGATAAGAGTGATCACGCAGGGAGAATATCGGCATACTGCGATTTAACGCTATCTTCCAGCCCCGCTCGCCGGCTTGTTTTGCGATTTCTTCGATTTCAGCGAGCGACCCGTGTGACTTTATCTGGAAAGGAATTGCGATGAGACGTTTTTTCGGCATTCCAGCGATGATGTTGATTTTCCTGGGGGCTGCCCGGGCGCAGGGGCCAGGTGCTTCCGTGCGCTCAGAAGCCTCCTCCATGGCCGGTCAGGCTGCAGCAAGCGGGCAGGCAAATGATTTCGGCAATGCGCAGAATCCCCTGCTGGGAGGCGTTCCCACCGGAAAGCCAACCGGCTCGGTTATCCCGCTTTCCTTGTCCGAAGCGATCAAAAAAGGATTGAACTACAATCTTGGGAATTTGCTGAGCGCAGAATCGACTCGCGCCGCCAGCGGAGCGCGCCTGCTTGCATTGAGCCAGTTATTGCCGCATGTTACTACCGGAGTCACGGAGGCGCAGGAACAGGTGAATCTGGCGGCTTTTGGCTTTCCGGGCATTCCCGGTGTGCCGATGGTGGCCGGTCCTTTCAATGTTTTCGATGTGCGCGCCTATGTGACTCAAACCGTTTTGGATTTTCCGGCACTGAACCGGTATCGTGCCGAAAAGGAAAATCAAAAAACCGCGCAGTTTTCGAGTGAAAACACGCGGGATCTCGTCGTGTACGTCTGTGCAAATCTGTATCTGCAGGCGGTTGCAAGCAGCAGCAGGATTGACGCCACTCGGGCCCAGGTGAATACGGCTGAAGTGCTTTACAATCTCGCTTTAGATCAAAAATCGGCCGGCGTCGTGCCCGGGATTGAAGTGCTGCGTGCCCAGGTGGAACTTCAGGCGCAGCAGCAAAAGCTTATCGTTGCTGAAAACCAGTTTGCGAAGGACAAGTTGGCGCTGGCTCGCGCGATAGGACTCCCTCTCGGCCAGGAGTTTACGCTTACGGATGGCATGTCGTATACCCCAATGCCGCCGATGTCTCTGGATGAATCGGTTCAACGCGCGTACAAAGAACGGCCCGACTATCAGAGTGCACAAGCCAGAATGCGTGCGGCGGAATTAGAGCGGAAGTCCGCGAAAGCTGAGCGTCTCCCTACAGTGGATTTCAGCGCGGATTATGGCGCTCTTGGGCAACGGCCGTGGCAAAACCACGGAACCTTTACTGTGACCAGCATGGTGCGCTTTCCAATTTTTCAAGGTGGACGCGTCCAAGGACTTGTTTTGGAGGCGGACGCGGCACTGCGTCAGCGCCAAGCGGAACTTGAAGATCTGCGCGGCCGTATTTATTACGACGTTCGGAATGCATTCCTCGACCTGAAGGCTGCGGCGGACCGGATGCAGGTCGCGCAAAGTGCGATCAAGCTGGCCAATGAACAAGTGCAGGAATCGCAGGACCGGTTTCGTGCAGGTGTCACCAATAACGTGGAAGTGGTTCAGGCTCAGGAATCGCTCGCAACTGCCAGCGAGAATTATGTCGCCAGCCTTCAGGCACACAACGCCGCCAAGCTGGCTCTGGCCAGAGCAATTGGCATTTCCGAAACCGCATACGAAGAGTTCCTGAGAGGAAAATAAATAATGAATCGAGAATTGATTGGACAGGAAAACCAGGATTTGAAGTCGGCGGATAACAAAGATGCGCGTGTTTCCGGGAAACCTGTGGCAAACAACCGTCGCCGGAACTCGGCCAAATTGTTTATGATTTTGGTTCCAGTCATTCTTCTCATCGCCGGGTACTTTGTGTACCAGAGCTACTTTGCCTATCGCGAATCGACGGACGATGCCCAGATCGACGGCCATATCAATCCTGTTGCAGCCAAGGTTGCGGGCCATGTGGTGTCGATCGACGTGGAGGACAACCAGTATGTCAAAGCCGGAACGGTGATCGTGCAGATCGATCCGACCGACTACAAGGTCGCCTTGGAAAGAGCCCAGGCAGACTTGGCTGCCGCGCAATCAGGGGCGCAGGCCGCCCATACGCAGGTTCCGATTACTTCCACGACCACGTCCAGTCAGACCAGCCTGGCAGGAGCCGGAGTGGAGCTGGCGGAACAGGCAAAAGCTGCGGCAATGAGGGATGTCGATACGGCGAGGGCAAAGCTCGAATCGAGCCAGGCCCGGGTTCGTGAGATGCAGGCGAATTACACGAAGGCCATGCAGGACCTGGAGCGGATGAAGCTTTTGATCGGGAAGGATGAAATTTCCAAACAGCAGTACGATACGGCCGTTGCAATTGCGGACGCGGCACGGGCGGCGCGCGATTCCGCTCAGGCGGGAGTTGACGAAAGTTCGAGGTCAATTGAGGCGGGCCAGGCTCGCGTTGCCCAAGCTGAGGCCCGGATCAATGAAGCGAAAGCCACTCAGGAGGCCACCCGGACGGCGCCTCAGCAGATGGCCATCAGCCGGTCCAACGCGAAGACGGCGTTGGCTAGGGCGGAACAAGCCCAGGCGGCTTTAGCTCAAGCGGAATTGAACCTGCAGTATACCCAGGTTAAGGCGCCTATCGACGGCATTGTCAGCGAAAGAAAGGTTGAATTGGGAGAGTACGTGCAGATAGGCCAGCCGCTCCTGGCTTTGGTTCCGCTTCATAATGTCTGGGTGACGGCCAATTACAAGGAAAGTCAGTTGAAGAACATGCGCCAGGGGCAGAAGGCGATTGTGACGGTGGATGCTTATGGCGGGCGCGAGTATGAAGGACACGTTGACAGCATTGCCGCTGCAACCGGCGCAAGGTTCAGTCTGTTGCCGCCCGAAAATGCCACCGGAAATTACGTAAAAGTCGTACAGCGCATACCGGTAAAGATCGTCATTGATAAGGGGCAGGATGAATCGCGTCCGTTGAGGCCCGGGCTTTCGGTCATCGCTACGGTTTATACGCGCGATGAAAAGCCCTAGCTGTTGGTTGGTTGTTATTGTTTGTGGTCCGTGTTGGACGGAATTTGTTATTGCTCATAACCTCTAACCAAAAATATTTGAAATTTAGAATATCGAACCGCAAAAGTGAAGCCAGTGCAGCCGACACTTCGATATTCGACATTCGGTGCTCGATATTCTGGAGTTCGCAAGGGCTTTTCTTAAACTCATTATACAGAGCGTCACAAATGAGTGCTCATATGGCAGTAAGGCCCGAAGGGCCGAAAGGCAATAGGCCCGGCCGTCAGGCCGGGATCGGCTTGCGAAGCGATAGAGCGCTGAAGGCGCGGCACCATTGGCGCTTCACGTGCCGCACCTTCGGCGCTCAATTTCGTCATCTCCTTTACCCCGGCCTGACGGCCGGGGCTATTCACTGGCGGCCCTTCGGGCCTCAAACGACATGCGCATTTATTTAGGACGCTCTGCATAGATAAGCGATTGCTTGAAAATGGTTTCAGGCTACTGTTTTCCCAATTTTTCGAGGGATCTCCTCCAGCAGTGTGTCCTCCCGGAATCACCATTCCTGAAGGAAGCCTTGGTTTACGATGACGATAGGTGCCACAGGAATTTGCTCAGGCGGTTCTGAGCAAGGACGCCTCAACGGCATCCGGCACGTTGATAAGAACGAACCAGTCCTTCGGGTAGAGATAGTCTTCGCCGCTCTCGTCAATGATCCGCAGATCGCCATCTTTCTCCGCTTCGGGATCTCTGACAACCCGATAGATCTTGTGCCGTTCCAAAGAAGCCGCATAGCCCTCATTTTTGAGGCAAACAACAAATTCGGGTTCGGTCTTTTTTGTTTCAGGCATATAGATTTATTTAGTCGAGGTATCGTTTCCTTTTGAATTCCTTCCTGCCGATGCCGTGGGCTTCATACCAATGGATCTCAGCCCTTACGATGCGCCCATTTTTCAGGCGGATCCTGGCCTCTCCCTTCATCTTGCGCCATCTTCCGGCGCCGTATTGTTTTTCCAGGCGGGAGAGTTCCCGGATACGTGTCCCAGCCGCCACCACCTCAATGTGTGTAATCTCTTCCAGTATATCAAAGTCCATAATGCCGCATCCGCAAAAATATCTGGACACCCGGAGCGCCAAGATAAACCGGAGGGAGGCCGACGGCTTTCCTTACCCCCACTGCTCTGCCAGCAGTTCGTCGTCTTCTTTGGCGGCCTTTAAAATGAAAACCTGTCCCGGATAAATTTCCATTTGTCGAAATCTGGGGAAGAGTTGAGGCGGCTTGCCGCCGCGCACCGGAGATGTGATTGCATCCATTCCTAATTCATCGACCAACTGTTTGATAAAGCCCACCATGCCGCAGCTATGACTCTTTAACTGCATCCCATTGGGTGTGAATTTCTCCAGGAGCGTGGACGCCCAGGTCTTCTTCGCATTTCTGAATTTATATTTCCCGCCATCCGGCCAGCCGTCCCAATACCCCGTGCGCCAATCCTCTATCACATAAAGACCTCCCGGTTTAAGCCATTGCGTAAAGAGATGCCAAAAACTGATGCTCGTAATTTCTCCAATGTGGGAGGCGTCGTCGATGATGATGTCAAAGCCTGCGGGAGCGCATTCGCGCCCAATCCGATTCAAGAGATTCAGGTCACTTTGATCGCCCTGATAAACGTGGATTTTGCCTGTGGTATCGTTGATCTCCACGTGCTCCAGGTCTAATCCAACAATGGTCCCCGTGCGAAAATAGTCCCTCCACATCAGCAGAGAGCCGCCTTTGTCAATCCCGAGTTCGAGCAACTGCACTTTCTGATCTCTCAGGCGCCTGAAATGCTCTTCATACTGAATCAAAAAGAGCTTGGACTTGCCGGCCTTGTGTTGATTAGTGAGCAGAAGGTCTTCCATGGGAGACTCCTTTTACGTGTTGAGAGTATACAGAAATTACGACCATAAGCTGCAAGGAATCAGACTCTCATCCGCTTGGCGAATACAAACCTTAGCTGACATGATCACCCTGTAGCGACATCATACGTAGAGTGGGGACGCCACCCTTTTCGCCGGAATAATCGCGGGTCCAGTGAAAACTAAACTGGCGAAAAGGGTGGCGTCCCCACTTGCGCATTATTCGGATTGGATATGCCTCATGACAAACATGAATCGAAGAGTTCTCTTTATAGCCTTAATTGCGGGCTTGCTGCTTGGTTGTCAGAGTGCTCCGGAGCGACGTTTTAATCTGAAAGGAAAAGTGATTGCCGTCGACAGGGCCCAACGCCAGGTCATGATTGCCAGGCTTTACCAGGGCAATCAATGGAGTGCCGCGCAAATATTGGCTGACCTGCGGTAGTGGCTGGTGGTTAGTTGTTAGGGGATGATCCGCTAATTGTTTGCCACTGCCGGCTGCCCACTGCCGGCTGCCGGCTCCAGTTGCGGTTCAAGCCCCAGATTCTTGATTACTCTGGAAAGAGTTTCGCCGATTGACTGGTGCACGACGGCATCGGCCAGCCTGTCAAGGGGAGTCTCGGTGTGATTGATGATGACCAGTTTTGCGCCGTTATTCTTCGCTTGCAGGGGAATTGAAGCGGCGGGTTCGACGACCAGTGAAGAACCGAGTGCCAGCACAAGGTCGGTGCTCATGGATAAATCAAAAGCCTCGGTCAAAACATCCGCAGGTAAAGCCTGACCAAACGAAATAGTTGCGGATTTCAGCAATCCGCCGCAATGAGTGCAAAGAGGGATTTCCACGCCCGCTTCCAGGCGTTCCTGTATTTCATCAGGGCTGAAACGCGCACCACACTCCAGGCAGAGGCAGTACCGGCTGGTCCCATGCAGTTCCAGCACGCAGCGGCTTCCGGCCTCCTGGTGAAGGCCGTCGATGTTCTGAGTGATTATTGCAGCAAGCATTCCTTCCACTTCAAGCCGGGCCAGAGCGCGGTGTCCGTCATTCGGTTTTGCCATCTTTAGCTCGTGAAACCCTTCCTTTTTCATCTTCCAATATTGACGGCGAGCATCCTCGCTCGTCAGGAAGTCGCGAAACAAAACGGGCTGGTACCTGCTCCAAATTCCGCCGGGACTGCGAAAATCAGCAACTCCGCTCTCAGTGCTGATGCCGGCGCCCGTGAATGCTATGGCCCGCTTCGATTCGGAGAGGTACTTTCCGATTTTTGCGATGGCATTCTGTTCGCTATTCATATTCTATATAGAGTTTCATAATTGAATGTCGTGAAAAAGAGGCCCGAAGGGCCGCCAGAGAATAGCCCCGGCCGTGAGGCCGGGGTAGGGGATGATCCCCAAGTCTAGCACCGAAGGTGCGGCACTTGAAGTGCCAGTCGTGCCGCGCCTTCAGCGCTCAATCTCTCTGCAATCCTATCCCGGCCTGACGGCCGGGCCTAGCCAATGCCGGCCCTTCGGGCCTAGGAACTTCGATTCTGCCCGTCTTTGCTGGTAGCGGATTTTTGTTGCCATATATAATTTATAGCATGAAAAGCAAAGGAGCGATGAATCAAAGATGGGAACTCGCGCCTGAACTAAGCTGCGCGGGTATTTCTATGCGCAATTCCATAGGCTATATTTTATTTGATGGATCCATTATCCGTATTCCACCCGGTTATTCGAGAGTGGTTTGAGAGCAGATTTGCTTTACCGACAGAGGCGCAGGCATTGGGCTGGCCGGCAATTTCACAAGACCGCAATACCTTGATAGTGGCGCCGACCGGATCCGGAAAAACGCTGGCCGCATTTCTTCTGTGCATTGACCGTTTGTTTCAGGCAGCAGTTCGTGGAGCGCTTCCGGAATCCGCCCAGGTTGTCTATGTGTCCCCCTTAAAGGCGCTGTCCAACGACATCCACAAGAACCTTTCGGTCCCGTTGCAGGAAATTACAGAGCTTGCTGAAAAGAGGGGTCTGGGGGCGCCCGAAATACGAATTGCAGTTCGAACGGGAGATACTCCCGCGCAAGAACGCCAGGCGAGAGCTCGTAAGCCGCCCCACATCTGGATCACGACTCCCGAGTCCCTGTACATTCTCCTGACATCCGAAAGCGGGCGGCGTGGCCTTCTGGGAGTCCACACGCTGATTTTGGATGAAATCCATTCGATTGCCGGTAACAAGCGCGGTTCTCACCTGTCGATTTCCGTGGAACGTCTATGTGCTCTGGCAGGTGCGCCAATTACACGGATCGGGTTGAGCGCCACGGTGCGTCCGATTGACGAAGTGGCGCGCTTTCTCGTTGGAGCCGAGGGCTTGGATTCCGGCGGGCGGCCGCGCTGCGCCGTCGTCGACGCCGGACATCTTCGGACGATGGATCTGCAGGTTGAAATGCCTGACGCGGAGCTTGGCCCGATTGCGACACATGAACTCTGGGATGAAACAATCTCGCGCGTCGCCGGCCTGATCGGGGAGCATCGGAGCACTCTTGTCTTTGTCAATACCCGGCGCCTCGTCGAACGTGTGTCGCATATCCTTTCGCAGAAGATCGGCGAAGAGAATATTGTGGCTCACCACGGCAGCCTGTCCCGAAAGACCAGACTGAAGGCAGAGGAGAGGTTGAAGGGCGGAGAAGTCCGGGCATGCGTTGCCACATCCTCGCTGGAACTCGGGATTGATATCGGCGCGATCGATCTGGTTTGCCAGATCGGCTCTCCACGTTCTATTAGCGTGCTTTTGCAGCGGGTCGGGAGATCCGGGCACTCGCAATGCGGCTTTCCCATCGGGCGGGTTTTCCCGCTCACACGCGACGAGCTGATCGAGTGCGCGGCCTTGATGTACGCGGTTCGAAAGGGAGAACTGGACAGGCTCCACATCCCTCCATGGCCGCTGGACGTCTTGTCTCAGCAGATTGTAGCGATGTGCGCCGCAGACGAATGGAAGACCGAAGACCTGTTCCAGACCGTCCGCAGGGCATATCCCTATTGCAGGCTGCCCCGCACCTGTTTCGACCGAGTCGTGAAAATGCTTTCGGAGGGATTTTCCACGCGTCTCGGACGCAGATCGGCCTACCTTCATTTTGACAGCATTCATGGAGTGCTGCGTGGACGACGCGGCGCCCGGCTTGCGGCAATCACCAGCGGCGGCGCCATTCCCGATAATGCTGATTATGACGTGATCGCGCAGCCGGAAGGCACTTACGTTGGGAGCGTGAATGAGGACTTTGCGGTTGAAAGCATGGCCGGAGATGTCTTTCTTCTCGGAAATACTTCCTGGCGCATCCGGCGCATTGAAAGAGGCCGCGTGCAGGTCGAGGATGCGCGTGGCCAGGCGCCGAACGTCCCATTCTGGCTCGGCGAGGCGCCCGCTCGAACGCAGGAGCTGTCGCATCTGGTCTCTGAAGTGCGGGACGGGATTGAGCAGCGTGCGCCCGACCGGGACGAGTGCCTGAAATGGCTGATGAAAGACGTTGGACTTTCGCTCGCCGCTGCCGAGCAGGCCTCTGAGTACATCGCGGAAGGGAAGCGCGTCCTGGGGACTGTCCCGACCCAGGCGCATGTTGTCGCGGAACGTTTCTTTGATGAAGCCGGCGGAATGCAGCTTGTGTTGCACGCGCCCTTCGGGGCGAGGATCAACAAGGCCTGGGGCCTCGCGTTGCGCAAACGCTTCTGCCGCAGTTTTGATTTTGAACTGCAGGCTTCCGCCACAGACGACGGGATCAATCTTTCGCTGGGACCTCAGCATTCGTTTCCCATCGGGGATCTCCTCCTGTTCCTCAGGTCGCAGCAAATAGATGAAGTGCTGGCTCAAGCCGTTTTGGCCTCTCCCGTTTTCGTTACACGATGGCGTTGGACGCTGACTCGCTCGCTCGCCCTGCTGCGTTTCGCGGGTGGGAAACGGGTTCCTGCTCCCATCCAGCGAATGCGATCCGACGATCTGCTTGCATCGGTTTTTCCTGCTCAGGCTCAGTGTCAGGATAACAGGACAACACCGGAGGTTGAAATCCCGGACCATCCTCTCGTTTTCGAAACCTTGCGGGATTGTCTCCACGAAGCGATGGATGTTGAAGGTCTGCGGCAGGTGTTTCGGCAGATCGAGCGCGGAGAGGTTCAGTTTACCGGCAAAGACACTCCCATGCCTTCGGTCTTCGCGCACCAGATCCTGAATGCGATGCCCTACGCTTTTCTGGATAACGCTCCTCTCGAGGAAAGACGCGCTCGTGCCGTTATTCTTCGCCGCGCACTTCCGGAACAGGCCGACGAACTGGGAAAGCTGAATCCAGAAGCCATCCGAAGCGCGGCCGAGGACGCCTGGCCTGCCGTGCGGGATGCCGATGAGCTGCATGATGCCTTGATTGGACTGGTTTTGCTTCCGGAAAACCAATTGCACAGGCTCCCTGAACAGGCTTCCTTGTGGCTCGATTCCCTTGTTCAGGAAGAACGGGCATTTTCGGTGGAAGCAAACGGCCGCACTTACTGGGCGGCAACGGAAAACAAACACCTTGTTCCCCTTGCGCGCGGCGGGCCGGCTGATGCAGAGCGATTCGTCCCCACGATCAGAGGCTGGATTGAAGCAAGTGGTCCCGTGACGGCAAAGGAATTGGCTGGAGTTCTGGGCTTTGCTTTTGAAGAGGTTCGCGCCGCGCTGATTCAGCTGGAGGCGGAAGGGCTGGTTCTGCAGGGATTCTTTTCCGGGAAATCCGAAACGGAGTTCTGCGATCGTCGCATTCTGGCCAGGATTCATCGGGCCACCATCGCACACTTGCGAAGGGAAATTGAACCGGCGTCCCCGTCCACGTTCCTGAGATACCTTTTTGAATGGCAGCATATTGCTCCGGGAACACAGCTGAAGGGCATCCATGGAGTTCTGGAAATCATTGATCAACTCCAGGGATTTGAGGCGGCGGCCGCAGCCTGGGAAAACGAGATATTGCGGGCGAGAATCATGGATTACGAACCCGCCTTTCTGGACAACTTGTGTCTCGGCGGAGATGTCGTCTGGGGCCGGTGGATGCGGCGCGCAACGCAGGCCGAGATCCCGTCGCGCCGCCCCGGATTGACGCGAACCGCTCCAATCGGGCTTGGATTGCGGGATGACTTGCCTCGGCTGCTCGATGAGACTCCTGCCGACGAAACAGCCCTTTCCGCGCCGGCGCGTGATGTGCTCGACTTCCTGCGAAAACGCGGCGCATCTTTTTTCCTGGAAATTACTGCCGGCGCCCGGCGCCTCCCGACTGAGGTGGAAGATGCTCTCTGGCAGCTGGTCGCTGCCGGCCTGGTAACCGCCGATTCATTTGCCGCCCTTCGTTCTCTGGCAAGCGGCGAAACCAAAAGACTGGAACGCTCCCGGCGTCGTCGAAGACAACCGCGCCGGACACGCGAGGGGCGATGGTCCCTTCTCGGCCACCACCAAACAGTCCACGGAGACCGAGTGGAGTTTTGGGCGCAACAGTATGTCCGGCGATATGGAATCTTCTGCCGGGAGATGCTGCTGCGCGAAGCATCCGCTCCTCGCTGGCGAGAGCTTCTGCCAATCCTGCGCCGTTCCGAAGCGCGCGGTGAGATCCGCGGCGGGCGATTCATTACGGGCCTGAATGGAGAGCAATTCGCTCTGCCGGAAGCGGTAGAGGCGCTTCGCGCATTGCGGCGCAAAGAGCCTCGCGGGCAATACCTTAGAGTTTCGGCTTGCGATCCGCTGAACCTGGCGGGCATTCTTACGCCTGGTCCGCGAATTCCGGCTGTGCTCGGAAACCGGGTCGTCTATCGAGACGGAGTCCCGGTTGCGGCCTTTGAAAATGGGCAGACTCGAATCCTGATGGAGGTTGAAGATGCGGACCTTCCGCTCGTGACCCGCCTGCTCGATGTTCGGCCGTTAGAGGTTT
>Ga0187874_10001671_pt1 | contig 19112 bp, 21 predicted proteins | sample June2016WEW_16_1_3_FD_132993 | JGI IMG/M metagenome (GOLD analysis project Ga0187874, IMG submission 132993) | Peatland microbial communities from SPRUCE experiment site at the Marcell Experimental Forest, Minnesota, USA - June2016WEW_16_150 | ecosystem: Environmental > Terrestrial > Soil >... | reverse complement strand
GATAACAGGGTCGTCACCCGGCACCATGCCTTTTGTCGGCCTTACGGGCGGGCTTCTTATCACCGGTGTTGGCGCCGTTGCAGCGCTGGCATCCCAGGGAAATCTCGATCCCAAAGGACCGGTCCACCTGTATTACCCGCTCTTTCTCCTTTCACTTGCCGGTGCGGTGGCAATCGGGTTCTCGGGCGATCTCTTTACCATTTTTGTCACGGTCGAGCTTTCGGCAATCCCGGCGTATGCACTATGCGCCTACCGGTACAAGGAAGACCCGGCGGCACTCTCTTCCGCCATGAAGTACCTCATTCAGGGAGTGGCAGGGACCATCACCGCCCTCCTCGGTGTGGCCATCCTGTATGCCGAAGGGCATACCTTAAGCCTGTCAGAACTGCCCCGTGCCCTTGCTGGCGGGGACCAGGTGCTCATCGTATTTGCGGCTCTCCTTATCCTGATCGGGTACGGCGTGAAACTTGCGATCTTTCCTCTGCACACGTGGCTTCCGGATGCATACAGCCGGGCCCCCGCGGGTGTTACCGCGATCATGACCGGGGCAACGAAGATCGGGGTACTGATCGCATTGTTCCTCTCGCTCTCCGCCCTGCCAGGCAGTGTCTCTGTTCCCCGGACCATAGGGATTGTCGTGACATTCTTTGCGGTCATCACGATGACCGCGGGAAATCTCCTCGCGCTCAACCAGCGGGATCTTCGCCGCGTCCTCGCCTATTCCAGTGTCGCCCAGATGGGATACATCCTGTTGGGGTTTGGCATCGGTTTATTGTACAGCCTGCCGTTCGGATTTGCCGCCGGTCTTTTCTATGCCGTCGCCTATGGTGTCATGAAAAGCGGCGCCTTCATCGCTGCCGATGCATTCACGGAACGTGCCGGGTCTTCTGAGACGGCACAGATGAAGGGGCTGGGTGCCAAAAACCCCCTTCTCGGTATTTCCTTTACCGTGATCATCCTCGGGCTGATCGGGCAGCCCTTCACCTGCGGCTTTTTGGGCAAGCTGCTGGTTATCCAGTCAGGTATCGCCACCTTCATGTGGGGAGGGATCGTACTTGGCCTGATCCTCGAACTCAACACCGGCATCTCGCTCGGGTACTACGTCCCGATCCTGTCAATCCTCATGTTTCCCGGGGGTAAAACAGACCAGACGGGCCAGCCGGCAGCAGCCAGACCGGGGATCCCCCTGAGTGTCCTTTCAGCCGTGGTGGTGCTGGCGATAGCCACGCTCTATCTCGGGATCTTTCCCGAACCGTTCTATAGCTGGATTTCGCATGCAGCCGCGCAGATTTTCACGTGGGGGGTGGCATGAATGCTGCTGTGGGATCTCATGGCATCGCCGATCACCATCATGGCGGATGCTCTTGTGATCGGGTGCCTGATTTACTGGTGGTCCCGCACGGTTGCACCGGCATCTATACCGTCCGTCAACAAGACCATGCCCTACGTTGGCGGCGAGGTTGCGGTGGCGCAGGTCTGGCAGCCCGGGTACCAGTTCTTCTACGTGGCCCTGTTCTTCACGGTCGTGCACGTGGCAGCACTCGTTCTTGCAACCTCCCCCCCCGATGCACCCCTCTGGGGGCCCCTCGGGTACCTGGTCATCATGGCGGTTGCGGTAACGGTCCTGAGGTGGGAGCAATGAGAACATGCATTTGTGTGTATACCGGTGTCCCGAACGGGCAGCCACAGGACGTTCGTGGTTTCCTGCACAATGCCTATGGAAGTGTCCTGATCCATGGGTTTATATTTTCCCACGGAGGTGATGATTAACCATGGCAGTCCCGGCAGCCGACCTGAGCCAGCGTCTCGTGAACTGGGCGCGGATGAAATCACCCTGGATTACGATCTTCAACAGCGGTGCCTGCAATGCCTGTGATATCGAGATCATCGCGTGCCTGATGCCCCGGTTTGATATCGAGCGTTTCGGGATCCTTGTCAAGGGCTCGCCCCGGCATGCGGATATCCTGATAGTCACCGGCCCGGTCACGCTCAAACAGGCGTCCCGTCTCCGCCGGGTGTGGGAACAGATACCCGAGCCGAAATATGTGATCGCCATGGGTGCCTGCGGTGCCGGAGGGGGGGCTTTCTATGGATTGTACCATGTCATGGACTGTGTCGACTGTGTCATCCCGGTGGATGTCTATGTCGCCGGATGCCCCCCGCGTCCGGACGAGATCATCAATGGCGTGGTGACATGCCTGAACCTTTTCCACGAGGATGCGGCCCATGGCGGGAAGGAGTGGCGGCAGAAAAAGGCGGTCCCGGTTATCGGTACAGACACGAACATCTGTAAGGTGGTACCATGACCGGCCCGCTGACGCTGGATATCGTCGCAGGGAAGATGAAGGAATTCGGGAATTCGGAACTGGTCCGGAAAAACCGTATCAGGATAACAACGACACCGGACAAGGTCCATGACACGATAAAAATAGTCCAGGCCCTGTTCGGGTGCGACCGCCTGATCACCATCAGTGCTGTGGATAATGCGAGGACGCTTGAACTGATCTACCACCTGACCGGCCCTCACCGCATGGTCCTTTCTATCGCCATTGAACTCACGCGGGATCAGCCGGCGATCCCGACAACCTCTGATACCCTCCCCCCGGCGGCGATCTACGAACGGCAGATCCACGACCTCTTCGGCATCGTCTTTACCGGCAACCCCAACCTGAACCGGATCATGTTAAATGAGGACTGGCCGGCGAACGAATATCCCCTGCGGAAGGACTGGAAGCCCGGCCCGGATACCTTCTACGGGGGCATAAAAGTGGAGAGGACCTAGAAATGCCCGAAGTTGTTGTCTCCATCGGCCCGCATCATCCCGCCCTCAAGGAACCGGTGAATTTCAAGGTTGTTGTCGACGGTGAAAAGATTGTCCGCCTCGAACTTGACCTTTCGTATAATCACCGGGGAGTTGAGAAGGCGGCGGAACAGCGCGACTTTATCCGGGTCCTCCCCCTCATGGAGCGGGTCTGCGGGATCTGTTCCCACGCCCACTCAACGGCATTTGCCAAGGGAATCGAGGAGATCATGCAGCTCGAGATCCCACCGCGTGCCCAGTACATCCGTACGATCATCGCCGAGCTGGAGCGGATGCACAGCCACCTTCTCTGGCTGGGAGTGGCTGCACATGTTATCGGGTTCAATACCCTCTTCATGTGGACATGGCGCGACCGCGAAGCGATCCAGGATACGGTCGAGGAGATGAGCGGGAACCGCGTCCACTATGGTATGAACGAAGTCGGGGGCGTCCGCCGTGACCTGACGCCTGCGCAGGTGACTGCCGCCCTGGAGCGACTGCCAAATCTCGAAGAACGGATAAAAAAATACGTGGACATGGTGAACAAAGAGGAGACCATGCTCATCCGTTTCCGGGGTGTCGGCAAGCTCTCAAAAGAGGAGGCTCTCAGGTACGGGACCGTCGGGCCGACGGCACGCGCAAGCGGTGTGGACTATGATATCCGGAAGGATGACCCGTACCTTGCCTATGCAGACGTGCCCTGGAACGTGGTGACCGATACAAACGGGGACGTCTATGGCAGGACGCGTGTCCGCATCGGGGAACTCTGGGAGAGCATCAGGATTGTCCGCTACTGCCTTGAAAATCTCCCGGAAGGACCAATCCGTGTCACCGCGCCAAGGAATGCACCCACCGGGGAAATTCTCTCCCGGTACGAAGCGCCGCGGGGAGAGCTGGTGCACTTTATCCGGACAAACGGGACTGACAAGGTGGAACGTGTCGATATCCGCACGCCGACCCTGGCGAACTGGACCTCGGTTGCCATGTGCCTCGTCAACCAGAACCTTGCTGACTTACCCGTGATTGTTGCCGCAATCGATCCATGCCTGTCATGCACATCAAGGATCACGCTTCTGGACAACCAGAATAAAAAAACAGGAGTAATGAGCCTTGATGAGTTGATATGGCGCAACCGTTCCCGCGATCAGGGGCAGGAGCGACCATGACTGATCCCATGTCCGGAGTAATCTATATTTTCATCTTCCCGGGCTTTTTCTTCCTTTTTCTGTATGCCCTGTTCCTTGCGTTCCTGGATCGCAAGATCGCGGCCAGGATGCAGCAGCGGGTAGGCCCGCCGTTTTTCCAGCCGTTTGCGGATTTCATCAAGATGCTGGGGAAGGAGGTCATCGATCCGGCCGGTGTGGACAGGGTGATATTCGATGCAGCACCCCTTGTTGCCCTTGCCGCGGTCATGACCGCATATCTCTACATCCCCATCGTCGGGAACAGCCCCCTCGCATTCCAGGGCGACCTCGTGGTCGTCCTCTATCTCATGTCGCTCCCGACCATCGTGCTCTTCCTCTTAGGCTGGCTCTCCCGGAACATCTTCTCTGCCATCGGGGGGATCCGTTCAGTCACCCAGCTCTTTATTTACGAGGTACCGTTCTTCCTTGCGCTCCTGACCCCGGCCCTGATGGCAGGCACCTGGTCAATCTCGGAGATCGTTACCTGGCAGCAGAAAAACATGTGGTTTGTCTTCCTCCAGCCGATCGGGTTTATTATTGCCTTGATCGGGCTCCAGGCAAAACTGGAGAGGACACCGTTCGATATCCCCGAGGCGGAGACCGAGATTGTTGCCGGGCCCTGGACAGAACTGACCGGGCGCAGGCTCGCCATCATGGACCTGACGATCGATGTGTCGTTTGTCGTCGGGAGCGCACTTGTTGCGGCCGTCTTTTTGGGCGGCCCCCTGATCCCGTGGGCGGTCACACCGGCCTGGCTTGAAGTGGTCATCGGCTTTTTCGTGTTTCTTGTAAAGACCCTTGCCGTGCTCCTGATCCTGTCATCGATAAAAGTGGCAACCGGCCGTATCCGGATCGACCAGCTGAACGATATCGGCTGGAAATATATCGCCAGCGCCTCCATCCTGCAGGTCGGGATCGTCCTCGTCATGAATTATCTCCGGGTGTATGCATGAGTGTCCTGGGGGAGATGTTTGAAAACCTCCTGTCACGGCCGATCACGATCCTCTATCCGAAGGAAAAAGTCCCGATCCCGGGAGCATTCCGCGGGAGGGTTGCCATTACCGATGAGAAATGCATCGGGTGTTCGAAGTGCTCCCTTGTCTGCCCGGCCCGGGCCATCACCATGATCGACGGCCCGCGTGAGGTCGAGTTCAACGGGAAGACCCTTACCCGGAAGAAACGGCCGCAGGTAAAACTGTACAAGTGCATCCGCTGCGGCCTCTGCGAGCGGCACTGCCCGACCGGAGCGATATTCCTGAAAAATGAGCTCTCGAGTTCAGGTACTGACGGGGAGATCGTGGTTACGTGAACCCGTTTTCCGGCGAGGATCCCGGGGCATCCCTGCGGCTCAGGGTTAAGGATGCCCGCCGGATTGCGGTCGTTGGTATCGGCGACGAGCTCCAGCCCTTTGACCGGCTTGGCATGGATGCGGCGAAAAAGATTGATCAGGTGCACTTATCGGATGTCGGCGTATTCTTTGCCGGTACGGTCCCGGAGAGTATCACCGGCCCCCTCCGCAGGTTCCGGCCGGACCACACCCTTTTCCTCGACGCAGCCGATATGGGAGTACGGCCCGGCACGATCGCGGTCATCGACCCTGAGCATATCCAGGCAAGTCTCTTTTCGACGCATGCCCTCCCGCTTTCGGTTGTCATGGACTATGTTGAACGGGAGATCGGGACGGAGGTTACGCTGCTCGGGATCCAGCCGGAGAACACACATCCGGAGAAAGACCTGTCAGGTGAAGACCTGGAATTCCTGAACCAGAACCTGCGGGTATTGTTAGATGTCCTCCGGGAACGCTCGTTATTGTGAGTAGGCATCTGACAGATCGGCATTTCCGGCGCGAACGTCGGCCGGTACCGGCTGCGGCTGAGAAGAAGGGAGAGGAGTAATTTTTTTTAAATCAAACTATTTAATGAAGACTTCTCTCACGTAATTTTAATCCGTTCTCTTCTGATAACCACATCAATCGCAGGTTTGATAATCTCACCCGGGGATAGTTATTGTATCATGCCTGAGCTTGTCAAGCGGAAATGCAAAAACCCGGATGCCTTCCTGGATGAGCAGGATTTAAAGGACATTGCCGAGGCCCAGGAAGATATCCGCCAGGGGCGTGTCTACACTACCAAAGAAGTACGTGCCAAACTTGGGATTAAATGAGTTATTCTTTTTTCTGGACAGATCGTTCCCGCAAAGATTTGGAGAAGTTACCTCCCTCAATCACAAAACGAATTGTTGATAAAATTGAATCGTTATCGGAAGATCCTCACCGCACAGCAGAACGATGTGAGGGATATCCCTGGTATCACCAGCGTGTCGGGGCCTATCGCGCCATCCTTGAAATTGATGATACACAATTGCTGATTTCTGTTCTGAAAGTGGGACCGAGAAAGAAAGTATATGATCGGTGATCTCTTCTCACCATCAGACAGGCAATCTTATCACCTGCCGGTCCTGCCAGCGCACGTGCCCGACGCAGGCCATCTGCGTGGAGACGAAGGAGAAGATCCGGCAGATCGACCGGCTGCGCTGCATCGTCTGCGCCTGCTGTGCCGGGGTCTGCCCGACAAAGTGCCTCACGATGGACACGCAGTACCGGTAGCCCTCACGGCCCGGGGCGGCGTGATTAAGGTGACGGTGGCGGGGCCGAAGAGGAAGGAACCGGTGGCTCCGGTGGATGGGGTGAAGCCGGAGAAGAAGGAATAATTTTCACTTTTTAAAAGCTGGTTTTTAGTTCTATTTCTTGCTTACTTTATTGGGTTCTGATAGGTTAACGGTTGATTGATAAGTTTCAGTGCATGTGATAACTCGCGGTTGGTAAGCTGTCTATAAGGTTCTGGCGCGTCTTAGTGACTTTTGATATTTGCACCAATCATGATGCGTGGCGTGACTTTTTGGTAGGCAAGCGCACCCCATAATTCAATAACACATTTATGCCATAGTGCTTGTATGTTCTATTAAGACGGATGAAAATCCTCTCTTGGTGAATCGTTGTGAAAGGGAGATTAATTGACCACTTAAAAGATTGTGAAACTGAAGAAGAAGTTAAATCAGAGTTTGCAAAATACTTTAATTTCAAAATTAAGACCAAACAAAGATATGACCACTATTCTAAGCAAATTTTGTATGAGTTCAAATATGACCAGAGTTTGGTAAGCCGCCCTATCCGAGCGAAAATAATTGCCCAAACGTTGTATTATATTCGGGAATTAAAGTTCGGAGGTGGAACAAAACCCATCCCTCCGTCAATTTGTATAGTAAATAAAAAAGAGGCACTCATTTTTGAGACAAAGAAATACAAAGATTTTTACAACGACACGCGACGGAATAAATACGATTGGGATAGGGCTCCGAGCGTTCCCTGCCCAAATTTAGTGAAGGATGTAATGGAATACCCTTTTACTATAAACCTTCACGTTTATAATTTTGAATTAGAAGAAGAAGAGAAAAATTTCATTAAGAAATATTCTGAAGCGCGTGAGGCTCAATCGCGCTTGCTCGATTATGACAGAAAGATCATTACGGAAGATAATTTCTTAGAGATTTACGATTACTGGAAAAACTTGTTTGGGAAATATGTTGAAAATAGTCGGAAGGCGACAGAATATTTTATCGCAGATGTTGAAAAAGACAAATCTAGTATTTTCAAAGGGAATGAGGTGGTTTTCGATCTCGGAGAGGGAAACGCAAAAATCAAACCAATACCCATTGACGATTACAACTATTTTTGGAGCGTTTATGATAAAGTGGACGATTTAAAGGTTATTTATGGTATTAGGCAAAAAATTGACCGTATTTCAGAAGATTATGAACGAAGATTCACCGGAGAGTTTTATACACCGATTGCGTTTGCGAGAAAAGGATCAGAATATATTGAGAGAACTATCGGCGCGGAATGGTGGAAGAAAAACGATTGGAGATTTTGGGATATGGCAGCCGGGACTGGGAACCTTGAATTTACGCTCCCAACATCCACTTTGGAAAAATGTTATATCTCCACCCTGCTTGAAGACGACGCCAAATATTGTAAAAGGATTTTTCCATCAGCCACAGTCTTTCAATATGACTATTTGAACGATGATATCCCAACACTCGATCCTGCTCAAGATTCAATAGAGCCAATTAATGTGAAGATGCCCAAGAAACTTTATGAAGATTTGTTAAATCCTAACCTAAAATGGATTATCTTCATAAACCCACCATTTGCCACCAGTAATACCGTAGGAATGGAAACTGGAAAGACATCTAAAGACACTGTATCCATGACTAAAATCCGCGAGCTCATGGAAAAGGAAAAAATGGGGGAAACAAGTCGAGAACTTTTTGCACAGTTTATATACAGAATCCATAAGGAGTTCGGTGGAAAATAGGCGTATCTCGGTTTGTTCTCTAAACTAAAATACCTCAATGCAAACAATGACCAGATGTTGAGAGATAACGCTTTTCATTATAAGTTTGAACGTGGTTTTATGTTCTCCTCTGAATCTTTTTACGGCAGTAAAAGCAAATTCCCCGTTGGATTTTTAGTTTGGAATTTAGGAGAGCCCCTTAAAATTGAAGAACAGAATATTAAACTTGACGTTTACGATAAAAACGTATGGAAATATGGTACGAAAGTAATTCATAGCGAGAATCGAGAACGCTTTTTGAGTAAATGGGTGAAACGCCCTAAATGTAATATTATCATGCCTCCATTCAAAAGTGCTATCAACATTGGTTTAGAGAACATTGACACTCGTAACCGTGTTGCGCCTGGATTCCTTTGTTCTTTAATGTATAAAGGGAACGATTTTCAGAACCAAAACAACACAGGTTTATTTTCCGGACCATACATAAGTGCCGGGGCACAATCCGTTACATCGGAAAACTTTGAAAAATCAATGATAATCCACACCGTCAGGAGATTGCCTTCGGCAACATGGACTAATGACCGAGATCAATTCTATCAACCCACTATTGATATGCCAGAGGAGTTTGTAACAGATTGTGCTATTTGGAGCGTATTTTCAGAGTATAACAACACAGTATCACTTAAAGACGTAGAATATCTCGACAAAATATACCAAATCCGGAATAACCTCTATCCTTACACCGTGGAAGAGGTTAAAGGATGGAAACACGGTTTGAGCGAGTTAGGACTACAAGCAATATCAACAAATGAAGATCGATTCTTAGCCAAATGGATTGTTGGATACAAACTATCTCAAGAAGCCCAAGAAGTGTTCAATAGAGGTCGAATGCTATACATGGCCTTTTATGAGAACGTCGATAAAACCCGATGGTTGGATTATAAGATAGATACATGGGACGTTGGGTTATGGCAAATAAAGATGTCACTAATAAATGCCGGATTGTGCGAAAACGAATTAAGTTCTCTTAAAGAGGCGCATAAAACTCTCGGGAAAAAACTTTTACCAAAATTATATGAATATGGATTTATACCCGAAGATGTGGTTAAGATTGATGTAGGTGAACAAATCTAAATTATTTTGTTGCCGCCAATCCAATCATCGTTTCCCATCTGTTCCCCATGAGATTAATCGGGATGTTTGCCATCTGAGCCGGAACCATCCCGCCAATTCTCAAATGGGGGCTACCCCCCACCCGCTCAGCCACATGGGCGGGGGGTACCCCCCACCATGATCCCAAGAGGAGGGACTACCCCCCCTGTCTGGCAAGCGTCCGGGAACCGGGGCGTCCGGCGTAACGCCCGTGAAACTCCATGCGAAGCATAGGTCGCGGTGATGGAAACGAGGGGGGGGTAGTCCCCCCTCATGTGCAAAGAGGAGGGGGTGGGGGGTGGCTCATTCAAAAAAGAGGAGGCCCCCTCCCCCCCGACCGATTTTTTGGGAGCAGGGGTCCCCCCCTTGCCGGTCATGGGCGGTTGATACGAGTACCGTCGGAAGTCCATAGGAAACGGTGGCCGTCTTTATGGAGCAAAGGGGGGGTACCCCCTACCCCTCAGCCACAAGGGAGGGGTCTCCCTCCGGTCCGTACGGCTGAGGGGAGTACCCCCTGCTATGATCAGAAGAGGAGGCCCCTCCCCCCTCAGGCTGAGGGTGGGGCCTACCCCCCACTACGTTTTTTAGCAGGAAATAAGGAGCAGGAGTTAGTCGGGAATATCGATTACGAATATTCATAATATGAGAATGAAAATATTCCCAACATATTACCTTATATTAATGTCCGGCGGGGTAACACCGGGCGGAGTGTAAGACCATGTGGACCCCCGATATCAGGACCCTTTTTCTGATCCTCTTTCTCGTCAACGTTGTTCTCACGCTCCTGCTTTTTTCCTTCTGGAAGACCCAGAAGACCTATGACGGGTTCAGGACATGGATGCTTTCCCTGTTGGTCGCATCCTGCGGGTATTTCCTGTACATGCTCAATGGATCCGTGCCCGTTCTGCTCTCCTCAACGGGAGCAAATCTTTTGATCGCGCTCTCGGTCATGATGCGGCTTGACAGTACCGGGAAATATTTCAGGTCAAGGACGCTCCCCCTGATCGTCTACAGCACCCTCATTCCATCCGCTTTCCTGTTTTTCTGGTTTACGTTCCGTGTCGATTCGGTGGTCATCCGTGGCGTGATCGTAGGGCTGCTCATCGTTCCCTGCTTTGTTGCGACCTCCCTCATCGCGATACAGTTCCGGGAACCGGAAACCCGGTCGCTCAGGTACGGCTTTGCCATGGCCCTCCTGGTCACGGCCCTTTTCTGGACCGTGATAATCGTTGTAGCGATTATCACCCCCGGGAATCACTCGCTTTCAAACCCGGATCCCGTAAATTCAATCTTCTTTATCGCCACGATCCTCATGGATATCGTCGCCACGGTTTTCTTCCTGTTACTCAATATGGCCCGGTCCCAGATCAAACTTCAAAAAAGCGAGGAAGCACTCTCGCGGGCAAACAAAAAACTCACCATGCTCTCATCAATAACCCGGCACGATATCAAGAATCAGCTCATCGCCCTTTCGGGGTATCTTGAACTCTCAAAAGGGAAACAGGATAGTATTTCGGTCATCCCGGGATACCTTGAAAAAGAGATGAGTATTGCTGAAACAATCGGGAGCCAGATCGACTTCACGAAGGCCTACGAGGATATGGGAACAACGGCACCTGTCTGGCAGAATATCAATGAAAGTGTCCGGCGGGCAGTTGCGGTCCTGCCCATGCGGGCGGTAAGGGTGGAGGTTGACCGGTCGGACCTCGCACTGTATGCAGATCCCTTGTTCGAGAAGGTTTTCTATAACCTGATCGACAATGCCCTGAAGTATGGGGGAGATACCATGACGAAAATCCGCATCTCCTGCCATGAGACTGAAAAGGGGCTTGTCCTTATCTGCGAGGATGATGGTGCCGGGATTACCAGAGAGGACAAAAAACATCTGTTTGAGCGTGGCTTTGGGAAAAATACCGGTCTGGGTCTCTTCCTCACCCGTGAGATCCTCTCGATAACCGGCATCACAATCACTGAGAATGGGAAACCGGGGAAAGGGGCACGTTTCGAGATGAACGTGCCGAAAGGAGCGTACCGGTTCGGACCGCCATGATACCGGCAGATCCCCTTTGAAAATCCCTCTTTAATCCGGTGAAAAGGAATAATTTTTTTTAATTTTTAATTGGTATTGTCAACAATACTGAGTTCTTTCTTGAGAATCTCCACGCCTCTTTCTACATCCTCCATATTCGTTCCCCCGGTAATAATGGTCTTTCCCGATGAGAAAAGCAGGAATACGACCTTGGGGTCGGTGATCCGGCAGACAAGGCCGGGAAAAACTTCCGGTTCATATTCAATATTCTCACTATCCATTAATTCAATCATAATCTTGGTCAGGTTGCACGGGCTCCCGAGATTATAGGAGCAGACCATATTTTTGACGGCGACCTGCGGGTTATCCTGACAGGGTATTTTTGCTTTTTTGAGTTTATTCAGAAGATTTTGTAACGCTACCGGGATATCTTCAGGAGTAATGAGACCGGTAATAACGATCCTGCCCGATGCAAAAATGAGTGCAGCGGATTTCGGGTTTTGCATGTGATATACCGCACCAGGGAACCTCTTTTTGTTGAGTACGCAGCCTGGTATTTTATCTGAAATGAGTTCCAGATCGATAGACTCTGCAATCGATCCGGAAACGACGATATTTTCGATTTTTAATGAGTCTGGCTCACTCTCTGTCATATTTTAAAAATTGGACAGAAGACCCTATTAATAAATAACTTATCAGAGGTGGGAACCGGGGAGTGCCCGTTTTTGTATTTTTTTTACATGTACGTGTCTGGAGTCAGTCAATAAAAGACACGGCCGGCAATCCAAAAACAGATCTGAAAAACTAAAATTCAGATATTCATCTTAACACAAACGTTCTCTGATATCAAACCTGGATCCTGTTTGATTTCCCAAAAGAAACACAAAAAGAATACACTAAACAGGTGCAGCGCGAATATCGGACCCGAAAATTAAGGGAAAAACGCAGGCGGAGAGATCAGCCCGGATAGTTTCGTATAAACCAACATTTTTCATCGTACCAATCGGCACACGCTGATTTGGGGCATAGTGGCCTGACTCGTTGATTTGTCGAAGACCCGGAAAAGCTTCGCCAGTTCTTATTTTCATATTCTCCACAATATAGTATAGCCATTATACCCCCTTCGTCGTTTGATGTAATAAAGAATGGCTTTAAAAATAAATTCTGATGCAAAAATTCTCCGATATCAAAACCGGATCCTGTTTTAGTTAATCACCATTAAAGAGTGTAGTATTTTTTTAAAAAATCCCGGGCACCACCCGGTGATACTAACATACCGGCCGCGTTTAAAAAATTATTTTTGGGCGGCTAGGGGCAGGCTGTTCCGGGCTGCCTGTGCCGCCGGGTAATACTTTTTCTTTATTATCGCGAGAAGATACGGCACAGCGAGCACCAGTGCCACACCTCCGAATGCAAGGAACATATTGCTGTAGGTTACCGCAATGGCAATGACGGGCACGACAGCAAGTGCGGACGCAAACTGGCCGAGGTTTAAGGCTACGGAGAAACCGCCCATTGCCCGCCCGAGGAACTGTCGTGGCGTGATGGTGGCAATCGAGGTTAAGATCGTCGGCATCAGAAGCCCCTCGCCGATACCGATCAGGATTACTGCGAACGCGACGGTGATAAGCGACGTGGCAAACCCAAGACTGCACAGACCGATTCCAAAGCAGAGAAGGGTAATGGTGAGGATCGTGTACCGGTGGAACCTCCAGGCAATTCTCCCGTAAAAGATTCCCAGGATTGCTGAGGCACAGCCCGAAATTCCCAGGAATATCCCGGCGGTGAGCGCGGTGTTTTCGCCTAAGATCCGTGCTGCATCCATATGGGCAATCAGGTAGGGGAATTTTGTCGGCATTAAGAAGAACATCAGGTTACCCAGGAACAGGGTGATATATGCCAGGAGAAGCGTGGAGACCGGGAATTTTTCATCGGGTGCTGCCTTTAGCTCATCAAATTTCAGACGAGCGGGCTCTCTCATCGTTAAAAGAACACCTGCGAGAATGACAATGCCAATCAGGTAAATCAGGAACGCTGCACGCCAGGAAAAACCGGCGAGAAATCCCCCGCTTGTTTCAAGAATCAATACCCCTACACCCATTGCAGCCGCCTGGTAACCGAGAACTCTGGCGCGGGTAATGCCCTCGTAATAACAGACAATCAGGGAGGATGTCGTGCAGATGATACCGGCAATGCCGATCCCAAGGATGAACCTGCCAACTAATAGTGCGGGTAGGGAGGTGAGATAATATCCGGAACTTCCAGCGAGGGTGAAGACCGCAACGGAGGCGGCAAGGACCCTGATTTTGCCAATCCTGTCCGAAAGAGCACCGATGAAAAAGCCCGTGATGGCAATGGCAAGCGCGGGGAGCGTAATAATCAGGGAGATGCTGGTGTCTGAGGCACCGGGAAATGCTGCGCTGATTAAGGGCAGCGCCGGTGCGACCGCTGCTCCTCCCATGAGGATCATCATGGCTGCAAGCATGAGAAAAAGAAATGTCCATTTCGATGGTTTGAATGGTGCTGAAATCATGTCTTATTAAATCGCCAAGGTGAAGATATTAAGAAAGTGCTCCTGAATAGAGTAGCTGATATCATGATTGATGATTCGTTACTTTCGCAGCTGAAAGGAATCGGGATGAGCGAATACGAGGCGAAGGTGTACGTGATTCTGTCAGCGTTGCGGGTGGCAAGTGCCCGTGAAATTCACGAACAGACGAAGATCCCCCGTGGCAGGATCTATGAAACGCTGGGCACGCTCACCCGGAAAGGGTTTATCGTCTCTTCCGGCAAGTCGCCGGTGCGGTACTCGCCGGTTGATGCGACCCAGACGTTCGAGCGCTTGAAACGCGAATCCGTGACCTCTCTTGCAGGATTGTTCAGGCGCCTGAAAACCCTGGAGACCGAGACCCCCGAACCGCTCATGCAGGGCTATAAACTGTATACCGACTGGACCCGGGATAACCAGATCCGGATGATGCTCAAGAGGGCGAAATCAGAGATTATCCTTCTCTGCAATGATGAAGAATTTCTCAGAAAATATGGCGACGATATTGCACGTGCGGCAAAACGGGTCGTTGTGTACCTTGTTATCGGAAGAAAAGAACTCGCGGAGTCCGCGCCGGTAAAATGCTATATGGGCGGGAGCGATATTGAGGCTTCCCTCTTTTGCCCGGAAGGAGGAGAAAACAACGGTCTCTTACTGAAATTGGTAGTGGTGGCTGACCGGGGCGAGTCCCTGTCGATCCTGGAAGAGAACGGGAGACTGATGGGGATTTTTATTTGCCCTGATATGTACGCCGGCTACCTGTCGCGGAAATTTGTACAGGAGATCCAGCCGGTTGAGCGGTCGCATAAGGGTGCCCGGAAGGGAAAGTTACCAGGAACCGGAAAGCCCAAGCTCTGCCCGGAAATATATCGGCTTAATTCATGAGGGTACTCCGGTTACTTTCCGGGTTGCCCCGGGGATTCCGGTCCCGGTGCGGTATCAGTCGGATACACTGGATCCTGACGGTGAGGATCCGGTTCAATCGTTTGAGCTGAAAGGATGGGAGTACGCGTGCATACTGCATCGGCCGACAACCTTACATAACTTTTATATTGTAAATGTCCATACATTTACACATGTTCTTACCCACGAACGAGAAACAGTTCAATTTCTGGAAGATGCGGCGCAGCGGGATGTCAAATGTCTCGATTGCTAACCTTCTCGGCATCACACGACAGGGTGTATCCCAGGCTCTCCTCGCGATGGACGGGAAGATCGAGTCGTCGCTCCGGGAGATGGCGCAGGCAAACCGGATCCAGGTTGACAAGATCGATGTGGAGAGAGGTATCCTGTTCGGACGGTCCATCCCGTTCCAGACGGCCGCATTCATCTTTGTCTCGGAGAAGCACGGCATGCAGGTCTGGTACGAGCATGACGGGGATTGCATTTCCTGCAACGAGTTCACGAAATGCATCGAGTTCATCTGGGATTTCGCAGCCGAGCTGGGGATAAAACTCGAAAAGACCCAGGACCCGACAAAAATGGCAGAGGAACTGCTTGCAAAGGTCCGGGAAGATCAAAAATGACCCGCGTATCAGAAATTTCTGAACACTGGTTCGGCCTGTGTCGGAAACCACCGGTAGTACATGTACTGCAGACGGGTATCGGTATCCCGCCGGAATCCGCCTATGAGGGACTCCCGGATGGCGGGGGTGGAGGATCGGGAACGATCCGCCGGGGGATCGGGGCCGTCCTGTCAGGCACGAAGACACTGATCCATAACCGGCAGCTCCTCTGGTTTACGCTCCTTGCCGGGCTTGTGCTGGCGGGAAACACCCTCGGCCAAGCGGCACTCTACGCCATCGACTGGACCTGGGCCACGCAACCCCTGAACTTTTTAATCGAGTTTGCAACACTGTTCTCTCTGGTGTTCTTACTGGCGGGCCTTGTCCTGAGCATCCCGTCAAAGAGAGAAGGTTCTGCCTCGTTCTTTGAGGGGCTTGCAAGGGCAAAAAAATATCTGAAAGCAATCTTCCTGTGGTCTTTTGTTCTGGCGCTCGCAGGCATACTGCTCTACATTATTTTCTTTTATTTGCCCGTCTGGTTCCCGCATGAGCTCGGGTTCCTTTATGGTTTCTGGCATTTAGAGCCTTTCCTTACCACCTGGTTCCTCCAGTTCCCCTTCAACCTGACGCTCTATCCGATGAAAACCATTGGCGATCCTGTGGTCGGGCTGTCATGGATATATCCCTATGGGTTCATGCAGGCCCTGATCTTTTCGGCGATCAACCTGCTCCTGTTCATCCTGACCCCGTTCGTCGTGCCCTCTATCGTTCTCGAAAAAAAGACCATCAGGGAGGCAGTCGTGGGATCGTTTGCCCTGATGAAAAAGACCTGGGCTGAGGTAGCTGCCTGCACCGTCTTCCTTGGAGTTGTCGCATTCGGTGTGTTCCTGACGTATTATCTCGTCCAGGCAGCACACGGGATGGTCACACCACGCGTGTTTGTCTTCTCGCGTCCCGCCGGCACATGGTTTGCTCTTGGCGTCCTCTATGATCTCGCACTGTTGGGCATTGCGTTCGTGGTGGCAACAGTCGGAGGAATTGCAGCGCTGGATCTTTACCTCTCTGCAAAGGGCAGGCAGGTCACCGGATCTCCAGAACCAGAACCCCACGCATAACTTTTCCGGTCCACTCCTGAGAGGTAATCCCGCTGAAACGATGCTGCCAAAATACAAAGAAGAATAATTTTATATTGTAAACATCCATACATTTACATATGTCCAGACAAACCAGCAACAACCCGTCCGGGTTCTGGAAGATAATCCTGCTGCTCATCATAGCAGGTACCTCAGTATTGTCGCTGTCTCCCGTATCTGCAGAGAAGCCGTTCGTTACTATCGTCGCGCAAGGCGATCAGTCCTATTATATGGGGGAACCCGTGATCTTCACCGGGATGAATACCGATTCAAATTCCACGTACCTCTTTATCACCGGACCCAACCTTCCGGATGGAGGCGGATTACTTTCCTCGCCGCAGCAAAGTCCTGTCAACGGCGATCCCGGTTCATTCACCGTAGTAAAAACAAAACCGGATAATACCTGGGAATATACAATGTACACGTCCGGTTTCAGGCTAGATGCCGGGACGTATACCATTTATGCGGTAAGCCAGCCGGAAACGAAAGACCAGTTCGGCAATTCAACAACGTATGGAACAGTCAGTATAGCACTCAAAAAACCCTTCATAACTGCAGAGATCTCCCCGTCATCAATTTCAAAAGGAGTGCCCTTTACTGTTTCCGGATCTGCGGAAGGAAATCCCGAAACGATCCAGATCTGGATCCTCGGTAAGAACTACTACTCCAAGGCAATTGAATCTGTCAACTCTGATGCCTCGTACAAGTATGAAGTCTCTCAGGCGGTCACCAGTCATCTTGAAAGCGGCCAGTACTTCGTGATTGTCCAGCACCCGATGGAGAACAATACGTTCGACATCGATGTCAGCGGAGATTACGTCCGCAGCCTGCAACTGAACAACGGTACGAATCTCTTCAGAATCTCCGGTCCGGGAAGCCTGCAGGGCAGCGACGCGGCAGAGGCACTCGTTGTTGCGTTCAGTGACCCCAGTAATGGTGATGACACCTATGCGCTGATTCCGTTCCAGATCGATAATGCGGTGAGTTCAACACCCCAGGCACAACCGACCACGACCACTCCGGTTCAGCATCAGACCCAACATGCCCCGCTCCAGTATGCCCCGGTCGGAGCAATTGCTCTTATTTTTGGAATTGCAGTGTAGAATCAACATTAAGGGGCCCCTATTTTTTGGAAATTATCAGGAAACCCGTATTTCAGGGAAAATTATTCCCAAAAATACAATAAAAAAGATTTGTTTTACGGCGCTACCGTCACCGTCCCTCGCATGAACGGATGGATGTTGCATATGTACGTGTAGGTCCCGGTCCGGTTGAACGTGAACTGGAACGTGTTTCCCTGATGGATGACGGGCGAATTCAGTACCATGGGCGACGGTTCCACGGATGTGACCGTATGATCAGCAGTGTCCAGGTTCGTCCACGCCACGGTGGTCCCCTTGCTCACCGTTATCGATGCGGGAATGAATGAATAATTCTGTATGGCGACCGATGCCGCTCCTGAAAAGGAGGATGCCGTTGCAACCGCCGTGACGGGTGCCGGCACTACCATCGTGGTGGCAGCCGGTGGAACAGGTGTTGGTGCCATCGTCGGCGGTACCGTCTGTGACGGGGAAGCGGTCGGCACCGGGGCCGGTGACGACGGAGAGGATAAACATCCGGCGAGGAAAAGAGCGGCGATCAGGATGAGGGTGAGAGCCGCTCCGGGTACAGGATATGTATGAGCGTGCATATGTTGCACTCAACCCTGCCGGTATATTAAAATGCCGTAGCGGGGGTTTTTGCGTTTACAACCGATGTGTGGCTAAGTGAAAGGAGGGTATGGTTGTAAAGCCCTGAAACTATAGAAGTCTTTAAGGGTTGATATTTTATATTCATCCACTAATGAACGTGGAGAGCAAACCGACACCGATTGATCAGAGACTCTTTTTGATCTTCATTGTCACGTTTGCAACGATGACGGTCTTCGAGTTTGTCGGGCAGTTTATCTATCCGTATCCACCCGACTAGCGCTCGAACCTGGTGACCAGCCTCTTTGCGAGCGGGCTTGCGGTCATCATTGCCTACATTCCCCTCAACGCCTACTATTCCGAGAGTGCCCGAGTACTCTCGGAGATGGAGAAACGCCGGCTGGTGGAAACAGAATTACGGGAGAGCGAATCACGCCTCAGCAGCATCATCCGTGTCGCCCCCGTCGGTATCGGTGTCGAATTCGACCGGATCGTCCGGACGGTCAACGACCAGCTCTGCCATATAACCGGGTACACCGCAGAAGACCTCACCGGCATATCCTCCCGTCGCCTTTATCTGACAGATGAGGATTTTACCTCAGTCGGCAGGGAGATTCACGCCCAAATCGCACAGAACGGGTCCGCGGAGGTCGAGACCCGGTGGCAAAGGAAAGACGGGACGATCATTGATGTCATAATCTCTTCGACCCCGGTCGATCCT
>Ga0187874_10001659_pt1 | contig 19241 bp, 18 predicted proteins | sample June2016WEW_16_1_3_FD_132993 | JGI IMG/M metagenome (GOLD analysis project Ga0187874, IMG submission 132993) | Peatland microbial communities from SPRUCE experiment site at the Marcell Experimental Forest, Minnesota, USA - June2016WEW_16_150 | ecosystem: Environmental > Terrestrial > Soil >... | reverse complement strand
GCCGCCGCCAGCGCATTTGCCGCGCCCGGAATTGAGGCCTCACTGGCCGAACTGTTGCACGATGGTGAACAAGGGAAAATTTTCCCGCGCGTCATTACCTGGACGCTGCTCGACCATCGCCGGATCACACTTGTGCCGCCCGGTCACTGGCTGTTGATTGAAGATTCGGCGCCCTTCCGCGCCACGCTTCGCCCCCGGACGCCGGACGCCAAATCCCAGACCCCGATCCACGTCCAATCCATCCCGGTCCGCTACGGTCACGTTGCCTGCTTCGCGCCGCGCGAAATTGCGGCGGATGCCGAATTGGTCCTGGAACGTTACGCCACAACTTCGCAAAAAGTCTCCGCCGCCATCCGCTTTCTTCCGGCAACTCCGGACTCCGAACTCCCTGCTGCGCCGGGGCATGGCGGAGGCGAGCGAATCCCGAACTCTGATGCCCTCGTCCTTCTGACCAACGGCCGCGGCGGCATGGCGCACATGTGCGCAGACCTGGGCCGCGTGTATTCCAAATACGACTGCGTGCTCGGCGCGAACCTGCATCCCAGCGTGCCCGTGGACCGCCACGTTTTCGTCAAACGCATCCGTGTGTGGGTGAACGCCGACGGTTTCCTCTCGCCGCTCGATTTCAAGGGCCTCGCGTCGTTTGAGGCCGGTCCGCCGGCGACCTGGCAGTTTGTCGCCAACGCTGGAGACGGCCGCACTGTCGAAATCGAACTACGCGCCGAAATGGTCGAAGGGAAAAACACCGTCGTTTTTTATTTCACCCGCCCGACGGAACAACGCGCGCACGGCAAGCAACTGCCCGCCGACGCCGATGTGCGCCTGACCGTGAGATTTGACATCGAGGACCGGAATTTTCATTGGGAAACCAAACGCAACGGCGGCGCGGAACATCATTTTGCGACCAATACGCACAAACTCCCGGACCCCAGACCCAAGAGCCAGGACCCGATTTGCGGCTTTGCCTTCACGCCCGCTTCCGATCGTCAGTTGTATGTGTTCGCAAGCAGCGGCGAATATCATCCGCAGCCGGAATGGTGTGAGAACATCCCGCACCCGGTCGAGCAAAGCCGCGGCCAGACCGGCAGCGGCGACGCTTATAGTCCCGGCTGGTTTGAATTGCCTTTGCCGAAAGGCGCGAGCGTCACACTCGTGGCCACGGCGGAAAAAGATGTTGGAGTTCAAGCTTCAGCTTGTGATGTCAGCACGCTAAAGCGTGAACTCCAACCCGCCGAACCGGAGGTTCCCGATTCGTCGGGATTCGCAGCACGCCTCATTCGCGCCGCGAAACAATTCGTCGTCCGCCGCGGCGAAGGCATAACGGTCATCGCCGGGTATCCCTGGTTTCTGGATTGGGGGCGCGACTCGCTGATCTGCGCACGCGGACTGTTAGCGGCGGGCATGGCTGCGGAAGTGAAACACGCGCTGCTCACGTTTGCCCGATTCGAGGAAAACGGCACGATGCCCAATACGATTCATGGTGACGACACGGCGAATCGCGATACCTCCGACGCACCCTTATGGTTCGGGGTGGCCTGCGAAGAGACGGCCGCCCAGGACAAAAAAGCGGGAGCGAAATTCTATGATACGACCGTCGACCAGAGGGGTCGCACCCTCCGCGACGTGCTGACGAGCATCGCGGAAAATTACGTTCGTGGCACACCCAACGGCATCCGCACGGACGCGGATTCGGCGTTAGTCTGGAGTCCGGGCCATTTCACGTGGATGGACACGAACCATCCGGCCGGCACGCCACGCGAAGGGTATCCGGTTGAAGTCCAAGCGCTGTGGATTCGCTTGTTGCAGCAACTTGCAAAAATCAGTGGCGGCGATGAACAAGAAAAATGGGGTGGGCTGGCCGAACGGGCGACCGCTTCGCTTGAAAAATTGTTCTGGCTCGAAGAGAAAGGCTGGTTCGCCGATGTGCTACTGGCCAAACCTGGTGTCACTGCGCGCGAGGCCAAACCCGATGATGCGTTGCGCAGCAATTATCTGTTTGCCGTGAGCCTCGGTCTGGTGGCCGGCGAACGCGCCAAACGCTGTGTTGAGGCGGCGCAAAAATACCTCGTCGTGCCCGGTGCGTTGCGTTCGCTGGCGCCGTTGCCGGTTTCCGTTCCGCTGCCGATTTACGGCAACGACGGCCGGCTCTTGAACAATCCCGCCGAGCCGTATCGGGGCCATTATGAAGGCGACGAGGACACACGCCGCAAACCTGCCTATCACAACGGCACCGCATGGACCTGGACGTTTCCCAGTTTTTGTGAAGCATTGGCACGGGCATGGGATTTTGCGCCGGACGCCGTCGCCGCGGCGCGCGCGTATCTCGGCAGCATGGAACGTTTGATGAACGAAGGCTGCCTCGACCAGATTCCCGAAATTTTGGACGGTGACGCGCCGCACACACAACGCGGTTGTGATGCGCAGGCGTGGGGCGTGACCGAAGCGTTGCGTGTCTGGAAATTGCTTGACGGTCGTTGAATCGAAAATCGCGTGACCATTTCCTTGTTTCAGTTATTGGTCTGTCTAGCGGCGGGTGTTGCGCTCATCGTCTTGTTGACTGCGAGATACCGGGTGCACGCCTTTTTTGCCCTCCTGGTTGCTTCGTTCGTGGTGGGATTGGGCGCACAACTTCCCGTTCCCGATATCATCAATGCCATCAAGGACGGATTTGGCAACATCATGAAGTCATTGGGATTCATCATTGTTCTGGGAACGGCCCTGGGCATTTTACTTGAACATACCGGCAGCACCAGGGTGATGGCTGCTTTCATTCTGCGAAAAGTCGGAGAACGTCATGCGGCATTGGCGATAAGCATGACAGGTTTCATCGTGGGATTGCCCATCTTTTGTGACTCGGGATATATCGTTCTCAGCGGGTTGAATTCGTCGCTGGCCAGACGCACCGGCATCTCCGTGGCGGCAATGGCAGTTTCCTTGGCAACGGGCCTGTATTCCGTGCACTGTCTGATTCCGCCGCATCCCGGCGCGACGGCCGCCGCCAGTGTCATCGGCGTGGACTTCGGGAAATTGATTTTGACGGGAATTCTGGTGGCAATCCCGGCCACGATGGTCGGCTATTTCTGGGCCAATTTTGCGGGCAGAAAAATTCCCGTGACGGTTGCCGATGAGGAAATCATGGTTGAGGAAACGTCACAGCCACCCTCCGTTATCAAGGCATTTCTCCCCGTGGTCGTCCCCATTGTTTTAATCGCGGCCAGATCCTTTTTTACCATACAGGCATCCGCCGTCAAAGGCTGGTGGTTTTCTGCTCTGCTTTCATTGGGTGATCCGGTGATCGCGTTGTCCATCGGCGTGTTGCTCGCGTTTAATTGCCATCGGTCCTGGAACAAGCAGATTGTGGGGCAATTGTCACGGGAAGCGGCGGAAAAAGCCGGCGGCATATTGGTCATCATCGGCGGGGGCGGAGCCTTTGGGGCGGTGCTGGCGGCAACCGATATTGGCCGGCACTTCAGTCAATCGTTGGCGTTGGACAGCCTGGGCATTTTGTTTCCTTTTTTAATCACCTCGGTTCTGAAAACGGCGCAGGGATCGTCCACGGTTGCTATTATAACCGCCGCGTCCATTGTTCAACCCTTGCTGCCAGCCCTGGGATTGGCGACGGAGAAAGGCCAACTGTTCGCCGTGCTGGCCATGGGCGCGGGTTCCATGATGATTTCCCACGTGAATGATGCCTATTTTTGGGTGATAACAAAGTTCTCCGGCCTGGAAATGAAAACCATGTTGAAAGTCTATTCGGTCGCTTCGGTGCTGATGGGACTGGTTTCGCTGGCGGTGATTTATTTGTTGTCTCTGATTTTACCTTGAGCTCACCGTGCATATCCTGATTGCCCCCAACGCCTTTAAAAACAGCCTGGATGCGACCGCTGCGGCAGAGGCCATCCGCGCGGGATTGCAGCAGAGCAAACTGAAATGCACCTGTGAATGTTTTCCGGTCGGTGACGGGGGAGATGGAACGGCCGCCCTGCTAATCCAAAAATGCGGCGGCAAGATCGTGCCCGCCGAAGTCCATGATCCGTTGGGAAGAAAAATCCGCGCTGCATTTGGGCTGATTCATAACGGCCACACCGCGGTGATTGAAATGGCCGATGCCTCCGGGTTACGGCTGTTGCGTCGTGACGAATATGATCCGTTGCACGCCAATACCTTCGGCACCGGCGAATTGATAAAATGCGCGCTGGACAAGGGAGTTAACAAAATCATCATCGGCATCGGCGGCAGTGCCACGGTGGATGGCGGCACCGGTATTTTGCAGGCCCTAGGTGTTCGCTTTCTGGCTGCCGGTGGAAAAATTTTATCAAACCTGCCGGAAAACCTTGCCGACCTTGGGTCCATTGATCTGTCCGGTCTGGATCAAAGAATCTCGCATTGCGCCTTGACCGTCCTTTGTGACGTGGAATATCCATTACTCGGCGAACAAGGCGCGGCGAGAGTATTTGGCCCACAAAAAGGAGCAACCGGGCCGGTCATTGAAAAACTGGAAGCTGGGCTAACAAAGTTGCGTGACGTTGTGTTCCGGCAAACCGGCAAGGACCTCGCGGCAATCAAGCATGGAGGCGCAGCCGGAGGCGTGGCCGCAGGATTGCACGGGTTGTTGAACGCAAAACTGGTCAACGGGATAGACCATTTCCTCGACGTCACCGGTTTTGGGGATGCACTGCAAAAGGCCGACCTCGTCATCACCGGTGAAGGGCGCATGGATGAGCAAACGTTGCACGGCAAGGGGCCATTTGGTGTCGCGTTGAAAGCCAGGGAAAAAAATGTTCCGGTGATTGGCTTGGCCGGCCGGGTGGCGTTGGAGGCGGATGCGCCGTTGCGCCGATATTTTGCCCGGTTGCTGGACATCAGCGATGCGTCCGTTAAATTGGACAAGGCCTTGCAGAATACAGCATCGAATCTGCGGCGCACGGCAATGGAATTGGGGGACCGGCTGGCTGTGAAATGAGTCTCGTCACCTCACATCTGGACAAATTGCCGGTTGTGGTCCCGACGTGTCGGGATTGAGCTTACTCGAGTCTGTCCCAGACGTGGCAAATAAGCTGAAAGCACCGGTCACGGTTGATCGGAAATTTGAGGACGTGGTGAAGTCGGCGTAAAGCGCCGCTGTATTGGTTTTGGTTTATTGAGGTAGCGTCGGCGCTGGGCGCCGATTCGTTCGAGCCACAGGCTCGACGCTACAACCTGGAGTGCGGCGACATGTCGCTGCTTTTGAAAGCGCGGACGTGTCCGCGCATTCCAAAACAGGGCAGTGGACGTAAGTCCGCTCATTCTAATCCGGCGAAAGTTAGAGCCGACTCACGTCGGCTGCTACGGTGGAAAGCGGCGGTGCTGGTATATTGAGCGGGCGTAGCGGCGTCTTGGCAGAGCGCCGCAAACGCAGGTCAGGCTTCCAGCCTGTCTTCATATTCGCAGTCAGAGACAGGCAAGATGCCTGTCCAATTTTGATTGCCGTGCGCGGACAAAATCATCGCCAGTCTCTTTGCGATTTCTGCGCTCTTTTGCGGCTCAATTTTTTCGTGTGATTCGTGTATTTTGTGGTTTAAACCTTTTTACTGCATCTTTGCTGGTTTCAAAATCGTTGCCAATTTGCGGCGGCTGAATGAGAATTGCGCCGTGCATTTCCGCGACAAAATCATCGCGTGGGACAAACTGCCGGCCTGGCGCGAGGCCATGCGCGCGAGCGGTAAAAAGCTGGTCGTCACCAATGGCTGCTTCGACATTCTGCATTTGGGTCACGTGAGTTATCTGGAATCGGCGCGCAATCTCGGTGACGCGCTGCTCGTGGGCGTCAACGGCGACGACTCCGCGCGGCAGTTGAAAGGCAAAGGCCGTCCGGTGAATACCGAAGCCGACCGCGCCGCCGTGCTGGCGGCGCTGGCCAGCGTGGATGGTGTCTGCATTTTTGCGGACAAATCGGCGACGAATTTCCTTTCGGCGGCCAAGCCCGATATTTATGTCAAAGGCGGCGATTACACCCTGGACACGTTGAATCAGGAGGAACGCCGCCTGGTCGTGTCAGCGGGCGGGAGAATTGTGATTTTCCCGCTGGTGCCCGGCAAATCCACGACGGTGTTGCTGGAAAAAATTTCGCGACTGTGAGGAACCACGAAACACACGAAATGACACGAAAAAAACCGGGAAAAAGTCTGCTGCGTTGGCGGTTATGTCTTTTGTCGCGCGGCTGCTCCAACGTGAGCCGAAGCGGAAGCTGGCCTTTGTATACCTTTTGTTTTGTGTGTTTCGTGTATTTCGTGGTTTCATCTGAATGAAAATTCTGGTCATTTCCATGGCGGGCATCGGCGACGCGCTGCTGGCCACGCCGCTCATCCACGAGCTGCGCGCGAATTTTCCCGACGCCACAATTGACGCGCTGGTGTTGTGGTCCGGCTCCCGGGATCTGTTGGAAAACAATCCGCACCTTAACCGCGTCCACCAAAAAAACCTCATCGCCACCGACAAACTGGAGGCGCTGCAATTTCTCTGGTCGCTGCGCCCCGGGCATTATGACGTTTCCATCAACACGCATCCGCAGAGCCGGCGGCATTACCGCATTGCCGCGCGTATCGTCGGCGCGGCGACGCGCATCAGCCACGAATACGAATGTTTCAACGCGCTCGACCGTTGGCTCGTAAACCGCACGTTGCCGCAGGATTACACCCGGCATTCGATTGAGAATAATTTCGACGTGTTGCCGCTGCTCGGTGCGCAAAAAAAATTGCCCGTGCATGAAATTGAAATTTTCCTGACGCCGAAAGAGGAAAAGTGGGCGGATGATTTTCTGGTTCAACATAAACTTGCCGGCTGCAGGTTGCTGGGGGTTCACGTCGGCTCCGGCGGCACAAAAAACCTGCCGCTCAAGCGCTGGCCGCTGAAAAATTTCATCGGACTGGTCCGGCGTTTGAACCGCGAGCGGCGCGACATCAGCGTCCTGCTTTTCGGCGGTCCGGAAGAAGCCCAGGATCATGAAGTACTTCTGGCGCAGGCCGACCGCGACCGCGTGCTTCAGGTCGGGGCGAATAATCTTCGCCAGGCGGCGGCGCTGATGAAGCGCTGCCACTCCTTTCTCAGCGTGGACACGGCGTTGATGCACCTGGCCGCGGCGGTGAAAGCGCCAAAGCAAATCGTCATCGAAGCGCCGACGCTGAACGTGACCAATTTCCCGTACGGCAATCCCTTCACACTCGTGAAAAATCCGATCGTGAACGGGCGCGGGCTGGATTTTTACCGTTACGACGGCGGCGACATCAAAGGCACGCGCGAGGAACTGCTGGCGTGTATGGCGTCGGTAAAAGTTGAGGACGTCTTCGCAACGGTGACGAAGCTAATCTGAAATGACTAAACCATAATGACGAATGACTAAAGAATGACAAGTGACGAAATCCAAATCCCCCACAATGCTGTACTGTCGTCATTGGGATTTTGTCATTCTCTAGTCATTAGGTTTTAGACATTAGTCATTACAAGGAAAATCCCGCCGCCTTCGCATCGGCGGCGAACATTTTCACGGTGTCCAGCGACATTTCCTTCAAGCCGATGCCGGCGAGCTTGAGCGCCTTGTTCAAAATATCGTGCGGCACAGTCACGATGTCGCAGCCGCAGGCGTCGGCCTGAAAAATGTTCAGCACCTCGCGCACACTGGCCCAAAGCAGCTCAGCTTGAGGCAGCCCGGCCAGTTTCTTTTTGGCCTCGCGCATGTGGGGCATCGGGTCAACACCCGTGTCGGCGATGCGCCCCGCGAACACAGACACGATGGCGGGCACCCCGGGATTGAGCGCCTGGGCGACCCCGGCAACCTGTTCCTGCGTGAGCATGGCGGTGACGTTGATTTTCACGCCTTCGCGCGTCAGTTCACGCACCAGCGACAACGACGATTCACCGCGCGTGTTGGTGATGGGGATTTTGACATAGACGTTTTTTGCCCAGCCGTTGATTTTGAGCGCCTGCCGCCGCATTTCAGGAAATTCATCGGAAAACACCTCAAGCGAAATCGGCTTCACGGTGATGCTTTGCAGAATGTCCCTGGCGAACGCCTCAAAATCCGCCAGGCCGGCCTTGCGCATGAGGGTGGGATTCGTGGTCATGCCCTGGATGAGCGGGTTGGCATTCAACTGGAGCATGCCGGCCTTGTCCGCGCCGTCGGCAAAAATTTTTACTTTCAGTTCGTTCAATGTGCTCATGGTTCAATACGGCCGGCAAACGTCAGTGATTCGTTGTTTCACGCAGAATAATGTCCGCAGCTTCGGCTAAATTGCCAGCGGAAAAGTGGGGTTTCTGCCGAAGTTCCTCCGCATAGCCGCGATCGATAAAGATCGTGCGGCAGCCGGCGGCGTGGCCGCAATCCACGTCGCGCCAGCGGTCGCCGACCATCCAGCTTTGGCTGAGGTCAATGCCCAGCGCGCGCTCCGCGCGCAGCAACATACCGGGCTTGGGTTTGCGACAGTCGCAATCGGACAATTCCTTGCCGGGATGGTAACAAACCTCTACGCGGTCAATCGGCAGCAAGCGGCACATTTCGGCATGAATCTTTTCCACCATTTCCTTTTTGAGCGTGCCGCGGCCGACCTCGGGCTGGTTGGTCGCCACGACGAGCAGGTAGCCGGCTCGCTTGAGTCTCGCGCACGCGGCGGCCACGCCGGGGAGAATTTCAAATTCACCCAGGCTCGCCGGTGAATACGGCAGACCGTCACGTTCCAAGGCGCGGTTGATGACGCCGTCGCGGTCAAGGAAAACGGCGCGGGCCAGCCTGGACGATTTTTGCGAATTTGTGGGCACGGGTGGCAATGACTAATGACTAAAATCTAATGACGAAAGAATGACGAATCCCAAATATCGAGTGGAAAACGCTTAGTTTCATGACGTCCTCCAAATAGTGGCGAATATGAGATGCAGTTCCTTCGCTTCCTGCCAGAGTTTACGCGCTTCGGTTTTCATCTCAGGTTCGGCAGCGGCAATCATTCGCAGCCAAAGTTTCGTGTCACGAGCTTCCTTGCGGCATGTGCCAATCTTGTTCCTGAAATTCTTTTTTGATACCGCGTCATCTGCTTCGCAATAATTCGCCCCCACGCTGGTTCCCGCGCGGACAAGCTGGCTGATAAGCGAGGTGTTCACCGTGTCTTTTGGGATCTTTTTTCCAAATTGAATCACCGCTTCACCGAACTGTGCCGTCCGCTCTTCCAAATCAAACTCCGGTTTCTTCGACTGTTCGCCGCCGCTCGTTTGAAATTCGGACTTTGGACTTTTTTAGTCATTAGGGTTTAGAAATTAGTCATTTCGTTGACTCCCATTTGGTTTGCGCAACCTTGAGCTTGGGGTGCGACACGAGCAGATGCCAGATGACGGCCTGAAACGCTTCGGTGTGTGGCGTCACGTGAGCTGGATTCACTGTTGGCACGATGACGCAAGCCGTCGCCTGCTTCGCCGTGTAACCACCGTTGCGTCCGACGACGCCGATGATGGAAGCCCCGGCTTTTTTGGCGAGTTGAATGGCGCTGACGAGATTCGGGCTGACGTTTTTCTCCAGATCGCCGCCGCCGACGGAAAAAATCAGCAGTCCATCCTTCGCGTTCAACCGGCTGCCTTTGAGCCATTCGGCAAAAATCGTCGCCCAGCCTTCGTCATTCGTGCGCGCGGTCAATTCGGAGACGTTGTCGGTGGGGGCATAGGCCTCGAATCCGCAGATTTTGCGGAAATCGTTGACGGCGTGGCTGGCATTGGCCGCGCTGCCGCCAACTCCGAGAATGAACAGCCGCCCGCCGCGTTCGCGCACGCGCGTCAGTTCGTCCACCGCTTTTTCGATGGCGTCAGCGTTCAGTTGTGCCGTGACCTTTTGGACTTCGGCAAGGAATTCTTTGGCAAAGCTCATGGTTTGTTGTGGCGTAAATGAAACACAGTTGCGGAAAAAATGAAATCCTAATTCCTAAATCCCAATGACTAAATAATGACCAAGTCCGAATAACGAATAAGAGGCAACAGTTGATTTGGGGATTTCGTCATTGGGAATTATTTCGTCATTCGGATTTATGGTTTAGCCATTCCGGCTGTTCCGCCCTGTAGTAATTTCTCAAGCTCGGTCAAACCGGCTGGTGAACCGATTTCGTAAAAGCGCTCGTGCACCTCATAACCGGCCAATTGCTTTTCCCGGACGAGTTTGCCCATGACTTCAGCCAGATCAAAAGGCTTGTCGGCCGGATACGCATTGAACACGGTCGCCTGGAACAGGCTCAGGCCGTAGTCAATGTGCCGCATTTCCGGCAGGCGGTTCTTTTTGTCATAAACCACAACGCTGCCGTCGCGGAAGACGACGTTGCTGGTGTCATACCGGCCCTCGTTGCGATATACGGTCATGCAGCCGAGCTTGCCGCTGCGCCGGAAAAATTCCGCGATGGGCCGATACTCAACCGGCAAATACGAATCGCCGTAGAGCACGAAAAATTCCTTGCCGAGCAACGGCAACGCGCGCCTGAGCGCCCCGCCCGTGCCGAGCAACTTGGGACCGTCGAAAGTATAATCGAGCCGGAGACCGAAGGCCGAACCATCGCCAAATTCGCGTTGAATCATTTCACCGAGATAACCGACACAGAGCACGGCCCGGCAAATGCCGCGCGCGCGGAGCAGTTCGAGTTGATGCGCCAGAAACGGTTTGCCGGCGACGGGGATGAGTGATTTGGGGATTTTTTCCGTGATGGGGCGCAGCCGCGTGGCGAGGCCGCCAGCGAGGACGGCAACGGGAATTTCCAGCAGCGCGCTCACGAAATCACCAGTTTCGTGCCCTCGAAGTCAAACCGGAAGCGGACTTCGCTGAGACCGGCCTGCCACATGGCGTGGCGGAGCTTGGCCTTGTCCTCGGTATAAAACATGAGAAAGCCGCCACCGCCCGCCCCGATAAGTTTGCCTCCGAGCGCGCCGTTGGCCATCGCCAGGTCGTACCATTCGTTGATTTTCGGGTTGCTCATGCCGCCGGAGCGCCGTTTCTTGCGCTGCCAGTGCACGTCCATGAGCCGCGCAAATTCATGCAGATTTCCGCCTTCAAGAGCGCGTTGGCTTTGCAGGCCGAGGTCTTTGACGAAGCGCAGATTTTCCATCATCGCTGCGTCGGACGATTTTGATTTCTGGTCCTGTTCCTTCAAAATCGCGGACGCGGAACGCGAATAACCGGTGAAAAACAGCAACAAATTGTCTTCGAGATTGTCGCGGGTTTCCTCGGAGGCTTTCAGCGGCCACGCTTCCACTTTTCCGTTCTCCAAAAATTTGAAACAGGTGATGCCGCCGTAGGCAGCGATGTATTGGTCCTGTTTGCCGATGGGTTCCCGGAGGCGCCCCAGTTCAATTTCACACGCTTGCGCGGCGAGTTCGGCGGGATGGATGAGGTCTTTTTTGTGGGCGTGCAACGCCTTGAGCAACGCGGTCGTGAAACTGCCGGACGAACCCAGCCCCGTGCCCGCCGGAATGTCGGCCATTGAGGCCAATTCCAGCCCGCAACCGTTCATGCCGAGCAGGGCGAAGGCTTCACGGATGATCGGGTGTTCGAGTTTGGCGGCTTCACTCACCCGCTCCAGGCGCGAATATTTCACAATCAAGTCAGGGGTAAAATTCTCGTGCAACGCAATGTAGACATACCGGTCAATTGCCGCGGCGATGAGAAATCCGCCGAACTTTTCGTAATACGACGGCAAATCCGTGCCGCCGCCGCCGAGCGTGACGCGCAAAGGTGAACGGGCAATGATCATTTCGGTTTCCGGATTTAGAGTTTTGGCCGCTCGGAGTCAAAGTGAAATCCGCGCTTTCGGTAAATTTTTTCCACGACCCGTAGCGCAACGCGGGCTTCCGCGAGACCAGCATCAGGTTTCCGTTTCAATTGAAGGTCCTTTTCAAACTCAATCATTTCCCTTCGCCATGATTCATCCGGGCCGGGGAATTCATACAATTTCGTGTCCGGCGGGCCCATCTCCGGTTTCATCTGGTAATGATAAAGCTTCTCAACGCCATAACTACCGCCCAGACCTTCGATGTGCAGCTTGGCCTGGCGTCCGTAAAGCTCGAACGAGAACAGATTTTTCCACTCGGTGCAACTGACGTGCAACCACGCGGTCTGGCCTTTGGCGGTCCGCAAATCCAAAAAGGCATTGTCGTCCACCGGCATTTTCCAGAAATACGTCGCCACGTGGCCGTCAACTTTCTTGAATCGGCCGAGAAACCAGCCCGCCAAGTCAATCAAATGGATTCCCTGGTCAATCAACTCACCGCCGCCCGCGAGTTTCGGGTCGGCGCGCCATTCCTGGTCGTAACCGACGCGACCGCCGTGGCCGTAGCGCGCGCGGATGAACATCAATTCGCCCATCACGCCGGATTCAAAAATCTCCCGCGCCTTGAGAAATGCCGGATGATAACGATGATTGAAACCGACACGCACACAGACGCCGTGCTTTTTGGCGAGCACGATCAATTCGTCAATTTGCCTTGCCGAAATGCCCGCCGGTTTTTCGACGAGAATATGTTTGCCAGAGCGAATGGCGGCGGTGGAAACTTCAGCAAGCGCAGAATTAATTGTCGCCACAATCACCGCCTCCACTTGTGGGTCGGCGAACGCTGCTTGGAAATCGGCGACGGCCCGTCCGGTTTGGGCCAATTTCACGAGTTCCTCGGCACGCGACAAATTGGTGTCGCAGGCGACAACCAGTTTCGAACCGGCGGGCAAACCCGCCAGCCGCTTTCTCCCAATCAGTCCGCAACCAACAATGGCGTAGTTCATTTGTCTCCCCACGTTTTGCCGCGGTCTTTCGGCACAATCCGGCGCAAGGTGTAAATGTCGCTTTGCAAATCCGCTTTGAACCCGGGCAATTTCTCCCACGGATCCCATTGCGCGCTGATGAGTTTGCCGCTGATGCCGTCGCTTTTTTCCGAGAGCAGAAATTCCACCAGGCTGAGAACCTTTTCCAGCCTGCCGGAGTTGTCGTGGGACAGTTTGCTGGCGGACTCGAATTCCTGCTGTCCGGCCAGCCCGGCGCCGCGGGCGAGCACTTCCTCGGTCATCCGCGTGAAAATCGCGCCGGGCGCAACGGCATTGATGTCGAGCGGCTGACCCTGCCATTCCGCGGCAAGGGTTTCAACGAGGCGGACGACGCCGGTTTTGGCGACGCCATAAGCGGTGAAACGCGGACGCGGGCTGGTCGAGCCGCCGCCGGAAAAACAAATCACTTTGGCGCGGCGCGATGTTTTTTTCAGCAGCGGATAGAACGTGCGGATGGCAAAAAACGTTCCATCGAGATTCACGGCCAGATTCTTCCGCCACGCCAACGGGTCTATTTCCATCGCTGGTCCGATTGGCTCTTGAATCCCGGCGCAGCAAATCAGGCCATCCAGGGTCTCCCATCTTTTTGTCACCGCCTCGGCGCACTTCCGCACAGCGGTCCAATCGGAAACATTGCACTGGAAACTGAATCCATCCTGTGGCGAGCGGGCAAGGCGGCAGACGGCGTGGCCTTTGGCGGCCAGCGAATCCGCAAGAAATTTGCCGATGCCGCTGCTGCTGCCCGTGATGACGAGGTTCATCGGCGTTCGAGAATCCACTGGTTTTTCTGCAGCCATTGGAGCGTGCGGAGGATGGATTGCTCGATGGTGAGCGTCGTTTTCCAGCCCGTGGCGCGGATTTTTTTGGTGTCGAGAAAGATGAACGGATTGTCACCCACCCACCCCTTGTTGCCGCCGGTATATTCCAACTTCGGTCTGAGACCGAGCGCGTTGCAAATAAATTCCACTGAATCGTTGACTTCAACGTATTCATCGGTGCCGAGGTTGTAGGTTTCCACGTTGTGTGGAGCGTGCTTCGCCGTGGCGCGACTTACGACGTGCAGCATCGCCTCAAGACAATCGCGGATGTAGAGGTAGGACTTCTTCTGCGTGCCGTCGCCGAGCACTTTCAGACTGTCGGGATGGGCGAGCAGTTGTTTGTAAAAATCAAACACATGGCCGTGCGTGTAGCGTTCGCCGAGAATCGAAACAAATCGGAAAATGTAACCTTCAAACCCGTAACCTTCGCAATAGGCGTGAATGAACCCCTCGGCGGCGAGTTTCGAGGCTGCATACACCGAAGTCTGTACCGGGAATGGATGATTTTCGGGCGTCGGGATGATTTCCGCCTCGCCATAAACACTGCCGGTGGAACTGAACGCAATGTGTTTGATGCCGTTGGCGCGCATGGCCTCCAGCACGTTGAACGTGGCCACGGCGTTTTGCTGGAAATCCTTGTGCGGATGCTCGAGGCCAAAGCGCACATCCGCGTTGGCCGCCAGATGAAAAACGAAATCGCAACCGGCCACCGCACGGGTCATTGCCAGCAGTTCGAGACAGTCGCCTTCCACGAGTTTGAACCTCGGATTGGCCATCGCTGCTTGAAGAAATTCCCGCTGGCCGGTGGAAAAATTGTCCCAGCCAACAACGTGCTTGCCGCCGGCGAGCAGCCGGTCCACGAGGTTGCTGCCGATGAATCCGGCCGCGCCGGTCACGAAGATGGTGTTCATTTGTGGGGGTATAGTGTAGCCACCATTGCCCGTCATTGCCAGCAATTACTCCCTCACAAGTTTCCACCCATGCAACGGCACGTCTCGCTTCAGCGCACTGAAAAGTGAATTGACCGCGGCGGGGGTTCGCTGTCAGCGTTGTGGTTGTCTGGCCGATGAACGCATACCCGCCCAATACATGATGGTTGATGATCCCGACGCGGAACTGGTAAGACGCGCCCAAGCGGGCGAGTTGGACGCTTTCGAGGCGCTGACCACCCGCTATGAACAACGGGTCTTTTCGCTGGCCATGCGCATGTTGCGGCAGGAACAGGACGCCGAGGACGTGACCCAGCAAACCTTTTTAAGCGCCCTGGAAAACCTGAACGGTTTTCGCGGCGAAGCCCGCTTCGCCACGTGGTTACTGCGTATTGCCACCCACGCAGCCCTCAAGGTCATCCGCAAACACAAGGGACTGAAAACGGTTTCCCTGGAAGAGGCAACTGAAGGAACGGACCGGGTTGATTCCGTTCCGCAGCCGGAATTCATTGCAGATTGGCGGCAGTCTCCCGAACAACTGGCGCAAAAAACACGAAATCCAACGGTTATTGGACGAGGCGCTGGCCAAACTGGATGAAAAACACCGGCTCGTTTTCCTGCTGCGCGACGTGGAGGGATTATCTGTCAAGGAGACGGCGGAAGCCTTGGGTCTTGGCGAGGCCAATACCAAGGTGCGGCTGCTCCGGGCACGCCTGCAACTGCGCGAATACCTGACGCGCGCCCTGGGTGACCCGGACAAACGAGTGATACGGAACCCTGACCATGCGCATTGAACCACTATCCGCCATTGGCTGCCGCCCGACGACGCATGTAACCTTTTCACGGATGGCGGCTCAAAAGAATCGATACGACACACCATGAAGTGCGAAGAACTGTTGGCGATGCTGAACGAATACGTGGACGGCACGATTGACCCCGCCGTCTGTGAAGATTTTGAAAAGCACATGGCCGGTTGCAACCCCTGCCAGGTGGTGGTGGACAACATCCGCAAGACCATCACACTTTACAAGGAAGGCAAACCTTACGAATTGCCGGTGCAGTTCCGCGAACGCCTGCACGCAACCCTCAGGCAGCGTTGGAAGGAAACGTCCGGCGCACCGGAGAGCAACAAACGACGGACATGAGTTGGAGTTCCATGGTGATCATCGGCCTGGTGTCGGCGGAAATGATTACGAACACAGAAAGTCTTTGGCCTGACTGAAACCACAGGTTGAGTCAAATTTGCTGGCGCAAAGACACGATTGCGTTAGAAATGGTTTGTGCCCTGCCTGTGACGCATAATCGCCCCGGCACCCGGATATGAAACGAATTCGACTCCTCATCGGGATATTGGTGGTCGGCGGAATCGTGGCCGGTTTCTGGTTCTGGCATCATCGGACCCAAACGGCATCCGCCAATCACCTGATCCTGTTCGGCAACGTGGACATCCGCCAGGTGCAACTCGCCTTCAACGACAACGAGCGCATCATCGCCTTGCTCGTGCAGGAAGGCGACCGCGTCCAGCCGGGGCAACTGCTGGCCACGCTGGACACACGGCGGTTCGCGGCCAGTGTCGCCAATTACGAAGCCAAAGTGGCGGCTCAACGACAGGTCGTCGCCCGGCTGGAGGCCGGCAATCGCCCGCAGGAAATCCGCAAGGCCAAAGCCGACATGGAAGCCGCCCTGGCGGATCTGGAAAACGTTCAACTCACCTACAGTCGTGTCACCAATCTCGTCACCCAAAACGTGGACACCAAACAAAGCGCTGATGACGCCCGCGCCGCGCTGGACATGGCTCGCGCCCGGCTGGCCGCTGCGGAGGAAACCTACGATTTGATGGTGCTCGGTCCGCGTCAGGAGGACATTGCCGCCGCCAAGGCCACCTTGCAGGCCAATGAGGCGGAGCTGGTTCTGGCGCAGCAAAACCTGGCCGACGCCAAACTCTACGCACCCACCAATGGCGTCATCGAAGATCACCTTCTGGAGCCGGGCGACATGGCTTCGCCGCAGAAACCGGTCTTCACGCTGGCGCTCAACGACCCGGTGTGGGTGCGTGCCTACGTGGCGGAAACCGACCTCGGAAAGCTCCACCTCGGTATGAAGGCGACCGTTACCACCGACAGCTTTCCCGGCAAACATTACGACGGGTGGATCGGATTCATTTCACCCGCTGCGGAGTTCACGCCGAAAACGGTCGAAACCTCCGAGGTGCGCACCAAGCTCGTCTATCAAGTCCGCGTTTTCGCACATAATCCGCAAGACGAGCTGCGCCTCGGCATGCCCGCGGTGGTGACCATTCCGCTTGTTCAAACCAACACGTCTGCCGTTGGCGAATCGCGCCCATGAATCGCGAGACCGAAAACGTAGGGCAGGCTAGACGCCTGCCCGGCTCGCGCACCAGCGCGGGCAGTGTAATTTCGTCGGCTTTGCCGACCGGGGCAGGCTAGACGCCTGCCCTACGTTCGAGTCCACCCCAATGATTTCGGAATCACCAGATCATACAAGTGACGCCGTGCTGGAATTGCGTGGCGTGACCAAGCAATTCGTCATTGGCCGGCGCACCCTTCAGGCGCTCCGCAAGGTCAGCCTCCGGGTGCAGCGCGGCCAGGTGACCGGGTTGATCGGGCCTGACGGCGCGGGCAAAACAACGTTGATGCGGCTGGCGGTCGGATTGCTGACGCCCGACGAGGGCTGGATCAACGCGCTCGGTTTCGACGCGACGCACGAATCACTGGCGGTGCAGGCCAGGGTTGGCTACATGCCACAGCGCTTTGGTCTCTATGAAGACCTCTCGGTTCAGGAAAATCTCGACCTCTACGCGGATTTACAGGGCGTGCCGCCTGAGGCGCGCGCGGCCCGTTACGAGGAACTGATGCGCATGACCGGGCTGGCGCGGTTCACCGCGCGACTGGCCGGGCGGTTGTCCGGCGGCATGAAACAGAAGCTCGGTCTCGCCTGCACTCTGGTCCGGTCGCCGCAATTATTGTTGCTGGACGAACCCACGGTGGGCGTGGATCCCGTGTCGCGGCGGGAACTCTGGCAGATTGTTTACCGCCTCGTGCAACAGGAAGGAATGACCGTGCTGCTCAGCACCGCCTACCTGGACGAAGCCGAACGTTGCCACGAGGTGATTCTGATGCACGAAGGCGAGGTGCTGGGTTGCGGCCCGCCGCAGCAGTTTCGCGACAAGTCGCGCGGCCGGACCTACATGTTAACCGCGCCCGGGAAGCACAAACGTGTGGTGCAGGAGAAACTCGCCGGCGCGGCCTCGGTGGTTGACGCGTTGATTCAGGGTGAGCGGATCCGGTTGGTGATGGCCGGTGAAACGCCTCCCGACGCGGCCAAACTTTTGCCCGAGGTCGCCGGGGTTTCCATCCAGCCGGTACCGCCGCGGTTGGAAGACAACTTTGTTGCGATGTTGAAGCAGCGGCACGCGGAAGGCGGTGCGAAACCACGGTTCAACCAGGCGGCGCAAATGCCCTTGCGCGTGAATAACGGCCATAGCCCGGTCATTGAGATCAAGGACGTGAAACGGCGCTTTGGTGATTTCTATGCCGTCAAGGGCGTGACGTTTGAAGTGGAACGGGGCGAAGTGTTCGGGTTGCTGGGCGCCAATGGCGCGGGAAAATCCACGACCTTCCGCATGTTATGCGGTTTGTTGCCGGCCACTGAAGGCAGCCTGCGCGTGGCGGGACTGGATCTGCGGCGCGCGGCGGCGGCGGCGCGGGCGCGCATCGGTTACATGTCCCAGAAATTCTCGCTCTACGGCAATCTCACCGTGTGCGAGAACCTCCGCTTTTTCAGCAGCGCCTACGGCCTGACCGGGCAACGCCAGCAACAACGGCTGGAGTGGGCGCTGGAACAATTTGAGCTCACGCCGATGGCCGACACCGTCAGCCTGGATTTGCCGCTCGGCTACAAACAACGGCTGGCCATGGCCTGCGCGTTGATGCACGAACCGGAAATCCTGTTTCTCGACGAACCGACTTCGGGCGTGGACCCGCTGGCACGGCGTGAATTCTGGAGCCGCATCAACGCGCTGGCAGAACAACGCGTCACCGTCATGGTCACGACGCATTTCATGGAAGAGGCGGAGTATTGCGACCGGCTGGCGATCATGGCCGACGGGGAAATCCTCGCGCTCGGCACGCCGGAGGAAATCAAGCAGCGCCAGCGTTCCGCCGCCCATCCGGAGCCGACGATGGAGGACGCGTTCATCGCGTTGATCGAAGGCCAGGGACAACCAACGGGAGGGGCAAAATGAAGGAGGTTCCATCATCAAAACCTGGGCCCTCCCGCGGTGGCGGCGCAATGCGGCTGCGGGGATTGATCCGCAAGGAATTCTATCAAATCTTGCGCGATCCGAGCAGTATTGCCATCGCCTTTCTGTTGCCCGTCGTGCTGCTCATGGTTTTTGGTTACGGCGTTTCGCTGGACGCGGAGCATGTGCCGGTGGCGCTGGTCGTGGAACAACCCGGCGCCGACACGGCCAGCTTCACCAGCGGATTCGAACAATCGCGTTATTTCAAACCGGTCTTCATGCGCGACATGCACGAAGCGCAACAGGCGCTGATGAGCCGCCAGGTGTCCGCCATTGTGCATCTGCGGGCGAATTTCGCGCGGCAGTTGCGTCAACCGGACGGCGCGCCGATCCAGGTGATTGTGAACGGGGTGGACGCCAACACGGGC
>Ga0187874_10001657_pt1 | contig 19254 bp, 17 predicted proteins | sample June2016WEW_16_1_3_FD_132993 | JGI IMG/M metagenome (GOLD analysis project Ga0187874, IMG submission 132993) | Peatland microbial communities from SPRUCE experiment site at the Marcell Experimental Forest, Minnesota, USA - June2016WEW_16_150 | ecosystem: Environmental > Terrestrial > Soil >... | reverse complement strand
TGCGCGGTAAAACGCTGGCCATCCAGACCGACTCTCGGGCGGACCTGGGCCGCATGTGGATCGAGGTCTTGCTTCATGAAGACGGCCTCGGACCTGCGGATCGCTTCTTCAGTTCGCTGAGTTTGGTGTCCACGCCCTCGGCGGCGGTCCTTCCCGTCTTCTTCGGAAAGATGGGAGCGGGCGTCGTCGATCGCGCCAGCTTCGAGGTCATGAAGGAGATGAACCCTCAAATCGGATCGAGGCTGCGAGTCCTTGCCGTGAGCCCCCCGCTGATAAAGGATATTCTGTGCGTGGACAAGCGGCACATCGAGTACCTCGAGGACCTGATGCAAGCGTTGCGGGAACTCCAGCAGACAGCGGCGGGTAAACAGATTCTTATGGTTTTCAAGTCGGACCGACTGAAGCCGGTGGACACTGAGGACCTAGAGCGAGTGAGAGCTCTCCTCACCAAGTACCGACTTATCTCCGGAAAGACGGCTGCTTCGAGGGCGGCGACGCTTGGCGCAGCGCGCCCGGAGGAAACCGGCGGCGTACGCCCGAAGGTGAACCCATGAAGCCCCTGACGCAGGTCTCCCAGCGCATTCGCCCGAACACGGGCTTTCCTGTTTCGATCCGGACGTCCCTTGCGGCCCTGCTCATATTCTGTGGACCCTGGTTCCCCGCCTTCGCCCAGCAGCCGTCCGCGCCGCTGCGCAGAATGCGCCTGGATATGGTCTTTAGCACCAGTCTTTTCCGTGCGGCGAATCGCAACGACGCGATCGCTGCGGTTCGGGTGTGGGCCAGCATGTTCGGTCGGACGCATGGGTTCCAGGTTGATCCGACTGTCGAAGCAGTCGACAATGTGGCGGAGGTCCGAAAGCGTGTGCTGGCCGGTTCGGCAGGCGTCCTCGCGCTGGATGTCGTGGAATATTTCGAGTTGGCGGATCTCCCGGGGATAGAGCCGGCCCTCTGCGCGATGCGGGGTGAGGGGAGTGTCCCGCCACGGTACCTGGTCCTGGTAGGTGCGGAGTCGGGCATTCCCTCACTCCAAGCTCTGCGTGGCAAGTCCATCATCATCCACGCCAATACAGGCGCCAACCTGGGACAGGTTTGGCTCGATGCCATGCTTTACGACGGTCGCCTCGGCCGTCCAGACCATTTCTTTCGCTCTGTGGAGGTTGTCCCCAAGGCTTCCTCCGCTATTTTGCCGGTGTTTTTCGGCAAAGCCGATGCCGCGATTGTGGACGACGCGAGTTTTGAAGTCTCCAAGGAAATGAACCCGCAGGTGGGCGCGAAGCTGCGGGTGCTCAGCGCTTCTCCCCCCTTGGCCGAGGGACTCCTCTGCATCTGTAGGAAGCAAATCGAGTTCCGCGACAAACTCCTTGAGGACATGCGGAACCTGCACCTCGACCCTCAGGGCAGACAGATTCTGATGGTCTTCGGGTTCGACCGCCTCGCGCCGGTGGACACCCAGGAATTGGAGCAGGTGCGCGAACTGTGGCGGAAACACAACCTTCTTTCCAAGCCGCCGGAACAAGCATCCTTTGGAAGCTTATCACGGCAAGAAACCCATTCCGCCGGAAGAGGAGAAGAACCGTGAAACTGAGTCTCACTCCCTTTCGCCTTCTCAGAAGCATCGGCGTCCGCATCTCCGCAACGTGCTGGCGGGTAACCCTGCTGACGCTGGCGCTTTACGTTGTGGTGAATCTCCCGCAACAGAAGAGGGACCGGCCGGAGGCCTTGAAGTCCAAGGCACAAGGAGTCTCTTCCTCCTTGCAGGACGTAACGGCGGGGGCGGCGATGTCGGAAGATTACAGCACGGTCGTGGACCACTGGGTCCAGGTGCTGAAAAGTGACGACGCCATCGAGTATCTGGTCATAACCAGGATGGACGGGTTTTCGGTCATCGTCGATAGAAACGGCTGCGCCGCGCGCCCGGAGGTGAAGCCATGAGGCCCCTGGCGCAGGTTTCCCGGCGCGTTCGCCCGAACACCGGCTTTCCTGCCTCGATCCGGACGTCCCTTGCGGCCCTGCTCATATTCTGTGGACCCTGGTTCACCGCCTTCGCCCATGGGCAATCCGCCCCGCTACGCCGAACGCGGTTGGATATGGTCTTCAGCAGCAGTCTTTTCCGTGCGGCGAGTCGGAACGACGCGATCGCTGCGGTTCGGGTGTGGGGCAGCATGGTCGGCCGAACGCATGGGTTCCAGGTTGATCCGACTGTCGACGTGGTCGACGATGTGGCGGAGATCCGCAAGCGAGTGTTGGCAGGCACGGCAGGGCTGCTCGCGTTGGATGCCGTGGAATACCTCGATCTCTCGGATCTCACGGCGGTAGAGCCGGTCTTCTGCGCTTTGCGGGGTGAGGGGAGTGTTCCGACACGATACCTGGTGCTGGTGGGCGCGGAGTCGGGCATTTCATCCTTCGAATCCTTGCGTGGAAAGACCATCATCACCCACGCCAATACGGGCGCCAACCTGGGACAGGTTTGGCTCGATGCCATGCTTTACGACGCCCGCCTCGGGCCCCCGGACCATTTCTTTCGTTCTGTAGCGGCTGTCCCCAAGGCTTCTTTGGCAATTTTGCCGGTTTTTTTTGGTAAAGCCGATGCCGCGGTCGTGGACGAGTCAAGTTTTGAAGTCGCTAAGGAAATGAACCCGCAGGTGGGCGTGAAGCTGCGGGTGCTCAGAGGTTCTCCCCCCTTGGCCGAGGGACTCATCTGCATCTGTAGGAAACAAATTGAGTTCCGCGAAGAACTCCTCGAGGGCATACGGGACCTGCACCTTGACGTTCAGGGCAAACAGATTCTGATGGTCTTCGGATTCAGCCGCCTTCTGCCGGTGGACACGCAGGAGTTGGAACAGGTGCGCGAACTGTGGCGGAAACATAACCTTCTTTCCAAGCCGCCGGAACAAGCCTCCTTTGGAAGCTTATCGCGGCAAGAAACGCATTCCCCCGGAAAAGGAGATGAAAAGTGAAAACGAATCTTACCCCTTTTCGCTTTCTCCGGAGCATCGGTGTCCGTATCTCTGCCACATGCTGGCTGGTAACGCTGCTGACGCTGGCGCTTTACGTTACCGTGAATCTCCCGCAACAAAAGAAAGACCTGCTCGATGCCTTGAAGTCCAAGGCACAAGGCGTCTCTTCCTCCCTACAGGACGTAACGGCGGGTGCGGCGATGTCGGAAGATTACAGCACGGTGGTGGACCACTGCGTCCAGGTGCTGAAAGGTGACGACGCCATCGAGTACCTGGTCATAACCAGGACGGACGGGTTCTCGGTAATCGTCGATAGAAACGGCTGGCGAACCGAGACGCTGGGCGAGTTCTGGCGCCCGCCGACGCGTGGAGTGATCGCCGAAATCACTTATGTTCCACTCATCGGCAAACGTGTCTTCCGCTATGCCAGGCCGTTCGACTACTCGGCCATCCATTGGGGTTGGGTCAACGTGGGGCTCTCCACGGCAGCTTACGACCAGAGCGTTGCCCGGGTGCACGAGCGCTCCGCCATTCTCGCCATTCTCGCCGCCAGCCTCAGTCTGCTGGTTTCTTTTGGCCAGGCCCGGAGGCTGGTCAGGCCGATTATCACCCTGCAAGGCGTCGTCGGACAGGTCGCACGCGGGAATCTCTCGGCTCGGGCGGACTTGTGGAGCGGGGATGAAGTGGAGGACCTCGCCCGTTCGTTCAACTCCATGGCTGACACCATCCTGGACCGCAACCACATCCTGGAAAGCGTCCGCTTTGTTGGCCAGCAACTGCTCAGCGCCGATGACTGGACCAGCATCGTGGACGAGGTTCTGGCCAAGATCGGGCAAGCGGCGAGAGTGAGCCGGGTATACATCATCGAGAATGACCACACTCCTGACGGCACCCTGGTGAGCAGCATGCGCTACGAATGGGTGGCGCCGGGAATTACTTCCACCCTTGCCAATTGGCAGAGCTTTCGATGGACAGGAGGTAGTGGGGAGGAATGGGCGCGGGACCTTGCCTCCGGGCACGTGGTGGTGGCCGATTCTCCCCAAGGCGACGAACCGGCGAATAGCAGATTTGACCCGTCGACTCGCTCGATTATTCTGGCGCCCATCCAGGTGGGGGGGATGTGGTGGGGCCTGCTGGGGTTCACCGATTGCGTCGGCGACCGCGGGTGGGGCGAAGCTGAGAAGGACAGCTTCCAGGCCGTCGCCGATATGTTCGGCGCAGCTATATCCCGGCAACGCGGCAAACAGGCCCTGCTGGAGGCCAATGAGAACTTGGAGCACCGGGTCCTGGAACGCACTCACGAACTGCAAGAACAGGTCAGGGCCAAGGAAGAGGCCTATGCGCAATTGGCCGAGGCGCAGCAACACCTCATGGCGCTGTCCCGGCAGGCAGGCATGGCTGAAGTCGCCACCGGCGTCCTCCATAACGTCGGCAACGTGCTGAACAGCGTCAACGTTTCCGCCACCATCGTCGCCAACAAAATTCGGGAATCCCGCATCGGCAACCTTGTCGCACTGACCGGCATGCTACAGGAGCACTCCGGCGAGTTGCCGGATTTCCTCAAGCACGACCCCAAAGGGCAGCGCGTCGTGCCCTACCTGGCAAAACTGGGCAGCCATCTCGAAGAAGAGCGTCAGGTCATGCTTCGCGAGCTGGAACTGCTCACGGGGCATCTTGGGCACATCAAGGAAATCGTGGCGACACAGCAGAATTACGCCAAGGTCTCCGGCTTGATCGAGGTCATCTCTCTCACCGATCTGGTGGACGACGCCATTCGGATTGTCGAGCCCGGACTCCCTCGTCACCACATTCTTCTGGAGCGTGACTACGAAGCGACGCCACCCGTGGCGGTCGATAAGCACAGCGTGCTGCAGATTCTTCTGAATCTTCTGCGCAACGCCAAACAGGCTATAAAGGACTCGGACAATCCCGAAAGACGCATACAGGTCTGTATTCGCCGTTGGGGTGAAGACCGCATGCGAATCACGGTGGAGGACACGGGGGTGGGGGTGGCGCCGGAGACCCTCACCCGCATCTTTTCGCACGGATTTACCACCAAGCGCGACGGACACGGTTTTGGCCTCCACTCGGGAGCCAATGCCGCGCGCCAACTGGGGGGCGCGCTCTGGGCGGAAAGTGATGGCCTTGGCCGCGGAGCCACTTTCACCTTGGAATTGCCCTTGAGCGCCAGAGAAACAGCAAGGGAGGCGCAAACTGTATGAATTCACAGGATACCAATAATTCGGCCTATCGGGTATTGATCGTCGACGACAATAAGTCTATCCACGACGATCTGCGCAAGATCCTCATCGGAGAAGACAGCGGATCTACCGATCTTCAGGGGGACGAAGAGCTGTTGTTCGAGAAGGCGCAGGTCCGCGGCGCGCGTTTCGAAATCGATTCGGCTTATCAGGGCCAGGACGGCCTGGCCATGATGAGTCAGGCGGTTTCCGAGGGCCGTCCCTATGCATTGGCTTTCGTGGACGTCCGCATGCCGCCGGGATGGGACGGAGTACAGACCATTCTGCACCTCTGGAAAGCCTACCCGGACTTGCAGGTGGTCATCTGCACCGCGTACTCGGACTATTCCTGGACGGATATTGTCAGAGATCTTGGCCATTCCGATAGTTTGGTCATTCTCAAGAAACCATTCGATAATATCGAAGTCATCCAGTTGGCACACGCCCTTACCAAGAAATGGACGGTCAGCCGCGAGGCCCAATCCAAGCGGCAGGACCTGGAACGCCGAGTCCAGGAACGGACGGCGGAGCTGGCAAAAACCAACCAGGCACTCGAAGCCGAAATCAGGGACCGCGCGCGCGCGCAGGAGGCGCTGCGAGAAAGTGAAAAGCGGAATCGCGAATTATTTGAGAGCGCGAGCGACTTGATCCAATGCGTAGACACCAACGGCGGTATTTTGTACGTAAACCGGGCTTGGCATGAAACCCTAGGGTACAGTGAGGAAGATTTGAAGGCCTTATCGCTATTCGATGTGATCCATCCCGAAAGCAAGGAGCAATGCTTCGAAGTATTTAAAGGTGCTATGGCGGGAGAGAAGGTCGACCGAATCGAGGTGGTCTTTCGCACCAAGAGCGGCGAGAAGGTCATCCTGGAAGGCACCGCGAGCTATGGGTACGAGAGCAAACAAAAACCCGTCAGCCGAGGTATATTCCACGACATCACCAAGCGCAGGCAGGCGGAAGCGGAAATGCTGCACGCCATGGAGGCGGCGCAGGCAGCAAACTGCGCCAAGAGCGAATTCCTGGCCAATATGAGTCACGAGATTCGCACGCCCCTGAACGGGGTGCTCGGCATGATCGAGTTGGTCCTCGACACCGACCTGACCCCCGACCAGCGCGAAGACCTCTGCATGGCCAAGACTTCGGCAGATGCATTGTTGACGATCGTCAACGATATTCTGGACTTCTCCAAGATTGAGGCAGGCAGGTTGGAACTGGACCTCATCGAGTTCAACCTGCGCGACAGTTTGCAGCAGACGATGAAAATATTCGCCGCCCGGGCGGACCAGAAGGGGCTGGAGCTGGCCTGTGACCTTCGGCTTGGCCTGCCTGAATTTATCATCGGTGACCCCACCCGCGTTCGGCAGGTGATCACCAACCTGGTGGGAAACGCCATCAAATTTACCGAGAAGGGCGAGGTGATTGTCCGCGTCGAGAGCGAGGCGCAGCAGGGGGACCGGGCGGGCGTGCACTTCAGCGTCATTGACACGGGCATTGGCATTGCGGCTGACAAGCAACGCCTGATTTTCGAGGCCTTCACCCAGGCCGACGGTTCCACGGCACGCCGGTACGGTGGTACGGGGCTTGGGTTGTCGATCTCTTCGCGCCTCGTTGAGATGATGGGAGGACGCATTTGGATGGAGAGCGAGGTGGGGAAGGGCAGCACATTCCACTTCACCGTGGATTTCCGCATTCCGACCGGAGCAAGATCCCGACCGCAGCCCGCTGAGTTTGCCGTCCTGGAGGGGTTGCAGGTGCTTGTGGTGGACGATAACCCAACCAACCGCCGCATCCTGGAGGAAATGGTTTCGCGCGTGGGGGCGAAGCCCACACAGGCAGCTGGGGCCGGGACAGCGATGATTGCACTGCAACACGCCGCCGATTTGGGCAGGCCCTTTCCTTTGGTCCTCCTCGATTCGCACATGCCCGACATGGAGGGCTTTGACTTAGCCGAGCAGATCAAGCGGGACTCCAGATTCGCGGATACTGCCGTGATAATGCTGACCTCGGCGGGCCAACGAGGTGACGCTGCGCGTTGCCGCGAACTGGGAATCGCTGCTTACCTGACCAAGCCCATCGGCCAAGCGGAACTCCTGGAGGCTGTGCGCTACGTGCTTGGGGCCAAGCAGGGAAATGGCGGCACCTCTCCTCTCGCCACCCGCCACTCGCTGCGGGAAGCTCGACTTTCCTCAAGCCGCCGCATCCTTCTGGCCGAGGATAATGCCATCAATCAAAAACTTGCGGCCCGCCTGCTGGAGAAGCGAGGGCATACGGTGGTAGTAGCTGCCGATGGTCACCAGGCACTCGCTGCCTTGGACAAAGAATCGTTTGACCTTGTCTTCATGGACGTACAAATGCCGGGCATGGATGGGATTGAAGTCACCAAAGCGCTGCGGGAGAAGGAAAAAACAACAGGAAACCATCTTCGCATCGTCGCCATGACTGCCCACGCTATGAAGGGTGACCGTGAGCGTTGCCTGGCAGCAGGAATGGATGGTTATATTGCGAAGCCGATTCAGGTCAAGGAACTCATTCAGGCTGTCGAGAGTATGGCGGCATAGGGAGGAACAACCGAACAGATCTTGGAGTCAAAAGTCCGTAGATATGTCCAAGTTCTTGATGCACTGACGTTGCCAAGCTTGCGGCGGTATTTGCGGAGCGCGGGGCATCATTCACCTGACGAGGGAATAGAACAAGCTCCGCTTCGAAGTCAACATCAGGGCCGCTGCGCAAAATCGACTCAACACGAGTTCAAAGCTGCTTGCCCTCGCCAAGATTGTTAAGGAGTAGCGCAACAGGAACCCCCAACGGGTTCCCAGGAGACTTACCATCATGAAGATTCTTGTGGTAGAAGACAACACGGTGACGGCTACCCTCATGACGGGGATTCTCACCCGCCATGGCTATACGGTGGTCTTGGCTCGGACCGCTTCCGTGGCCTTGACCCAGTTAGGTGCCGAGCCCGACATTCAAGGTGTGATCACTGACATCATGATGCCGGGGTCGAGCGGGCTGGATCTGCTCCAGGCTTTGCGGACGCACCAGACCTGGAGAAATCTCCCCACTATCGTTACCACGGGGCGGGATGACCGGGAGACTGTCGCCCAGGCCGTTGCGCTCGGTTGCAAAGAATATATTCTGAAACCCGTCAATCCCACCCAGTTGATCGAAAGGGTGGCGAAGGTGTTCAGGCAGAAAAGCGTGATATTGATGAGTTCGTCGGAGGTGCTCGACCGGTACTCGCTGAGCTCGGAAACTTACCGGGAGATTGCTGAGAAGTTCGCTGCCCAAGTCGTCCAGGCCATCGCAGTGTTGCAAAGCTGGACAACCCCCCCTCCGCCGTCCGCTGGGAGGACCTCGCTTTTATCATGGAAAGCGCCACCCTGCTCGGTGCCGAACGTTTGGTGGCGGCAATGGAGGAAGTCTCCCCTGCAGTCGAGTCCCAGATGTTGACGCCACTTCAATGTGCCAGCCTTCTGGAAGAACTCCAACTTGTGCGCAGGGCGCTGCGTACCCAGACCGGCTGATCGGGGAAAAAGGAATCAGAGCCCAGCAGTGACCGCGCATTTCGATTCCGTGCACTACCTCCGAATTTTCGGAGCCTTGCCGTCGTCAATATTTATGCCGATGTGAACGCGATGAAGGCGCCCCCAGGTTCTCACCCGTGGGTGGCAAACAAAACCGCCATTCCGGCAGCGTAGCGCGGAGCTCGATTCATTGAGGGGAGGGGCCTTTTGCGTCAGGTCGTCTGGGCGACCTGATTGGGGGTTACTCCGCCAGGATGCGGCGCACGGAGGTTCTTCCGATGTGCAATCGGCGGGCGATCTCGGCTTTACTGGCACCGGCACGGTAGAGTTTCCGTACCTGGTCGGCGTGTTACTGGCCGGCCCAGGCGTTGGCCGTTCTGGCGGGCGTGCGCCAGGCCGGCGCGGACTCGTTCCCGGAGGATCTCCCTTTCGAATTCGGCAAAGACCGCCAGCAAGCCGGCCATGGCTCGACCGGCCGGCGTGGTCAGATCCAGCGCCTCCGTCAGCGACACGAAGCCGACGCCGAGATGCTCCAGTTCCTGCAGGGTAGCGAGCAGGTCGGTCACCGATCTGCCCCAGCGGTCCAGCCGCCACACCAGCACCCCATCGATTTCCCGGCGGCGCGCGGCCTCCAGCAGTTGTTCCCGCCTCTCCCGCTGAGAAGCGCCCGAGCCGATTTCTTTGACCTGTAAAGTGATCCTCCAGCCCCGGCGGGGGGCGTATTCCCGCAGGGCGCGAGTCTGCAAGGGAATGGTCGGCTGGTCGTGGGTGGAAACGCGGGCGTACAGACCCACGCGAAGCTCGGTTTGGGTACCTCGGGAGGGGTGGCCAAAAACCCTGCCAGATTTTGATCTCGAAAGCGCGCGTTTGGGGCTCATTTTGAAGGGGTGAATCAGGCCAGCCAGAATCTATCGTTTCCGGCCAGGCGGGAGACATTCTACTCCAGGTACGACCTAAGCGGGATCCTTGCTCGTACCGGCCGGTTGAAGGGTCTGGCGGTAATTCCACGGCATCCAGGCCGCCGGCGTCTTGGCCAACTCGGGGACGTGTTTCTGCAGTTCGGTGAGGTAGTCGAAGGGATTGACCTCATTCAATTCGCAAGTATGGATCAGACTCATGAACAGGTCACCTACCTCGGCGCCGTTGGTGGTCTTATAAAACAGAGAATTCTTTCGATGCAGAATGCATTTCTTCAGAGCGCGCTCGACGATGTTGGAGTCCAGGGGCGCACCGGCCTGGCGGAGGAACAGGGTTAAGCGTTCCCAATGCCGCAAGCAGTACGTGATCGCCTCGCCCAGACCCGAGTTGGGCTCCACTTTCTTTTCTGCGAACTGGGCCTTGAACCAAGCCTGGAGGGCGTCCATCACGGGCCGGCTGTGCTCCTGGTGGAAGCGCAGCCGTTCTTCGGGCGTAAGGCCTCGTTCCTCGGCCTCCGCATCATAGCGGTAGACCTCGCGGAAGCTTTCCAGCACCAATTGGCACTCCTGGGGAAAGTTGGACGTCACCTGGACAAAGCGACGCCGAGCGTGCGCGTTACAGTTTCCCAAGAGGATTTCCAGCTTCTCGGGCAGCTTCGGCAGGTTGCGCGATAGGGCATCACACATCTGAATGGGCGGCGCCAGTCCTTTGGCCCGCTCCACCAACACGCGGGCGAGGTTCTCCCCGGCGTGCTTCCGTCCCGTGAAGAACATGACGATCCGCTGCCCCTGCCGCGTCGTCGACACGATGCCGGTGGTGAACAGTCCCGTGCGCTCGTGGGCGCTCGACGATTCCTCTTTCACCTCGGGGCGGGAAGGGCTCGCTCGGGCCAGCGCCAAAATCTTCATGCTGGTGTCATCGTTATAAAAGACCTCGCCTTGCGCTGCCTGGCGGAGCAGTTCGGCGAAAGCGGGCTGGATCGGGGCGGCGATTTCCTCGACGATCTCCCACTGGGTCGAGGCCGGCAAGGGAATCCCCAGACTCGCCTCCAGTCCTTCCAGCCGGTAAAAAGGCACCCCGCTACCGTACTTCAGCAGCGCGATCATCGCCGCCGCCGTCTCGTCGTACTTCTTCTCGCCCACGCTCGCCGGGGCTGCCGCTTCAAAAATCTCGCCGCACAGGTTGCAGCGGAGACGTTCCAGTTCATAGACCGTGGCCGCAATCGGCGCCTGGCCCACGACCCGGATGCGTAGAGCGGGATCTTTCTGTTCGTAAACCTTACCCTTCTGGCACTCCGGACAACGGTTTCCCGGCTGGAGGGAAGCGTGCGCGATCTTGATCCGGCGAGCCCCGCCATACGCCTGGGCGCCGTTTCGGCCGTGTCCCGGCTTCGGCGGGCCTGGCGCGTTCGGAGGCGGACTGTTTTTCGGAGGGGCCTTGATCCCCGCTTGCTCCAGCACCTTACTCGTCTTCTCGGTGCTCGGTTTCGCCAACAGCGCCCGCAGGCGGCTAATCGTGGTGTTCTTCTCCCCGATCATTTCGGTCAGGAGACGGAAGGCTCGCAGCGCGGCCTGCAGCTTCTCATAACCCTTCTCGTCCAGGGGCTCCTTACGCGCCCGCTCCAGCAGCGTTTCCCACTCTTGCAGGTTCACCTCGATCACCTCGCTCGCGGGCTTCATCCTAATCCTCCGCCAGCAACTTCCGAAAGTGCGGCGTGAGCGGATACCCCAGCACTTCCTTGATCGACCGGTTCGGCCGCTTGTTCGGGCAGTTCTTGCCCCGCCCCGTCGTGCGCCCCATCACCACCCAGTTCGCCGCCCGATAACACGTGCCGCGGTAGCGTTCGGGATCGACGAAGGTCTCGAGAAAATAGATCGGGTGCCCGTAGATCCGTTCCCAGTCCGCCGCGATTCTTCGCGCCATCTGACCGAGAACGTGCGACGCCAAATGCGGGATGCGGACCCAAGGCAAAATGAGGTAACGAGGATTGTAGGCGAGAAAACGGATATTGCGGCGCCGCGCCTCCGCCGACCAGCCGATAAAGCGATCGCGCGCGCCCAGATGCCGCGGCGCCGACGACCAAGCCAGGCAGGCAATCACCCGGCCCGCCGCCGAGACCAGATATTTGACGTGTTCCCCCACTGGCCGCGCGTAGCCGAGGGGATGATACTGGGCGACAAGGTAGTTGAAGAGCGGCTCCTCAGGCGTGCGCCGCACTTGCTGAAATTCCAAGGGCCGCAACACCCGCAGGGGCGCTTCCAGAGGCGTGGTATCGAGCAGAAGCGGAGTCAGGACTTTCTCCCCGTGCGTGGCGCGCCGGGCCGCGGGGCTGCGATGCACTTGCCGCGCGGGCGGCAACTCCAGGCGCCCCGCCCGCTGCAGTTGCAAGAGGAGTCCCCGGCAGACCATATCGCGGAGTGCGCCGTTGGCCTGCTTCCACCCCCAGGCTTCGCATAGCCGCAGCGAAAGCTGTCGCCGGTTGGTGTGGGGATGTTCGGCGATCAACTGACGGATAAACTCCACTTCCGCCGCGGTGATGATTCGGCCCCGGTAGCGAAACTCTCCCTCCATGCCCCCGAGCGTAACAGAGACGAAATAAGAACGCAAGCCCCCAGCGCCATTTTTTCTCAACTCACCGCGTTCACCGGCCGCCACGCCGGCGCCGCCTGGGTGGCGGTCGGGTCGCCCGCCGCCAACAACACTTGCAGTTGATGCGCTGCCAGACTCCGCGCCACCTCGCGCGTATTCCGGCTTTCCGGCCACCAGCGAAAACGCCCCTTGGATAACCGCTTCTGTGCGAGCCAGAATCCCTGGCCGTCATAGACCAATATGCGAATCGCGGTTCCGCGCCGACTCCGAAAAACAAACAACGACCCCGAGAAAGGGTCGGTTAGCAATCTCTCCTGGCACAACTGTGCCAGCGAGTCGATGCCTTTACGGCCGTCCACCGGCTCCACCGCTACCAGGATGCGCATCTGCGGGGTGATCTGGATCATGGCTCGCAATTCCACAACGCCCGGCTCAGCGCCACCAACTCTGCCGTTGCCACACCCTTGAGCTCGATCCTCATCCGGCCCCGCGGCCCTTCCAGCTCGACCACGGCTCCAGGAAAACTACCGGCAGGTGGTGCCATCAGTTCCACAAACGTCGGCGGTGCGGTGTGCCGTGCACGGCGCGGGCCCTCTGCCAAGGCCTTCACCATACGCCTCTTCACTGTCGGCACGGCAGCTTCCGCCCGCTGCTTGAGCTTGCCATACTCCAGATGCAGAGCTTTCGCGGTGGGATTAATCCCATGTGCGCGGGCCAGTTCTCCCGCCGCCGCCCACAGAGAATCCGGAATCGGCACGCGGCGGGCGTGCGAACTGCGCCACCGCTTGAGACGCAGGTAAACCTTCCGCATGTCAGAGGGAATATCAGGAATCTCGCCGGCCATCGTAGGTCCTCCCTGCCCTGGGTGGGCATAAGACCGACGCTACCACGATGGCATACTTGAGTTAAGCAGGCTTACCGAAAGGACACTAAAGTTCAAGCCGGCCCACACCAGCTTGGCCCAGACATCATCGGCGATCACACGGGGATTCGGACCAATTTGTGCTAGCAGTGATTTCGGCGTCATGAAGCTCCGCTGGGGATCCAACCGCCGCGGGATCAGTTCCCAATCCTGAAGGTCACGAAAGAAAGTGCGAAGGATCGAGAGCCGAGCAGCTTTGGTAGCGGGTCCCAAGGGCTTACCCCGATTCTTCGCCATACTGACTTCCTCAGTCCAGTCGCCACATCTCATCCTCACCAACATTGCCACGCAACGTGCCGCCAAGTCCCGGTTCCAGTGGGCAGGCGACGTTATCGTCGGGTGCTCGTGTGCCAACCACCGCCCGACATTCAGAAGGAAGTAGTAGCTCTTTCGCCGATGACGGGGCGAGAGCGTAGAGGTATCGAGCCAGTGCCGACAAAGGCGCACCCATTCCGGGGGTACGTTCTTTTCTAATGTGGGTTCCCCACACTTCCAGGAAATCTGCCTCCGAATGGGGAGCGGGTCACGAATAATTCCAAGCCGTGCCATAACGCGTGATAGCGCCACCAGGCAGCTGGTGCTGTAGGTCGCCGTTCGGTTCCGTTCCACAATCTGGAGAGTCTCGAGCCTAAGGTCTTCCAGACGAGGGCTGCGGTTGGTTAGCAGGGCTTCGCAGACCGTTCTTTTCATATATTGCTTAACGGTCATCTCTGCGTAACCCCAGTCTGCAAGCAGAACTCGAACCCGCTCCAACGCAGCCTCGACAAGGTCAGGCCCAAACACCTTCCGTGCAAGGACGACATAGACGATGTGACTCCCGCCGACCTTGTCCAGTTGATTGAATTCGCAGAGAAGGTAGGCGAGCGCGATAATGTGGTGCTGGCCCTCGCGACGCTGATTGATCGTTTCAATCCACTGCTCTGGCGTCCAGCCCCAGAAGGCACGCTGACGACGGTTCATTTCACGCATTAGGTAAAGAACCAGATACGACTTTCCGTAATGCGTAGGCTTCGTGTGATCCAGCACGTCATTTATAGGTTCAATTAGGCGGCGGAGAGGCGGCTCCAGCCTTGCCAGTCTCTTTACCGTCCTCAAATGGCGAGGGTCCGCATACGGTCTGAGAGCCGTTCGTTCCAAAGACGTAAGAGCAGGATTTAGATCATAGCGGTTGGAATCTACTGGCCACGACCACTCCTGCTTCGGGCTTTGCCCGCCGCGCGACTGCCGAATTTTCATGAGAGTCTCTCAGCCGTCAGACTGGCACGGCGGGAATGAATTTCGGCCATACCAGACCGCAGTTTCGCCGCGAGGTCTCGCCCGCTCAAGTGAATATATAGAAGTGTCGTTTGGACGCTCCGGTGGCCGGCAAACATGGCGATCTCGTGTATGTCCCAGCCAGCACGCGCCAAATCGGTTAGGCTCAGATGGCGGGGGGTGTGGGTCTTGAACGACTGAACGCCCGATGCATCCGCGAGGCTCGCGATTACTTTTGACCAAGTCCAGATCGATATCGGCTGGCGTCGATTACGCCGAGATTCCGACAGGAAGAGCCGGCCGCGGTCCCGGCTCAATTGCCGACGATGTCCGAGGTACTGGCGATAAAGCTCGCCCGTGGGCTCGGAGTAAGGGACCACTCGCTCGCGCCGACCTTTTGTGTTCTCAGCTCGAATGCGGACTAACCGATATGCTGGGTCAAAATCGTCTGTATGGAGTCCGCAAAGCTCTTCGCGGCGCAGCGCACAATCATATGCCAAGGCTAGCATCACACGATTCCGGAAAGGCGCAGATCGGGCAACATCGAGGATGGCAAGCCACTGCTCATCGGTGGGAACCCATGGCAACTTGCGGTGACGGGGTATGAGGCCCCGGACGCCACGTCCCCCACTGCTAATCATGCTTAGGCGGACAGGGTTACGGGCACAGACTTGTTCCTCGACCAGGTAGTCATGAAAGAGTCGGATCACCGTGACTCGCTGCTGCAAGGTGGAATTCGAAACAGTCCTTTCAGTTCCACTTTCTTCACAGTCGGTGCCTGCAGCACCCACTGGAAGAAGATGGCGGACGTATGCGGCAACGTCGTGCCGCGTCGCAGATTCTGGCTTAAGTCCCCTGCCGTCGAGGAAGAGCAAATACGTCTCGAGACCCCACCCGTAGGCCGCGACAGTATTCGCCGCCAATCCACGATTGGATTGCCACGTCAGCCACGCCTTTGCATAGGCGTTCGTAAACACCCGACCAAATCTCTCAAATCGCACCTTGGCCTCAGCCATTGCACCTCCTTGGAAAGGGAATCACTCATGTTCTCACACAAGCAGGGAATCGATTGGCCTCTCCATACGGCTGCCGCACCACATATTCCATGTAATGCACCGACCCGGCATGTTTTCGCCAAAAGCGGGACGCGCTCGTGCAGTTGCGGGTGAAGGAACTTGAGGGCAGCGGTCAGAAGCCCGTGCAGGTATCCGAGAGTCATCTGTATTACGGGTTCAAGCCGCAGCCAGACGTCATCTACCGGGACGACTACCGCGAAGCGAAGAAAGGCGAATGCGCGGCGACTGTGGCAGCGGTCATGGCGGAAGGAAAAAACGTCGGCAGCACACTCCATGTTTGCACTGACAAGCAATGCAAAGTCCATCATCCGCGTGTGACGATCAGCCCAGAAGAGCGTGAACAGCGGCGGAAGCAGGCCGAGGCTGTCCGCGTCCAACTGGAATACCGAAAGCGGTTGCTAAGCGAAATTTACAAGCGAGTGCCCGCCGAACTTACCCGCCACGAGGTCGATTTTGTGGCGCTCCGGTACTTCGAGCAATTGGGCCACGACAGCCAACACCGCATATTCAAATTCTTCGAATGGGAAGAAACCAAACCAAAGGCCAACGGCGGGTGCGTGGATTACCCGAAACTGGCCAGCGGAAAACTCGAAAAGATGACCACGGCAGAAATCGGGAAGTTCCTAATCGTGTGCGCACTTGCCTCAGACCTCTACTGCCCGACGTATGTTGGTGGTGGAATGCACACGCGGGATTCCAATCTCGCACGCGAGGCGGCCCACTACAAAGTCAATGCCGAGCGAATTTTGCATGAACTGAAAGAGAAGCCCGCCTCCAAGACCGGCAAAAACTCGCTTACCTCTGCAAAAGCAAAACCGGGCACCAAAAAGAAGTAACCACCTCTGGGCAGAGCGGCAATCGCCGCTCTGCCCTCGCTCCCATCCACAATCCTACGGCGAAGGTCTGTTTCCGTGACCCGTCCTCCCACCCTCGATGTCGCCGGTCCTCGTGCCCGACGACAGGCGCACGCTTAACCCGAAAAATGTCGCATAATCAATGGGACGCACTCTATTCTTGCTCTGAGGAGTTGGGAAATGTTGGATACATCAGTGTTGTCCTCGGCGGCCACCCAATTGATGAGCGGCGATCAGGTCGAGGTGGAGGGCCAACGGTTGCGTGTCCGTCGCACCAGCAGTGGGCGGTTCAGAACTGTAAACATCGTGATGGGAGGTCACGAATTTGCGGCCATTGAGCAAAACCCCGACAAGCCCAGCCAGTGGGGGCAACTCGCCCGATCAGGCCACCATGTCGTCCAGTTTAAGGATTGTGCTAGCAACAGGTTTATCGCGGTCGCGGTGGACGGGAAAGTTACGGAGTATGGAGCCAAAAGGAATTCGGGTCAGCACTCGACCCCAACAGCCTAAATGGCCATCGTTGTGCGCCGGGAGAATGTCGTCAGGGCGTTTCGGGCATTGCTGCTGGGCCAAAACTTCGGCAAAATAATGGTGCGAGACGCACGACAAGGTTGAGGGCTCCCGATTCTGATGGTGCCGCCGAACGAACAAAAGGATTTTGAAGACCTAGAGGCGAGCCAGCTCTTCTGCTCGACCTGCAAACGCGCCATGCCAGTGCGAAAGCGTCTTTTCCTGGTGCTGCTCGATAAAGAAATTTTCGACTACATCTGCACTCGGTGTGGCTCGGTGGTGGGGAAGAAGGAGCAGCCGTGGCGGAGACCGGCTCAATGGTCGAGAATCTGAGGGACAGCCATGAGCCCGCCAAAGATCGTGACTTAGTCTTCGCCCGTTATGGTAGCGGTTTCCTTTTCCCGCTGCGCCGCAATGTCCCGAAGGAATGGCTGTAAGGCCTCCTCCACCAGGGCGTGTTCAACACGCTCAAGCCCGGGCAAATGGGAGTCCTCTGAGACGACGGTCCCTTTACCTTTTCTGCGGTGTACGGTGTAATTCGCGTTGTATCATACCGCAATATGAGGGTGATCGCATGGTTGGCTACCCCCTCCGGCGCTCGCCTCATTCCCCTCCTGGTTCAGGAGTGGGCCGGGAGGCGGTCGAGCAAGCTACAACAACCTAAAGTCTTGGTCTACCAATCTACCGCCACGTCTCATGCGTAAACCATGTGATTCGTCAGAATATTCGCCTTCAAATCTCGCGAGCCGTTCGTCTTGCCACGCGGCGCGCAATTCCTGTGCGCGACGAATGACCTCTTGAGTGACGGCATCTGCTGTCGGTAATGAACTTGCACGTGAGGGCTCCAAGTCCGTTGTGATTCCTAGTTCCTCCAACCGCTGGAAAAGCGGTCGCAGCGCCCGGTCTTCATCGCGGAAGAAGATGCTCCCGCGAATGCGGACGAACTGCCAACCCAACCGTTCGAGAATTGCCTGGCGCCCCATGTCCTCTTGGAGTTTTTCCGGGCCATGAATACTTTCCCCATCGCACTCAACGGCCAGCCTCTTTCCGCCGCCTGTGACAACCAAGTCGATTCGGAACCCGCCGACTCTATATTGTGGAAAAACGCGGAAGTTGGACTCCAGCAACCGCCGCAATACTCGGCCTTCAAACTCTTTGGATCGCGCGTCGACTTGAGGCAACAGACGCTCCAACTCTCGCTCCCATGCTATGGGGTCGATGGCGTGTTCAATGAGACGTCGTCGGTAGTCTCCAGGCTTAAGGTCGATCTCGTGATTGAGACTGTGGACCACCCACATCTGGTCGCGCGCGCGGCTGGCGGCCACGTTGAAGCGCTTTTTGAAGATCTTCTTTGGCCCTTCCTGGCGCATAGGTAATGGCGGGTCGGCTGGGGGCGCGTCCACCATGGACAAAAACATCACGTCCCGCTCGTCGCCTTGGAATTGCGCTGGATCTCCGCAGAGAATCTGGCGGCGTTTGTATTCGGCAGGTTCTAGTCGTTGACGAAGAATCCCGTCCACCTTCATTGCTTGCTGAGCACCGACCAATGACACCACACCAAATGACGTAGGCTTGTCGGCATCATTCGCGGTGTATTCGGGTTGCTCGATGGCAGCGCAAATCAAAGATGCAATGACTTCGGCCTCGGAGTCATTTACGCCATCGTTCCCGCCGCGACCGCCTTCAATGCGGTAAGGCAACACATGCGGATAAAGTGTGATGGCAGAAGCTTCCCGGAGCGGTTTGATATCGCCTTTGTAAGAAAGCGTGTTACTAAATGCGATGATATTCGGGGCGCAGCGGAAGTGTTCAACAAGACGGATAACACCGCCAAAAGCAATTTGGGCAAACTCATAAACGGAGAATTCGCCGTCGTAGAGCTCCATGTGGGGAATTCCCTGCAGGTGGACTTGAATCAGCTTTTGCACCTGTTCCATCTCAACGCCAACGGCCACAGGCGTTACCTGCTCGTCGTCACCAACGATGATCGTCTGGTGTCCGAGGTATAGAGCGAACATCGCAGTGGGGTCGCATTGGCTTGCTTCGTCAATGATGACAACATCAAAGCGGGCTGTGCGCGGGTCAAAAGTCTCTGCGACTTCGTTCAGCGGCATGATCCAGACGGGCACTGCACCCTTGGCTACGGTCATCTCTCTTCTTGCTCCTGCTCGCATCGCGGCGTCTTGCACGCCCTTGCCTGACTTGGTGAGCTTCTTGCGCATCGCCGCATACGCCCCGAGAGCCTGCTTTTGTTCGTGGTGCGTTTGGCGAATCAGGCTCGCCCACGTCATCTTCTCGACCAATTGCGATGTGATGTCGAGGAGTTCGAGGCCGAATCGTTCAATTCGCTGCTGAAGCTCGTCGAGCGACACGTTTGCTCGACGTTCCAATGCGTCATGCAGTTGTC
>Ga0187874_10001654_pt1 | contig 19279 bp, 32 predicted proteins | sample June2016WEW_16_1_3_FD_132993 | JGI IMG/M metagenome (GOLD analysis project Ga0187874, IMG submission 132993) | Peatland microbial communities from SPRUCE experiment site at the Marcell Experimental Forest, Minnesota, USA - June2016WEW_16_150 | ecosystem: Environmental > Terrestrial > Soil >... | reverse complement strand
CCTGGCTGTCTTTCGCATGGAGGGGCTGTAGGTCTCGAAGGTGTCACCGTTGTCGATCCTGTAGCGCACGGTGGCCATCGTCATCATCTGAACTGGTATCGTCGCCGAGGTCCCCTCAACCCCAACGCTGACGATGTGCCGATGAGGATGCTGCGTCTTTACACAGACAATGCGGTAGGTGGTCACGATTCGACCCCCATCTTTCGTCGTGCTACCCGGCAATCGAGCGGCACGCGAACGCTACCGCGAAGGCCGACACCGCGTATTGTCAGCGCACACAGCACCTGATACGCAGCGAAGCGGTGCCGCCCGGCGGGCGAGCAGCCGGCTCCAAGTCGGTCACGAGGCCTCGGTCGCTCCTGGCCTGTGGTGCCGCCGACGCCATGCCCAGCTCGCCCACGTCATGCCGGGGCCGGCCGGGTGGGAGGAACCGTCCTAGCCTTGACGCCGAGGCGCACACGAGCGCACACGCGGGGCGCGCGTTGCGAGTTGAGAAGGCAGGACTCCTACAGCCGTAGTGCCCTCGATGCCCCGGTGGCGTGCCAACCGAGAAGCACAGTCCCGCCGTAGCCGAGCGAGCGCATCGGATCGTTCGACGTCGACCCAGAAGAAGCGCTGGTTGGGACCTGCCTCAGCGATCTCGGCGAGCTTCACGCTTGCGAGCCGGGGCAGCACATCACTGCGGAACCATTCCGGGTCGTGCATAGTCCCCCGGTTCGCCTGCTCCCATTCTGCGAGCGGACGCATCGTGAGGACGTGACCGGTCGGGAGTGCTGGGATCGGTCGCCGAGGGTGTGGCCTGTCAGGACGAGGTGGGATGGCGAGGTTCAATCCGGCGAGACGGTCGGAACGGGATCACGGTAGGCCTTGTCGGCCTGGGGCCATCGCCTCGTCGTAGGCCTTGCCGGCCGCGGCGTTCGCCTCGTCGTAGGCTTTCTCGGCCGGGGTCATCGCCTCGTCGTAGGCCTTGCTGGCCGAGGCCTTCGCCTCGTTGTAGGCCTTCTGGACCGGCGCCATCGCGTTGTCGTAGGCATTCCTGGCCTCAGTGGGCTGGTCGGTGCTCATCTTCTCTTCGCCTCGTTCTAGGCCTTCTCGGCCGGGGCCAGCGCCTCGGCGAGGCGCCAGTGAGGGCTCGTAGGAACGACGCCGAGCCTTGGGTACTCAGCCATGGGCGACCTCTCGGTCATCGAGCGTACAGTGCCGGCTGCGTCAAGCCCGACCAGCACGCCGAGCGCACCCCACGTCGACACATGCGGCGTCCATTTCCCACGCCTGATGTCCGACGCGGACGCCTTGCAACAACCGGCCGCCGCCTGATCTCGGCAAGCGGCACACTCCCGAGCCTCGGCAGGATCTCCCGCCGGAACAGCTCCGGGTCGTAGACCGCGTCCGGGTTGGCCTTGTCCCACTCAGAGAGCGCTCGTTTGCGGGCCGCGATGGCGGCACCGCGCCTGCCACGGATCTCAGGTGCCTGCGCAGGGTCGGCGGCGATGCAGGCATCGCAGCGGACATGGCGAGGGTTAGTGACAGTTCGTCCGCAGTCAGGACAGGTCCACAACGCAAGAGCGGCTGGCGGAACTGATGGGCGCTGGAGGACCCTGCCGGCAGCGACACGACGAGACGCCTCGACCTTACGTGCCTTCACGACCGCCTGCGCATCGCGATAGCGGCGTTACGTGAGCGGGGTGGCAGCCGAGTACCCGCCGTCCATCGCCTTGCCGAAGACGTGGGCGACGTGTTCTGCGATCGGGCCGAGCGACTTGGCCCACTGCGGCATGGTCTCGGCCAGCTCGTGCGTGAGCGGTGAGCGAATGCGAACATGGCCATCGGTCGTATCCACGAAGTCGACCTTGCGGAAGATGTGCTGCTCCACGAGGGCGAACACGAAGGAGTCGACCTCGGCCCGGACGGCACCATGACGTCGAGGGCGAGTGACTGGCGCCCCCGGGCGTCGGCGTGGACGATGCCAAGACCTGGGTCAAGGCCAACCGTCTGGCAGGCGAGGATCGCTTCCGCTTCGACGAGCGCGTAGATGCCCGGGCCACGTTGAGGCGGCATGGACGTTGTTCGACGCCCTGGTAAGGCGGTAGAGCTGGCTGGTGAGGCTCTAAGTGACTGTCGCGTTTGTTTCCCCAGCGCGATCAGGTGATCGGTGACTGGGTGAGTCGGCGGAGGAGGTAGCGGCTGTGGGCGGCCCATATGAATCCCTCGGTGATGACCGGATCGCGCTCATAGTCGACCTGGAGCCGTCGGCTATTCATGAGCCACGCCCAGGTTCGCTCGACGATCCAGCGCTTGGGGAGGACTTCGAACCGGCTCGCGTGGATCCTCGTCACCACCTCTACGCCGACGCGATGACCGCGGCAGTGCTCAATGAAGGTGGCCTTGAACCCCGCGTCACACCAGAGCTTCGCGAAGCGCCCGTAGCGTTCGCGAGCGCGATCGGTGACAGCGATCCCACCGACGTTGTCCGAGATGCTCGCCGCAACGACCACGACGGCGACGAGGAGACCGAGGGTATCGACGATCCCGAAGGTCTTGCGACCGTTGATCTTCTTTCCCGCATCGAATCCTCTTGTTTTCTTGCTCACCGTCGCGGACGCCCGCACCGAGCGGGCATCGACGATCCCCGCGGACGGCTCGCCCTCGCGACCTTCGGCCTCGCGGACAGCCGCGGCGAGACGGGCGGCAATGTGCTCCCAGGTGCCGTTCCTCGACCACTCGAGGTGATAGCGGTGCACGGTGTTCCAGTTCGGGTAGGACTCGGGAAGGGCTCGCCACTGACAGCCGGTCGCCGCGACGTAGAAGATGGCGTCGACCACTCGACGCCGGTCGACCTTGATCGGCCGGCCCATCCCACCCGGAGTCCAATACGGAGCGACAAGATCGGCGATGAGCTCCCACTCGTTGTCGGTCATATCGCCATGGGTCGTGCGCCAGGTCTGTGCCAATGCGGCCGAATCGGTATCCACGGACTCAGCCTATGCGAAAATCGCACCCTCCACTGGCTAAATTGGCCACTACCCAGCAACAATTTTCCGAACACTCTCTTACGACGTGGCATCGGTGCTCGCATCCTCGAGCGGTACGGCGTCGATTAGCCCTGACATGTGCTGCTCACAGGTCTCAACGAAGTAGATCTGGCGTCCCGTATGGAGAGAGCCGACCCAGGTGCTCTCCCGTGGGCATTGTCCCCCGCCTCGCTCGGTCTCAACGACTCGCTGACATTGGCGCGCGGCGAGAACTCGGTGGTCGGTCACGACTCCATTCTCCCATTCCCCCGCGGCGCCGCCCTCACCGTTCGCCTGAACGACCTATGCGCCCTGTTGCTTCGGACGCCGGTCGCCGCGGCGACGGTCCGGGACGAGACGGCGCTTGAGGTCATCGGCGCCAGGACCGCCGTCGCGGAGCAAACGGCCCGCCGCCTCGACGACTCCGCTCACCGTGCTCCGATGCTCCTTGGCGATGCGGTCGAGTGCTCCGAGAGCATCGTTTGTAAGTGAAACAGTGCGACGCTTCACGGCACAGATCGCGGCTAAATCATACTTTGCGTGCTCGGTTTGACCTGGTGTCTGACGTCGGAATTCGCTCCGACCGGGATACCTGACGGCCGGGTCGTCGCTGTCGCCAACGCGGCAAGCGGCGCAGCGTGCCTACGCCGAGCGACTGACGCTCAAGCAGTGACCTGCGCATCCCCTGGCTATTGGCTGGCGCTACTCGGCTCCGCCTCGCTGGGCCTGCTTCGAACCCAAGCGTGTCCTGCTCGTTGTTCGCTTACGTTCGATCGCCGCTCGTCGAGCGAGCACCTGCTGGGCATGCTTGTTGTGTGGCCCGTGCGCTTTCCCGCCTACCCCACCGAACGTGGCGAAATGTGTCGGCATCTTTCGCCTGCCTGCGGCCGTTGACATAGTGGCTACCTGCTTCCCACCCGGCGTGGCCCGAGTCGTTGGATACTGCAGTGTCTAACACCGGCGGACCTACCCTTGAAACTCGTCGTTCGATAGCCCGGTGTTGTCATCAGACGCTGCCGTGCCGTTGCCTCGTCCGCCCGTCTGAGCGCCACTGCGGGCGAAAGGTGTGGAAAAGCGCTGGCCAGACACGCCTCGCAGTGGCAACATTCGGTGTATGGCAGTCGTTGGTGATCGCGTACAGATCTCTTCGAGGAAAGTCGGCGAGGCTCCCCGCGATGGAGTCGTGACCGGCGTGACCGGGTCGCTCTTGTGGGTGCGGTGGTCGACAGGGGAAGAGTCCACTGTCGTGCCCTCGATGGGTTCACTCGCGGTCGTCGGGAAGCAGTCGGGCGGTAGCGCCCGCAGACGGCAGACAACGAGTGCTTCTGCTGCGGAGGTGCGGGTCAGTCGGTGACGCGAGCCGAGAGCTACGACGAAAAGGCCGACGAGCGCTCGTACTTCCTGATCAAGCCCGACCCGCGTTGCCCCGAGTGCGCCGCCATCATGGACTGGCGGTCCGCCCACCGCTGGATCGCCATCACCAACGGGGCGCAGATAAAGCTTACGGACTACGGGTGGGGAAGTCGCCACCTTCACATGCGGGACGTGCGCGGGTCGCTCAACACAAGATCCGCGTGGCGCGGGAACGCAAGGAACGGGAGAGCAAACAACGTCTCCACCCGGTGGCGTAGCCCAGTCGCGCCCATCCCCAAGTCCGTCGCTCTTCTCCTCCGGTCGACGTAACGCAAGGCACCGGGATCACGTGTGCCGCCGCCTCCTCGCGTGGTCGATTCCACTGCTTGGCAAAATGGCTCTTGCTCCGGGTCGCAGCAAACTGAACCTGCGGAGGTTGCTCGTTAGCGGGCTGGCCCACGACGGGACTTGGGTATTGACGAGGTGATGGGCCCTCGAGAGCGTCCCAAGGAGGGAACGACATCTGCGGTCAAAAGACCTGCCAGCGTGGCCGGATCTCACCCTCAACCCCGGCTCTTCGGTGCGGGTTTACCCTCGAGGGCCCACCCACACGTTACGCGCCTGGTTGTTCAGCTGAAAGTGGGTTGTCCAACCTCGTCCTGATGTGGGCTCGCCCGCCCCTGGTCCCGGCCCAACTGCCCCCTGCGGGCGGCCCGTTCCGCCTGGTGTTCGAAGCACCTGTACCTCAGCGAAGTGGCCGATCCGAGCCTTGGCCATAACCGGGATCGTGACCGCCATCGACTGCCTCGTCTACGCGTCGGGACACCGCCCCGCGCACGACCTCGATGATCACCCCGGGGGCGACCTCGATCCTCGCGTGATCGCCCACGAACCCATCGACCCGGCCGATGATGCCCGAGGAGAGCAGCACTTTGTCCCCGACCTCGATCTGCCTACTGACCTGCAGCTGGCGCTGTCGGCGCTGGCGCTGAGGCCGGATCAGGAACATGTAGCCGACCACGAACAGCAGAACGATGAAGATCAACGTGAAAGAGCTACTGGACTTCTTGGCTGCGGCAGCCAGAAGTGCGACCGTGAGGGGCGCCACAGTGTGGATGCTGGAAAAGGTGAGGACCTGGACAAGAAGCATGCGAGGCCTACCGCTCAAGGAATGATGCGACGCGTTACCTTACTCTTCCGACCCCGGCTCTTCCGTGCGAGCATCCTCGTCGGGCTTTAGGGCGAACAGCGCAACTTGGATCGCACCGCTCCTGGCGCCTCCACGCGGCGATATCGCCGCTGAGTCATCTGGGTCACCAACCGACAGGGCGCTCAACAGCTGGGCGGGGATCTCAAGGCCAAGATGGTCCTGGGCACCCGCTGACGCACCCTCCCACCCACCCAGGGGTCGGTGGGAGGACGGGAAGGGGCGTCCAGAGGGGGCCCGCACGGCCCCTCGGCCCCACCCTTCCCCGACGCTCCGGCTGGCTTGCTTTCCCCCGTCCCGGCTGGGCTGGCTGGGCCGGGCGCTTGGTGCGCCGGCCCGCCGGGCGGGACCGCTTCGCCGCGTATCGGGCGATGTGTTGCGATGACAAAACGCGGCCATGCCTCCTGATGGGTAGCGTTCGCGCGCCGCCCGGTCGCAGCAGCCAACAGGAGGCGCCATTATGGCGAAGATTCCCGAATACCACACCAACACCGACCCCGAGGACCCCGTTTACCACGTCTACGACGACTGCCCTGCTGGCAAGCGAGTCATCGCCAACGGAAACAACGTGGCAGGAACGGGAGGCTTCGTCCTTTGTACGCTCTGCAAGACCAAGAACGCCACCGGGCGCTTCTAGACCTCTAACTTCCGTCGGAAGGTCACGTACCACTCCGGTCCGGTTGGACGACGGTACGTCATTGACCACATCTGACCAATCCGACCTCCGCACGACGAGGCGCCACGACCGGGCGCGACACAACCTCGACCGGCACCCGACGTACGCTCGGTTACCTCGAATCACGAGAACGAGCGGCAACGGCGGTGTTGACAGTGAACGGACCGGGGCAATCATCGAGCGATCTGGACGAGGAGAGATCGTGGTATCACCTGAAGCGCAGCAATTGGGTTCTCGGCTCGACAAGCACCATGTCCCGGAGACCAACGGACAGATGTCCGTCTGCCGGCGTTGCGGTGCTCGGACTGATGGTCCGAAGGGGCTTCACACCCCGGACGAACGACAACTGGCGCGTGCACTGCAATGGCTGGATGCGCAGTCGCTGAGCAGTGGAATCGACCGCGCGAAGAGTCGGCGTAACACCTGATGCTCGTGCCTTGCCCCGCTGCTTTGGATACTCCCTGGCGATTTCAGCGGCTCCTATGTCACCTATACCGGCTCTCCCTGGACGTCCGAGGCCGTGCGCCTCTCGGCCCGTCCTCCGTGCGCCGCCTGCCGGCTTTCCCGGGTCTTTGGCCTGCCTCCGTCCGCTTGTCTCTCTCTCCCTAATAACAGCTGTGGGGAAAGAGGGGGACGAGGCCGCGAGATTGCCGCCGGCGCGCACAAGTGCTGGTGGTGGGTGGTGTGTAGCGGTTCAAAGTACTGTGCCCTTAGTTGCTGTGGCGGCCTACCTCAGCCCCGGCACCTCGTCCACCGCCCACCGTGCCCACCGTCGGCGCCGGCCGCGCTGGTCCGGGTTGTGATCTACCCTTCGCCCGGTACGTGCCCAAGTGGGCGATCGTGGGGCGCCTGGCCCACCTTCACCGTCGACACTTCCGCGTAGCGCTCAAGCATCGCCTGAACAACCCGAGAGTTGTGGGTTGTGTGAGCAAAACTGCCTCAGCGCGACTTTGTGACCAGGCCTTTCATGATTGAGCCGCCGAAGGTCGGATGCCACGGCCACACTCACGCCGACGAGGCCGGTGAGAGGCCGACGACGTCACCCCCGTGGCCAACAATCCCCGCCGTCAGTGCCTCCCGAGGCCGGACGAGTGTTCGAGGCTAGATTCAGGAGTCAGGCGCGTGGGTCAGCTGTTGCCTTATTCCGCCAAGGAGATAATGGACGCGCACAAAGGCAGTGTTTCGCCGAAAGACGTAGCCGCGTCCGGTGATCGCTCTGCGCGGTTGAACCCGGCGGAATGGGCATCGAAACTGTGGGCAGCTTGTCGCATGGGGTTCCCCCTGGTGGTCTGTAGGCGACGGACGGTTCGCGGAGTGGCGGCATACTTCGATCTCATCACTGACGACGGACGTCTCTTTTACGGCGACAGCTTCCATTTTGGTTACTACCCACGGAAGACCGAGACCCTGGCCGAGGCGCTCGATGCACATACCGACCTGGTCGGCCGATTGGCCCGAGTCACGCCTGGCGCAGTGGTCCTCGATCTCGGTTGTGGGATTGGTGCTCCGGCGGCGCGGATCGCTCGCCTCAACGACTGCCGAGTGATCGGCGTCAACATCAGCCGCGAGCAGGTGTGCGAGGGGCGGCTTCTGATCGACGCCCTTGGCCTCTCGGACCAGGTTGAGCTTCACAGGGGAAACGCTCTCAGTCTCGCGTTTCCTGATCGATCTTTCGACGCGGTGCTGTGTATCGAGGTTGCCGCCGACATCTGTGTTACTGAAAACGCCAGAGATCGTCTTGTAGATGAGATCTGGCGCGTGTTGCGCCCAGGCGGATACGTCGGATTCTCCGATCTCGCCCTCTCGGCAGTCCCGTCGCGGAGAGAAGACAAGGCGCTGCGAGCGATCTTTTACCATAGGGGAAGCGATCTCGTTGAGGACTGGCCAGCCCGGTTCTCCGCTCATGGCTTCCACATCAGCGAGCAGCACGACATACATGCTGAGACGATGCCCACCTGGACTCATATCGAAGGCGTCTACAGCCATCAAGCTGAGGAGGTTGATCGGCGGTATGGCAAGCACCTTGCCGATCGGACTCGTCGCCAACTTGGGGAAGTCATCCCGATGATTCGCGACCTCGGGACATTTCCCGCGCTCTCTTTGCAAAAGCCCATATAGCTGGACTTAGAGACTCGCACTTCAGTCGTCCATCGCGTAGTCGTTGAACAACCGCGTCGTCGTCATTAGCCTCGAAAATTCGTCCGGCCCCAGGAAGCTGACGGAGAACGATCCAGTGGTGACGCTGGGGTGACAATGCGAGTGCCTGGCCGTGTCGGGGCGCGTCGACCCAGAGGTTCGTGCTCTCATCGGATCGGATGTCACGCCCTCGGGAGACTCACCGTTGTCGGGTCGGGCGCTGGGACCCCGCTTGTTATGGAAAAGCGGCCCGCAGCCTTAAGAAGGCCCGCCTGCGCGTTTCAGCCCACGGCCAGGTCTCGTCCAGGCGCAAGATGAGCCGTCCGCCGTGGCGCACGAGGGTGGCGGCAATGTGCAACAGCCGGTAGCGGAGCGTCTTGGGTTCGGCCACCTTGAGCCCGCCGTCGAGGCAGGTCATCTGCGTCCAGGCGATGAGCGCCCCGGCGATGAGGCTGGCGGCCACCCAGGCAAGGTTCTGGGTGAAGCTCGCGAAGGGCAGGTTCTGTAACCCGCAGTCCTTCCAGCACCGGACCCGGTCCTCGACCCGGGCATGGCCACGGTGTCGGCACTCGAGTACTGCGGCGTCGATTTCGAGGGCACTCGCGTTCGTGATGAAACACGTGTGCCTAAAGTCCTCCGAGGTGTCGAACAAGCTGAGCTGGGCCCCGGGGTGAGGATGCTCGCGCCGGCAGATGAGCCGTGCGTCTTCACCCCAGGTCGACAAGTCCATGAGATCTGTGAGCTCTGCCACCCAGGCACCGTCCCGGTCGGTCCCGTCCGACTCGAGGGCGTCGACCCAGTCCTCTTCTTGGAACAACAACAAGGCTTCTCTCACACCTTGGTCGACTGGGTAGCCGATCGAGTACTCGATGTTCGCCTCTGTGAGGCCAGAGACAAAGTCATGGGTCGCCCCGGCCGAGTCGGCCCTCACGAGGATGTGATGTCGGACGAGGCCCGGGTCGGCACCGGGCTGGTGGCCCAGGTGGTACTCCAGCGGGAGGGCGGCGATCGCCTGGTCCAACAACGCGAGGTGTGGTCGTTTGCGTCGTTCGAGCCGGCGTTGCCCGGACGGAGCATCAAAGCGAGCGGCTCTCGGGTCGTGTCGCACCAGGCGCCGAGGGGATGGAACCCGTAGCCTCGTTTATAGGTCGGCGCGGCATCTTGTTTCTCGGAGTGAACATCGAGGAGCGTGGCGTCGAAGTCGATCGTGATGTCACCCTGTGGCGCTGCGGCCCAGACGACCTCCCGTGTCTTTGCCACGGCCTTTGCGATCGCACGCAGCTCGGGAGCCGTCGTGGCCTTCACCGCCCTCCAGGCTGTCGTCACCGACGCGACCTCTCCGAACAGCTCGGATTGCTTCCTCAGGGCGTCGATGTCGCTCAGGCAGTCGGCTCCATCGGCAATGGCGACAGCGAGATGGGTGAGGACCACGCCCGGATCGTGGGTGTGCCACGAGATGCCGCAGTCGGCCATCGCCTCCGACAACGCGTGTGTCAGCCCAGTGCGATCGGCGAACTCCGACCCGACAGCATCGCGGTGCCCGCGTGCGAGACAAGATTGCGGCCGTCGGTGGTTACCTCGGCGCGACGGACCGAGCGGCTACGATGCACCTTCAAGGAGGCCTCCTCCTGGGTTGGATGATTGTCTTAGAACACAGCCATTCTCCCAGTTGAGGAGGCCTTTTACGCGGATACTGGCAGCCTCATGCCGTTATCGCGCGAATAATTGAGGCTAGTACCGTGCACGGAATCTAACGCCTCGGAATGCGCGCCAGGCCCGCCTATTGCCGCGGCCGAACAAACCTGGCCAACGAGGGAAACACCTCGTTCTCGAAGAACTTGATCGAGTCAGAGATGAAGTCAACGATCGGCAGGTTTTGAGGCCTGCCGTCCGGGTACTTCATTTGGGTGCGGATCACTATCTGTGGCATGCCCGCAATCTCCACCCTCACGGTTCCCGCTGGGACATCAATCTCTGCGTTGTCCGCAATAAAGGAACCGGGGTGGACTCGCCCGATACCGTCGCGGAAGCTCCCATCCTTCATGTAGTTCCTGACCATCATGGCCCCGAGTCCTTCTGCAAACACTGGCAACCTTGTATGTCGATCTGTGTTCGAGAGCTGATTCAAGATTCTGAGCTGGTGGCATGTCTGAGCGTCGACAGGTTCGTCCGGCGGTTGCAGCTTCTTGAGGTAAGCCGTGGCCTCGGTAGGCAAGGCCCTAGCGATCGTGAGCCAGCGCTGCCGGTCCCTCTTGCGCTGCTCACTCTCCCCGGCGACGCACGGGTCCCATACACCGCGCCAGAAAATCGGAAAAGTGACGCTGTCGCGATTCTTGGCGGGCACCATCGCTGCCATGAGGTGTTCCAGACTCGATCGCAGGTTGTAGATGGCATCAGCAGCGATCAACGGTATGTCTGTGTTAGAGACGGCTCTGAAGAAGTGAACACGGAAAACGTCCCGCTCCAGCTTGCCCTCGATGCTGTGTCGTCCCGCGTATGGGTAGCTTCGTAGGTCGGTTCCGCTGTAAGTCTCAATGGCAGTCTTGAGGCATTCGAGGTGCGTCTTGGCCCGACTGACCTTGGCGACGCGCGAGGGCACTATGGCGGCCATGACCGACTCGCGGAGGAAGACCTGGAACTGCAGCTAAACGCCGCGCCTGCTCCTGACCATCGGCCGACGCCACTCATTGAGCGGTAACTTACGCGTTCTGAAGTGCCCTTGCGACGGTCTGGGGATGCCACCTTGCGCCACGCTTCCTCCGATGCTCTGCTTCGGTGAGCACCCTGGCGATTTCGCGCAGGCTCGCCCCGTTACGTTTCAGCATCGCCATCCGTGCGGGCGATGAGGGAGGTACGGCGGTGGTAGCGCTGTTCTGCTGCGGGTACCGGTTGTCCTCGTCGGCGTCATAGATCATCCCGCGACCATCGCCAAGGTCCACGAGGTACTGGTCCCACCTCTTGCCCGTGACGACAGCAGTCATGACAGCACCACCACGGTCGTCGGGTCGATCTCGAAGTCAGCGATCGTGTGCTGGATGTAGTCGATGTTCGCCTCGGGAACCAAGACATGGCGGATCACATACTCGCCCTCGACCCACTCGGAACAGTGCTCGTACGTCGGCAGGGCCGGGTCGGGGTACTCCTCGGCGTTGTTCGCCTGCACTGCATCCCAACCGACCAATCGTCCTCTGGCCTTCATCGGACCTCCGCGTGTTGCCTCTCGTCGAACTCCCACTGCGCAACCACAAAGTCATCTGCCTTCAGACCTGCTCGCAAAGCGGCCCATCGCCACTGGAGCTGAGTGACTCGGATATGGTCCACTTTGTTGTGCTTTGCCTCTATGAACAGGGTACGTTCGCCCTTCCACTCCAATACGTCCCAGCAGCCCGAGTACTTGCCGCGGTTTTCTTTCGCGATCCTGGCGAGCAAGTCGTGCCCGTCCGCGTCCAACGGCACGTTCACCTGGTCGTCAAGCCGCGCGTCAGACCAGCTTGTTAGGTACTTCGACCTGAAAAACGACGTCTGATCCGCGCGTTGTGGCCGGAGCAGGCTCCCGTCGGAGCGCCGCGACCGCCCGTTCCCGTCCCGAACCGCCTCCCCGCTTCGCATCCTTGCCCGTCAGCGGGCTGTCAGGACGCGACAGACGAGGCGGACAAGGACGGGAGGATCACGAGACGGTTGGCGTGCTGGGCGCCCTTTTTGGTGGACCGATGGCCTCCGGGCTCATACGTGGCTGGTTTCCGAGGCGAAGATGCGGAGCGCTGTCGCGCTCATCGAGCAGCGTGGCGATCTTGTCCAGGTTGCTTGCGAGCATCCCCCACGAGCACCACGTCATCGTGCCGGCGGTGCCGTCGAGGAGCGTCCGGTCAAAGCCCCACGAGCGCTTCAGCGAGGAGATCCGGCCTTCTGAGCCGGTACGCCACTTGACGAGGCTTCGAAACCCCCGGGCGCTCTCGGTCGCCTGGCGGCGCGGACCAGGCCGTCCCTTGCGGGGAATGGCAACCGTCTTCACGCCGAGGGAGCCGAGCTCGACCTCGACACTCGCCTCGCCATAGCCGCGGTCTGCTGTCACGGCACGGGGGACACGACCGAAGCGAGCGGCGATGCGACCGATCGCCGGGGCGAGGAGCCGGGCGTCGGGAGGATTACCCTCAAAGACGGCGAGGTCGAGCACGATCCCGTCGGAGTTGTCGGTCACTTGGACCTTTTGGCCGAACTCGACCGGCTTGCCGAGGCGACCCTTTCGAATGGGGCGTGCTTCGGTGTCGTGCAGGGAGACGATCCTTTTCGAGCCGTCGGGGACCTCGCCAGAAAGTCGCGTGCGGGTCTGGTCGATCACCTGCTCGAGCACAGAGCAGGTCGCCTCGAGCTCGGCGAGCAGGAACAAGGCCCTTCTTGGAACGGCCTTCCCGGCTCGGGCGAGCGACCGCCTCGCGTTGCGGGCGAGCTGTCGCGCCTCGACAAGGCTCGCCTCGGCGATGGCGGCGATCTCGCCGGTGATCTTAAAGACTTCCGAGTGTGCCTCATCTGATCGGCGCCTGAGCCACGCCCCGATCGAGTGTGCCCGGCGCCGGACCGATCTCGTCCGGTCCCGGAAGCTCGTGCGCCGCCCGAGCCCGAGTGCCTTCAGCGCGGCGGCAGAGCGGGCCAGCTTGGCCACTCCCTTGGATAACAGGCCCGAGTCGGTCGGATAGCAGACGTTGGCCGCCACGACCGTCGTGTCGGTGCGCACCTTGTCGAGCTTGATGAGGTGGGCCGCATCGGCCTTGTTCGGAAGTGCCTCGTTCAGCTCGGCGATCAACCCCTCGCCGCAGCGAGTTGTGATCTTCATAAGCGTCGTCGGATGAGGCACGGCGTCATAGGGCCCGACACGACAGAACCGCCGCCAGCTGAGCGAGTCGGTCACCTCCGCGCACAGCGTCTCGAAGCCGAGGCGGTAGCGGAACCTCAGGTGCATGAGACGGAGATAGGTCTCGATCGGGATCGACGGCCGCCCGTAGCGCGGGTCGAAGTGCGGTGCGAACGGTTCGAAGAAGACCGGGTCGTCAAGCAGGCGATCGATCGCACAAAGCCCAGGCGGGAGACGGCGAAACTCCTCTGGGAGCATCGATTCCCACAGCGTCGGCCGAGGATCTACCTTGGTACGCAGCACGATGGCTCCAATCGCTTTCGAAAAGGGGGATCGGAGTCATCGTGCCAGCATTCGGTCCAGGTCGCGAGCACCGCGCCCGCACATATGTCCTCTTCAGAGGCTATTTTTGACTTTAGTTTTTCAGGTCGAAGTAGGTAGCGAGGTCCCTCGGCCTTACTGCCGTAGGTGCAGACCCATCTAGCCTCCCAGCCCGCTGCCTCAGCCATACGCTGAATCGCCAGCTCCGCGAACATCCCGGTGCCGTCGAGTTCAACCAGCGGCTTGTTCCCAAAGTCATGTTGAAGCGAGGGACCCTCCCAAGGCCGGAAGGTAAGGAAGACCATTGGCAGACGAAATGAAACCGCTAACTTCTCGTTAGGTTCGAAAATCGCTGGGTAGTCGGTCATGACAGTCCTCCGAGTCGCAGCCGCGTGGCAGCGGGCGAAGGAGCAACTCGCCCAGTGAAGCGGGATGGCACCAACGTACACGTCGCGCTCGCCAGTGCTGATTGTCGCCTTGCCGATGATCGCGCCATCATCGCCGCACCGACAGCCTCTCCTACCCTTCTTAGTGCCCGCTGGGAGTTGCGCCACCGAGGAAATCCGTCAGTTCGCTGCACCACTGCCCTCCCTCGGCTTATCGAGGAACTCTGAGCCGCAGGAGGGTCACGCGCGCTCAGCCCTCCATCGGGGTAGCGCGACCGTTCCCGTTGGCTATCGGGCTTCCGAAGCCCCCTGGCACACGAGCTTCGAGATGAGGCGGACGAGCACGAGATGCGCCTGCACAAAGGCCTCGGAGACGATCCGGCTGTCACCATACCCGCCCTTGCCAAGATGGCTCAGGTTGGACCTGACCTGGTACCAGCAATCGAGCGCATTCGAACCGTCCGCACTTATTGTGACCTTCTTCAGGTTCTGGCTGTTGTACACGAAGTCACCGGTCTTCGCGCCAGCCTCGGAGAATGCCTCGCGAAAAGCATCGTCATTTTCCAGCCGACGCAAGCGGGCCATCGGACCGAGCAGTGGACCGTATCGCAGGGTCGTCAGTCGCTCATAGACCGTCCACAACAAGAGATAGGCAGCTTGAAGTCGGAAGCACCGGTCCCAATAGCTCGCGTCCTCGCTTTGTTGGCTTTCCGGGAGACTCTCCCGTTCCCTACCGCGGTGGAGGTCATTGAACATCTGAAACGCGACCATCGGAGCGTATTTCAAAACGGGATCGTCAGCACTTCTCCATTCTCGGCCAATGGGTTCGGGGTTGCCCTTGGGAACAGAGTTCCCTTTGGGAACGACAAACTTCCCTTCGAGGACGTTGACCTCGATGCGCCCACCACCATCGGGGACTGCGGAGGCCGTGTTCCATTCATAGAGGGCAAGTGGTTCGAAGACACGAACCGCCTGGTAGCCGTCCAAGTCAAGGTCGAGCAGACAGCCCCTAACTTGCTTGCGGCTATCTGGGTCAAGTCGTAGCAACGGCAGTCCATCCCGAATCCACAAGGCCGCGCCAGAGACCTTGGCGGGTTGCGGGGTTCCACGGACGTACTTGTCAATCTGCTCGTAGGCAAGCTCTCTTGGTTTTAGCGCACCGTAAACGAACATCGGTAAGCCCGGGTTTGGCGGCAAAGGGAGCATTTCATGCTTTCGCTCTGACACGAGGCTGTCCAGTTGATCGAGCAGTTGGAGCGCCACCTGGCGGTTCGACCCAAACCAGGACTGAGATAGCAGCATCCTCAGCGAAAGGCCAATGGATTCGACTTCTTCCAGGGTGAGGTCGGACATGATTACTAGGTTGCCACTACCATCCTCGGTCCGCGCTCGGTCGTACTGCGCCGGGCGACCAGCGACCTGAACTGGCGCGACGCTCGGACTACAGATAGTCGGTCGCGCGTCGCTGTCGGTTAGCTCGGCAGAAACACGAACTACTCGTCGCGCGACTCCGCTACCGATAAGTCGAACCCGAGAGCAGCTTCGAGTGCCACGACCGCGCCCTGCAAGCGGTACGTTAGGGCCGTTGCCGCGCTCATCTAGCCAGTCTCGATCATGTTGATCAGGCCGCGGAGCCGGTCGGCGAGTTCGGCGATTTCGCCACGGCGGGCGGGCGCAAGTAACCCTCGTTACTCCGGTGCGGCGAGACCGTTCAGCAGGCCCGCCTCGTCGGCTGCTTCAAGCGCATCTCCGATTTCGCGGGCATCTAGCGTGACAACAACATCATCGTCCCCGGCAAGGCCCTCGTTTTTGATTGCCAGCCCTATCAGCGCGACCGAGGCGGCTCGCTGGCGAACGATTCCCTGAGCCAGTGACGCGTCAGAAGGCCCGCCGGTGCTGTCATCTCGTTGCCAAGCAGCCAGTGCCCGCTCCGCAAGTGTGCGCGGCAAGCGAACCGCGATGCGAGTCGGCTGAACGAACAGGACGCGTCCGACCTCAGCAAGAAGGTTCGCGTCATTCTCCCAAAGTCGATACTCGTCCTCTAAGTCCACCGAACTATCATGCCTGCTGAAGCACACAACCCGCGCAAACTCTCTAGGAGCGTGGGTCAGAAGTTCGCATGACTGCATGAATATCCAGATCGGGTGCTCCACCCGTGCGTTGATCCAGCTCGCTTGCATGAACATGCTGCCAGTTGCTTGGCTTTGCACGAATTCGGGTTACTGACCCACGCTCCTAGTCGTCGAACGAGTCGAACAGCGACGGGTCGTTCCCCAACACGGCCTCTAGCGCCACGACCGCGCCCTATATCCGGTACGTCACGGCCGTCGTCGCGCTCATCTCACCGGCGTCGATCATGTTGATCAGGCCCCAGAGCCGGTCGGCAAGCTCGGCGATTTCGCCACGGGTCAGGGGACGAGCGGGCATGGCTCAGGAGGTCCACCGGTCGCGTAGCGCCGCGATAGTCCGGGTCATCATGTTTGCGGAATCCCTCTATCAAAAAGGCCAATGGCAGGCTGGTTCCAATCGCAGTCGGCAATGTTGGCCTTCAGCCAGTCAACGGACTTCTTCGCGCTCGCGAGTCCCATTGGTCGGACGGACTCAGCGATCGGGTCGCCATCCGCATTGAAAAGGACCCATTGCCAGAGTGTGGATTCCGCTGGCCCCTCTACCTTGCTCAACCTGAAAGACCCAGTTCCGTCAGCCATCGCTGCAACCTCCTGTTCGGTCTGACCCGAGGGTACGCCGCGGCAAGGGCCTCAAGGCTGCTACCGAGCGTCTATGTCTGGCGCGAGGCGTAGGTCGCCTCGGACAGCGTTGCTGCACAAGAGCATGGTCCCCGGCGACGACACCGACCAGACAGGTACGTACCATGGCATCGTGTTCCAGCGCTTCACGCCCGAGGCTCGTCGGGTGCTGGTCCTCGCGCAAGAGGAAGCGCGTCGCCTGAAGTGCGGCTCCATCGGCACCGAATGCCTTCTGCTGGGCCTGATCCACGATGGCGACGGACCTGTGGCGCGGGCGCTTGTGTCGCTCGGTATCCCCGTTGCGGCCGTTCGCGAGAAGGTCAAGGAGACAGTGGACCCCGTCGGTCGCTCGAACGCCGCCTTACCGTTCACCCCAAGGGCAAAGAAGGTCCTCGAACTTGCTCTCCGTGAGGCGCACCTGCTTCGCCACGACTACATCGGGGCCGAACACATGCTGCTCGGTCTTTGGCGCGAAGGCGAGGGACCAGCACCACAAGTGCTCGTCAGCCTCGGGACGGACCTGTCGCGGCTCCGTCAGAAGGTCCTTCAGCTAGCAGCGACCGAGCAACCTCAATCGTCGGGGAAGGAGGCTGCTCCAGTCAGTGCTGAAGAATCGGGAGGCCAACCTTGTTTCTATGGCGGGGCAACGCGCTCCACCAGACGCTCACTACCCTGGTGGCGACCACTACTGCCACGACGCGCGCGGCAATGGCGGCAAGACCAACGCAAACGGGAGCAGCGCCGTAGCAATGCACAGGACCTTCGGGAGGCTCGTACGGCCGTCGGGATGTCGCTCGAACGCTTGGCCGAAGCCACCGGCACCGATAGCGAGTGGCTCTGTGATGCCGAATCAGCGAAACCACAGGTCACCCTGTCGGTTCAGGAGTGGTTCAAACTGGCCATGGTCTTCGAAGGCCACACCTGGGATGAATACCAAGCGCAAGCGGCAAAGGTGGGGCCCTCTCGGTTGCTTGCCCCAACAGGCCACATCCTCGAAGCAGCACGGAAGGCAATCAGAAACACCTTTTCGACCGATGACCCCTACGATCCCGGTAACGAGGACACCTAGCCCGGCAGGTGAACACCCCGGTAGCTATGGCTGTTGACGAAGGTCGATGTGCCTCACGACCGGTGTAGTTTCCCCCGGCCCGGACGCGCCCTTGGTCACCGCGCCGTCCCCGTGGCTGCGACTAATCGACGTGTAGAAGCCGCCGTCTGTACCCGCGCCTGCACGCACGACCCAGCGAACACCGTCTGGGGACTCCCCCACAAGGACCTCACGTGGGCCTTCCACGTTCACCTTCCTCCTGATCCGTTTCGCGCTACTACGAGACGCTCGCCAACCGATGATCTCAGCCGGGCATCTCGTGCGAGAACGGTCAGGAAGCGCTCTCGACGCTGACATCGGAACCGGGAACGAGCACGCTCTCGTGCGCGTCATCCCAGCGGACCTCGGAGCACTGCCACCTCGTGGCGCAGCATGACGATCTCGATCGCAAGATCGGTGTCCAATGCTGTTCGGGCTTCGGCTCGTCGCTCGCCGACCACGTCGCGCGCTCCTCAGTACGGCGAACATGGCCGTCACTGTCACCGGCCTTGTTGCGGCCGTTTCCTTCCATGCCACGGTGACGAACAAGCTCTCCGGCGCTGCGACCTCTGGCCTTTTTGCATCAGGCATCTCCGATCCTGTCGTCAACCGGGACCTGCAGATGCTCGGCGTGATCACGGTCATGCTCGTCGCACTCGCGCTGCTCAACGCCATTTTCACGACATGGGCCACCGTGCTCGACGCACGACGAGCCTCGGCGGTCATGCGCGCTCTCGACGCACGTGCTCGTCAGGTGAGTCTCGGCCTGATCGTCGCGCAGGTCACCTCAGCGATTCCCGGCACGCTCACGTTGCCGAAGGCGATCGCGCTCGCAGCCAGGTCGGGCATCACCTCTCTAAGGTGAGGGCTGACGCCGGCGTAGCCGGACCGATGTCCGCGAAACTGCTGGTTGAGAAGGTAACGAGGAGCGACAGAGATAGGAAAACAGCCTGCAGAGCACTATGAACTTCGCAAGAGGCGCCCGTTCAACGTGCTCATGAATGCTTGAGCACACTGTCACACGAGATGGATAGAATGGCGGGCAATAGGCACACACCATCAGGTAGACGGCGACCGCGGGCCGTCAGAGAGCGGGCGGCGGGGCCTGATCTCGCGGGCAGCGTCGGACGCCATGAGCGGGTCAGAAGCGCAGGCAGAGATGCAGAAATGTCGTCCGGTCGTGGTGCACGTGGTACAGGATCGCCGTGGTACCTGCACCACGAGAATACCACAAGCCATTGATAAACACGGTCGGTTACGGTCAACTAATGACAATAGAAAACGGCCGATACGCTGCACGCATTCGTATTTAGCCAGGTAGGAAGATCGGGCCTCTATTTATTGCCAAGGTGAGGGTCGCGGGTTCGAATCCCGTCGTCCGCTCCAGGGGTTGGCGACACAACCAACCCATTCGCGGTGACAAAACGCACTCCATGAACTATGCACCTTGGGTGTGACGTTGCCGGTGGCCCTGTTTTCATTGCCAAGTTCTGCCCTGTGCCGGTT
>Ga0187874_10001648_pt1 | contig 19337 bp, 22 predicted proteins | sample June2016WEW_16_1_3_FD_132993 | JGI IMG/M metagenome (GOLD analysis project Ga0187874, IMG submission 132993) | Peatland microbial communities from SPRUCE experiment site at the Marcell Experimental Forest, Minnesota, USA - June2016WEW_16_150 | ecosystem: Environmental > Terrestrial > Soil >... | reverse complement strand
GCAAGAAAATTACGAGCCCGAAAAGCAGTAGTGCAACTCCCGCCGCAAGGATGATCGGTGCATAGGTGGATTTGCCTTCTTCAGGATGTTCATAGTCTTCTGTCAACTTTCAACCTCCGCAGACTTATGCAAATAACCAGATTGGCCTGCAGAGTCAACCGCAGTTTCAGTTGATGCACACGAGCCTGTCATGCACCAGTACCAGCGGCTATACCGAGAATTACCACTCGGATCAACCGCTGTCTCTGCAGTTGCCGTTGATGTAGCCAAGGCGAGTGACCCGTCGTAATCGCCCGTCCACTCCAATTCTCTTCCTTCCCAAGGGTTAGGCCCTGAAGAAACGGGTTTTCTCAAACTTAAAACAAGGTTTAAAACGGCTAATGCAGCGGCAGGTCCGAATATGTAGGCACCGATAGTTGCCGTTAAATTCAACGATGCTAGTCCTGAGGCTAATGAAAACGTCGATATTCTTCTAGGCATATCCAGCATGAAGAAGTATGGAAAATAGAGAATGTTGAATCCAACGAAGGAAACAAGGAAAATGATTACTCCAAAAGTCTCATTGTACTGTCTCTTGGTTATTTTCGGCCACCAATAATATAGTCCTGCAATTAGCGCAAATAGAGTGGTTCCAGCCATGACATAATGGAAATGACCCACAATCCAGTAGGTCCCATTGAAAGCGTAATCTAAAACTGGAAAAGCTTGCAGCACACCTGTTATACCCCCCAAAGTCACAGTAAATATGGCGGCGAGACAGTACAACATTGGAGTGTTTAGTTTTATGTGACCTTTGTATAGTGTAAGCACCAAGCCAAGAACTACTCCTTCGAAAGGTATGGATATGGCGAGCGTAGTGAAAGAGAAAGTCTGCAAGACACTGTAGTTCACGCCCGTTGTAAACATGTGATGCATCCAAACACCAACGCTCAGAAAGGTTACAGCTGCAAATTCAACGATGAAGACAGTTCTTGAAAATACGGGTCTCTTCGCAAACGTTTGAAAAACTTCTGCGATTACGCCTAAGGCAGGAAAAACGACAATGTAAACTTCGGGGTGACCGAAAAACCAGAAGAGTTCATCCCATAAAATGCCGCCGCCCTGAGTGGCACTAAAGAAGACGGTGCCGAGAAATCTATCGCTTGATAACAGCAGTAGGCCTGCAGCTAACGGCGGGAACGCAAAAAGCGCAAGCGTCATAGTGAAAAGAATCGACCAAGTGAATATTGGTAGCCGTTTCCAAGTTACACCCTTGGCTCGGTTTCTCACGACGGTTGTGAGAAAGTTAATTGAACCCATGGTCACGGAAAGAGAAAACAGTAGCAATGCCATTACGGCAAGGGTCATGCCTGCTTGAGAAGTAAACTGTATAGTGTTTAGAGGTGCGTAGAGGGTCCAGCCGGTGTTTGGTCCGCCCCCTGGCATAAATACGGAGCTAACAAGCATTACGCCGCTGAACAGATATGTCCAGTAGCTTAAGGCATTCATGCGTGGAAACGCCAGATCCTTTGCGCCTATTTGCAGCGGCACGATATAGTTTGCCAAGCCAATCCCCAAGGGTGTAAGAACCCAGAGAATCATTAACAGGCCATGTAAGGTGACGGTTTGGTCATAAGTGAAGGGGTTAAGAAAATTGTTGTTTGAAACGGCAAGCTGCGTTCTCATCATTTCTCCAAATGAGCCAGCAACCGCTAAGAAAAATATGGCTGTCACTATGTAAAGTATGCCAACCTGCTTATGGTTAGTTGTAATTAACCAGTCTTTTATTGAAAATACGATCGCTTTAGCCTCCTGACTTCGATGAGTTTGTAGCATTTTGGCTGGCAAGCCATTGGTCATAAACGGGTTGGCTTACAACCGTCATGGCTGCATCCATGAATGTGTGGCCAACTCCACAGAGTTCTTTGCAGTAAATGTTGTAGCTGTACTGGTCGTTTCCGTTTACCACTGGTGTAGTTATCCACAAAATGTTATATCTGCCAGGTACTGCCTCTATGCTTACCTTGTATTGGACTAAGTAAAAATTGTGCATTACATCCGTGCTTGTAACGTTAAACATTACAGTTGTGTTTCCAGGCAGGGTTACATTGTCTGACGTCGTCACGCCGTTAGGGTAGCCAAAATCGAAACCCCACTGATAAGCAGTTACGTCGATGACCAAACTTTTGGAGACAGTGGGCTCAAAACGCGCATTGGGAGTAAGTCGGTAGGAAGCCGCAACCAAACTGACCAATATTATGATGGAAATTGAGGCAAAAATCACACTGTCCCTAGCGCGACTTTTTCTTATGCTGAAGTCTGGAATGAACTTGGCTTGGCCTTTTCTTTCCCTGTACCTTACTATAAAATAAATCATTGCGCCTATAACAACAGCCATCGCTACTAGTGCTATGGTCGTAGCTAGATCGAAAAGATGATTCCAGTCAGAGGCCGAAACTGGTATGGGTTGCGACATAATTGATCTCCTATTTTGAAAATTAAAAATGGAACTCAATTTGGGGTAAACGGTGCAAGCAGAATTCTTATTATGTTTCTACTTTACCCCGCACTCTCAGTTGAATGTGTTCCTAGTAACCTACGATAATAGTAACTGTCTGCTTGAGTGGGCATAGCCATAGCGATGAAAAGGGCGCTTCTATTTTCTTGGACGTTCGTTACCTTTTTAATTTTCACCAAAATCTTCCCAATAAATAGTCGTGAAATTCAGGTTTTAAACTTGTGTTGGTTGCCAGTGTACAGTCACAAGTAAATAGGTTGCTAATTTGGCGATTTACCGCTAGTTTGCCCTCTGAAAGCAGCGATGGACCGAAAAGCTTGTTGCAGAAAAGAAGCGGCAGGTTCCCAACGATTGTTTTTTAAAAGCAATTATCAAAATTGACTTTTTGCTCTCTAGCCATTCGGGTATGTATTTAAGCGTTTATTTGTTGTTGGCTGAACACAGACACAAAGTACCAAATAATGCTTTAAGTTTCTCATCTTATGGGAAGAGAAAAATGAGCGTGAACATGAATTTTAACTACTTAAATTCTTATCTTCAACAAGAATCCCTAACAATGATGTTAGTTGCTCTTGGACTGGCGATCATAGGAATCGGTTATGCAAGACTCCGAAGCAAAGAATCGCTCCAGCTTCACCGCTGGATCATGAGCGGCGCAGTTTTTCTTAATTTGATATCAATATTTGCGGTGATGTTTCCATCTTTATTCATTTACTATATCAACCCAAGTGACGCCATGACCTCACCATTCTCAGTATTGCAAATTATACATATGGCGATTGGTTTCCCTGCAGTAGTTTTGTCCGTGATGTATGTTTTCAATGATTTACCTCAGCCACCCCAAAAATGGATGCAGATCACCGCAGTCCTCTGGATAATAAGTATCGCGTTAGGGGCAGTCGTTTACTACACCATGCCAAGCTGAACACAGCATCTATGAACTGCAAGTAAGAGGTCACTTTTTATTCTAATGAAGCGTGCTCATCTTTCCCGCAACGACCAAAAAATACTGCAAGATGGACGCTAAACGTATTTTTTGTCGTTGTAGCAGTACCATCTGTTGTACTGTGGAATCCATGTGAGAGGCTTATTACAAGTTGGGCACAAAGGCGGACTGGACTTTTTCGTGGACGTTTGCTGCGTCCTTTGATCTTTGACTGACTCTTCCCAGTCTCCTTTTTTCATAGATTCCTCCGGATTGACGTATTTCTTGTCGTTGTAGCAATACCATCTGCTATATTGCGGAATCCAAGTAAGTGGCTGGTTGCATGTTGGGCAAAGCGGCTGAGCAGTTTGTTTCTTGGGTTCTGTTTGCTGCGTTTGCTTTGTCTGTTCCGTTTGGAAAACCTGAGTCTCTTCATTTGCACATTCTCCTTTGTTGCCACCTGAAAATTGAGGCTTCAATAATATGAAATCCGAGGCTGCTTGAATGTCCTGCCACTGGATGCATTGAATTTCACCATCCTCGTTTTCTACTGAAAGTGAAATGCCAAGCTGTCCAACGACGAAGGCGACATCCTTAACTTTTCCAACCAAATGACCTTGCGAATCGATTACCTGCATGGAGACAAGTGCATTTTTAGTTAGAGGTTTATCGGTTTTTGCCATCTTGATACAACCCTACTCTGAATATAGCCAGCTTGTTTAAAGAATTTTCGTTTTTAACTCGAAAGGTGCTGCGAATCTAAGCTCGTAGGGATTTCCCAGTAGCTGATAATGGCACCTTTGACCCATTTGCCACCTAAGCTTCGGACCACTTCGTTTATGTCTTCCCATTCGGCTTTCAAAAACTGAATAGGCTTAACCACGACGCAGTCGTCCTTGACTTGGAAGCTGAGCAGTTTCCGTTGGTCTGGGCTAAACTCGTTCTCCCATTTGGTAGTGGATTTGCCGGGTTGTGAGATTTGCATAGCCTTTGAGGCAGCCGGCTTAAGCTCAAGTTTGGGTTCGGCTTTGAAAGTTGCTGTTGGTTTAGGAGCAGCCTTTGGCGCCGAGCTTTTTGTCAGCTTCAACTCTGGGGTCGGGCAGCCTTCGGCAACATCCTCAAAAGTGTCGCTTCTAACTACGGCAAGCACCTGCCTGAAAAATAAGTCAAACTTCAAATCTAAAAGTTCCGCGTCAGAGGGCAAGCTTGAAGCGAAAGCTGAGGCTTCTCCCTGCAGCAACTTCATGAGTTGTTCTGGGGTTAGTTTGATAACTCTGATTTTCATTTTTGAGCACTCAAGGTGCCTTTAGGTCATCGATAACTTAAAAGCGTTGTCTATAGATTTGAGCCAAAACATTTTTAGCAAATCTAAGGTAAACGATTGGACGCTTTTAGACTTGTTTAGCTTGGGTTTGAGTTTTGGCTTTCAAACTTCTCCATTCCGCAAAGTTTCCGGAGTATATCCCCCAGCTTTTTAGCTTGGGTGTAACCGCTCTTAGTAAGGCAGGACATACAGCAAGTTGGATAACCAAGTTTAGGATATAGGTAGAGACAAGGACAACTGTGAACGAGAACTTGCCTATAAAATTGAAGGGAAGAATTCCTATGTTAAAGAGATACAGGTATTGCCATAGGATATAAGTGGTGCCTATGAAAAGTGTGACCGCGTACACAATCATGAGGAATATCAAGTTCCTTTTTGTTCTGCCTTCTACGGCATTCCGCGGTATGAGAAACCAATTTAAGCTGAAAATAATTAATGCAGTAACTGATTCTACCCATGCAGCGTAAGGAGGAACTCCCTCAACATACAATCCTCCAATAAAAGCGCCAATCATGCTGCCGATAAGTCCTGGCCAGCCAAACCACACTGGGAGAACTCCTAGTAGAATAACGGGAAGGTAAAGAAGCGTGAATCCCGGCAACATACCTATTGCTGAACCATAGAACAATACAGCGTAAAGTGCCGCTACCATTGCCATGATTGAGACTTGTTTTGTCTTGGTTTGTTTTTGTGGAAGCATCGGAGTTCATCCTAGTTTGGCTTTTTATGGTGGGAATGGGGGAATTGAATAAAAGGGTTTTCCCGCGTAAGACAATTGTAATACATTTGGGCGCGAAACCAGATTTCTCCGCAGACAAAAGTGTAAGGCTAAAAAACAACTTCGGCTAAAGTATAAAAGTCCAACAATAGTATTAAACAAAAACCGTCAGAAAGCAGGTAAACGATGACTTTCAAACATATATCCTCCAAAACCATTTTCATTATAGCGGTCGCCGTCGTCATCGCTCTAAACCTGTATACCCTGATACTGGCTTACCCGCAGACCTACACGCCCTCAAATGGGATTACCCCTTCAGCACCGATATTGGCAAAAGACTTCTCAGCCTATTATATGGGTGCCTGGCGTCTCTGGAACAACCCATCGCACATTTACGCTTCCGGCACCTTAAACGATGGAGAACCATTAATCCTACCTCATCCTGAAACCTACAAGTACCTGCCCTCGTTTCTACTCCTTGTCTCGCCTTTTCTCACGCTGAGTTATCAGCGGGCTCTCACCGCCTTCGACATCGTTCAGTTCCTGATGCTCCCTTTCATTGCGTTTTTCATTTACAAAATCCAAAACGGGAAACCCCTTGCAGTAACCTTCATAGTCACACTTATCGCTCTTTTCCTACCCCTCCCGTTTCCGCAATATGGCTTCTCGCCAAGTTACTATTGGCAATGGGGCGAAGGACAAGCCAAAGTCTTCGTAACCTTCCTGCTTCTGCTCTGCTTCTACCTTGGCTGGCGCGACAAACCATTACTGTCTGGAATCGCCTTTGCTTTCGGGTTCTTTGATCCAAGGTTCGGGTTGCTGGCGATTCCACTCTTTGTCTCGTTCAACCGCAAAAACCTCAAACTTGCCGGCGTAAGCGCAGTTGTTTCGCTTTTGCTGTCGAACGGGATGCTGCTGGTTTCAGGAATAGGTTCAAGCTTCGTAACTATGGTTTTCTCCAACGCCGTGGCCACACCGCTCTTTTACTACTCGTTGATCCCGCTGGTCACTTTATCCGTCTTAATCGCTGTTAACTTCAAAGATGAAGGCCGAGCGTTTGGTTTAATAAAAACTTCCAGCCCTTCAACAGGAACTAAGAAAACCGTGGAACGTCAGCCAAAGACGCCTTGATCCTTAACGTTTTAGTTTCCGAAACAGGCAGCTGCCCTCCAGTGGTCCATATCTTTCTTCTTCAGTATGAATTTTTGAGCCTTCAAAAATAATGTCGGAAACGCTAAAGCTAGCAAATAATTCTTTATAAAGCCAGCAAACGTATGAAGAAAGCAAAAAAGGGAAAGAATTTGCCAAACCAGCTGTTAAGCCAAAAAAGTAAGGCAGTGTTCTTAACTATTTTGGCTGGCGCCCTATGGGGCACCTCTTTCCCGATTATAAAGATTGGCTTAGCTTACACTGATCCTTTTGCCTTTCTCTTTTGGCGTTTCCTAGTATCTTCTATTTCATTGGTGGTTATCATGGTGCTTCTTAGAAAACTGGAATTCAAAGTGGGGGACACCAAACTTCTCGTTTTCTTAGGCATCGCAAACGGTGCTGGTTACCTTCTGCAGTATGTAGGCATGAATTATACTACCGCGGCGAAGGCTGCGCTTTTCATAAACTTAAGCGCAATGTGGGTTGCGCTCTTAAGCCCGAAACTGCTCGGTGAACGTTTCTCAAAGATAAAGATCCTTGGCATCTTTTTCGGATTAGTCGGGATAGTCTTTGTGAGCACGAACTTGGATTTTTCAAGTTTAATGGGTGGGCAGATAGCAGGCGACGTGATGCTTGTCACTTCAGGGGTTGCTTGGGCGGTTTTCATGGTTTACAACAAACGGCTCCTAATGAACTCCACCTCAGCAACATTTCAATCTATGACTTGGGTGCTAGTATTCACCATGCTTTCAATATTGCCATTTTCTTTTTTGGCTGGTTCACGGTTTTTTGCTTTAAGCGAATCCGCATGGCTCGCCGTTTTTTACACGGCTATAGTTTGCTGGGTTGTACCATACTATCTTTGGCTTGAAGGGCTCAAGCATTTGTCGGCTTCCACCTCGACCGTTCTGCTTTTGTCCGAAATAGTTATTGCCGTTCTCTTGTCCATTCTGGTGCTAAAGGAGCCCATCACCATTTTTTCAACAATCGGTGCATTGCTAATTATAATTGCAATTGCGCTGGTTTCCCGATGAATGTTCATAAGAAAACAAAGATACCCGGCGTTGAACTTCTAATACTGTAACGGCTTAAGCCTTTATTTTCTTGAGCAGCCACGCCATATTTCTGCCAAGGTCATCCATGGTTTTCAAGGCTTCCTCATCCTTGTCGATTTCGTTCTTCTTGTTTGCCACGCCGATGTTCCAGTACGAGGACCCGGGCACTACCATCTGGTTGATAAGGAAAAAGTGGTTTATAGCATCAAAAGTTGTCATCGCGCCAGCACGTCTGGCAACGGCTACTGCAGCTCCAACCTTATATTTTAACGCGTCAGGAGTAGCTCTGCATACGAATCCCGCGCGGTCAATAAGGGCCTTCATTTCAGGCGACATCATGCCAAAATACGTGGGTGAACCCAAGATTAAGCCGTCAGCTTCCAGCATTTTCTGGATGTAGGCGTTTACGTTGTCAGTGGTGATTTTGCAGTGTTGATTCTTCGTTTCAAAACATGCTCTGCAGGCGGTGCAACCGTGAATCTCTTCTCCGGCAAGCTGAATCAGCTCTGTTTCGATGCCTTCCGCTTCTAGAACCCTAAGAACCCGTTTCAGAAGCACTGCGGTGTTTCCGTCTCTCCGTGCACTCCCATTAAAAGCAACAACCTTCATTTTTCGTGAAACCTCTAAACTTATTCATTGAAGGTTAAGATAAAAAAGTAGCGTTAAGGAAATCTAAACATGTTTTTCCCTCTATTTCCAGATGTTTGATTGTTTTTTCCTTGCCTGTATTGCAAGAGAGCCAGTTAGTGTTCATTCTCCAGATGATTTCATAATTTTTGCATTCTTAACCCTTCGTCTTTCGTCGATGCTTAACTGCAAAAACTCCGGCCGCCGACGCAACTGGAGCCGAAACGGCTAAAACCACTACTTCCAAGGACACGGGCGCAAGAAGGGCTTTTGATGCTGAAAGAGGCGGTTTAACGGGAAGTTGCATAAGCGGGTAACTGTCCCTGTCTAAAGGATCGATAACGTAGGGTGTATCTCCGATGCCGTCGTGGTTTGCGTCGGTGCCGTTGTAGTCGCTCCAGTAGTTTCCTATTTTTCCCTTATCCCAGTCATGCGGGGTCTCCGACATGTTGTATGATTTGCATTGGCAACCGCTGATTTGTATGTTGTTTTTCATGAATGCGTTTTGGTAAACCACCATGTCTGGCGGGAACTGTCCGGATGGCGAGTTGAACCCAAAGAAGAGACCCTCGATGTTGCCTGAAACATAATTTCTTGTTATCGTGGAGTTTGAGCCCGACATGAGTAAGCCAACGATGCAGCCTGAAAAAGCATTGCCAACTACCGTGTTGTTCTTTGTCCAAATGTACATGCCGATGCTAAAGTTTTCCACGTTCAAGTTCTCGACAGTGACTCCGCAGACACTTTTGTTGCCTAAGTCAACGCCTATAGTGTAATAAGCCATTGAAGGGTCAGGTCCAGTTCCAACAACCCAAATATCCGTTGAATTACCGTTAAACGGTCCTCTGAGTGTGTAACCTGCGCCGTCGAGAATTATGTTACTTCTCAAAACATTTATCGCTGCATAAATATCGTCAGTAAAAGTGTAAGTGTTGCCGCTTCGTTGAATCGCCGCCGTGGCAGGAGAGATGCTTCCGTCCCGCAGAATGGTAATCGTTGACAGAGTTGCTTGCGAAGACACAGGCTTAACCAGTATGACCATTGACGTAAGCGCTAAGAAAAGAAACGCGATAACTATCATTTTCTTGGCTTTAACCTGGATCAATCAGCATCCACCTTTACGCTACTTCCATCTGCTAACCAGTTTCTAGATTTACAAATAGTTTTTCCCGCAAACTTGAATTCCAAGCAACCTTCATACGGACACATTTCCACACAGCGCAGACACCAAATGCAGCTAGCAGGAGCCACATCTCCGCTTTTTCGCTCATAAACCTCTTTAACCTGGCTCGGACACACACGTTTGCATACACCACATTTCTTGCATTTCTCTGCATTCTTGTTAAGCCTAACTCCGGAAACCCACTTGAACGGCGGAAACCTGTTAAACAACGCGATTAAGCCCCCGAGTGGACAAATCCTGCACCACGACCGCCTGAAGAAGAAAGCAGCAACGGTAACCAAGGCCAGCACAATCAGGTTTATCGATGTCAAGTAGAAACCAAGCTGCCAAAATTGACCGCCTGTTGTTTGGGTAAGCCAGCCGGGCAATTGCAAACCCAAAGCAACATCAGCCAGCATGCAAAACGGCTTCATTGGACAAACTTGGCAAAACGGCGCTGAATAGTAGTTCCAGACAAAGCCGCCTTTTTGGGTTCCGGGAACAAGCTGGGTTCCCGCTATGGCTTGTGAACCGAAAAGAATACTGATGATGATTATGGCTGCCAGAATGACGTAGCTTAGCTGGTGAAGCTGTTGGTTAAATTTGTCTGAAAAGTTCCTTCTCTTAATCCTGACGAGTTTTCTTAGACGCGTCATCAAATCCAAGTATAACCCGAATGGACATGCCCAGCCGCAGAATGCCCTTCCAAGAAGGACCGCCGCCAAAATAATCACGCCGAAAACGATGGCTAACCTTTCGAGTCCCGTCGAGGTGTAGTGTACTCCCCAGCCGTTTCCAACGTTGAAGAAAGGGTAAAGGTAGGTTTGAATCTGCCACAGCGAGCAGGTTACGGTTCTTCCGCATGGGTAGTAGCATCCGAAGAAGGGCGCTGGAATCCCGTCGGGCATTGATACGCCCAATGCGTTGGTGGCAACGAGAGATTCATGCGGCGAAATCATTTCAACAGGCAAAGACAAGTATTGATGATCCCAGAAGACACCGAAGAAAATAAGAAATAACAATCCAATTTGGATAAGCAGCCTCAGCGAACTGATTTTTATGGTCATTTTTTTCAGGCTATAGACGACCCCGACGACTCCAAGGGTTGCCAGAGCCGCCGCTGATCCCAAGACATTGTAGTTTGGGCGATACTTCAAGGCTATAACTGAGGGCGGAGCTGTCGGGTTCGGGTTAGCTGGGTCAGTTACCTGAGCGAATAGTCTGTCACATAAAACGCCGTTGATGGCAAATATGTTCCAGTATCCAGCCATGTCAAGTTTTTGCGTAACCGAGAAATTTCCCGTCTTAGGATCCGGTTGCAAATCTCGCTCGATGTAGGAGAAGTCGGGTCTCGTGAAAACGACCCTCATCCATTTGTTTGGTCCTGGAGGACAGATTTGCCCAGTCACGGTGACGGTTTGATTAATGTTTATTTGGGTGGTGTTTATGTTGGCAGTTACGCATGGACCATAGCAGCTGTTGGCTGGTTGAATATAGTATGCGCTAACAAAGTAAACAGCGATTATGAATGCGATAATTACGCAGAGAACGGCGCGCTGTTTAATGCCATCTCACCCGTCCCCGAGTATGAAGTTATATGTTGATATATCTTTTCAATTTACCGTCGGCTACATAGCTGGCGCTGTTTGAGATTGCGCTAGTCCAAGTGGTATGCTTCTTCGCCATGCTGGCTCATGTCTAAGCCATCCTCTTCTTCTTTGAGGCTAACTCGAAGCGGGAAGAAGCGGTCAACCACTTTCAGCAAGGCGTAGGTGCCGAAGAATGCGAAGGCAGACACCACTCCGACAGCAAGAAGCTGAACCGCGAGTTGGTGAACGTTGCCGTAAATTAAGCCTGTAACGCCTGGGGTCACGGCGGCGGTTGCGAACAAACCAATCGATATTGCGCCAATCATTCCGCCGATTCCGTGGCAAGCGAAAACATCCAGTGAATCATCAATTCTTGACCTTCCAGCACGCCAGTTAGCCACCAGGTTGGAGATTACTCCTGCAGCTAACCCGATGACTACTGCAGCCCAAAAACTGACGTACCCTGAAGCCGCCGTAATTGCCGCCAAGCCACAGACTGCCCCAACTGCAATTCCAATTGCAGAGGGCTTTCCTTTGATTAGCCAGTCCATGAGCATCCAGCTTACAGCTGCTGCTGCCGCTGCCAAGTTGGTTACTACAACAGCGGACACCGCGATGCTGTTGGCCGCCAATGCGCTGCCGCCATTGAAGCCGAACCAGCCGAACCAGAGTAAACCTGCACCCAAAATCACATAGGGGATGTTTGTTGGCTTAAACTCTGATCCCATGGGCACTGTTTTGGTGGGGGCTTTTTGGTCTAAAGCTTTAAGCTGGTCTTTCCAGAAGACGCAGCCTTGTCTTCTACCCAGAACAAGCGCCGCCGCCAAAGCTGACAAACCCGCGGCGATATGTACAACTATTCCGCCTGCGAAGTCCACCGCACCAAGCACATGCAGCCACCCTGATGGGTTCCATATCCAACTGGCAATCGGAGAATAAATCAGGGTAGACCACAAAACAACAAAGATCAGAAGCGACTTGAAACGTATCCTTTCCGCGCATGCGCCCAGAATCAAAGCGGGGGTGATTGCCGCAAATTTAAGCTGAAACGCGAAGAACAGAATTTCCGGGATGGCTGAAGCGGAAGGATAGACGCTAGATAATGTTATGTTGTTTAAGCCAAAAAGCGATAGATTGCCTATGAATCCGCCGACGCTTGGTCCATAAACGAGGCTGTAACCCCAGAATAACCAGACGAGGCTCACCACCGCAAAGATTATCATGCACTGCACAAGGGTGGAGACCAGGTTTTTTCTTCGGACTAAGCCGCCATAGAAGAAAGCCAAGGCTGGAGTCATCAGCATCACAAGCGCTGTTGACATTAACACCCATGCTATGTCTGCTGCTCCCACATTTGCCCCCTCGACAGCACCTATACCGCTTATTTGTTCAACCATTTCGGCGAACTAATATTTAAACTAAGCATTCGCATTGATTAATTGCTCAAATATCGATGAATGTCCAATCAATCTCGAAGAAACCGTTCAATCACAAAACAATCAAGCAAAAAGAGGCTAAGAAAAATAATATTGTCCAGAATAAACGACGTAAATTCAAAAATTGTCAAATAACGTGAAAACAAAGAATTTATTTAAGAGCAAAAAGGAAAAAGGAGGTCGGGCTTCGCTAGTCTAGCTGGTAGGCTTCTTCGCCGTGCTCACTCATGTCTAAGCCTGCGTCTTCTGCTTCCTCGCTTACTCTTAGCGGCGAAAACACGTTCACCAATTTAAGCAACGCATAGGAGCCGAAGAATGCAAACGGCACCACGATACCTATCGCCGCTAACTGAGCGAGGAATTGATGCACGTTTCCGAAGATCAAGCCGCCTTTTATTGAAGCGTTTATGGCTGCTGATGCGAATATGCCTGTTGCGATTGAACCCCAGATTCCTCCCACGCCGTGGCATGCGAACACATCTAATGCATCGTCTATGCGGGATCTGCCTGCTCTCCAGTTAGCCACCGAGTTCGAAATGACCCCGCCGACCAAGCCGATGATTAGAGCCGCTCCTACGCTGACGTACCCCGCCGCAGGAGTAATTACTACTAGCCCAACTACTGCGCCCGTTGCCATGCCTATCGCCGACGGCTTTCCTTTCCGCACCCAGTCTGCTAGCATCCAACTTACCGCCGCCGCAGCCGCCGCCAAGTTCGTGGTTACCAGCGCAGAGACGGCTAAGCCGTTTGCAGCTAATGCGCTGCCTGCGTTGAAGCCGAACCACCCGAACCACAACAGCGCTGCACCTAAAAGCACGTACGGGATGTTTGTTGGCTTAAACTCTGTCGCATGATCCTTCTGGTCTAACGCTTTCATGTGATTTTGCCAGGGGATAGCACAGCCTTTTCTCCTTCCTACAACAAGCGCCGCTGCTAGAGCTGAGATGCCTGAGGAAATGTGCACAACTATACCACCTGCAAAGTCTATTGCGCCTAAATTATGGAGCCAACCGTTGGGGTTCCAAACCCAGCATGCTATAGGCGCGTAAATAAAGGTCGACCAGAGAACTATGAAAATGAGTAGTGACCTAAAACGTATCCTTTCAGCGCATGCACCGACGATTAAAGCTGGTGTGATGGCTGCGAACTTGAGTTGGAATGCGAAGTATAGCAACTCGGGGATGTTAGGAGCAAGTTGTGTGTTGACGGCGTTTATGCTGAGGCCATTCATGCCCAGTAGGCTTGGGCTGAAGCCGATTATGTGGTTGCTTGTGGGTCCAAATACAAGCATATAACCCCATAGAGCCCAGACTATGCTTATGACTGCAAATATTATGAAGCATTGGGCTATAGTTGATACGAGGTTCTTTCTCCTTACTAGGCCGCCGTAGAAGAACCCTAAGGCGGGGGTCATTAGCATAACTAGGGCGGTTGCGGTTATTACCCATGCGATGCTTCCCGGATCTGCGCTTCCAACGACTGACATGTTCGTCCAATCCTTTTTGACAATTGTTTGCTTGGCTAATTTTTACCTCTACAGCTACACACAGTTATATTTAAAAGCTGTGCATATGAAACCTGTTTTTGCTCTGGTTTGAGCAACTGTTGATTTAGCTTGCGTTTTGCATAGTGTTCATCCAATTTTTCACTAATAGAGCGGCTTTTGCTAAAAAAATGTTCAAAATTCCGGCTTTAACTTGAAGTTTGTGACCCATGGAAAACTGTGACGATTCGCGCGTGCCTGCACAAATATACACGTTAAATTAAAAACCACAATAATCTCTAATTATGTGCTTGGCTGCTTGCGCCAAACAGCATAAAAAACAAAAATTCTTATTTTTAGCTATTGCACAAAACACTTATTTACTTTTCAACAGCTTCTTTGGCTGGAAAAAGGCGCGTCAGATGCAGCTTGGTTCATACACTTTCAAACCTGAAAAGGCAGAGGGGTTCGATTTTCATGTTCTCCGCGTGAAAACTGAAATGGGCATAAGGCTCACGCCGCGGAAAGACATGTACAGCAACATCGCCGTTTTCGCCGACAACGTAGCCGTGCAGAATCACCCAGACTGGATTTCCCAGTCGCCGCTGGGACCCGCCAAAATGGGCAACAACAACTTCAACATTTACTGGGACATAGTTTGTGCCACGCAGCCAGAGCACAGGGCTGAACAATTGAATTACATAGCCGAAGTTGACGCTCAGTCCAAGGGCGTGTGGTTAAATAGCCAGTACTTTGCAGAACATGGACACTGCACTTGCCCACGCTGCCAGAAACTGTGGAAGAAGAGCGGTTTTGGCTGGGTTGAATGGCGAAAACGGGAAGTCACAGAGTACATTGCGCAAGTCCGAGAGCGGGTGAAAAAAGAGCTGGTACTTTGCATTCAGCCTGACCCAGTCAGCTCTCTGGAACGCTATGGCGTAGACTTCGACGATTTCGCCAAGTACGCTGACCGCTTCTGCGTTGTCATGTTCAGCAAAAACTACGCTACCCCCTGGTACTGGGAAATGCTTACGCGGGCCTTCAAGAAGCTCCTCAAGAAACCCTTCTACGTCGCCTTCTACATGTATGGTCCAGGCGACAAACCAGAAGACGTGCCGACTACGCAGGAGCTGCTGACGGTTAGCGTTCGCTGTGCAAGGGCAGGAGCCGAAGAGTTCCTTTACTTGACAGACGGCGCCACCCAGATCAGAAACTTCCAAAAAGCTGCAATTGCAGAGACCCAACTGATTGAAAAACTTAGAACTTACGGCGGCCAACCAGTGCAAGGATTTCTTGACACTGTGGCAAACTGGAAAAGTATCTTGTAACCGCTGAAGTTCAGAGTCCCAGATTGAGCATTTAATGAATCTTAAATACTTCAAAAAATGAAAAACCCTGAATTGGGTTGAAAAGAATTTATTCTTTTGGTTTGTTGTTGTTTTCTGGTACAAAGACTGCTGCGGCAACGGTTGTTGTCCATAAGCCGTTTTTGTCGCCTGCTGCGCTCTGGGTTATGTTAGCAGTTTTGATGATGAGCCCGGTGGTCTTGAAGAGTTGTTTGCGCTCGTCCCATGCGGTTTCGGGGTCAAACTGAATGCCCATGGTCGTTGCAAGCATTGTTGCTGCCAAGTCTTCAGCGTAGTCGCCTGCGGTCTCGTCTGTTTGCCCGTAAGAGTGATGCTCAGAGAGGTACCCGTACTGGTTTTTGCCTGAGGGAATAGCGACGCCGATGGATGACGCAACAAGCCTATGCGGTTCGTTGGTGGAGTTGCGGGCGATGACGACGAAGGTTATTTCGCCGGGCTGAACCATCTTCAAGCCTTTCTCGCATGTCAGCTGCTCACATCCTGGGGGAACGATGCTGGATACGCTTACGAGGTTGCACATTTGTATCCCTGCGTTTCTGAGGGCTAATTCGAAAGATTGGAGTTGCTCTTTGTGTTTTCCAACTCCCTTCGTGAAAAAGAAGCATTTTGGTATCATTTGGGTTCGGAAAGAATGATGAGTGTGTGTATTTAAAAAGTTTTTTATCTCAAAGGCTTCTAGCGAGCGGAAAACATGGCATTTCCTTACCCACTGATTAGGTGCTAGAAGAAACACTCACTCACTGGTCCAAAGTTAGATTTAAGATCTGCAGCAACTTCATCGATAAAATCAAGAAAAGCAACAATGTGGACGCGCTTTGGGTAGATGAAAACTTGTTTGAAAAAGGGGGTGAGAAAAACGCCGATAGGAAAAGAAGAATGGAAATCTGGAAGTAGATATTCTACGTTTGAAGAACGTATACTGTCCTTTTTGAAAAGAAATCAGGACAGCGCTTTTACTCTTTCTGAAATAGTTACAGGATTAGGCTACAATATCGAAATTAGGGATTTTGGAACTTTTGTTAGCGGCGTAGCTGGTTACTGGCTGTTTCAAAATGCAATAGAAAACTTGGTTAAGCAAGGAACGGTGGAAGCAAGAGAAATTAAGCAGTCTACCGGAGAACAAATCTATTACAGAGCAATATAGGTAAAATCTCTTGCACATAGCTATACGATTAACCTAAATATAAGCGCGCTTTTGATCTTTTTAGAGGCTTTTGGCCATCGACGAACTAAGTGTAATTCCGAAGCGACATTCTCAAGTACATTTGAAGCTTAAATATAACTTGGCATTAACAAGGTAGTGGAGATTGTTTTTAAATGAGTAGTTTTCCAGTTTCTTTGCCTGCAAATTGGGGAGAGTTTTTGAAAAGTTTAGCTGACGACCACGAAATTGACGTTAGCAAAGTCATTAGTGAATTGTGCGAATGGGCTTTTTCTAACTCTGAAAGCAAGACACAGTTTGAGGTTTGGTTGGATAAGGCTTATCCGCCAAAAGGCGAAGCAGAAGACAGAGCAAATGAAGAAGGTGAAGAAGCAAGCGAAGCTGAAGAAGAAAACGAAGACGAAGCTGAAGAGGAAGTCCACGAGGACAGAGACTACAGTGAAGACAGAGAACCAAAGCCTTAACCGGGGCAGTAATTTCAGTAACTACTTTATTCGAAAAAGACCGAGCAAATGAGGTGAAAAGAATATGAATGAAAAAGAAAACTCGAAGGTTAATGATCCAGAGGCAACGCCACTAAAACACGAAAAAAAGCAAGTAAAACGATACTCCGATGAGAAGAACAAAAAAATAACCCATAAGCTCAATGAATCAGGAACGGCACCCCGCGCTCGAAGATCTCGCGGAAAAAAGCAAAGACGGCAATTCAAACTTGCTCCTAACAGAGGATAAGACTACGGATTAGACTCTAAATTTGCCACTCAGGTTTCAAAGTTTTACCCAACTCGACAGTTTCCAATTCTCAAACAGAAAAACCTAAAAATAAAGAGAGTTTCTCAAAAATATTGCAGGGAAAAGTTAGTGAGCACAAAAAATGCTACACAACAACTATTTCACTGGAACTTTGTGTTTTTTAGGGGCGGGTGCAATCGTCTTCTTTGGGATGGAGACTTCGAGTAATCCGTTTCTATATGTGGATTCGGCTTTCTCAGGGATTACTTCTTCGGGGAACGACATCTGTTTGTAAATGTGCGAGTAAACGCGTTCTCTGACGACAAAGTTCTTCTCCGCATCTTCCGTTTCAACATCTGTTTCAGCCGAGATTTCAATACCATCTTTCGTCAATGCTACATCAATATTATCTTTTGCTACCCCAGGCATCTCAGCGTGCACCACAAATTTGTTTCCTTCATCAACCAGATCTACAGTTGCTTCACGAACTGGGACGACAGGTTCAACACTTGTCCACTCAAATGGGAAAGCTATACTTTCAATGAAGTTTTTGCGAAAATTATCCACCAGATCGTCAAAGGTCGTCAGAACATGGACTGCGGGAACTTGTTTGGCAGTAATGCGTTTAGCAGGAACTTTAGCAGTAACAGGTTTAGCAAGAACATGTTTTGCAGATTTCACTGCGATTTCAGATTTTGTTATCGCCTTTACCGGCGCCTTTTTTTGTTCTTCACTCATTTTTTTCACCTCGATTATTTATTATTAAAGAATTTAAGATAGGGGAAATGGTTAAAGAACTATTTTTGGTTCGATTCAGTTTGTTGTGCAGTTTTTTTATCTTGACGGGGGAAAAGGAACTGCTCGGAAAGTCAGCGTTGACCTAATTCAATTTACCTTTATTGTTTAATTTTTGGAAGAGACACCTGAAATGTTCTACCTTTGCTCTTTTAACAATTGCAGTCGTTTGGCGACTTCTTTAGAAATTTTTTCTAAACCTGCCGCTAGATCTTCACGATCAACTTCATCTAAAGGATACCATTTCCCTTCCTTATCGATGAACACAAGATTCAAATTTCTATTAACCATTATTTTCCACCTTACAATCAAATGATTATTTGTTCACAAATCGATTAAACTTTTATTGCCCATTGCCTTCAACCAGATAAGTGTAACTTGCCGTGATCACCGTTGCAAGAAGGGACTTTCCAGCTAGATTGCCCATATGACACCTTCCGGAGGGTGTTCGAGGCTAACTGGCTTTCCCCGCGCCTTTCTGTTAGGCATCCTTATAATATAGCTATCGGGATTGAGGAGGGCGACTTCATTCTTTATTGTTTTTTGTCTAGCCACGTTTTTACTGCTTCTTGAACAGCTCGGGATAAGTCGCCTTTTTTGCCTCCGAATCTTTCTACTGTTTTCAGTCTTAGCTGTTTTTCTAACTCATCTGAGATGTCAACATTAATGCGGCCCATTTTATTCACTTGCTTGTTGCAGCTTTGCTTGTCATATATTTTTAAAATAAGCGAATCGTCAATTTCCAAATTCCGCGTTTATCTTTGCCATTTTTGATGTGATTCACTTATTCACATAACATTTTATGTGCATACACACTTATAAGTGTATGTTTTTAAGTGTTGAAGAATTTATATAAATTAACCGGCAGCGCTCTTTTACCCTGCGGAATGATTGTCAGCATAAGTCATTATAATGTGCTTTTCCTTTGTATGATTAAGGCTTTCAGATTGCCAGTATTTATTTATATAGCATGCGGTCATGGGGGCGCGCAGTGAGTTGAGGTTCCTTACACTGGCGATGTTAAGCGTAAAGAGGAAACTGCGATTTTCCGTTGCGGTAAAGCTACGATTGAAGCAGATGAAGCTTGAGATTGCGCGTTTTTATCGGGTATCTTCAGCGTATAAAGTTGATAGTTAGCGAACACCCATTTCCAGGACGAGTTTTTCAAAGATTTAAGCTACGTTTTTGGGAGCGCATACCTACTTTATGACCTTTGCTTCTGCTGTGGTGCCGCCAATCCGGGTTATTTTAATTTTCGCGTGGTCTCCTGGCTTTGTGTTGGCAACGTGTATTACTAAACCTTGAACTCTAGCTAT
>Ga0187874_10001647_pt1 | contig 19340 bp, 19 predicted proteins | sample June2016WEW_16_1_3_FD_132993 | JGI IMG/M metagenome (GOLD analysis project Ga0187874, IMG submission 132993) | Peatland microbial communities from SPRUCE experiment site at the Marcell Experimental Forest, Minnesota, USA - June2016WEW_16_150 | ecosystem: Environmental > Terrestrial > Soil >... | reverse complement strand
GGCTGTAACTGATGACGTTGTTATCCCAATCAACATTTTCGGCTTGCAGAAATGCCAGGTCGGATTGCGACGCGCCCAAATACCACGCCAGTTTGTAGAACGCCTTGCGTTCGGGATTGTTCTCGCGGGCGACAATGGCCAGATGTTCGGCCAAGGTGATGGCGCGCTTTTCTTTGAACTCGACGGCTGGCCAGCGTTTCTTGGGCAGCACCGGCCACGGCAGCCAGGTCATGTCCAAGGCGAAGTTGTGAATGCGCCGCAGATAGACATTGGTGGAAATTTTCCCGGCTTCCAGCACGCGCAAGAAATGCTCCGGCCTCGTTTCCAGAAGCGGCAAATGCCGAATCAAGTCGAACGCCTTGTCTTTGATGGCCGTTTGCCAACGGTCTTGGGTCTGGTCTTTTTTGAGCTTCACCAGTTCGTCCATGACAAACTGCCAGTCGCGCGTGGCAATCTGCGGGTCGCTCGCGGCCAGATACGCGCGGGCGATTTGCAGGTTCACGGCGGGCTGTTGCTCGGCTTCCTGGCGCGAGTGGAACAATCGAACGGCGGTGGCGCGGTCGTTTGTGCCAAGACTTTCCTGCTTGCCCGTCACGTCGTCGTGAACGTAATACCGGCCGCCTTTTTTTCTTTTATAGAGTCTGTATCGTTGTCTCATAACTGTGTTCACAGTGATGAGGTTACGACAGTTGATCTCGACTCCGGTAGGGAGCAGGTGGGAGTTACGCAGGGCAGGCCAGAGTTAAATTTTGCTGGCACTTCCGCTGGCACTCATCTGTGGAAGTTATCCAAGTTACGCAGTTCCAACTGGTTAAACTTGGAGGCGAGGGTCGGAATCGGACTATGCAGAGGCCGAATTTATTGAGATTATACCTGATTTTACGGGCTAGTCAAGCACTAGGCGGTCACTATTTTTCACTAGGATTCCACTATTTTTATACACAGTTTTATACACAGTTCCAACAACGCCTGCTACGTTCTGTTGATTCAATACCGCAAAGATTCCCATTAAGCAGTTCGGTCGTGCAAATAGTCATTGAATGTATCAATTACTTATTGTGATTCCAAATCTAATTGTTCAAATGACATACCGACTTCCGTCATTTGCTTAATAACCATCGGCATAACGATTCCCATCTTTGGAGTATAGCCGGCAACTGTGCAATGAGACATCAGGACCAGCGGGATGGCTTTTTGCCTAAAATTCGCCAATAAATGCTTGGCGAACTCCCCAATCACGTCGGGGTTGCCTTGCTGCCGATTTAAGTGCGACACCTGTATTTGACATCGTCCACGATGGACATTATGACTGGTGGCTGCGCGAGGGCATGAAAGACACCGTGTTGAATTTCGCCGACGATACGCCATAATATAAGAGCTTTATCTTCACCCATTTTGATTAATCTATATGAAGTTTTGGCGTTCAAATCCTAGCAATTCCACGGTGAATGAAGAACATAAGCGGATTATTCAACAATATGGAGGGGCAGTATCGCCGTCTGATTGTAACGCGGTTATTTGGAAACTCTACGTTGAGCCCACTTTAATTCAAGCCCAGCAAAAGGCTCACTTTGCGGCCAGCCCGCTCAAAAGGCAGTGGGAGGGGAGGCCTGTTCTGACTGCGGTTGTCAATTCCGACGATGTCAATGCGTGCGCTTTACCAGGCGTTGACGCTGACTACATTCTCATCTATCGCGGCCTACTGGAACGAGTCCTAGGTTACGCACTGGCGCTTTTTTCTACACAAGAGTTTCTTCCAACTATTGGTGAGGCTGGCAACGAACTCCCTTACAGTCAGACGATGGTGCAAATGTCGCAGCGCGCAAACCTGAAAACCGCGCGTGCCCCACTCGAGCCGCGATGTCCCATTCGAGCGGCGTCTGGGACAATCTTGTCTATTCTCGCTATTAATGCTGTTGTGTCCCACGAGTTCGGGCATATTGTCGGCGGTCATTTTGATCTGATGAGCGATGTGAGGGCTGTGCCTGCCGGGATTGATGAGTTGAGAGCCCAAAAGGGGGATCTTGATCTATCAATTCCCCTTGCCTGCATCGAATGGGATGCGGATCATTATGCGTCATGTCTTTGCTGGTGCACTCAAGATGCAATGCCGTTCTCTGGCCCTATCATTGATTGTTTTGCGAAATCCTTCAGCGAGCGGCAAAGTATGTCGATAGTGATTTGGTCGCTTGCCGTTCATGTTCTTTTTCGTTGTCTAGCTGTGGAGTCTGCAGGCGTGCCCAAGTTTGCTCCAGACAAGTATCCTCCGCCATCTTTGCGTGGTCTTTGCTTTGTGTTGGACATGCTAAACCGAACCAGCTTCATGCGCGGGGCTAACCACGAGCGAGATGTTGAGGTGTTTAGATTCCTCGATCAAGCCGAAAACTTTGATGCGCACGACGGCGTTATTGTGGCCGGTCATGACTGGTTTCAAAACTGGTCTCAAACCCGTCCAGATTGGTATGAAAGAATGAGTAATCTTTTCCACGAGCACAGGGATCAACTTGAGGCCGTTCGGCGAACTCAGGTTACGTGGAGACCGATTTGGAAAAAGAATGCATAATGGAAAGTGCGGTAGAATTGAAAATTGTGTGCCGAATGAAGGCCTCGCCTCGAAGAAATGACCTTGGCGGAAAAGGCAGCGTGGAGCAAAGGAAAGCCAAACGAGACGGCAATGAGGAAAATGTCGTTATCTTCGAGTGAGAATGCCTAGGGGAATATTTTCATCACCGAGTAAGCTCAAGACATTCCTCCGGTATCCAGTTGTCAAACGTGTCCAGCTTTCGCGGGTCTTCTGAAATCGAAACCTTGTAAATCCACCTGCCGTCTCGAAACAACGACTTAATCACGTAGCCCTCGAATTTGCCGAATTGCTCGCTTGTGATGCGGACTTTGTTCAACTCTGAAAAGCGTGGTTCCATCACCGGGAGTATTCCCTATTTCCGCCAGTTCTCAAACCAAATTCTGGCTCTCGACATTTTGCAGAGTGAGCGCCGAGTCAACGATTCGTGCGGCTGTCCACCAAGTCATCTACTGTCAATGTCGGAGATTTTTGGTCTGATTGCAGACAAGATTCCTGTCTTTCCAATGCCTCGCTACGGCGCGGGTTGCCTTATCGAGCCACTCCCGGTTCGCCGACAACGCGGAAACCTCAACGGCGGAAAAAAACTTGTGTCCGTTGGGGGCGGGTTTTCCAAGGGGTTTAAGCAGACCTGTTTTTAGCAGGACAACGACTTCATGCGGCAGGAAACCCAGAATATCCGCAGCCTGATGCACGTCCAGGCGGGCAGGCAGGCGTGGCACAAAAAGTATGGATTTTTCATTCATACATGGACCGCCGCTCGCTGGCTTGGCCGGTTTGATTTCGTCTGGGACTGCCGCTGTGAATTCTCCTCGACGTTTTCGTCATCGGCAGCAGACTCAACCTGGCTGGGCGCTTGATTTTTCGTCAGATCAAGTTTCTCCTCAATTTCCGACTGGCGTTCGGTAAGGTGGTGGTAACGCTTCTCGTGCTCGAAGGGCGCGCCGACTTTGGCCTCCAATTCAACCGCCCGCTTTTGTGAATCGCGGATGTCGGATTCCAGCCGCGCGGCGTGTTCCTCAAACCCCTGCACAATGGATTCCAGCGAGCGGATGGTGCCCAGCGCCGTATCCGTGACGCGCGCGTGATAACTGTTTTTGCCGTGCAAAACCAATTCAACTTCACCGTTGTAGGAAACGTGCAGGAACAAATCAAAGCCCGCGAACTTGCCGACTTGTTGGTTTGCCCCGAAAACATTTTTGGTTTTTCCCGCCCGCCGCAAAAGCAGTTCACCGGCGACGCCGCGATTGTCGAGCGCCTGCCCGTCCAGTTCGATGCGGAACTTGTCACCGGACGTGTCCTGCCGCGCGGCCAGGTCCTGCCGCAGATTTGCCAGCCGTTCGGTGTATCGTTGGGCTTCTTCCTGGGAGTGCCGCAGGCTGGCGCGGATGCGATACTGCTCCTCGGTATGAGCGGAACGGAGCCGGTTAAGCTTCATCAACTCGGCGTCCACCTTTGCCTTTTCAATGACGAGCGGATTGCCGGACGCGATGGCTTTGACTTCCGCGTAGGTCAGCGCCGCCGAATCGAGGTCTTCCAGGCGTCGGATGGTCATGTCCCCGCTCATCACCTGGGCGATGAACTTGGCCTTGGTCTCCAACGTCTGCCACATATAGGCGTCGAATGAACCTTCGGTGACGTAACGATAAATCTGCACGCTGGCATTCCGGTTGCCCTGCCGCAAGATGCGCCCTTCGCGCTGCTCCACGTCGGCGGGCCGCCACGGAGCATCCAAGTGATGGAGGGCAATCAATCGTTCCTGAACATTGGTGCCCGAACCCATTTTCTGTGTGCTGCCAAAAAGGAGGCGCGTCTTGCCCGCGCAGACGGAACGGAACAGGGCCAGTTTTGCGTTGTCGGCATCAAAATCTTGAATGAAGGCAATTTCCGCCTGCGGCACGCCGAGTCTGACCAATTTTTCAGCCATGTCGTCATAAACGGAGAACCCCTTTTCCTTGGGCATGGACAGGTCGCAGAAAACCAGTTGGGTCAGGCGGTCCTCCCTTGTCGCCTCCCAAAGGCGGTAAATGTTTTCAACGGCCAGATTGACTTTGCTTTGCGGGTCATCTTTCACGGTTGGAATCATCAACCGCAAATCGAGCGCGGCCTTGCGTCCCTCGTTCGTGATTTTGAGCATATTGTCCTCACTCGGATCAACGCGCTCGGTTTTCAACCTGTGGGCGCGTTCGACCAGCGACTGGACAAACTTTTTCAATGGCGGGGTTGATGGCGCACTACGGATGGCTGCTTTCTCGCCCTCCAGCTTCGGTCGCGCCAAATTGAGCATCTGCGCCGTCTGCACGTCGGCCATCTGCCGGAACATCTGCATGAGTTCGGGCACATTGATGAAACGGGCGAAGCGCGTGTTGAGCCGGTAGCCCGCGCCGTCCGGGGCCAGTTCCATCGCCGTCACCGGCTCGCCGAACGTGGCAGCCCAGCCGTCGAAGTGATGCAGCTTGTGTTTCTGCAAATCCTCCGGCTGCAAATACCGCCGCATGGTGAACATCTCGGCCATGCTATTGGCGATGGGCGTGCCGGTGGCAAAGACAACCCCGCCGCCGTTGTTCATGGACTGAACGTGCCGGACTTTCAGAAACATATCGAACGCCCGTTCGCTGGCCGTTTGCGGCAAACCGGCAATGCGCGTCATTTTGGAAACGTAGAAAAGATTTTTGAAGTAGTGCGCCTCGTCCACGAACAGTCGGTCCACACCGAGTTCCTCAAACGTCAGCGTGTTGTCTTTCTTGTGACTGGCGGCAAGAGCTTCGAGTTTGGCTTCCAGTCGTTTCTTGGCCTTTTCGATTTCCTTGATCAAACGCCGGTTGTCCGTGCCCGCGTGCTGGCGCTTCACCTCCTCCAGTTCGTCCAATTGCTCCTTGAAAAAGCGCAGTTGTGTTTCCTGTGACAGCGGGATGCGTTCAAAGCCGGAGTGGGTCACAATGATGGCATCCCAATTGCCGGTGGCGATGCGGCTGAACAGTTTTCGGCGATTCTGCGCCTCGAAATCATCCCGACCGGCAACCAGGATGTTTGCGCCCGGATACAACGTGAGCAACTCGGTCGAAAACTGGCCGAGCATGTGATTGGGGACGGTAAACATGGGCTTGCGGGCCAGTCCAAGCCGTTTCAGTTCCATCGCCGAAGCAACCATCGTGTAGGTCTTGCCCGCGCCGACGACATGGCCGAGCAGCGTATTTTGAGTTTGCAAGATGCGCCAGACGCCCGCTTTTTGATGCAATTGCAATTGGACGGCCGCGCTTGCGCCCGGCAGCGTCAGATGTTCGCCGTTGAACGTGCGCAGGCGGGAATGATTGAAGGTGTCATTGTAAAGGCGCACCAGCCGCTCGCGGCGGTCGTCATCCGTCCAGACCCATTCCTTGAACTTTTCCTTGATGCGTTCCTGTTTTTCCCTGGCGGCTTCGGTGGCGCTCGGATTGACGACAGGTTTTTTGTCCTTCGTCATGTCATAGACCGTGGGCGTCTTGAGATTGAGTGCGTCGTGAATCAGTTCGAGTCCGGTGTAACGGCTCGTGCCCCAATCGGTGACGTTGGCCGTCTGACGCTTCACGTCCCAATCCGCCGTGATATGCCACGAGCCAAGCGCGTGAATGTGGCTGACCTGAACGCCGGATGAAACGCCGAGCAACTCGTGGACGAATTTTTCCACGTCCTGTTCCGGCAGCCAGGTTGCGCCCAGCCGCACGTCAATTTCGGTGGCGGACAAATCCTGCGGCTGGACGGATTTGAGCGCCTCGACGTTTTCGCGGAAACGCGGGTCAGTGACACTGGCGGCATCGGCAGCGATGAGTTTCTCGCGGACATTGCCGGAAAGGTATTGGTCTTCGGTTTCCCATTGCTTCGTCGGCGGGTTGAGAAAAATCATTCCCTTCAAGTCGGGTAAAAAGTCCTCAACGGGTTGGTCGAGCAAACGGGCCATGTGGTCGAGGTCAACGCGGCCCTTTTCATTGAGCGTAACGAGCAGGGCTTCTTTGGGTGAACCGACTGACTCGATGGGCTTTTTGTCGTGTATCGTCCGTTCACGGAAAATCGCCGCCTTGACCGCGACGCCGGTTTCATCGTCGTAGTGCTCCAAAGACAACAACAGCGGCAAATCGGGATCGCCGTCGAAGGCGTTCTGGTTGACGCGGGCATTGATGGGGCCGAACCGGGAAAGAAAACGGTCGTAGGCCAGATTCAATTTCTCCCTGGCTTCGATGACCTGTGCCTCGCTGCTGCCGTCGAGCTGCGAGCGCAGACAAACCCGCACGGCGTCGCGCACTTCAATCAGCCGCCGAATGCGTGAGCGCGTTTCCACCGGCACGTCATCCAGCGGGCGCAGCGTGTCGTCCTGGCGGATGCAGACGCGGCCGTCTTCGTGAACACAGAAAGCGTTGGGCTTGACGAAATCGGGCGCGGGAATGTTCAGGCCGGAAATCCGGGCGGTGACTGGCCGGGATTGGACTTCATAAATGTTTTGCGGTAGCCCCTCCACGGCTTGCGCCAGCGCAGCACCCAAGTCGCGTCCATCCGGTGCCAGTGTCGGTTCGTTGTCCCGATACATCCGGCCTGACAGCCGCATCTTACCCAGCATCATTCCGGGACGGGCAACAAAGTATTCGTTGAGCGCAAATTCCTCCTTTTGGTCGTTGATGAAGTCCCTCACCGCCTTCCACGCGGGACCGGCAGGCGCTTCACCGGCGCGCAATTTGCGAAGCATCACGATGTCGGTGGTGACTTCCGTACCGGCGTTTTTCTTGAAGGCGTCGTTGGGAAGCCGGATTGCGCCGAGCAGTTCCGCTTTGGCAGACAACATCTCGCGCAACGTGGAATCGAATTTGTCCATCGTGCTGTGGGTGGTGATGAACGAGACGAGGCCGCCCGGCCGAACTTTGTCCAGCGCGGCGGCGAAGAAATAATCGTGAATGGAAAACTTGTATTTGTTCCAGCGCGGGTCGTGGACGGTGTAATCGCCGAACGGAACATTGGAAATGGCGAGGTCGAAAGTCTCGTCGGCGAGTTTTGATTTTTCAAATGGCTGCTCGCGAATGTCGGCATCGGGATAAAGGGCCTTGGCGATGCGCGCCGTCAACGGATCAATTTCGACGCCGGTGATGGTCGAATGGCGGAGCATTTCCTCCGGCATGAGGCCGATGAAATGGCCGATGCCACAGGCCGGCTCCAGAACTTGTCCGCCTTGAAAGCCGAACCGCTGCGCCGCCTGATACATGGCATGAATAACCACGGGCGACGTGTAATGCGCGTTGAGGACTGTCTTGCGGGCGTCCTCATATTCTTCCTTGTAAATTTCACCGCGAAGCGTCTCGCGTTCCCTTGCCCAATCTTGATTGTTGTCATCGAAGACCTGGGGCATCGCGCCCCAGCCGACATACTTTACCAGCATCGCTTTTTCGTCCGGGGTGGCCGGTCGCGCTTCGGCCTCCAGTTTCCGCAACGTCTGGATGGCGCGGAGATTCTGCTGAAATTTTTGCTTGGGGCCGCCCGCGCCCAGGCGGTCGTCGTCGGAAATCCGATAGTTATTTTGATTGGCAACTACTGGCTCGTTTCTTCGCTCGGCAGCAGGATGTATTCCTCCCGCACCATTTCCCAGGCGCGGTCGTGGGCCTGCTGCGGAGTCAATCCCTGCCGGATGAACCGGGTTCGCAACTCGGCCATTTCGTCCTTCGTCTTGCGTTCGGCCTCCAGCAGCATCTCCTGCAATTTTCCCCGGGACTCCAGTTCGCGCACCAGGTTCGGGCAGTGCTCGCGCCAGTGTTTCTCGGCCATCATTCCGTATTGAGTCAGCGTGTTCATAACGTGTGCGGCTGGAACCAAACAGTTCCAACTGATTTTCTAAAGCGGATTTCGCCGGTTTGTCAACCTTGGGCATGGCGCGAACGGGATTTGGGCGGCTTCAGAGCGGCGGCTTTGGCAAATTCCTCGTCCAGGTCCTGAATCTCCTTTGGGAAAAGCCGGATGATGGGAATGTGGAAAACCTTTTGCAGGGCGAGAATCCAGTCCTCGGTGACTTTGGTGTGCCCCAGTTCGACCCGCGCCACGGCTTGCCGGCTGACATCCAATCCCTGACATTGCATCCGCGCCGCCAGAATTTCCTGCGTCCACTTCCGCTCGACTCGCAGATAGGCCACCCTGCGGCCAATGATAACATTCCGGCGGCGCATGATACCACTTTCTCTTCAATCTCCACACGGGCATGGTCCGCCATCAAAATCAGGCTGGAGAATTGCTGTCACCCGCTTTTCGGTTCTGATGGTTGAGGTCGGCTCGTGGTGTTGAGGAAGAAATAAAAAATCCAGAATCATTCTGGCGAATGCCGCATTCCTTCAGACTGAGTTGTCCACAAAACCACCAGACTGCACATAATTCGGACGGAGGGATGCCAAAACCCCCGCCTGCTGATTTTTTAGCAAATTCAATGCCGATGAATTCATGTGCTTCAATCCATTGCAACGGCGGCAAACATTGACGCCAGAGCCGGTCTGAATTCCGTTGCCGGAGTCAGACCGGCCTGGGAAGAACGGCTCAGACACCAACGGTGACTCCTTTCGTTTGGCCCTGCGAGCGGGCAACGGTGCGTTGCGTCTGCCGGGCGATCTGGGTCATGACCTCCTCGCGCTGGCCTTCGGGCACGTCTTTGACGAGGGTCTCATACGCCTGCTTGAGTTTGGGGTCGGCGTTGATGCGCTTCATCACGCCTTCGCGCATTCGTTGCTGGCGGTCGAGTTGACGGACTTCGTTCAAGACAACGGTGCGTTCCAGCCGGTCACGGGGCATCCCTTGCAGGTAGGCCCAATGCTTGGGATTGTCCTTGATGTAGGCGTCAATTTTGGCCTCCACTTCGGGATTGATCCGGTAATTGACGGGTTCGGGGGGCGCACTTGCATCAGGAGCGCCATTGGGCGCGGGTTTGGTTTTATTGCTCATAATGAGGTTTCAGTTTATGGTTGCGGTTGTTTGTTAAATTGCCGGTTTTGTATGCCGGCAAAGCGTTTCACGGACTCAACGAATCAGCCGGTTCTTTGGTCGGGGAAATAGGTGACGTTGGCGGTTGCTCCGGTGCGGTTTCGAGTGCGTCGAGCCGCTTCCGCATGTTGTTGACCGTAGCACGCAAGACCGCCGTCTCCTGCAAATTGGTTTTGGTTTGTTGCAATGCGACTTGAAACTGCGCCAGGGCCGCTGAGAGGGTTCTGGCCTCCAGCATGATTTGAACCGTTGCCAGTCTTTGGGCGTTGACTTCCGCGAGCACCGCGTCATTGACGAGCGTGGGGCTGAACGCCGCGTCATGGGCCGGCGGCAAGGCGGGAATGTCGCCGCCAACGGGACCGGGATGAAAATTCCAGCGGGTGTTTTCCTCGACGCGATAGACGACGTGCTGCTCGTGCATCACCAAATCGTCATTGGGATCAGCGTAGCGCCCGAAATGGTAGGCGCGGACAACTTCAGGGTAGCGAACGGCGGAATTGTCCGCCGTGGACGGCGGTGGTTGCGGCAGCAGCGTGAGCTTGGGCGTGGTGGAACACGCCGTCAGAAACAACAAGGGAATCAAATATAATTTCATGGTTGGGTGGTGGCTGAAGGTTGATTTTCTTCGGACAGGCCCATGCCGCCGAATGTGGCATCGGCGCGGTCAATGGTTTGCAGGACGTAAAGGTAAAACTGCTTGCCCGAAGGCACGCGGACATAGAACCCGTTCTTTTGAATCGAGTCTTGAATCTGCTGCGCGTAGGTTTGCAGGACCGCCTGCGCGCCGGCAAACGGCGCATTGTTGAGCGTGGGGCTGTTGATGGGGCCAAAGACCGTCTGTTGTTTTTCCGTCAGCGCGCTGGCCGCGCCGGAGAGGAAGGTGGCGGCAAAGAGTTTGATGTCAGCCAAGTTGTCGGACTTGATGAGCTGGCCGCGCAGACCGGCGCTGCCGTCGGTAATGGCCCAGCCGGTCTGATTGGTGCTGTTGTCAAACTCGCGGTCAAGGGCGATGGCCGCCAGGTGCATTTCCTCGCCGTCTTGCCAGACCAGCGTCCAACTGGCGCTGGTGGCGATGCGGTCGCGCTGACGGTCGGCCTTCGCCGTCCCATGAACCTCCGTGCCGGCGGGTATGACCAGTCTGCCGCCGAAATAAATGTTCTCGGTGACGAGGCCGATGATGGGCGTTTGCTGGGAGGCGGAATCCACCGTGACGACCGTCTCGCACGGAATCAACCGTCCGAACGGCGCATAAACCGCGCTCAACTTTTTGGGACGGGCAACTCCCGCCGTGCTGTCGGCAAACAGACTGATGGGGGTCAGCGATTCGGCCTGGCGCGGCGGCACCACTGGCAGGGGCCGCGGCGATGCGTTGGTAAAAGCAGACGGCACTGTGGCGGGCGACACGGATGCGGACATGGCGGTTCCAAGTTTGGCCGGCGGCGGGTTAAAAACCTGCATGGGGCGCACGACCGATTGCACCACCTGGGGTTTGCCGCCAACGCTGTTGGTCGCCAGCGGCGTGACGGCGATGGCATCTTCGGCGGGGATGTGGTGCTTGCGGATGACACCGAAAATGGTCAACCCTCCGGCGAACAGCGCGGCAAAGGCAACCAGCCTTCCGCTTTTGGTCTTGAAAAAGTTGAGGAAGTCGCGCGGTTTCATGGCTGGCCTTTCGGTGGACGAATGGGACGCACCGGAGCATTGGTGACAGAAACGAAAGGCGGCGGCGGTGACAGACGATTGACCAGCACCGTGAAAGCGTTTTTCAGGGACAGGTTGTTGCGCCCGCCGTCCGGCGTGCCGGTGATGGCGAAATAAACGATGCTCCGGCCTTTGGGCGGGATCGTGCCATCGGCGTCGCTGATGGATTGGGGGTAAAGACGATTGCCGGCGCGCAACGCGAAACTGTCCGGCTGATAAATCAGGGGTGCGTCCGCCTTGTTGGTGATGGCGGCGCGGAAGACCAGCGTGTCCTCGGCATTGAAGCGGAACGCCTGTTCAATCTGGATTTCATAGTCGTTGAAGTCGCTCACCAGCGGTTTGCCGTCGTAGGTGGTGAACCCCACATCGGCGACGCTTTCCGGTTGTTGTGCTTTGAGCAACGGAAACGCCTTGGCCTTGTCGAGCAAAGCCAGAAGTTTCAACGGACTGACTTCGGGAGCGCGGCCAACGCCCTCCTCCTCCGGTGTCGGCATCGCTTCCAGGTTGAGCGAAAGCACGGGCTTGTCGCTCTCGGCCAATTCAAAGACATAGGTGTGGCTGTTCCAGCGGATGTTGAGATTGGCGGATGCCTTCGGCAAAAGGGCGCGCACGGAAAGAAACGCCGAGCCTGTGGCGTGGGCCAGTTGGAATTGACCCGGTGTTTTCCCGTCCACCGTGAAGCCAGCGCCGTCAATGGCTTCAATGGGACCTGGGAAACTGATGGTGGTGACGCGGTTGGTGGCCACCGGCACGGAAACAGCCGTGTTGTCGTCCAGAAAAACATTCTGAATGGCCGGTGATACAGCCAGTGCGATGGTGGCAGTTAATAATAACAGGCTAACGATTGATTTCATATTTGAAGTCGCCCACGGCGGTGGGGAAACGTCCGTTCAAGGCCATGTTGGGGTTGCGGAGCAGGCGCAACCGGAGCGTGAACGGAAACGCCTCGGTGAACGCCCGGTCCTGGAAAATGCCGCTGCGGATGATCTGGCCGGTGACGGCGGCCAGGACTTCGTTGTCGCGCGTGGCCAGGATGTCAATGCGGCCAATCTCGGCTTTCTGATGCAATTGTTTGGCGCGAAATTCAACCGACTCGCTGATGCGTTCGTCCTGCGCCTTGCCCAGCGCCGGTTTGAGGAACAGCAATTTGAGCAGGTCGGGATTATCAAAGTCCTTCGGGTTGCGTTCGAGGAATGCGAGCGTTGCCAGTTCCGCTTGTTGAACGTGCAATTCTTTGGCCTCCTGAAATTGGAGCAACGGGCTGAGGTAATACGTTCCGGCGGGGTCAATGATGACGACGCGCTCGCGTTGTTTGAACTGCGAGACGATGTGATAACGATCAATCGCGGAAAGCAATAAAACCGCAATGGTGAAGAAAAACCAGAACCACGGCAGCCGGTCGCGCAGCACCAATAGCCGCGCAAAATCAAAGCCCTTCCGTGCGGGCATGGTTGCGACCGGATTCGTGGGTGTCGTGTTCAAATCGGATGTTTCCATAGGTCAGTAGTAATTGGGTTTGGATTTGGCGATGAGTTCGCGGACGGCCTTGTTGCCGGTGATGTCGTCGCCGGGCCGACCGCGCGCGGAGCGCGGCGGCAGGCCGGAACCAGCGATGATGATGGCCCCGGCACTGCCCATGTTGGCGGCGGTGGACATCGTGCTTAACAACGCCGCAATGCCCGCTGCGCCAGCAGTGACAATTGGCATCCCGGTGGAAGAAGCGACGGCGGCTGCGCCCGCTGTGGTGGCGGCGGTTTGAATCGCACTGCTGACACCACCAGAGAGCAACTGGCTGCCCGCTTGAACGCCACTGGAAATGACGTGTTGGATAATGATGGGCGCGGCGACGGTGCTGAAAATGATCCAGAAACCCACGGCGGCGACGCCGATGGTTTTTTGCAGGTCGGGCAAATTGGAAGTAGGGTCAAGGTATTCAAAGGTGGGGTCGGTCATGAAATCGAGGATGCCCTGCGTGACGAGCGCAGCCACAGCCCAGCCCAACGGCCACAGTAAAACTCCGACGAGGCTCAATAGGTAACGGACGCCAGTTTGTTTGAGCGCCGGGATCGCCATGAAACCGATGAGCAATGGCGAAAGCGCGTAGCCCATGTTCAAGATGACTTTCTGGAAAATGTAACCCCAGAACATCATCAGCGAAGCCAGTTGGCCGACCAGCCAGAGCAAAGCGGTGATGATGAGGTCGGTAGTGTAATTATGAAGCTGTGATATGATATTCCACCACGACGATTGCGTGGACGGGTCGCGTTTGATGACGAGCAGTTGGTTGAACTGCTGATAGACCTGGGACGGGTCAACGCCCAGACCGGAGAGAATGGAGTCTTGCAACAACTGCTGGATTTGATTTCCCCAGGCGGGCAGAAAGACGAGCAACGAGGTGAGCAACAGGAGGCGCGCCAGCAAATGCAGCGTCGCTTTGTGCGTCAAACCGTGGACCACGGTGACGATGACGCCGGTAATGAAAAGGGCGTAGGCCACGCTCAACAGCAGCGTGTGGAGTTCGGCACACTTGGCGAGGAATGTGGGAAAGATGTTGTCGAACGTGGCCATGATGAATGAACAGGTTTGGAGTTATTGGGTGGGGAACACGGTCGGCTCGTTGAGCAACTGGAACTTCGCCGTGTAATTGCTGACTGCCTCCGTGAACTCGGCATTTTGCTGTTCGGTCAACGCCTGAACCTGTTTTTGCTGGTCATTCCGGTTCTGGATGTCCTGCACCAGCGCCGAATCCACCGCCTGATTCACCTCATCATCCGTGCTGGCCAGGTCGCCGTTCAGACTGGTGAGCACGGCGTGCAACTTCTGGACCTGGGCATCCGTGGTGGCGTTCTGAAGTTGCTGAGTGGTTTGCGCGATTTCGTCCTTTATGGTCGCGCGCCGTTGCGCCGCGTTGTCGGCGACCGTGACGTAGTTGTTCGCCGTGTCATTGATTGCCGCAAACGGTTTGTATTGGTCGGCGGGCCGCTGAACGGTCTGGCCGCCGGGCGTCTGGAAGCTGACGCCCACCGTTGCGTAGATGCCTGAATCGTTGTAGGTGAGCGCGTAGTTGCCGTCGGCATTGGCAACCAGATTTTCGAGGTTCAGTCCCGGCTCAAGGCTTTGCAGGTCGGTGTCCAGCGCCGACACCATCGGGAGCGTCACTTGGGACGGATTGCCAAACAGGGATTCATAATTCTTGAACTCGCTCAACTGTTGGCCGAGCGTCTGAATTTGCTGCACTTGGTTGTCAATCATCGTGACGTATTTGGCGATGCTCTCGGCTTCATCCAATATCTGTTCGATGTTCATCGTCGGGTCATAGACGATCCACTGCGCGCGGGCGGAGAACGCCAGCGGCAGGGCGATGAGGGTGGTGATGATGAGTTTTTTCATATTTTTCCTTTCATTGGTTTTGTTGGTTTATTGTTCGATGCGAAGAAATTGCGTGGTGGGCTGGAAAATCACGCCGTCAATGACCTGCTCGGGTAGATGCACTTCGTAGAGCCGGACATGACCGTCATCGCCCGTCTTGGCCTGCTGCATGGAAACGTAGAGCCAGTATTGTTGTTTCACGGCATCACTGCGGCCTTTGTCGTAGCCGGTCTGGTAGGATTTATCGGCTTCCCTGGAGGCCAGATAGTTGGCGCCTTCGCTGATGAGCACGCCGCCCGCCGCGCCGCCCGCGATGGCGGCGGGATTGTTTTTGGTCAGTGTGCCGCCGAGGGCCGCGCCGCCCGCGCCCAGACCCACATCGCTGATGGTCCGGGTGGCGGCGCAGCCCGTGAACAGACACACGGCACAGGCAAGGGGAATGAATCGAATGAGCATGGAGTTTTTCATAAGCATTGTTTGGTTAAGCAGGTTGGTTGGCATGGGCGATGATGCCTTCGACGATGTTGGGACTCTGGCGCAGTTCACGGGCGCGTTTGTCAAAATGTTCGCCGCTGGACGAACTGCAATAGAGCATCTCCGGTGAAGCAACATTGTGAACCGTGCCGCAAAGATTTCTGCCGGAGTCGGTATGAAAATAGGTGAATGGTGAATACTTCTGGCCCGATTGATGGTCGGGCAGCGGATAATTCATGATGGCGTGCTTGGTGACTTCGGGCAGCGCGATGTCCTGCGCCATGTCCTCCAGATCCGCGCGGTCGTTTTGGCGCATGATGAAAAACTGACGGCTGTTCCCAAACACTGCGGAGCGAATGCGCGACTGTTTGAAACGCGCATACTGCTGCACGATGCTGATGTTCCAGCAATTGAACTTCCGCAATTGGGCGTAGGATTCCTGGACGATTTCCTGTCCGCCGGGAATGTCGAGGAAGCGGGCGACTTCCTCATACACATTGCGTTTCCGCAACGCGCGCGGCAACGTGATGATATGTTTGCGCGCGTGGTTGGTGATGAGGAAGCCCGCCGCCGCCTTCAGCTCCTTGGCTGATTCGGGAATATATCCCAACTCGAAGTGGGCGATTTTGCCGGTGAGAGAAAGATTGCTCGTGCCGTCGAACAGGCAGCCGTAGTTGCCGTCCCGACACCACGGCAGAATCAGGGTGGCGATTTCGATGATCTGTTCGCGCTCCGAACCCACTGGGTCGAGCATCATCAGTTCCTGCAACATCCGGTGCGTCGGAAATTCCTCCGGCGTGAAATAGGCGAAAGCCAGATTGCGGACTTCCCTGCTGGTCTTGGGTTCTTTCAAGAACCGGAGCACCTCGGCCTCGTTGAACGCCGCGAGATACTCATTTGCCTCATTGAGGTGGCTGGCCTTCCAGTCTCGGAAGTCCGCAAAAGTTTCGAGGGTGGTTGCGCCGGGTGGCATCCGCTCCAGGCGGAATTTCTGCAACGCCAGCGCATGACGCGCGATGTCCAACAACTGGTCGTGCCGTTTCTTCTGCCAGTCTTGAAAGGCATCCTCGTAAAGCAAATTGATGTATTTGGCAATCTGCGCCTGCCGGAGCATTTGTTTGTCCTCCTGACTGGATGTTCCAATCATGCGCGCAACCAGCGCGGTCGCAGCGGAAAGGTGGTCCGGCGTCAGTGGCAGTCCTTTGGTGTCGAGATAGTTGATGGTCAGGTCGCCATCGGGATGAATGATGATGGGGCGGGCGTTGGGTTCAACGGTTTGCGTGTAGATGCCGTAACTCAAACCTTCTTCGATGATCACCGTGTAGGCGAAGTAACCTTCCGTTTGTGAAAGCAGGTCACAAACCGTCACGGATTTGCCCGCGCCCGACATCCCCAACAACACGGCATGTTGTGGCGATTGATTGTCCTTCGAGCCGGAGAAAGTTTTGACGCCGATCAAATTGTTGTTGGGGCCGTCGTAAATGGCTTCGGCGGTTGCCAGATGGCCGGTGAACGTGCTGGCGACGGGCAGCATGTCGGCCAGATAACGGTGTTCGGAATAGAGCTTGCGATGTTCGTAACGGCCCCACGTCCAGCCCGGCCAAGTCTGGAAAAACAGATTTTTGGACGTGCTGGGCAGGTTGCTCTCGAAATACTGCGCCGAGTTCATCGAATTGATGGCGTTCTTGATTGCGCTGGCCTTCGCATTGAGGCCGTCCTTTGATTTGTCCCAAACACGAATCACAAAGAGCGCGTTGAACGGAATGGTCTGGCCCTGCATGAGCGCGTGAATCTTCTTCTGCTTCTTTTCCATGACGGTGAGCAGCGAGATTTTCTTTTCGCTGGCGTAATCGCCGGCCACGCGGTCGTGTTCCTTCTCCTCCTTGTTGATTTCCTGGGTGATGGGCAACGTGTCAATGTTGACCGTGATGGCGTAATCCAGCAGCCGCAGATTGGTGAGCCTTTGGATGATGCCCGGATAAGTCGAGCGCGGCCAGCGGGTGAGCGCGATGACGGAGTGATAATGGCCGTCCAGGTAAAAACCGAAACCGCTCTGGCCGTTGCCTTCGCTGTGCCAGCAATTTTCCTGAATGGAAAGTTCGGGCACAAAATCACCGGCGGGGTCAAAATCAAAGCGGTCGGCCAGCGACGGGTTGAGAAAAGTTTGGTAATGCTTGAAATGGTCCACGTCATTCATCGGCAGCACGCGCGTTCCGGTGCTGGCGAAAATATCCTTGAACAGGTGGTGAACGTGGGCGAACTCGACTTCCAACTGGTCGAGCAGGGTCAGATAATACTCGCGCAAGGCGGCGTTGCTGGCGAGCGTCCTGGGCGTGTTCTCCAACGCGCGGGAGACGTAGAACACCACCCGCTGCCGCCGGAGCTTTCGCTCAACCATTGCCTGCCAGTAGCGCATGAACCGTTCGTTGCGGGAACGCTTCGTCCAGACATTTTCAAACCGCTCGGTCTCCTGTTGAAACCGCAGCAACTCGGCCTTGTAGTCGGAATCGGAAAAGTATTGAACCTGCAACCGCTGGCTTTCGTGCAGTGAAGCGAGCAACAAACAAAGCTGTTCCTGAAAGTCGTTCAGGTCGGCGATGGGACTGTTGGTGAGATCAGGTGCTTCAAAGACGAAGCCTTTGGCGACGTAACCGCCGCGCCGCAGATGATTGAACAGAATCAAATCGCGCACGAAAAATCCGTTGGGGGCACGCTCAAACATAAATCAGATGCGTTGGGATTTGCCGCGTGTGGCGTCGTCCATCACCTGCTGGATGCGCGTCAGGTCGTTCACCAGTTGTTCCACGGTGCGGGCGCGGTTGATTTCGTTGATGGCGACATAGGCTTCCTGGATGTGCGCCAGCGCCCGCTCCAGGTGCGCGCGGGCGATGCTGCCGAAACCATGTGTGTGCAGACCGCTGCGTAATGCGGACTCCGCGGCTTTGAGCTGGCCGAGCAATGCCTGCCGCTGATTTTCAATGGTCTTGAGATCGTCGGAGTTCATTTTCAGGTTGGTCTCACCAGGGGATTGCCTCGTAGCGGGGAATGATTTTGATTTCCGACACCCACGGTTCTTCAATCATCGGCGTGCCGGGGAATTTTTCGCCGTGAACGCGCTTCACGCGCCCGTTCATCAGCGGGTCGAGCAGCAATTCCAGCCGCCGTAGGGGAAGACCCCAAAGGCGATTGGCGGTGATAAATTCAATGAACGTCGGGCGCGACGGGATCAGTTCAACGGAACCGCCGAATTGCGGTTTGACCGACGACGGCCGGTTTGGTTCGGAATGTGATTTTTCAGATTTCATAAAAGTGGATGAGTACAGGAATGGTGAACTTCGGGGCTGAAGCCGCGCCCGGTCAGCGCGTATTCAAAAATGTCGCGGTCGTAGCCGGGCGGTTTGCCCTGCCGCAAGGCGAAGATGTAGGCCAGGCAGATCAATACCGGCACCAGCGCGACGAGAAACGAAGTGACCAGCGACGCGCCCACGATGACGAGCAAAATAAAAAACAGCGTGATGCCCGCGCCGATTCCAGCGACCAACCACCAAAAGAGACTCCCTTCCAAACCCCATGTCCGTCCTTTGGAGTCGGACGCGGCATTGGTGTCGGTCAGACGAAGCTCGGCTTTTGCGCTCATGTGTCAGTCAGAAGTAAAATGGGTACAGGAGCACCTTTTCAAAAGTTGCCCACGCCGACGGCGCTGTTGGAATCCAGGCCGAAGATTTTGTAGAAGGCGAAGACGATTGCAGGAGCCGCCGCGATAATCGCTCCGCCGATGATGGACATCTTGCCCTGGTCCACGTCGCCGCGCCGGATGGCGAAACCGCCGTAGATGACAGCGAAAATGCCAAGAACGAAGCCGAACATCATGATGACGGCCAGACTGTTGCTAAGGCCGGTCTTCAGGTCGGTGGAATTAAACGTCGTGCTTTGCGCGAAGGCGGGCAGGACGTTGAGCGCGAGCAGCGCCGCTACGGTGAATGATGCGCGCACGCGCGCGGAGATTTTTTTCGGAATGAATAGTTTTTTCATATTTTCAAGTTTTTGTTTTTTCCAACGGCTTCTTACGCCGAGTTGCGCGCATCTTCTCACTTCTCGAAACGCGCTTTGTTCGTTTTCCGAACAAAGTGGAAAAATGTTTTTGGCATGGTGGAAGGGCATGAACACAACTTTTAACGGTCAAAAACTGGAACGCCTCCGCAAACTGGATGGAGTGTTGCGGACGGAAATTCGC
>Ga0187874_10001646_pt1 | contig 19348 bp, 43 predicted proteins | sample June2016WEW_16_1_3_FD_132993 | JGI IMG/M metagenome (GOLD analysis project Ga0187874, IMG submission 132993) | Peatland microbial communities from SPRUCE experiment site at the Marcell Experimental Forest, Minnesota, USA - June2016WEW_16_150 | ecosystem: Environmental > Terrestrial > Soil >... | reverse complement strand
TGCCCCATCGGCGCCGAGCTCGCCGCGGCAAAGGGCGACACGCTGGGTATCGACCTGGACACGCTCCAGGCCGACCTGCCGCAGCTGTAGTCTCATCGGACGGGGTGCGACAGCCAAGTCTGTCCCAGAGTTTGAGCGGACCCTAGTGTGTGGGGTCCGCTCGCTCCCCCTATTTCAGTAGCTCACTGAACGCGATGACCCCGGTGAAGATCCCGGTGGTCACGAGTGTGATGACAGGATTCACCCCGAGAGCGATGAGCCACGCACCTAACGCCAGGTAGCCGACGATCTGTCGGATCTCGCGCTTGCGCCAGCGCCGCACGTTCGCCCTGACGGCCTGCTCGGCGGTGTCGTGACGCCGGCCAGAGATGTCCTCGTACCTCATCACGAACCTCTCCTCTTCCATGCCCGGCGGCATTACTGCCACACTCGTACATAGTCCACCTGCATCGTGGACGGCACGAAGGGACTGACGCCCTTGTTGGTGACCGCGTAGTTGAGCACCAGGTACATCGGCTGACCGGTGATCTGCGGCCCCACAACGGCACCGACCTTCTTGCCGTCGTAGTAGTAGTCGATGCGGTTCCCGGGCTGCCAGTGAGCGCCGTAGACGTGCCAGCCGGAGTAGTCGCCAGGCACGTCGCTGCCGGCCTGTCTCGGGCCGCCCCCACCCTGGAAGTGGAAGTGGTACGCGGCGTCGCCGCCGAGCCCCTCGAAGATGTCGATCTCACCGGTGACGGGCCAGTTGTGGCCGTCCATCCACCACGCCGGCCAGTTGGCGATCCCGACCCCCGCGAGGGGTGAGTACACTCGGGACTCGAAGTAGCCGCCCTGGAACTCGTACTTCCAGGCGGTGTTAATCATGCCCGAGGAGTATGGGTAGCGCACGCCGTCGACCGACTGCGGCTTGTTGATGGCGGCCAGGCGCAGGTTCTGGCCCGAGACACTCACGCACGTCGGGTCATAGCACGCCAGCTCCCACTCGTTGACCGGGTGGGTAACGCCTTCGGCAAGCCAGCCGGTTGCCCACCTGGACGTGTCCAGGTGGCCGAGGTCAAACTCGTCAGAGAACTTGAGCGTCCAGTTCCCGGGGACGCCGAACGGCACCGGGCCCGTTGGCACGCGGTAGTAGTCAGTCAACCTGTTCACGCTTCCTCCTTGGCTGGGAAATCCCACTGAGAGTTCTTGCGGGCCGCCAGGAGCTGCAGCGCCTGCTGTTCTGGTGTCAGTGGGTCTGCCAGCAACGGATGAGCTCCTATGACCTCCTGGCCGTTGCTACGGTCGCCCCAGCGCACGCCTATGTCGATCCGAGACTTGAGGCCGTCGGACGAGACAACCCGCCGCGCGAACACCCGCGCCCCGTTCTCCTCGGCCAGGCGGCACAGCTTCTCGAACGGCTTGGTCACAGACTGGGTCTCCTGGGACGATTGGTTCATCCTACCGACCTGCGGGCGTAGTTGTACTTCCGGATCTCGAGAGCCAGACGGCTGTTATACAGCCGCTGCAGCTTCGCGCAGATGGCCTTGGTCCCGGGCTGGGCGTTGGTGTACACGAACGCCAGCGGCAGCTCGCCGAACCCCTTGTACAGGATGTCGGTCATGCCGGCCAGGTAGCCGATCTGGTACCCCTGGGCGTAGCCGGCGCTAAAACCCTCCTGGAGCGCCGTCTCCCGCCTGGTCAGTTCCCTCGCTTGCTTGCTCAATGTCTCCCCCTCCCGTCATGCGCCTGTAGGCGCGGACTGTACCAACCAGCCGGACCGCCTCGGCCTGCTCGTGCAGATTTAGGTAGGGCAGCAGGTCGAGCCCGTTTACGTCGTACGCAGTGTGGTGTTCCCGGCACAACGGGCAGATGTGGACCGGGTTGACCCACAACTTCTTCCGGTTCGGGCCGGTCGGCTTGTCGTGGATGCGGCCGATGATGTGGGCGCCCTCAGCCGGCTGGCCGCAGATACGGCAGCCCTCGCGGACCTTCGGCCTGACGCTGGTCCAATCTCTGATTACAGCCACGGGTCTCTGTAGATAGCTTCGTCAGTGAGTGGGCGCCAGAGCGCGTCCATGTCAGCCGCGGCCTGCAGGAACGATAGCATGGCCGCGCGCTCAATCCAGGCGCCGAAGGGGTCGACTGGATCCCAGTCGCGCAACAGCGACATCGGGATCTCGTTGTACCGGTACGGGACGGCCCCACCGGCAAAGAAGTCGTCACTCATGTCACGTCCTCGAGCCAGATGAGCTGTTCAGAGATGACACGCCCCTTGCCGGGGTGGATGAACATTAGCCGCTGCGCCGGCACGCCGGCCGCGCCCATCGTCTGCGAGGCGTAGATCGATCCACTCTCTGAGCTCGGGGTCATGCGCACCATGCCGCCACCCGGCAGGGTGGTGACCACGTTCTGATGCCAGTGCCCCAGGTAGACGTCGTCCCACTCCTCCGGCGGCCCGCCACCAGCGGCCCACTGGGTGATCTTGCGCTGGAGTGGGGGAACCGGCGTGCCCGCGGAGCCGCCCTTAACCTCGTCGCCGTGGATCAGGAGGGCCTTGTAGTTGCCGATCACGATGTGGTCGTGCCACTGCAGGTTCTCTTGCCAGTCGAGGCGCTTCTGCTCGCCCAGGTACGCGCGGGCGAGCTCGTAGGCGATCAGGTCGAGGTTGTCCTCCTTGGGCATGTCGCCCTTGCGCCCGATCCGGCCGTGGTTGCCCGGGACACTTTTGACGGTGACCTTCTGGAAGTCCTCGAGTAGCGACAGGATGCACTCGGCCTCGAGGTGCGCCACGGTCAGCAGCTGCTGATAGGCCGTCGCGTCGACCTCGTACACCTGGCCGGGGAAGACCCCGAGCCCCTCCATCATGTCGCCGCCGAACGCAACCACGATCTCGTTAATCGGGTGGACGTGGCGCATCAGGTCCGCGAGCTCGCGCGTGGTGTTGATGACGTGGCGCACGCGGCGTACGGCGACATCGGAGTCGTAGCTGATGGTCTTCTTGCCGGTCTGCCAGTCTGTCAGGTGCAGCAGCGGGACCAGCGGCTTCTGCTTGCCCATCGAGCGCACCGGCTTGAGGACCGGCTTGGGCTTGCCCACCAGCACCGCAGCGTCGTACGCGGCCTCGCGCACCGCCGCGACCAGCTCGAGCTGAGAGTCGTGTTTGCGGCGCGCGTCACGCTGGAGCGAGACGACCTGACGCTTCAGACCTTCGATCAGCTCATCTTGGTTGATTTCGTCCTCAAGCGCCATCGTATCCCTCCCGGCTGCAGTTGCAGCCTCCAGTGCGGTGCCGGCGGACGGCGTCGCCCGTGACCTTGGGGTCACGCTTGGCAAGCACCTTCGCCAGCCGGGCGCCGGGGTAGCGGTACCTGTCCGCGAGCATGGTGTCGAGCTCGGCGTTCTCCTCTGGAGTCAGCAGGGCGCGCACGATGTGGACGCGGCAGCCGTTCGTACGGGCGTTCGCCTCGGGTAACGCCTCGAGCTCGTCGCGTAGGCTCATTGTTCCACCGGGGGGTTGTGCATGCGGCCGTCGCCGGCGATCAGCAGGTAGCCGGCACAGTCGACCAGGTCGTCTGGATTGTCCCGAACCGTCGCCCGCACGAGCTTCAACGACACCATCATCATCGCGACCGTCGGGCCGTCGATGGGCTCGCGGTCAAGCAGGCCTCCCCACATGCGCCCGATGCGCTCCATCTCCACGACCCCAGATCCGTAACTCCGGTTGCGGTCGCCGCGCACGAGCGCGCGAGCCTGATCGAGTATGTCATTCATGTTTGCTCCCCCTTGCTTTACCGCTGACGATCCGGCTGATCGTCCCGGCGTTGACCCCAAAGTGACGGGCCAACTCAGACTGCGAACCCCACGCCTTCGGCGTCCTGCGGATCTCCTCAACCTGCTCCTCGGACAGCTTCGTCCTGGGGTTCCTGACTCCGCACAGAACCGTGCCATGTCGCCACCGGTCGGCAGCGTTCTCCTCCCCTGTCCCCCACGCCAAGTGCAGCGGGTTGCAACAGGCGCGGTTCCCACACAAGTGACGGCACTCCTGGCCGTCGGGGCACTCCCCCAGGACAATCTCGCAGACGAGGCAGTGCGCGTTCTGCGTCCGACCGTCGAGCCAGTATCGCCCGTAGCCACCGCGACGCTGTGCGCTCCATTCCCAGCAGGAATCGAGACCACCAGATTGGTCGGCTTTGGACCAAAAGCGGGGACCCAGTCTATCCATTAGGGGTTGCTCCGTCGGAATCGTGACAAAAGTGGCAAACGGTCCACATGCCCCACTTGGGGTCCCACAGCCCCTTGGGCTGGTCGTAGCAGTACGCGCACTGTGTGCGCTGGAGGGGGCCCTGCGGGAGCTCCTTCTTCGGGAGCGCGCCGGTGGCGGTCCTGCGTGACGACCATCCGGTTTCCTGCGGCAACATCAACGTGGGCACCCTCTCACCTCCCCTTGGATTTTAGTGACTTCCTGCTCGCTCGTTGCGGGCTGTTCGTACCTGACCTTCTCGTGGCAGTGCCGATGCTTGGCGAAGAAGTCGTCCAGACGTTTGTGGATGAGCTTGTAGTGGATCGAGTTGCCGACGCGGTCTTGGTACTGCTCCCCACAGTAGATGCACTTGGCCGCGGTGGCGATGTCAACCTTGGGCACTAGGCGCCCCACTCGTCGGCCACGAAGTCGTACCGATGAATCGGCCCGATCATGGCGTACCCCGGTGGGATCTTCATAACCTTCCCCGAGTTCTTGTATAAGACACCCTCGTCCACCTTTATAACCTGACCAGGATACAAACCTACAATAGTCTCCCCGTCAAGGGGGCCGCCCCGGAACTGGATCACATACTCCCCAAAGGAGAGGGTCATGCCACGTCCCTCGGCGGGGGCTCAAGGGTGACGCCCTCGACCGGCTTGAGGTGCGCCTTGTCGGCGTACGTGCGTGCCTTGCCGCGGCGCGGCTTGGGGTCAATGGCCGCCGACCACTCTTTGCAGTGGCTCTTGTGGACCATGAAGACGTGGTCCTCACGGCGGACCGGGCAGCTGGTGGTGTGCTGGGCGCCCAGGATGCGGCCACAGCCTCGACACCCGAAGACCACCTCACCCACGGTATCTCACCTGTGCCTCCTTCGGAGCCAGTGGTCGAGCACGTGCCCTGCCCAGATGCCGAGCACGATGATGATGTCCCCGGCCAGCAGCACAATGGCGGTGCCGACGCTCACGAGAGTGGGACCTTGAACTGCTCACCTCGTTCGGCTCTCTCCATCGCCATGAGCCACTGAACGCTGACGGCAGCCACCTGGACGAGCTCCTTGCGCAGATCGAAGCCACCACCAGAACGGCGCTCGAGGATCTCCTTGGCGACCTCGCCCACCTCCTCGGTGAGCACGGCAAGCCAGACGATGTCGGGGTGATCCTGGGGACCCCACTTGTCATCCTGCCGCTGCATCTCGTTCTCGACGTCGATGAGCGCCCTCTCGTAGCGACCAAACTCGACGTCGTCTGGATCAAGCGGATCCCACTTGCGACAGTTTTTCATTGTTGCCTCGTAAACCAGCGGATGATGAAAGCGATGCAGATCAGGTAGCCGACGAGGACTAAGAACAAGCCGCCCACGATTGCCAGCGCAACTACTTCCCATGTGTTCACGAGCTCTCCCCTTGGTTGCACCACAAGGGTTCCGTCCTCGGAACCCTTGTGGTAGCGGTGATTACTTACACGCGATCCGCAGCGACCCGTCGAGCAAGGTGTTGAAGATCGTCGTGTTGAATCCCAGCGCGTTTGCCTTCGGACAGATGGTCGCCGCGTTGGCGCCCTGGTCCGCGTACTCGACGTCGTACACCGGCTTGCCGACAGAGGTGTAGGCAGACAGGTAGCTGGTCGAGTCGTACTGGAACGGTTGCTCGTCGATGATGCCGTCGAAGTACGGCTGCAGCACAGAGCTCTGGTCGTCAAAGTTCTTCTGCAGCACAGCGAGTCCGAGCGAGTGCGCTTCCTGCGCGATCCACTCGGCGTACGCGTCGCCCTGGGCGATGGTGATATTGAACCCCGTGGAGTTCTCGGACCCGTCCATGTTGTCCGGCTCGAGGGCGTTGAAGCCCTTGGCCTTACACATCTGGAAGCGGGCCACCATGATTGCCTGGAGCTGTGCGTAGTACGGGCCGCTTGGGGAGGTGTTGATCCACACCTCGCCCGGCCAACCATTGGACTTGCCGAGGATCCCAGCCGGGAAGCTCGAGTAGTCCGGCCGCCAGTTCTCGGCCGTACCAACGCTGATGTAGCACACCGTGTACGCGCCCTGGGCCTTGAGCGCCGCGACCGTCGTGGCCGGGTTATCGAATCCGTCGATGTCGTACACGGTGGGTGCCGGCGCAGAGGCGCCGGTGTACAGGATGGCGTTACCCCCCTGTGCAGTTCCCAACCCCATGTCGTCGGGGTTGGTGAGATTCAGTGCGTGGTCGAGCTCCCACTGGAGCTCGCCGTTAAGCGGGGGCAGCGTAATGCTCGACGATCCCGTTCCCCCGGTAGATCCCGACGGACCCGTGCTCCCGGTCGGGCCAGTCGAACCAGTCGGGCCCGTGGGCCCCGTAGAGCCGGTAGTCCCCGTCGGGCCGCTCGAACCTGAGGAGCCGCTTGATCCCGATGAGCCAGTCGAGCCCGTCGGGCCCGTCGAACCAGACGGGCCGGAGCTCCCCGAGTGCCCGCCAGTCGGCCCCGTGGAGCCAGTCGGCCCGCATACCACCCCGTTCCTCGCCAGGTATGCTCTCCACTTGGCCGCGTTGGCGGCCGTGGACTTCAACCCCTCGTTCTGCAGCCATGTCTTGTATCCCTTCTCCGAGCAGGTGAGCATGAGCTGCGTCTTGGCGCTACGCGCGCCCAGCAGCGGCGCTGCCACACCTCCCGCGATAAGCACGGCCGCCGCGGCGGCTGCGATCTTGTGGTTCCTCTTCACTCTGTACTCCTCTGATCGTCCGGGGCATTTTGGACGAGGTAGGCGATTGCCGCCTCGAGAACTTCCGGCCGATCCTTGGCCCTGCCGAGAAGGTGGTTGCAGTTGCCGCAGAGAATCCCGCGAACCACACCGCTTTCATGGCAGTGGTCTACGTGAGGAGTCAGGATCTTGGTCGACGAATCGAGGGCCACGCGGCAGATTGCACACGCGTGGCGCTGGGCCTGCATCATCTCCTCGAACTCTCCAGGCAGAAGACCGTATAATTTCCTGCGCTGCCACTCGGCCTCGCGCTCCTTGTTGTTCTCGCGAACCTGCTTGCGCTGACCCCCAATCCGTTCCTGGTTCTTCGCGTAGTAAGCCCGCGCGTTCGCTCGATGCGCTTCCCTGTTGCGCTCGCGCCACCTTTTCTTCCACTCCCGCTGGTATTCGCGCTCCATGACGGGGTCGGCGTAAGCCATCACCCCTCCTGGTAGGGAAGCGCAGCCATCTCGGCACGGACTGCTGCGCCCAGAGAGCGCCCAATCTCGATACGGGTTTCAACCGCGGAAAGTGAGCGACGCAGGTGGCGCACAAGCGCCTCGGCGATCTGCGCCTCGTGCTCCTTGGTGGATGCGGCGAGGCTTGCGGTGTGCTTACGCGACTCCACGCTACCCTCCGCCTCTAGGAACGCCATCGACTCGGCAGTGTCAGCTGCCGACCGCTTGTTGATGGCGTCCACATCAGCTTCCTTCAGCTGTTTGACCAGAAAGTCGAGCTCGCGCCCAAGCTCCTGTAGCTGCCGGGAGATGACCGCAGGGGTGATGATGTCGGTGCCCATCAGACGTAGCTAGGAGCGAACGGAATATCTGAGTCTCCGTCGAACGATGACTGCGCCGGAGAGCCGCCCAGCGGCGGCGCACCGGAGGCGACGTTGTCGCTCTCTCGGCTGTCGACCGTTGCCGAGAACATCCGCATCTCCCAAACCTTGGAGGGGTCATCCGGATGGGGTTTCGGTCTGTTCGTTTCCTTGTCGAGTATCGGCTCCCAGCCGACGAACGTGATGCTCACGTAATCGCCCACCCGCGGGTTCTCTTCCTGGAACCAGCGGCGCAGGCCGGCCGGCGACAGGAACACCGAGACCTCGCCCTGCGGGCCCTCGAGGGTCATAATGTCCGTCTCGCGGAACTCACGGCCGTTCTTGGTCTTGGCGGGCATGTGGCGGATGTCTAGGACCTCGCCCGAGACCTCGGAACCATCTCTCTCCCACGACCAGGTCGGCGGGTAGACCTTGTAGTTAGCCATCGTCTTCGTCCTGTTCCTTGAGCTCGTCGAGCATCGACTCGAGCTGCTCGATTGAGTAAGCCTCGATGGTCTCCCCCGGGTGCAGGAAGAAGAACGCCTTGGCGCCGAACCCTTCGGACTCGGCGATGAGGCTCAACACGGTGGCGCGGTCGGCGGTCTCGAGGTTTCCAGAGACGACGACCACTTTGTCGGTCCAGTCCATCGGCGTCCATGCCAGGTCTGGAAACTTGCCGCGGATGTCCTCGGGGTTAGCCACCGATCACCTGCCCGGGCTGCGCCACCTCGATGATCTTCTGACCGGCGAGACCCTTGCCCACCTGTGCCGCCTGGTCGGCGGTCATCTGGATCACGTAACGGGTAGACGGGTCCGAGGTGACGATCAGCGCCCGCAGTTTAGTCCCGTCGGGGGCCACGCTCTCCTGGAGACCAATCGCCATCGCGTTTTCGATGATCGTGGTGACCATCAGCGGCCGCCCCTCCTGTTAAAGACGTGGTACGCGTACGTCCGACTCATGCCAGAAGCGAGACTCGCACGCTCGGCTGGCACGCCGTTGCGCACCGCGCGCAGCAGCGCCTCATCGCGGGACGCCTCGATCTGGGACAGCGCTTCCTTGGCGTCCTTGACGGCGTCGCGCGCCGTCTCAAGCTCGACCAGGGCAAGCTGCCCCGACGCGCTCAGCACTTTCTTCGGTCTCCCCATCTCAGGCTCCTTTGTAGGTTTCTTCCCTGCGCATCGTCTCGTAGTGCGCGGAGCAGCGCCCGCGCGCCTTGATGCGCTTGGTGCAACCCGGCACTGAGCAGGGCTGGTTGTTGATAATCATGTACACCTTCGAGCTCTCGAGGCCGGTCGCGTCCATGATTTCGCGGGCGCTGTAGCCGAGCTCGGCGGCGTAGCGGATGGAATCGTGAAGGCTGGCGCGTTCGCGCTCGACGTCCATCATTGCGGCTCGGTAGGCCCCGGCCAGGTCGGCAAGTGCCTCGAGGTTGTCATCCATGTCGGTGGCCTCCTTGGGGCGGGTACAGCTGAACCCTACTCTACCAACTGGAACATGTCCAGGGCCGGACTATCTGGCCTTCTCTGCGCGGGCCGCGCGGCGGGCCGCGAGGCGCTCAGCCTTGACATTGGTAATCGCCTTCGTGATGCCGAGATTCTGCAGTGCCTTCTGCAGGGCAGTGCTCACGATCACAGCAGCTGCGATCATCGCGCCGATCACCGCTGTGGTGGAGGGCGAAACACCAAGGGCGGACACGCCTGCCTGGATCTGTGTCCAGAGTGAGGCGACCCAAGCAACCGCGACAGCGAAGTAACCAATGTATAGCGACAGGGTGTGTTCGACTTTCGTGAGCACGCCACTGTTGGCGCCGATGCCTAGGTTCTGGAACGCAGCAACGAAGCCGTTGACCACGACGAGTACCGCGGCGAGGATGCCTGAAGTCCAGAGCAACTGAGCCTGGGTGAAGAACCAGAAGCCGTTGTTGCCGATGCCGGCGTCGACCACGGCTGCGATCAACGTGGCGAAGAAGCCCACGAGCAGCGCGCCGGTGAGGAAGTCCACCTCAGCAACGTTGATAGTGATGCCGGCGTTGAACCGGGAGAGTCTTTTCACGTTCGTCCTTTCTTGGGGCGGGTGAGCGGGCATGTGTCCCGCAGTTTAGCGGATGTTCGGCGGGGCGTACTTCAGGACCAGGGCCTTCGCCTTGGCCGGCGCGGCGGACAACTCGGCCCACGCGTGCTCGCGGTCCGCGAGCGTCGTGAAGTGGTCCGGGATGTAGGTGTAGCGGATCCAGACCCACTGCGCGTTGTCCATGAGCGGGGACGGCGGGTGGTACGGCATCACGTCAACACCAGGCCAGTATCGGACGACACCCGACAGGTCCCACGACACGTTGACGCCACCGAAGTACTGGTGCGCGACGACGTCGCCAGGGCCCGGGATGACGTTATTGGTCAGGTAGGCGGCTGGGCTTCCATCCCAGTCTGCGAGCCAGAAGAACGGGAGTGGCTCGCGGATCGCGTTGAACGCGTCGATGATCGACTGACTGCCGGATGCCTGGACGTAGACCGTGGGGTAGTCGTTCTGCCGAGTGGCACGCATGTACCTGGCCCAGGCCGCGGAGAACGCCGGTGTCGCTGCGCCTGACTCGACGTCGCAAACGGTCGCCTTGACATACGCGTTGGCCTGGACGATTAGTACGTGACGCAGGCTTGGGTGGGTCTTGAACGCCACCTGTGAGCCAGGGAACCCGGTGGCGTAGGCGGCGACGAGTTCGACTCCTGGCGCCACGGCGCCCGAGACGGAGTCGGACATCAAACGGTAACTCACGAGTTCTCCCTGGTTGGAGGGCTGCTACCCGTCACGCAGTCTATCGCTTGACGGGCACGACCACGAACACGAGGTTCGTCCACCTGGTGTGTCGGCTGATCTGCGACACGGTTGTCTGGGACACGCCGTACTCTTTCGCGACCGACCGCTGTGTGCGGCCGGCGTCAAGCTTCCTGCGGATCTCGATTACCTGGCCGGCGGCGAGCCTCGCCTGCGACAGGGTTCCGTGCGCCAGCAGGTCGCTCATGTTCTCCTTGTGGGTGCTCCACTCGAGGTGTCGCGGGTTGCAGCAGATGTGGTTTCCACACAGGTGTCGGCACTCCTTGCCTTCAGGGCACGGGCCATGCTCGGACTGACAAGCGATGCTATGCGCGTACCGACGCTTACCGCGGATCATGAACCGCCCGCGCTCACCACGGCATCCACCACCAAGCCGACCGGTCCACGGCCAGCAGCCATCAGGACCGGCCGACTTGTCGACCCAGCTCCAGAACTTCTCCAGATTGTTCGCGGCCGGCACTATACTGCCACCACATCAAAAGTCAGATGCGGCCAGATCTGCCGGCAGTTGGCCGCGTACTGCTCGGCGTGGTCCCATCCATCGAGCGTCGCGACGATGTGGTCATAGCTCGAGGCTCTGCCGGCGCTCTCGACCACGTTGTACGGGTTCCTTCGTCTCCCGGATTCAGGAGCCCTTGCAGGAGTCTCCCACGGCCCGATCTGGGCGCGTTCGATGCGGTATGCGGGCAAGTCGGAGTAGCAGTCGGCGGCCGTCTTCCCATCCAGCGCGACATGCGCAACCCATCCCGACTCAATGCGGGTCACCCGCCACACGTACTCCGGCTCGCCCTGCGGCTCGTCCAGGTGGGCGCGGATGCGCCACAGACGCTCCAAGTCCTCGTGGTCCGCATGACGTCCGCGGATAGCGTCACTGATCGTCTGTTCCAGCTCGTCAAGGTCCCGCAGCAGTTCCTCGGCTCTCTGGTCGCGGGTCATAGTCGGAGCCTCCGTCCGATCCGGTCAAGCGCCCTGATGAATGGCATCAGTAGCGGTGTCTTCACTTGAGGTACCTCCACTTCACTTCGACTTGGTCGGGGTCATACGAGCTGAACGCGTACGGCATGCCGTCGGTCTCGGCGAACTCAACCTCGAGGTTCACCAGCACGACGGTGCCAATCGATCCAGCCGGCACGGTGGTCGGCATACCCAACGGACCATACGCCGGCTGCTCGACCTTGGTGCGGACGTCATCTAAGAGTCCGCGCGTGAGAGTCGACTCCAGTATTGGCAGAGCACGCCGCAGCAGTTCCTCGGCTCTCGGGTCATGGGTCATCAAGACGTTGTTCCCAGAGAGTGCGAGCGATGTGGTCCACGCCATGATCTTCGCGTGGACGCGATGGAACGTTCCAGCCGGGGCGTGCCGGACGTTGCGCGACAATGCGCCATCCAGCACCGCGAAGGCTTGACCCGGACTCGTCTTCCTGGGTGTACGTCACCAGGCGCCGATAACCGAGCGCGAATGCTGCTCTGGCAGCTGCGCCATAGAGCATCGAGTTTGCGTTGGGATAACCATCGGTCGCCGAACGTGTGACCTCTAGCGTCATTCCGTCTTGGAAGTGGCGTGCCGTCGGCCTGCCGACGCTCGCGACTCCACGCAGGACGTCCTCATCGTCGGCCACTCCGACACCGAATTTCCATCCAGCCGGCGGCGCATGGTGACGATGCCATTCGGCGATGAACCCGCGTAGCGTCTGCCAGTCAATCGGCACGAGACGCAGGCTCACTCCCTACCATCCTTGGCAGCGGAGTACCGGATCATCAGCCAGAACAGCCCGACCACGAACGCGATGAAGCCCAGGGCGCCGACGGTGCAAAGGACGGCTACGAGCGGCTGAAACTGCTCCTGCTGGTAGGCGATATTCACTTGAGGCACCTCCATTTCACGTAGAGCTGGTCGGGGTCGCACGACAGCATGGCCCAAGTCTCACCGTGCCCATCAACGAACTCGACCTCCATGCTAATCAGCACGACTGTCCCCTGTGAGCCGGCAGGCACGGTGACCGGAATGCCCAGCGGACCATAGCCAAGCAGATCGACCTTGGTGCGCACGACATCGAGCTCGGCCGCCGGCCTCGGCCGAAGAAAATACGGGTACCTCACGACGCGGCCACTAGCTCAGCCGCGCGCAGTAGGCCGTCACCCACACCGTGACCGTGAAACCGGTGTAGTTGCGCACGTCGACCGACCACGAGTTGTTGGCTTGGTCGGGGGCCGAGGAGAGAATCTGCACGGCCTGATCGCTCGCGGTACTGTCCGCGCCGGCGCCGCCGGAAATGAGCGTGGTGCCCGACGGGCACGTCGCCCAGTAGCTAGTGATGGCCGTGCCGGTTTGGGTGGGCAGCGTCTCGGGCTGCTCGACCTCGGTGAGGCCGAGGATCTCGCCGGAGACCGTCGGGTGGTCGATCTTGTCGCGCAGCGCCGGCACGAGCGCCCGCTCCGGGATCGACCCCGGGCGGATGCTCGAGCCGCTGGTGAGATACGGCGTGGCCGCGCCTACCCCCGTGGCCGCCAGCGCGAGCGCGGCGACCGAGATCGCCAGCGAGGGGCTGAGGTGTTTGAGAGGGTTGGTCATGTCGTCCTCCTCTAGGGCGTCGGGGCCAGGCAGCCGAGGCTGAAGTTCGCCGTCCCCGCGTACGCGACCAGGAAGGTGTGCTCCGCGTTGTCGCAAGCGACGAGGCGCCCCTTGATCTCAACCGGGACCGGGTAGTTGCCGAACGCGCCAGCCGGGAACCGCTTGGTCGACAGGTGGTACGCCGACCGCGTGGCGTTCGCGAAGATCCCGACGTACGTGTTGTACTCGAACGATGGCGAACAGTAGCCAGGGCAGCTGAAGTTCTGGCTCGACCCGCGCTCCGACACGTCCCGCGTGTGGAACGTCTGGTAGAGCAGCGCCTCGAAGTTCCACTCGACCTTGCCGGGCCGGTTCAGAGCGGGCGTCTGCGTAGCAGCTCCAGCCAGGGCGCCGCCGCCGAGTGCGATGGCGCCGGCCGCGACTACGGCGGCCAGGATCTTGAGAGGGCTGGTCATCAGGCCACCGACGCGATCAAAACGATGACCAGGAGAATGACCACGGCCCACAGGATGACCGCGAGCCGCCAGCCAAACCGGCGCCTGGCCCGCTGCTTGGAGGTCAGCGGCTTCACCTCGACGTCCTTGACGAACGTGATGGTGTGGACCTGCTTGCGGGTGAAGACGCCAGTCACGGGCGACCAGGCCTGCTTGCGGCCCGACTGCCCCTCGATCTCCCATCCGGCGTTCAGCATCTTCTCGATGCCACGCTGAGCAGCGTTGTCGCCCTTGTAACGCTTGACCAGCACCTTCTTCTTAGTCTTGGTTGCAACTGCCTCAGTGGTCATTTCGACTCCTTCTTTTTGCGCCGCGCCGGCGGCGATGATGACTCCTGATCGCATGTGTACTCCTATCCGAGTGAGATGGTGCCGTCGGAGTGCAGGGTGCATGTGTCGCCGCCGCCACCAGGCGGCGTGCCAGGCGCGAAGGTCTCGGTCGCGTACGCGCCGCTGGACGAAAAGTTGACCTGAGCCGACGGGTCGGTCGTGTTGTTGGGCACGTAGAGCTCGACAGAGGTTTGCGTGGCGCTAGTCGTGCCGATGTTGCAGGAGTAAACGTCGGGCGATGCAATCGCCACGACCTTCGCAAAGTTCGACGTGATGTTCGGCGTCGAGTTCCAGACCGACACGACCTGCGCTTCGGTCGGCGCGCCGGACGGGGCTGGGGTGGTGGCGGGTGTGGTTGCTGGAGCGGTTGTCGCGGGAGAGCTCGAGCCCCCACCGCATGCCGTCAGAATGACAGCGCCAGGAATGGCGAGCGCGATGGTGATTGCTGCGAGCCGGGAACGTCGGATGTGCTTCATGTCGGTCTCCTTGGTTTGCGGTTGTAAGCCTACACTGCTGCAGGCTGGTGTGTCAACGGGATGGGTCAAACTTGACGGCTAGGATTGAAGACACCGGGCCGGCGTAAACGTGTGGGCCGCTCTCGAACATGAACTCCTCGAAGTCTTCGGGCCCACTAATCTGGAACCACTCTACGTCATGCCAGCCGTCAGCCAGCAGGACACCAGTGATGTCGTCGGACATCAGGCAGTTCAACATCTGGTCTCCTCTCTCGCGCCCACACACGTAGGGATTGGAATCTACGACTCTAGTGGGTCGCGCGTGTTTAAGGGTACAAGGGTCGTTAAAAATTGTACGCGCGTGCCTAGTCTGTTTGCAGGGGTTTTCTCAGGTGAAGTCGAGTTCTAACGACTCTGGATCCAGAGTCGTAGCGCCGCTGCTTTTGGCGAGCGTCGGCACGGCGGCCGGGAGGGGCGCGTTCGTGCGCTCGACCCACCAACTCTTAATCGTCCCGTCGGGGTTTCTCTCCGGGTAGGATCGCACTAGCCCCTCGTTGGCGAGCTTCATGCGGGTGTCCCTGACGGTGCGAGCTGACATCTGCGCCTCGGCTGCGATGAGCGCCTCGAGGGTGTCGCACTCCGTCTTGCCGCCCTCGAGTTTCTCGAGGATGCTGTCGCGCGCGACTGCACCCTTCTTCTTGTCGGACTTCGACTCAGACCGGGTCAGCAGCTCTTCGACGTCCTTCTCAGACTGCCCTTCCTCTGTGACCATCGTAATCTCCTCGAACGGCTCGGGGTCGTCCGGCACGATGAGGTCGATTACATGGAGTGTGAGCTTGCGTCCTTTCCCCTTTGGCCCGCGGTTGCCGGCGATCACTTGGTAGTGGAACGTCCAGTCGGGGTCCTCGTCGTCGGCCGCCATCAGGATCACGCATCGCGGGACGTCGACCCAGGCAGTTGAGCCGAGAACCGACGCCAATGCCCCCTTGGTCGAATCTTTAGTCAGGTGTCGCACACCGAACACCATGCAGCCCAGATCGTCCGCGAGCTCGTTGAGCGCCGCGATTGCGTTACGCACTGAACCTTCACCGTCGGTGTCGGTGTCGGACAGGTGGTTGCCGACTGGGTCGATGACGATCATCCCGACGTCACCCATCTCCAGCGCCTTGATGTGGAGCCAGTCGATGTCGCGCGGCAGGCGGAAGTCACCCTTGAGGATGGTGACGAACTCGGGGTCGCCCTTGGCGGCCAGCACGCGCGGCTTGAAGTCGAGTCCGATTGAATCCTCGGACGTGACCACAATGGAGCGCCTATTCTCGCCGAACTCGCCGCGCGACAGGCGCGCGACCACCGACGCGATGTAGGTGCCCTTGCACGTGCCCTTACGGCCGGCGAGTAGGTGGAACGCTGATGCTTGTAGGAAGGGTTTGTCTAGCCACCGGACGTGCTTGAGCTCGGCGTCTTTCAGTTGGAGGAACTCGAGCTCGCCGGGGTTGCTGGCACCTTGGATCGCCAGCCTGATCTGGTCAATCTCATCCACGTAGGCCATCCCTGAACGCGGTTGCAATGGTGTGGCGGGTCTTCCACCGCTCGTCAGGCAGCAGCGACTCGGCCAGCTCGGCCAGTCGGTCCAGTGCCTGGGTGCCTTCGACCTTACCCTCGCGCGTGAGCTGCCCAAACCGGAACGCGAGCGCGTTGATGGCGTTGTTGCGCCCCTCGCCGGCCTGAAGCGCCGCCTCGAAATCATCGAGGGCGCCGAGCAGCGCGGCCTTGCCGTACCTGTCGGCCAGCTCGCCGGGGTTGAACCGCGGCGGCTCGAGGGTTATCGGTTTACGCTCGACCGCGGTCTCGAGGCGCTCGACATATCCGGGCCCGTCTGTGGAGACTGACTCGAACTGGTCTGCCTCGATCTCGAGGGCGAGGTGCTCGTAACAGACATCTAACTCAGGCTTAACCTGAGAATGACACTCAGGCACCCAGCAGGCTTCGTCTGTGGTAGTCTGCATTCGCGCGCTCCGATCTCCGTGACAGGTCGTTGAGCCATCGGGGCCAGTCCTGCGGGGGGCTGGCCCCTACTTCTTCTCAGGCGCTTGTAGTGAAGCTGCCAACAGCACGATCTTCTGCCAGTCCTTGGGCCAGAAACAGTACCACTCTCCGCCCGCCATCTCGATCCGGTCTCGCCAGAGCTCCTGCTCCTCGCCGAGCTTGGCGCCGCGGCGCTTGAGCTCGATGTACACGATCCTGTTCTTGACGCACACCAGGTCCGGCCACCCCTTGCCGTCGGCGGCGGCCGGCGTGATGTATGCGATGGACCCGTTGGCGCGCCTCATCGCGACCGTGTGAAAGTGCGCGACCTTCCAGTGATGCCATTGGAAGAGCTGGACGACTTCCTCCTGGAAGCCGCCCTTGCCCGTCTCGCGGATGTTGGGGTCGATCACCAACCGGGCAGTCTACAGCTTGGGCTGCTTGAGCCCGGCGCTGATGACCTTCGACGCCTCGGCCTTTGTCAGGTTCTCGAAGGTCACGTCAGTACGCCCGAGGACGTCGGCCACAAACTGGCCGAGCCCCTGTGGGATGCTGCGCTTGTCCTCGAGCCCCATGATCGTGGTGAACTGCGCCTCGGTAAGCGCGTCGGGGTTGCTGGACTTCGGCGCGGACGCTGATGCCGGCGGCTTGTCTGCCTTCCCCTCTGAGCTATCCCGATGGCTCGCGGCGGCGCCGTCGTCATCGACGTCTGTGATGACGCCCACGATGGCGAAGCCGTACCGTCGCGCGTAGGTGACCGCCGAACCGAACTCCTGCGCGGTCGGGCCCGTCGGGGCGGCCGTCTCGGTGAAGCCGCGGTACGTCTGGAGCAGGACCGTCTCCTCGATAAACTGCCCCGAGGAGTGAATGACGCGCGTGGTCAGGGTGTCGTAGAGACCGGTGGGGGTCTCGATGAACCCGGGCGTCTGCATCACGGCCAGCTCATTCTTAGCCAGCACCGGGCCGGCGCCTGCTGCAACATCTGATATGTCCGCGTACGCGTAGCGGTACTTCAGGTTTCCGTCGCGGTCCTTAACCTCAGCGGTTTTACCCTTGTTGATGACGGGCATCTCGGCCTGCGCCTTGACGATGGCGGCGGAGACGAGATCGATCTTCTCGGACTGGATCATAGGTTCCCCCCTTGGGAGACAATCTGGATGGATAGCTTCTTGGTGACGGTGCGCTCCGGGACGATATCCCGGAACGGCACTCCAGCCGCTGCGAGCTCGGCCCGCTTGTCTTTAACCTGCTTGGCGGTGGGCGTCTTGTAGCCGGTGACCATCTCACCGAGGCCGACAGACAACAGCCCCTCGACGTGCTTCTCGCACCCTTCTTTGCTGACGGTCTCGCGGCCGAGCTCTTGCTCTTCGACGCCGACCACGAACTGGCCGCGGTACGGCAGCCGGTCATCGGCCCCGAACCCAGCAGCCCGCAGCTTCGCCTCGGCGCGCCGCTCGTCCTGCTCGGCGGCCTCGAGCTCCTCCATGAGCTCTTTGACGCGCAGGCGGCACTCGACCAGCGTTTCGACCAGCACGCCGGCTTGGTTGTCGTCAAGCACCTCGCCGGTGTTGACGTCGATCAGTAGTGTCTCGCTCATCGTGCGCTCCACGGGTTGAAGCGGGCGACGCACTCCAGGCAGATCAGGTCGTAACTGTGCGTCATGGCCTGCGCCGCCGTGATGGCACCCTCGCGGGTGGAGTACAGCTTGACGCGGGCGGGTTCGTCGGGCGCGTTGAATGTCAGGCGCCACATCTCATTCATGTCGGTACCTCCTTGGGTCTGTCGGTTAGCCTACACTGCGGGATGGGGAAACACAACGGGCCCGGGGTGTGTCGCCCCAGAACTAGGCTAGACTCACTCGAAACCTGAAAGGGCCCGGCCATAAGACCGAGCCCTTTCGGCGCCCCAAGGAGAGCGTGAGGCTGACCGACTCAGCCGGGGCTGATAGTATCAGGTCAAAGGGGAGAAGTGAATGGCTAACCATTCAACGGTGTATCAGAAGTACATGCGCTCTAACCGTTGGGCAAAGCGCAAGGCTCGCTTCGCCGAGAGCCATCCCAGGGTCTGCAAGTGTGGATCGACCGACAAGATCGAGCTTCATCACAAGACGTATGCCCGGCTGGGCAGCGAACCTGACGACGATCTTGTGTGGCTGTGCCGCTCATGCCACGTTATTGTCGAGCAGTTGATTGACGAGGGGCGACTCAGCCGGGACCTGCATGACTTCTTTGATCCGGCTCGTGCTCAGCCTTACCAGCCGATTCCCCACCAGCCAATCAGGTACAAAGACTGGCGCGCCGAGCGTCGCAAGGACTTCGTTTCATAAGTCCTGCTGATAGTATCACGGTCGAACGGGGAGAAACGAATTGGCGCACAAGCAGGATGAGCACGCTGCTCCGGGTCTTATGACGTTGGCACAGGCCAATGAGACCCCCGTGAAGGGCGTGAGGGTAGGGTTCGATACCCGATGGACCGATGAGCCCGACCAGGTTGGGATGGTCGCCTATCGCGATCACGCCCGCGGCACGCACTGGGTCGTCACCAAACAGGGGCAGCTCATCGTCAAGGACCGGCGCAAGAAGACCATCGCGCGCTACCGTCAGTTCGTGTGGCGCGAGGTCACGCTAGCCTAGGGCCCGACCTAGTCTCGACGGCGCAGGACCGGCCGGACGCTGGGGCAGTACCAGCCGGGTCCATTCACCACGACCTCCCCGTCGTGGCCCGCAGGTGTGCGCGGCGCTGTGCGTCGGCAGCTTTCCACGCACGGTTGCGCGCCGAGACACGGATCATGTTCTGCTCCTCGGGTGATATCTCGGCCTTGACTTGAGCCTTACCCTTGCGCCTGTTCTTGCCTATCTCGTATGCGCCAAAGTATGTGCCAGCGCGCAGGAT
>Ga0187874_10001642_pt1 | contig 19355 bp, 12 predicted proteins | sample June2016WEW_16_1_3_FD_132993 | JGI IMG/M metagenome (GOLD analysis project Ga0187874, IMG submission 132993) | Peatland microbial communities from SPRUCE experiment site at the Marcell Experimental Forest, Minnesota, USA - June2016WEW_16_150 | ecosystem: Environmental > Terrestrial > Soil >... | reverse complement strand
GGACGAGCGCTCTCCCCAACCGCTGCCGCCCGAGGAGTGATCTCCGAAGCCACTGAAGGCCGTCGATCCGCGCCCGCTGCCGCTTCCGCTACTTCCCCAACCACGATCGGAGGCGTTAGAGTTGGCATGATCTGCACTGGCATTCTGCCGATTCGCGTTGTTGACGTTGACGGTGTTGCCGCTCACGTTCGTAGTGTGGTTGTAGCTGTTCGAGCCGGTGTGGTTGTAGCCGCTGTTGTTGTAATTGTTGCCGTGGTATCCGCTGCTGTTGTACCCGTTGTTGTAGTTGTTGTGATAGCCGTTGTTGTAATTATTGTGGTAGGCGTTGTTATAGTTGCCGTAATAGCCGCCGTGCCACGCGGCGTTACCGTAATAGGCTCCGCCGTGATAGTACACACCGCCGCCGTGCCAGTCGCAGTTCCAACTGCTCCAACCCCATCCGCAGCAGCCTCCACTCATCATCGCTCCCACCGCTATTCCCGCTCCAAATGAAAGCAGGCCCGTGGCTACCAGAGCTCCCGTACTATAGCCGGGCGTGGCGTAGGGTACGCCGTAAACCACGGCCGGGTTATACGCCGGAACGTAGACAATCTGCGGATTCGTAGGCTGGATGACAATAGTTTGCGGTGCCTGCTGCACTACTGTGATCTGCGAGCCTGACTTGAGATTACCCGCAGCTTTGGCCTGCGCACGCAGGGTTTGCACCGCAGCCATTACGTCGGCCTGCTGGTTGTGATAGGCCTCTCCCAGCTGTGAAGTCCAGGCCAGGCTTTGCGCCATCTGGTCCAGCACCGATGGAAACTGCGTCAGCGCCTTGACGCTGGGGTCCCAGGATTGGCCGTTGACCGCGTTCATCAGGGCGCTGCCGGTCAGGCTCTTGTTCTGCTGCAGCCAGTTGTCAGCCACCGCAACCTGATCGGGAAAAGTAGCCGCGCTCAGGATCTGCGCCACTAGCGCGTCAGGATAAAGGGCAATCGGCGCCACCAATCCCCGCAACTCGGCAGCCGTCATCGGCGCTCCCTGCCCCGAATAATCGGAAGGCGCGGCAGAGGCTGGCGCACTTTGCTGGTCCTGAAAAAACATGGCATCCGCGCCGACCGGCGTCGTAAAAGCTATCAGAGCGAGGCACAGGACAACGGATAAAGCTCGTTCACCAAGCGTCACATTCATTGGAATAACCTCTTTACGACCTCACAGACCTGCATTTTTGCTGAAGCAACTGTAGTACACATACTGTTCGACCGAACTAGCCTGACGATTCAAGCTTCTCCGTAAGATTATTCGGCGGAACTGGAGCTTGCAACTGTCACTTGCGACAGGTGCGGCCAGTGTCCGGGAAAGCTCTGTGGAATTGGCTCCTATCTATTTCCGAAGGTCCAGCCTAACCCTGAACTGGTGCCGTAATCGCTGCCCGAGAAGTTCGCCGGCGGCCGCGTGTCCCAGTTGCCGTAGAACGAAATATTCCACGTCAGATTGCTGAAGACCTTTATGTAGTAGGACGTATTCATGTTGACGTGGACGCGCCCGGGCTGGTTGAGCGCCGGCAAAACGATAGCGCCCAGATCAAAGCTGGTCTTGTTAAAACGGAAGAATCTCATCTGCCCTGCGACAATGGCAGTTGCGAGACCCTGATTAGGGATGGGCTGGGCGGTCGCTTGGTACGCGGTATTTTGCCAGCCTAATCCACCCAGCAGAGAGATTTGGGCGTTATTGGTATTCTTCAAGTAGCGACCAATCCCTCCGCCCAGCGTGCCTTGAGCAGTGATCTCCTGCTCCGAACTCTGCAGAAAAATGCCGAGTCCCTGATAGAACCAGTTGTCCCACCGCAAAAGACGCTGGCTTTGAAGGTCTACCTGATTCCGGCTGGACGGACTGGCGCCCGTGCTGGAAGCCAACGTTGAACTGTAGTCCGCCTGGGCACTCCAACGCTCTCGTGGATATTGAACCAAAGAGTCCAGGTTGAACTGCGTGGATTGGTTCCCTTTGGAATAGATAGCCCCCAGGTTTATGTCGCCGTTGAATCGCTGCCAGAAGTTCTGCGATGTCTGGTCGATCTTGACGACCTGGCGTCGTTCGATTGCGACTTTCGTTTCGGGACCGGCGGTGACCTCGATTTCCATGGGCCGGTCGCTCGGCACATCAGAGGTAGAAAGCGTCCCGGTGTAAACTGACCCACTCTCAGTCTTCACGATAAAGAGCTGTTTGCTTTCCACGTGGTGTACCTTCGACCACTGCACTGAACTGGTGCCCAGAATGTAATCCATGTTCACGTAGAGCACGCCTGAATTCAGTCCCTTGATCTCGCCCGTCAGGCGATCGCCGTTCTTCATCACGACCACATCAGTTTTGTCACGCCCAAAAAGCGGCGCGACCAGAAGAAGCACCGCGCATAGCGCCAGGTTATGCAATTTCATTTAGGATGTTCCTTTGGTGCGGCGATTTTACCTGCCGTCTTGCGGCAATGGAAGGAATTAGACTTGACTCGACATTCAGAGTGTTATGAATACTAAGGATCTGGGCTCTCTGCCCAGCCCTCCGCCAACTGGATTCAGACCACTGCGGATGCTGGGGATCGCGATCCTGTGGCTGGTTCTTAGCTTACTCACTGTGTGGGCAGTGGCAGCTCTTTACGTTGACTTTCGCGTGCCCTGGCTGCGCGTTCCCATCACCGTGATCTACGTTCTTGCGATCGTCGCGATCCTGTTCAAGGTCAAACGACGGATTTGGGCCGCCGCCTTGTGCCTGGCAGGCTTCTGTATTGTGCTGGCGTGGTGGCTCAGCTTAAAGCCGTCAAACGACGGCGATTGGCAGGCCGACGCCGCTCGCACCGCCTCGGTCGACATCGATGGGGATCGAGTTACCATCCACAACCTGCGCAACTGCGACTACGTTACCAAGACCGATTACTCGAATTGCTGGAGCGACCGGACAATTTATCTATCGCAGCTTCGCCACATCGACCTTTTCTTCACCACGTGGGGGCCGAAGTATATCGGCCACCCGATTCTCAGCTTCCAATTCGGGGACAATGACCACATCGCGTTTTCCATCGAGGCACGCTACAAAGTCGGCCAGTCGTACTCGGCAATTCTTGGGTTCTTTCGGCAATACGAGCTGGTCTTTATAACTGCCGACGAGCGCGACGTCATTCGACTGCGCACCAACTATCGCAAAGATGAGGAAGTGTTTCTGTATCGCACTACCGTGTCAGCGGAAAGAGCGCGAGAGATATTCCTCATCTACGCCGATTATCTGAACCAGTTGAGAGATCATCCGGAATGGTATAACGCGGTGACTCGAAACTGCACGACGACGCTCGACAGCCAGATCGCCTCGGACGTCAAGAATCCTCAGCCCTGGAACTACCAGCTACTACTGAACGGCACCCTGGACGAGTTGCTATACAACCGCGGGCGGCTGGTCACCGGCGGCCTTCCCTTCCCAGAGTTGAAGCAGCGTGAGCACATCAACGACGCGGGACGCGCGGCAGATGGGTCTCCCGACTGGTCCGCTCTGATTCGCGTAGGACGTGTGGGGTTCTAGACGATCAATCCCGGCAATCCCTTAAAACAGCCGCCCAACGCGGAAGAAGAACTTGTGATGTCCCGTATCGCCGTATGCGTATGCCGCCTCCACTGGCCCGAAGATAGTGTTGACCACGATGCCCGCCGCAGCGTCGGTCGGGAAACCCGACGCTTTGTTCACCATCGAGCTAGGCGGTCCGTAAACCTGCGCGGCCTCGTAAACGCCCAGGAAGTAAACGCCGCTACCCAGCAACGGTGGCAGCTTTGCCATCTGCCGGATGTATCCCAACTGGAACAGGAAGTACTTGTCCATCAACAGCTCGTTCGTTCCATACGCCACCAGCTCTCGAGAACCTCCCAGGGAGAACTGCGGGATGCCAGTGTCGTAGTTGAACGTGGTCCCTGCAGCTCCGGCCAGAAAAACCGAGGACGGTTCGTTCAGCTTGTGGTAAAGCTGCCCGGTACCTGCGAGTACGGGATACGGTTTGGGGGCTTCCGGACTTGCGTTATACCAGTAAAAATCGCCCTGGAAGCTTTGTCCCGCACGCGGAATAACAGCATCATCCAGGCGATCCAGCCTGTATTGGACTTTGCTGGCACCGTAGCCGCCGGAGAAATTCTTCAACTCGGTCTGTCCGATTTGCCGTGCGAAGTTCTGCCACCCACCTTCGTAGCCGACGCGGAGTTCACCAGTGTTTCCGAACTGATATCCCGCATCTAGTCCGCCGCCCAGGGTGGTGCGCCGATAGGTGGCCATCAGTTGGTTGTCGTCGTATAGGTAGAGGGGGTTGTTATCGGCCAATACCCGGGGCGCAACAAACCAGTGACTGAAAGGAGTTACGGGATGGTAATACTCCGAATTCAGGCCGTAGTCGGAGAACAGAACGAAGTCCGTGCGCCATTCCGAACGGAAGCCGCCAAAATCGAGAAATGTTATTCGAGCTCCCATGTCGAGAGTAACGTTCTTCAAACTGGATCCGTCGATCAGGATGAGCGGCCGAACGATGGGCGGCCCATAGGAGTTTTCCTCGGTCTTTATCAGCAGGCCCTGCTGGCCGTTTACCTGCTCGAAGGAATAGCTAAGTACGGAATATCGCCCAAACCCCTTCAAGCGCATGATGTCCTGGTCCAGTTGGTCAAAATCAATGGGCTTGCCGACCACGCCGGCCAGCTGATGTTCGACACGACGGGAAAGGTCCGCATTCACGCCCTCTACGGCTATGAACGTCGGAACGGGATCGGAGAGGCGTCGAGATGCGCGATTTGCCAGGTATTGTTTCCAGGTCGCATCATCCACCGCCAGGGTCAAAAGGACCTTGGACTTTGCCGCCGCTGCGTCGTATCCGGCCTTGATGATCGCGTCAGCGTCGTCGAAACTTAACGCGCCCCATTTCTGCACCGGTACGGAGACGAGGATGTCCGCGTTTTCCATGTTCTGGAGTTCATTGGCGTTGATCATGACCGACAGCGACTGGCCGAGGACCGAGAAGGTGGAGAGATTCGCATTGGGAAGCATCGGCGCCTCCGCCAGGTGAATCGCCACCGTCAGATCGGCTCCCATGTCTTTCGCTACGTTGACCGGGATGTTATTGATCAATCCACCGTCGGCATAGATGGCATCTTTCGTGCGCACCGGTGTGAAAATTCCCGGCAGAGACATGGTGGAACGCAGCGCTAGTGACAACGATCCACTGCGGAAAACCTTGGCGTTGCCGCTGACCAGGTCAGTGGCTACGCAGGCGAACGGAGTCGGGAGGTCGTTGAAGCTCTTGATCTCCGAGTAGGGAAGCGCGATCTTATCGAGAACCAGTGAGACCTGCTGGCCGGAATTGAAGCCCTCGGGAAATTGCAATCCCTTGCGTAACCCAAACTCAAGACTGTTGGGATAGGCGCGGACATCCTCTTTGCGGCGGAATGCGAGGTCGTTAAAAGGCGTCTGTCCTGCCATTACCTCGTCCCAGGGAATGCCGTTTACGATCTGGCGCATCTCAGCGGCGTTGTGTCCGGTGGCGTAAACCCCGCCGACCAACCCGCCCATGCTGGTTCCGGCGATGTAGTCAATCGGGATGTGGTGTTCCTCCATCCAGGTAATGACGCCAACGTGCGCCAGCCCCAGGGCCCCTCCACCTTGCAGCGCTAAACCTACGGTTTGACGCGTGGGCTTGGATGGTTGCTCTTGCGCAGCAGCAGATATAACGGAAAGTATGATCGCGACGCTGATGAAGATTAGTCTGAGACGTAGGCGCATAGCGCTTCTCCCGAACGGTGAAAACGGCTTGTGGTGGTGGCAGCAGGATTCCATGAATCCCTTAGCCGAAAGCAACCCTACTTCTGCAGGTTGCAGTGGACATGAACGGCATCTCAGCTTCGTTCGCTTGGGTGAAGGATAAGGTTACATCACCTGCTACTCGCATACCATCCGCTCGCTTCGAGGTCCGGTACGGAAGCGCCTCCTGAGGATCAATGACAGGACCCATCATCCTGAAACTGGCCACTGGATGCCATGGCCGCCAGCGAACGGGCGCAACTCAAAATTTGCTGGTTCAATGCGTCGTCCTTCAGTGCATCCGCGGAGATGTAGTTCATGTTCTTGCGCGCGGCCAGAACTTTATTGCTCAGCTTCTGCATGTTGTCGAACTCATTGCTGAGAAGTTGAAAAGCGCTGTGATCGGAATCGGTTGACGCTGCTACCGAGGCTAATCTGAGACTCGTCGACGCCTGGCCTCGGTAAGAGGCCGCGAAAGCATCGGTCACGGGATAGCCATTTTGAACTGCGTCGATCAGTGCGCTGCGCCATTCGCGGATCACCGACATGTATTCGATGCCTGCCCTCAAGAAATCCTTCGAGAAGGCAGAAGCGGGCTGGCTCGTCGGCGGCGGAGTGCTGTCGGCGGCACCTGGCAGCGTCAACGTAACCTGATTCCCCTTGAAGCTGAGGGAACCGTTGATGAGACGTGCCAGTGCCGTAATGTCTACGTAAGACTTGCCGTTGATCTGGAGAACCGGAGTTTGGCCCGGCTGGCCACTTACGATGAGTGTCTGGTTCTGCTGCGCAGCCTGCGGCCAAGCCAGTCCCGGCAAAACCAGAAACGCTAACAGCATCAGTCCTGCACTAAATACCTTCTCTCGCATGGCAATTCCTTTTCTCGCATTCCTCGTCACGTGGAGAAATCACTTCGTCTGAATTCTACTCGTCACGCACGTATCACTTGGGCAACGAGTCCAGAAGACTTACAAGGTTCTGCGGCACCACGTGAATGAAGCCGCGGCGCGGGCTGTCGATATCCGCTATCAGAAGGAAGGCGACGGCGGCGACCAGCGGCAGAACAATAAGCAGCCCGGATTTTACTCCGGCGCCGCGCGCACCATAGCCAATCAACACGTTGCAACAGATGGCCATCGCTATCATTAAAGCCCATGCGCTAGTTGGGATCCGGTTCCACCACGCCGCCTGGGTGTATCCCTGCGAGTTCAAAACATCGTTCATGCCGGCAACAGCGAGAGCGATCACCGGGCTGGGTTGCGCCACAGCCGGCACCTGCACGGCAGACCACATCTCATTCTGTAATTGGGCGGTATCGGCATCAATCTGCTGCAGCTCGCGATCATTGCGGGTTTGGTAGTACAAGATCCGTAACTCGAGATATCTCCTGAGTTGTCCACGTACCCTGGCCGCATCCGCTGCCGGCAGCAGCCCCGCCCGGACATATTCCGTGCCAATCGCGTTGGCCTCTGCTTCCTCGTAGTTCTTGCGCTGATCGTAACGGCTGATGGCCATTGAGAAACTGAATCCGATGATGAGACCGAGCAGGGTCAGGGTGGCGGCCTGCACGGTGTTGAAATCATCGCGCTCATCGTCTTTCAGGGTCCGAAACCGGCGCAAGTAAATTCCAACCTGCGCCGAGAGCCAAAGCAACACCAACGTGAATAAGAAGAAAATACGTGGGTAATCCAACATGCCGTCCGCCCTCCAAGACTTGAGCAAGGCTTCAGCCTGTACGTCGCTGTCTAATACGGCCGCGCTGGACCGATTTGCGGTGCGCGCACCGGTTTGGCCATGCCGTAGAAGACGGTCACTCCCTGCCCACCACAGCGGGTCGAGAGCGCTTCTTTGGGTGTACCGATACAGCTGTCGATGTCCTGCCAGTTGTTCATCACCCAGACGTTGCCAGCTGGGTCGATGCCAAGATCGGTCTGCATCTGCAGGCCTCCGCCTACGTAGCCGCCAGGGGGCGAAATCTGCTCTCCCGTATGCACGCCCGGAGGGCAGTGCTCGGTCCGTACTCCGCACAACTCCACAATCGGGCTGCTCGGATTAGCGAAGTTCGAAACCCAAACGTTGTCGTTGCCGTCCACCACTACCGCCCACGGTCCGGGAAGTCCGCCACTCTTGAACGGCGAGCCGGGGAACGGCGTACCGTCCGGTCGCAGCAGCGTGACGCTGCCTCCGTCGATGGTGCCTCCTTGTTGTTGCGACATGGTCTTCGTCAGGTAATCAGAGGCCGCCGCAACTCCGTACTCCTTCAGCCGCAAGCCCATGTCGACAAGGTGCGCCATGCCCAGCAGGCCCGTGCCAAACCGGTTGGTCACCCAGACGTTGCCTTGGCTGTCGATGTTCATACCGCTATTGTTGATTCCGGTCGAGAAGTTTTCGGCTTTGGTCGGAACAGACGCGGGAAAGCGCGTGACATGCGGGAGGCCGCTGTTGGAAACCCAAATCCGGTCCTGCTGGTCAATGGCGAGATGAAATGGCGCCTTGAACGACTTGCACGGCTCTGCGCTTTCGCCTTCGCAAACGATCCGTCCCTTGGTCCAGTCGCCCTTGGGGAAGTACACAAGCTGGCTCTTTTCGATACCCAGCACCCATACGTCGCCACTCGGCGTAACAATGACGCCCTGCATCAGGCCTAGGCGGCCGTCGAAGTTGATGCCCTCGGGTGGCGATAGGGGCTTGCCGTTCTTGTCGAAAACGTTAATCGACTTGCTGCCGTAGCTGGTGAGCCAGACATTGTCATGGGAGTCGACCGCAGCGCCGAAGGTGCCACCTTCCATCCCGCCGCCAGTGAAACCGGTAGTGATCGGCGAAAGCGGTCGGCCGTTCGGTGCGAACTTGGTAGCGTGTCCCTGCCACAGCGAGTCCTGCCCCTGCCAACCGATGCTGAAGTTGTCGCCGACCCAGAGATTTCCCCCGCTGTCAAACATGCACTTGCCACCGGCAAGGTACCCGCCGCCAGTGAATTGGAGCGGAAGCACCCATCCACTGGGTGCCCAGTTGAGATAGGGCATATAAGGAACCGCGAGCATGTGATCGGCTGACGACACCTCGTAGAAGTGTCTAAGTAGGGCGTAGAGTTTGTCGGGCTGGTGCCACGGGAAAAGCGCGATATCCTCGGCGGCGTTTAGCGTATTTGTTGGCGCGTCCCAACCCGGGGGCGTAGCCGCGGCGAACAGATTGCTGCACGCATCTGCCTTAACCCGCGTCACGCAACCGGAGAGCAGGTCGGCCAGCGTAGCAAAGTTGGCCATGGTCGGCGTCTGGCTGCTGTTGAGTGCGTCCTGGATCGCGCCACCCCATCCGCCTGTTTCCAAGTCAACAAAGTTTGGAACGTTGCCCGCCGCGATGCGCAAACCCAGCGCGTGACCTTTGATGGTCGCACCGTCGAGGAATTGCGCGTGCGTCCAGACCGACGCCACAGTCGTCATCTCGTTGATGACGACATGGGCTGGAGGCTTACTGCCCACAACCGTTAATAGCACGATAGCCGGATTGTTGCCGCCGCCCCGAGTCTTGGGTTCACCACCCATCGCCAAAAGGTACAGAGAACTATTAGGTGGCGCTCCTTCGGTGCGAACTTCAAACCGGCCTTCGTTGTCGGTTGTCGTCTGGGCGAGTTGTTTGGGTGCCCCGGAGCTGGCTGCCCACAACGTCACAGTTGATTGCGCGATGGGGGCGCCTCCGCCCAGTACCTGGCCTTTAATGCTGTCGGAGGCGGATGCCGCTGTGGCCAGCCAGAGGCTGCAAATGAGGGCGGACAAAGCGAACGACCGGACACCCGCTCTGAGATGCATAGCTTTCCTCTTTTCAAGTAACGCTGATCAGCTCCCATGAGGGGAGACTGAGCTGTTCGTACATTTCAGTTCACTCCGATTGCGCCTCTTGCGGAACTGTCACCTGCGACAGGTGCCACAAAGTAGGACTGCAAGCACCGGAGAAAGAACGCGGCGCGCCTGCTAGGGTTTGCCCAGCCAGGAGTACTGCCAGGCTGCCGAGACGCTCTGGTAGTTGCCCCCGAAACGGATGTATGTCCCGTCGCTGTAAGAGACCTTGAGTGACTGGTGGCGGGTGACTGGCATCGAGAACGTGCCGCCGATCCGCGATCCGGTCTGTTGGGTTGCAAGGTTGCGGATTCCGTTTAAACTGGTCACCCCGCCAATCCAGAAATTGCCATCCAATGAGACCCATGGGTAAAGCGATTTCTTTCGCGCGACCCGGCTGAGGTCGTAACTCAAATGGCCCTCGAAGCTGCCAATGGGCTCCTCGGTCTGCGGCCGAGGGACGGGTATGTCGTAGTAGGCGCTGTTGGTGGTGTAGAACCAAACTCCGCCGTAGCCGTCGACCACCCAGTTGCCAAAGCGCTGTGAGTATCCCAGCTCTGGTTTGAAGGCCCAGCGATTGATTCCCCAGTTGATGAGCTTCGTCGGATCATACTGCCCGGTGGGAGCAATGATTTTCAGGCTGGCGCCCAGCAGCATCTTCTGTTTCCATTTTGAGAACTCCTTGGCCCCCATCGCCGGCCCGCCCTTCAGATTGATCGATAGGCGGGCGGACATGTCGAGCAGTCCGGAACGGTAGAGGGACTTATTTTGTCCGAGCAGCATACCGCTGAAATTTCCGACGGCATACGGCAAAGAGACGTTAAAATTCGCCGAGCGCCCAAAGAAGTTGAACGCATGATAGTAGGTGAAGATGGGGACGCTGTAGGTCCCAGTTGCGCCGGTAATGGGAATGGTGCCGTTGAAGTTTACCCCGCCGTCATAGAACGAATAGGTCAGGGTGACGGCATTCGAGTGATTCGGAGTGATGACATAGGCGCGCGGCGCAAGGTCCTGGGCGCTCAGCAAGCGCACGCAACCCAGCGCCGTCACTGCCAACAACCCGAGCTTGAAGAAACGTCGCATCTACTTGACTGAAAAATACAGATTTAGCATCAGCCCCAACTGGTTGAGTTTTTGATTAGGGCTTGTGCCGGTCGAATTCTGGTGCTCATAATACGGGTTAAACTCCACATGCTGGCCGACGGGAAAGATGCAGCCAGCATAGAGTGCGGTATCGCTCCATTTGCTGTATTTGCTCTGGTAGAAGAATTCTACGCTGGCGTACGGGGCCGGATGATAGCCCCTCACCGTAATCGCCCTCTCGATCTGGAAGCGGTTGCGATAGCGCCAGGAGAAGTTGTTGCTCCAGTCAAGATCGGCGCGATTTCTATCGGACAGCAAGAAATTCCCCTTCATGGACAGGTTGAAGGTTACAACCGGCTCCATGCGATTTGTTGCTGGCGCGCCGTTGGAGCGCGGCAGGTAGCGGTATCCGATGGAAAACACCAGCGGACGGGATTTCGCATCGTTCAGATCGAACTTGGTGGCGTTCTTCAGACGAACCAGCGGCTTCAGATAAAAATCGAGGCTGGGCCCAAACTCCGCTTGAATGGGCTCGCCGTCCTCTCTGGTCTCCTTTGCCTGGAAATCGAAACGCAGATCGGAAGTAAGTTTAAGGTAGGTATCGATTTCCGGTAGCAGTTCGTCCTGGACCGTTTGCGCACTGGCGGACAGACAGCAGAGAACCACGAGAGACGCCAGCACCAGCGACTTTTCTGCAATGCCAGCCATGATTCGGGTTCACTGAGGCCCGCAACGAGACAAATAAACGGGCGGCCCCTGAAGACCGCCCGCCAGGTTAAGGGTCTTACTAATCGCCTTGGTGCGCCTTGACTGCCTTATCGATCTTGGCTTTCAGGGCTGACAGGTTAAAGCTTGCCGGGTCCTGCATCGGAGGATAGTCGATGGCTGTCGCCGCCAGCTTACCCACCTGTTGTTGGACGACCACGAAGCGCCAGAACTCGCGCGCCATGAAGTCGTTCACGTACCCTGGAGAGCCAGTGTTGAAGGTCTCACCACGGGTGTCCGGCGTACGCTCGAACGGATCCTGCCGGAGGTTGGTGATTGTTGGCATGTCGGTGACGACTTTTTCGCCGGGCCAGCCGTACGGCTGCTGGAGGAACTGGAACTTAAAGTCGTCGATGCGAAGCGCGCCGAGCTCAGCACCGCTGAAGTAGAACAGCTCGTGACGAACGGATGGTCCTTTGCCCTCAAGTACAGCCCTCTGATCGTAGCCGTCAAGATGGTTCTTGTAGCTGCGGTCTCCGAGCTGCACGCCCTTCAAGAGCTGGGTTGTGATGTCGGGATTGCCGGCCGCATCCACCAGGGTGGGGAACCAGTCGAGGCCGGAGAAAATACCGTTCTCAACCGAACCCGGTTTGACGTGGCCCGGCCAGCGGATGATGGCCGGCACGCGGAATCCACCTTCGTAGGACGTGCCCTTGCCGCCTTTGAACGGCGTCATGCCGCCATCCGGCCAGGTGTAAACCTCAGCGCCATTGTCGGTGGTGAAGATGACGATGGTGTTGTCGGCCTCGCCGATGTCCTGTAGATGCTGCAACAGTTCGCCAACGCTATCGTCCAGCTGCGCCATGCCGGCCTCTTCCAGGCCATAGTTGTCTGTGGCGTTCATCATCGCCTGGTACTTCGGGGGAATGTAAGTGAACACGTGCATGCGGGTGGTGTTGTGCCAGATGAAGAAGGGCTTGCCATCCTTTTTGGCCTTGTCCATGAAGGCGTCAGTGTCCTTGACCAACACGTCGTCAAAGGTCTCCATGTCGTACTTCGCTGGCCGACCCTTTTGCCAGTTCTGCATGTCCGTCATGTTCGGGAATGGCGCAAGCGGGCCCTCATCCACGATCTTCTGTTTTCCGATCGCTCCCCAGCGGGGCTGGACGGTCGGGTCATTGGTGTCCGTCGCCCAGCAGTGCGTCAGATCGCGCGGCCCGGTCTTGTCGATCCAGTCCTGTGGGTAATCGAACCAGTACGGATCGGACATGGCGTCGAGGTGATAGAGGTAGCCGAAGAATTCGTCAAAGCCATGCACGCACGGCAGGTATTTGTTCAGGTCACCGAGGTGGTTCTTTCCAAACTGGCCGGTTTCATAGCCGAGCGTTTTCAGGGCGCTCGCGATAGTGGCAGCCTCCATCGGCAATCCCACATCAGCTCCCGCCTGTCCGACGGTCGTCAATCCGGTGCGAAGAGGAATTTCACCAGTGATGAAATTAGCGCGGCCTGCGGTGCAGCTTGCCTCGGCGTAGTAATCGGTGAACATCATGCCCTGCTGGGCAAGCTTGTCCAGGTTCGGCGTCTTGCCCGACATCATGCCACGGTGGTAAGCGCCGATGTTGAACCAGCCCACATCGTCGCCCATGATGACCAGAATGTTAGGTGGTTTCGCGCTGCTCGCCTGCGCATGTAAGGTCGCACTCCCGCCGGCAAAAACGCTCGCGACGGCCAATGCTCCCAGGGTGAACTTTCGGACACTTGCACCCAAATCCATACTTCTCCTTTTCGACCGTTCCCGCGTTCGCGCCAGGAGCGTCTCATACTGCGTCTGCCAGTTCACTACAATTGCGAATGTTTGGGAACTGTCACTTGCGACAGGTGGGGCCGCGAGTGCCGGGGCTTAGGAGAATGACGGAATCGCTACGCGAGAAAAGAGGGCGTGCAGTTAAGCACGCCCCTTGGTAGCCGCGATTTAGTCGGCCGAAGGAGCGGCCTTCGGCATGTTGCCTGGTTCTAGTAGTGGAAGCGGGTTCTTAGGATGCTGAAGGTCCGGAATCAGGTCATTCGAGGCTCCGCCCGGAGCTCGCTGGATGCTCGGGTATTTCATGATCGACTTGTCAAAGTCCATTAGCACGGCGCCCGTTAGTGCACCCGACCAGCCATTGTCTTCGCCTGCGTACCTTCCCGGTGATGTAGTCGTTCCCCGAGTCGGCGCCGCTCCATTGAAGATCATGTCGTATTTCTCGTAGGGATCCATGGTGAGGTTGTAGAGGGCAGGGACAGAGCCCAGATTCATCGTCGGGCCCAGCCACGACTCTTTCGCCGTCCACATGAACTTCCAGGCGATGTTTAGCCAGGGCTCGTTGGGATCTCCACCAACGTCGGCGCGCACTGCATTGAGATACTCGCCGTTAATATAGATCCACGACGTGCGCGCGGAGTGCTGTGCCTTCCCCAGGATGTAGGCGCTGTTGTCAATGCTGTCGAAGTAGATGGGCTTGCCGTTGTTGTCCTTCATCTCGCCCGGAGGTGGAGGAGTAATGCCCGCCATCCCTGCCAAGGTTGACCAGCAGTCGATGTGCGACATCATCTCGCCGTACGTCGCGCCCGCCGCAATGTGTCCCGGCCACCACATGATTGCCGGCACGCGCCAGCCTCCTTCAAACGCCGAGCCCTTCTCGCCGCGGAACGGGGTGGTTCCAGCATCGGGATAGGCATCCAGCCATGCGCCGTTGTCGGCGGTCAGGATCACAATTGTGTTGGGCGCGTCGGCACGAATTTCGTCCAGCACTTTACCCACGTCGGCGTCGAGTTCCATCAAGGAATCCGAATAGTCGCCCAGATGCGACTTGCCCCGGAAGTCCGGCGCAGCGTTGGTAGGGTTGTGCATCTTGAGATAATTAACGTCCATGAAGAACGGCTTGCCGCTCTTAGCGTGCTCCTTGATGTAAGCAATCGCATTGTCGGACTGCCGTTCATCGAAGGTCGCCATCGAATCGTAGGTGATGGTTCCGATGTTCTTGGCGGGCTGTCCAGCCACTCCTTCCCATTCGCCCAGGTTGACAACTGAGTCGTACATTTTTTCGAAATCCGCGTTGTACGACGGAAACCAGGGATGGAACCACTTGGAAGTATCGTTGTAGGAATAGACGCCAGCGTAGTAGGCGGCGAACTGCTTCATCTCGTCGAAGCCATGATTGGTTGGGTAGGCCACGGGCTTGTCGCCCATGTGCCACTTGCCGGAGAAGTACGTCGAGTAGCCGTTCTTCTTGAAGAATTCGGCAATGGTTGGGGTCTCTGGGCGAAGGTAGTTCTCGTCGCCCGGGGCAACCACGATCGACAACGCCGTGCGAATGGGAATACGCCCGGTCATGAACGACACGCGACCCGCCGTGCAGCTTGCCTGTCCGTACCAACTGGTGAAGACCGCACCCTCCTTGGCCATCTTGTCGATGTTGGGTGTCGGGTGGCCGAGCGTCAAGCCTCCTCCGGAATACGCACCGAAATCGTTCCATCCGGTATCATCCGTCATTAGCATGACGATGTTGGGTTTTGAGTTTTGTGCTGCGCTCAGGACCGCTCCGCCCGCCAGCACGAAGCTGGAGATGGCAAGCGTTCCCAGCGTTGCCTTTTGTACACCGACTCCACAATCCATGGTTTTCCTCTTTTCCAATAGTGCGGTTAGCTCCACTAGGAGCGTTATAGGACGTCTGCCAGTTCACTACGGTTACTAACGTTGAGAACCTTCACGTGCGACAGTGGTTCGAGACCTGAGGCAGAGGCTCCGGACCACATTCTTTACACCCGGAAAGTAGGAGGGTTTTTGGGTAAGCCGGCGCGTTCAACCCGCTGCCGGATGTCTTTCATATCGCCGTCGATGTGCTGCCAAAACTTCATCAGACCGCTGCACAGGTAATTCAGTCCTGGCTCGCCGTCGCGGGTGCGAATCAGCCGGTTCTTGGGACATTCGCCATTACAGGCAAACAGGTATTTGCAGTCGCGGCACTGTTGCGGCAGGTCATCGCGCTTGGCGAAGCCGAACTTTCTCTGCCCGTCGGAAAAGATCATGCGCGAAATATGTTTTTCCGCGATATTGCCCAGCTTGTATTCGGGATACACGTAGTGATCGCATGCGTAGACACTGCCATCGTGCTCCAGTGCCACGCCCTTGCCACAGAAATCGTTATAGATACATAGCTGCGAGTCCGAGCCCAACCATTGCGCGACCGCGGTCTCAAACAGATTGACGTGAACTTTTCCATAGTCACGCCGGTACCAGTCATCCCAAACTTTGCAAAGAAAGTAGCCCCAATCATCGGGATCGACGGACCAGTCCGTGACCACGGAATCGGGATTACCCGGATGCGCGGCCGGCGATCCTTGCGGCGGCAATGCAGCCGGGTCCCATTTTTGAGGCGCGGTGTTCTCGAAAACCTTCGGCTCCACGCAAGGAATGAACTGAAGCTGCCGCGGGCGAAGTTCACGACTAAGGAAGCGGTAGACGTCCAGCGGCTTTTTCGCGTTGATGCGATTGACCACGGTCAACGTGTTGAATGGAACTTGATACTTGTGCAGCCGTTGGCCGGCGGCAAGAACTCTCTCGAAGGTCGGCTGGCCGCCTTTGTCCACGCGAAACCGGTCATGCAACTCCTGCGGGCCGTCGATGCTGAGGCCGACCAGGAAGCGATTGTCGCGCAGAAAGGCGCACCACTCGTCGTTCAGCAGCACTCCGTTGGTCTGGAGATCGTTCCTCGATGCACTGGTGGGGACGCTGATATTTCTTTTCCAGCGCAACCACTTTCTCGAAGAAGCTCACTCCCAGGAGTGTCGGCTCGCCTCCCTGCCAGGAAAACACGACTTCGTCGCCGGACTGGCCTTCGATGTACTGCCGAATGTGGGCTTCCAGAACCTCGTCGCTGATGCGGAATTTGCTGTCGCTACCCAGCAGTTCTTCTTTGTGCAGGTAATAGCAGTAGGCGCAGTCGAGATTGCAGATCGCTCCCGTCGGCTTCACCATGGCGTGAAATCGCGGCTTCGTGCCAGGATAAATCGGCGGTGGCGACAGGGGATCGGTGGTGTAGCTCATGGGGCCTTTCAATCTGAGGAGAAGATTCGCTTCCACTCATTCATCATGCTGATGACGGTTCCAGCCTACGCCTTGGCGTCTTCACACAAAGCCTGGGTGAAGGTACCGACTTGCCTCTCAGGCGCCCCCTGGGCTGGGCCGTACGCGTACTCGCGCCAGCGGTAGTCTACTCCCTAGTTCACCGCGATTGCGGTGATTTGAGAACTGTCTCTTGTAACAGGTAGCCACGGTGAACCGGTTCGAGGTCGCCGCACCAGGCTTGCTTCAGCGGGCTTGTCTCTGCAATTCCTGCAACGTAGCTTTTGCGCCGGGGTCATCAGGAATCAGTTGGACTAACTGCTGCGCGTACACAGTAGCCGCCGGGATGTTCCCGTTGTCGCGCTCGAACGCGATCAAGGCATTCAGCACCTGGCGGTCAGCGGGACGCGCCTCGTGAGCTCGTTGCAAGATCCCGATCGCCTGGTTGACCTGTCCGCTGGATTGCAGGGCGACGGCGTACACATAACTATAGCGGGCATTGGACGGCTGTAAGGCTGTCGCTTTGGCCAACAGGGGCACCGCATCCGCGTATTGTTTCTGCCTGATCTTGAGCAGGCCGAGGGCATAAACGGGTTCGGCGGCCTTCGGCTCTGCCGCCATCGCTTTCTCTAACCACTGCTGTCCTTCATTGTCGCGCTGCTGCTCGCGATAGAGATCGGCCAAGTTGACCATAGCGGGCACGAACTTCGGATCAAGTCGCAGAGCCGTTTTTAGTTCGTTTTCTGCATCGCCGTTGCGCCCTATCTGAGCGTAGACGAGCGCCAGGTTCATGTGGCTCTCGGGACGTTCCGCCGAGGCCATCTCGCCGGCAATCAGCTCGGCGATGTCGCGGTCGAGAGCTGTCTTCTGGGCGTCCGAGATGAGATCAGGCGCAGTTCCTGCCAGCAAACGTGCTGTTTCGATGCGTACGGAGAGAGATGGATCGGTCAGCAATGGCGCAGCCAGGTGAACGCGTTCTTGCGGTGGGAGTGGCTCCAAGGCCCGCACGGCCTGGCTTCGCACCAGGGCGTCATTATCCGCAAGAGCGGTTTGCACGGCGGGCATCGCAGCTGGCGAGAGGTACTCAGGAAGCAGGCTCAATGCGGTGGCTCGGGCAATCGCAGGCTTGGCCAAATCCTGGATCAGCGCGGTCAGCACCCTCTCGGCATTCGGCAGACCACGACGGCCGGCATTGATCGCTTCCACAAAGTGCGCTTCCTGTCTGCGGTTGGGACCATACCATTTCACGACGGTATCAACCGCCCAACCGTTGGACTTGTCCTTATGACATTGGTTACACGCGTTCGGAGTTCCGTAGGCCACGGAGAAGTCCGGACGCGGTACGCGGAAGCTGTGGTCACGCCGGACATCGACCACCATGTAGGTCTTGGTAGGCATGTGGCAGTTGACGCAGAGCGCACCTGCGCTTGCGGCCTGGTGATGATGGTGCTGGGGGGTATCGAACTTCGCCGCCGAATGACACTTTCCACAGACTGCGTTCAGGCTGACGGACGGCAGTTTGGCGGTGTGAGGATCGTGGCAGTCCGAGCAGGTCACACCCTCGTGATACATCTTGCTCTGCACAAACGAGCCCCACTCGTAGTCCTCCTCAAGTATCTGGCCGTCGGGATAATAAACACCTTCTTCCAGCAGACTCGGCACATAGGCATCGAGGAAGGGCTGTCCCGGCTGGTAGTCAGCGGTGATGGGGTGGCGGCGCGAATGGCACGGCGCACAGGTATTGATCTCGTTGTGTGAGCGAGCCTCGCCTTTCCAGTGCATGGTTCCCGCGTCAGGTTCCGAGATCGCCCACGATCCCTTCGCGGGCTTCAGGTCCGCAACCAGACCGTCGGCGCCGTCGCTTGATTTGTACGTCCCTTTGCTACGCGCCTCTGCCCAAGCTACATGATTCGAACCCTGTCCATGGCACGATTCGCATGAGACATCGATATCTGACCAGGTGGTCTCGTAGCTGTCCTTGGCGAGGTCATAATTCTTGCGCAGGTTGGTGGAATGACAATCGGCGCACATGTAATTCCAGGTCTGGTTCCGTCCCGTCCAGTGCAGGGGATCAGCAGGCGTTATTTTTTGGCTGGGATAGAGGTGGAACCAGCGCTGCCCGTCCTGTTGCTTGCTGCGCGAATCCCACGCCACAACGAAGCTCTGCAGTCGACCGTTGGGAAATGCAGCCAGGTACTGTTGCAAAGGCAAGACACCGAATGTGTAAGGAAGCACATAGTCCTGAGGCTTGCCGTCCGGGCCCTCAGTACGAACGTAGAACTTGTCTTCCTTCTTGAAGAAGCTGGAGGTCACGCCGTCTTTGGTGAAGTGTGCGTCCTTGAAGTTTCCCAGGACGCTCGTATCGCTGGCCGTCTGCATCGCCACGGCATGATGCGAAGTTTGCCATGCCTGCGCTTGTTCTGCATGGCACTGGGCGCAGCGCGCCTCGCCGACATAGGTGGCGACGGCCGCCGCCGGCTTCATCTCCTGAGGGTGCGCCGCGGCTGACCAGCGCCAGACACCCACTACGCATAGCGCAGCGATGACAACGCCCACGCTGATCGCGCCGATCGGCAGAGGCCTCCCTGGTTTGCTCGTCCCTTGCGTGGATTGTTTGCGCACTGATCTACTTGGCGAGAACCGCTCTCGCAATGGTTTTGGCCCTGTCAGATAATCGGAAATCTCTCAGACACATCCTACGGCTCAGGCTGGATTGTACTTCCTCGGCGTAAACTTGGACACAAACGTGTGGCCCTGCATCGCTTCCAGAATTGCGGGCACCAGATCGGTAGACAGGCGAGCCTTGGTGACGTAGCCGACGGCGCCGGCGGAAAACGCCGCCT